>Ga0181532_10000062_pt1 | contig 107894 bp, 63 predicted proteins | sample PEATcosm2014_Bin_33_FD_119768 | JGI IMG/M metagenome (GOLD analysis project Ga0181532, IMG submission 119768) | Peatland microbial communities from MTU Mesocosm Facility, Houghton, MI, USA - PEATcosm2014_Bin11_30_metaG | ecosystem: Environmental > Terrestrial > Soil > Wetlands > Peat | place...
AAACATATCGCCTACCTGGTGCGGGCGCGGATTGTAATCAAGACGAAGCGTGGACGAGAGAGTGTGTGCACGCTTAGGCCCGAGGCGATTAAGACAGTCAGCGACTGGGCGATCAGCTATCGCAGCTTCTGGGAAGAGAGTTTCGACAAACTGGACATAGTTGTAAATCGAATGAAGAAAGAGGAGGTCGGAGATGACAAAAAACACGGTTAGCGAAATTGAGCGGATGGTCGTTACAAGAGTCTTTGATGCCCCACGCGAGTTGGTTTGGAAGGCGTGGACAGACCCGAAGTACGTGATGCAGTGGTGGGGACCGAAGGGCTTTACTGCGCCCGTTTGCCAGATGGATTTTCGCGTTGGGGGGAAATTCCTCTGCTGCATGAAGACGCCGGATGGGCAGGAGTTTTGGAATGCTGGTGAATACCACGAGATTATTCTGCACGAGAAGATCGTTTCCTCCATGTACTTTTCGGACTCGAAGGGAAACAAGATCGAGCCTGCGCAATTAGGAATAGAACATGAGGCTATAGAAGGTGCGTACGACGTGACCATCTTTGAGGATCTCGGAAATGGCCAGACGAAACTTACCTTCATTGGAAATGAACCCATGGAGAGCGCGAAAAATAGCGGTCAAGTGGAGGGCTGGAACCAGATACTCGATAAAGTTGCTGCTGTTATTGCGGGGCTAGTGCAGGCGAAATAGGAGTTTGAAGTTTTGACGATCGTCATCCGCGAGATACGGCTGAGGCTGGCGGCGAAGGCTTGTTAGAACAGGCTGCTCGCCGCTCGGCCGAATAGTCGTCTCTCGGGATAAGTGACCCTTGGTTCAACTGTTGATTTCAGTCCAATGCACTCATCGACCAAGGTTCGTATCGCTCTCGGATCCTTGGTCCTGTTAAACGCGCCAGTGTCCGGGCATCCACTTGGCCGTGTAGTCGGCATCTCGGAGATGTGTTCTATCCGGACTGCTCCCGGATCATGAGCAACCCGGCAGCTGGCTGTCCGCAGATAGCTGGCGAGAACAGGCGATAGCGTAAGTTTGCGCCTGGTGCCCCAGGTCTCGCGGTTTCGAGACCTGGGCGTAGCAAGCGCCGGCTTGAGTGGGAAACTAACAGGCTTGCAATCGATACTGGCAACTGGCCACTGGCCGCTAGCAACTGCTTATGGCGAGTACTGCCAGATCATGCCGTCTGTCCCCCGGTAACTAGTTCCGAAGCCACACGTCGAGGCGGTGCCGTACAGGTTGCCATTTGCGTCCGAGGTTATGTTCCCGAAAATGTCCGCGGTGCCCGTAACCAGGGGTTGGTGAGTGGGAAGAATGCGAACGATTTCACCGCAGTTCAACTGATAGCAGTATCCGGGGATACAGTTGTATAGGGAGCCGCCCTCGGCAGCGTAGAGCTCTCCCGCCGCGTCCATCGTTAAGCCGTGGATGAGGTTGGTGCCGGCATCGCACTCATTGACACTGTTGTAGATGATATTTAAGCCCCCCGACGTTGGCGCCTCAAAAATCAGACCGATCTGGGTCAAAGTGCCAGCCTCGTTGCAATAGTTCTGATGAGGGGTCCAACAAATACTGAAACCATACAGATTGCCTTGGCTATCTTGAATCAAGCCACCGGGTGAATAGCCGTCGGAAAGTCCCGTGAAGCTATAGAGAACATTTTCCGTCCAGCCGCTACCCGACGGCACTAACTGGAAAACGACACCGCATGGCGAATAGCCCCCGTCGCAGCCATTATTGCCACCCTCAGCCGTGGTCCCGTAGAGATTTCCGTCCTGGCCCACCAGCAGACTGCTGGGAGATCCCCCGTCGGTCCCTCCTGTGAAGCTGTAGAGGATCTTCTCCGTCCAGCCTCCCTGCGAAGGCGAGAGTTCAAACACAGCACCAGCCCCGTATGTTCCGCCGTTGCCGATGCCATACAGATTGCCGGCGGAGTCGAAGGCGGTGACGATGCCGCCCCATGCGTCGCTGTTACCTGTGAACTGATAGATGGTCTTCTCGTTCCAACCGCACAGGGCCGTGGCGCAGGCGTTTGGACCGGGAGTCGCCTCATAAATCAACCCGCAGTTAAAGCCGTACCCGCAGGTTTGGTTGTCGCTGTCGGCCGCCCCGTAAAGCAGTCCTCCCGGTCCGACGATAACGCTGTCCGGACTATTTCCGCTACTGCCTCCCAGAAAGCTATACAACGAACTGAGGAACCAGTGTCCAGATCTTTGGGCGAAGTCGTACAGCAGGCCCGCGCCGTAGCTGCCGCCATTCGCAAATGTGCCGTAGAGCTTCCCGGCTGTGTCGATTGCCAGCCCCGAGGCTTCAGCGCTAGAGCTGAAGTCATGGAGCTCATGAAAGCCGCGTTGGAAGGGACTGGGACAGGCATAATTATCGTAGGTGGTGGTTGTCGTGGTAGTGGTCGCATTGCCCAGGATGGTGAACGCCTCCGAAGGAATCGAGCCGACGCTGTTCTGCGAAGCCTGCGACGGACATCCCCGGCCTTGGCATCCCACGCCGGAATTCTCGTCCCAGTAAACCGGATCGCCGCTGGGAACGCTGGCGTTCTGCAGATTCACCCAGTAGGTTCCCGCATTCAGCGTGGGCCCATTGAAGGAACCTGTCTCGGTGCAGACGTTGTAGCCGTACTGGTTGCTGGTGCAGCTTCCCTGCGTGAAGGTCACCGTCTGATCGAAGTAACTCGTGCCGCTATTCTCGCCGGAGGTAATTGACACCTCGACCGACGTCACTGTATCGCCGGAAAACAACCACGCGCCGAAACTCATGCCGGTGATCTGCGTCTGGTCGTTTGCGATGGTAAAGCTGTCGCTGACGATGAAGCCGAAGTTGATGGTCCAGGCGTCGGTGTTGCCGTTGATAGGACCGTTATCGTAGATGTCGTCAGCCTGAAGCGGACCGCGACGAGCCTTTGCGCGTTGCATCGCGGAGGCTTCCGGCGGCAACAGTCGCTTCGAGGGATGCGCCAGGCGCGACGCGTACTGCGGCATCTTCGCTGCCTGCACAGCCGTGGGCGGAACAGAGTTCTGCGCGAAAGCTGGGATCGCGACAGCCGCGATCATCATCGTTGCAATCGCTACCAGAGAAATAGTGCGGAAGATTGAAGTTGGAAATTGCCCTCGTCTGTGCATCGGCTTGTCCTCCTCGCCATACGGTCCGTGTTGGTCGGAGAAAATGGGCGCGCTCAGAAGTAACCGAATTGGAGGTCGAGGAGAGTTGTCAGGGTCTCAGTCTCGCCGTGTAAGAGAGCATGGTAGGAAGGAGCCGGCGACAGCCTCCCTGGCCGTCCAGCAGAATTTCACAACTTCCGCGGACATCTGTCAGTGACTGCTGCCGCACCAGCGGGTGATGCCGAGCAATGGGATAAGCCGCAGGGTTGTTCCTGCTTACTCCTCGTGCTCGAGGATGAAAGGCAGGTTGGTTCTGAACGATTGTCGAACGTGCTCCTTGGTTTTGACTTCAATCGAGAAATTGACGATCCCGTTGTCAAAGGAGTCCACCTCGACGTTGTCGTAGGTTTGGGGCCCGTCCGGGCGGAAGATTGTGATTTTGGGCACGTTAATCTCCTGTATGCGATAAACCAGCCTCGCGGATAGTGACACATCGCAACGGCTGGTTCAACGCCCTTTGTTGGGCAATCCATGTGGAAATCAGAACTGCTCCACTAGCCCATCGTCCACGTCCAGGCCGTGATTCGCCAACCGGCAGTTCCCTTTTGCAGGACAAGCGTCCACATCGCCCCGCTCTGGCTCATCGTCTTGCCGTTCCCCTTGTAGGCGAAGCTCGCGGGAACGACAACATACGCCCGGTCGCCTGTAACGTCGACGTGCTTGGCAGCGCCGAGCGTGACCACCCCGTCCGTTACTCCATTCTTCTTGGCCCAGGCGTTGTAGTCGTTCAGCCAGGTCGAGCAGCTCTGCCAGGTGTGTGGTGGAAAGTCATCGATGATGGACGTTTGATGAGCACAGGTCGCCAGCGCCGTCTTGCTGTCAGCCTTGTTGAAGCCGTCCACAAACTGGTTGACCGTTTTCATCGCAGCCGCCTGATCGGGATTCTCCGCCGCGACCGCCAACCCGGCTGCCATCACCACCAAAACAAATGCAATCGTCACCTTCTGCATGTCATCTTTCTCCTTACGAATGTTCGTAGGGTGCAGATTATACGTCAGGCTGTCAAACAATCTTCTCCGATGCGAGACCGCATCCCGCGCCCGTTTTGTCTCAGTCTCGGTTTTCGACACGACGTATTTAGGTCTTCTGGAACAACCGTTTACACCGTAGGGTGCAATTAATTTGACTCTTTCCCAGCTCAGGCACATAGTTCAAATCCGCGAGCGTGTCGCCGCACTGGGAGGGCCAACCATGAACCGATGGATCAAGTCACTCGCGCTGGCAGTGCTTGGTACGCTGACAATTAGCACGGCGCTGCCGTCACAGGCACAGACCCTGACCGTGCTGCACAACTTCAAGGGAGGCGCAGATGGCTCCGACCCTGCCGCCGGGCTCGCTCAGGATTCAGCCGGCAACCTCTATGGCACCACGCAATACGGCGGCACCGGGCAATGCAACTCTCTCCCGCCGACCGGATGCGGGGTCGTGTTCAAGCTTTCGCACCGTGGCTCGGGCTGGCTGTTTACGACGCTCTACGAGTTCGGCGGGCCACCCGATGGCGAATATCCGCTGGCTCGTGTAATCGTCGGTCCGGATGGCGCTCTGTACGGCACTACGTCGCAAGGCGGCGCCGGGTCGTGCCTTGGCCAGCAGGGCTGCGGGATTGTATTTAAGCTGCAACCCCCGGCCTCGTTCTGTCGCGCTTTCTCTTGTCCCCGGACGGAGACCATTCTCTACAGCTTCAGCTCACGAAACGACGGCTTTAATCTCACCGGAGAAGTCGCGTTTGACCGTTCCGGCAACCTTTACGGTACGACGGCGAACGGCGGCGGCGCCACGGGCTGCGTCGACGACGGATGCGGCACAGTCTTCGAGTTAACACCCAACGGCAACGGAACCTGGACCAAGAGCACCATCTACGCCTTCCAGGGATGAACGACGGACGGCAACCAGCCGGCAACGGGCGTTGCCGTCGATCAAGCGGGCAATCTTTATGGCAGCACCACCTTCGGCGGCGGCTCGGGCTGTAGCAACAACGGATGCGGCATTGTCTTCCAGCTGACGCCCCACGGATCCAGTTGGACCGAAACCGTGCTTCACAGCTTTGCGGGCAGCGATGGCAGCGGTCCTGGGCAACTGCTCTTTGACGGCAGCGGCAATCTGTGGGGACCGGCAGGCGGCGGACAATACGGAAGCGTCTTCGAACTGACGCCCCTCGAAGGCGGGGGATGGCACTTCACCACGCAATACAGCTTTACCGACGGAGAGGCAGAATTTCCCAACCCGCTGACCATCGACGCCGCCGGCATCATATATGGCAGCAGTGGATTAGGCGGCCACAACAATGGCGGAGCAATTTACAGCCTCACGCCCTCAAGCGGCGGCTTGAACTACACCACTTTGTATAGTTTTGGCTTCGACCAAAGCGACTACCCTGTGGGGAAGGTTGTGCTCGATTCAGAAGGGAATATCTACGGTACAACTTTGCACGGCGCCGATCCGCCTTACGGAACGGTGTGGGAATTTACTCCCTGAACCCTCATAACGTCGTGTGAGTGGATGACACACGCTCGTTGAAGCTCTTGTGAAAGGTGTCGTAGTTGCCGCTCGCTTCCGCGTGCCGCAACGGCTTCACCCGCTCGACGCAAATCTCCCGCGTCTCGGGTGAGTGCTTCAGCATGTGCATGACCTCCTCAACAAAATCCTTCAACGGCACAGCGTTCGGGTCGGTGAGTTGCCCCGGTCCGAGCAACTCGGTTTGCACATAGGGCGGAATGAGTTCCAGTACTTCCACCGGCGTTTGCCGCAGTTGATAGCGCAGCGACTGCGTATAGGAGTGAATGGCGGCCTTAGTGGCGCAGTAAGTCGGAGTCATGGCCAGCGGCACGAACGCCAGCCCGGAAGACACGGTCATGATGGCAGCTCGCGGCTGCGACAGCAGCGCAGGCAGCAGAGCCGCCAGCAGTCGGATCGGTCCCTGCAGATTCGTCGCTACAATCTCTTCCGCATCCGCAGATCTCCGCGTTGCAGCGATTCCGTCCGCATGATGCCGGCATTAAGAATGACCGCATTCAGAGCCGGATAATCACCCTTGATCTCGCTGGCGAAGCGACTGATCGCCGCAGCGTCGGTCATATCGAGCACCGCCGCCTTCATGCCTGGATTGGCCGCAATCGTCTCTTCCAGCGCCTTCTTGCCGCGCCCGGCGATGATCACCTGGTTCCCTTCGGCATGAAACGCCTCGGCCAGACCCCGGCCAATACCTCTGCCGCCCCCGGTAATCAGGATCGTATTGTCCCGCAAGTGCACAGAGTCTCCTCGTTCTACTCCACCAAACTACATCACACACGCGGGTTCCCCGGCGTCGCGTGAGCGCTGACGCATCAGGGGTAATTGTTCTGGAAACCGGAAACTCTACCCGGCGTCGCTCCCGTCCGCTCCCGCCGCAGCAGCCCGGGTACGTTCTACCGCACCAGCGTCGGGCGGCGCATCAAATCGTCCGGCGACTTCACCCGATATCAAAGCGCACGTAAGCCGCTGATAGACTTCGTCCACCGATCCCGGCGAGTGATTCATAAAGATCGTGTTGGTGTGCGACTTGGCGGCGACTTCTTTCAGCGTATCGAAGTAGTTGGTAATCACGACAAACTTCAGGATCTCGGTCGAGTCAATTCCCTTGAACTTCTCCTTGAACTCTTCCACCGACTTGGCCAGCCCGTCGACAATTGCGGCACGCTGCCCGGCAATGCCTTTGCCCAGCAGAATGTCGCGCTCCATTTGCGCCTCGGCTTCTTTGACGACGATGATCTTGTCCGCCTCACCCTTGGCTTTGGCCGCTTCCTGATCGCGCCTCGCCGCATTGATGTTGTCCATCGCCTGGCGAACATTATCCGGCGGCGTGATCTTGGTTACCTGCACCTTCTGCACGCCGCGGCCAAACTGCTCCATCGGTCCGTCGAGCGCGGTTTTGATGAAGTCGGCAATTGCCACCTGGCTGGTGAATACCTCGTCGAAATCCATGCTGGGAACGTGGCCCAGGATCGCGTTGGCCACATAGGATTGGATCTGCACCCCCGGATTGTAGAGCTTGTAGTAGGCGTTGCGGATGTGGTCTTCCGTGTCTTCCATCACATACAGCTGAATGGAAACGAAGATGGTGACGAAGACGTTGTCCTTGGTCTTGGTTTCCACCTGCGTCTCGAATTGTTGCAGCTGGGTGTTGATTCTCCGCACGGCGTCGATGAGGGGGACTTTGAATTGCAGTCCGCGGCCGGTAACCCGCTGGAAGCGCGAATAGCGCTCGATGAGCGCGCGCTCGGTCTGGCTCACCGTAAATAGCGAGCCAAAGAGAATAACGATGACAAAAATTATGACCAGGGCCAGTCCGAAGAGAGACAGCGCATCCATAATTTCCTCCCTGCTATTCGAACTTATCGCCGCGCGAAGGCCTGCGACGCGGCCCTTGGCGGCTCATCAGTTCGACTGCGGGCAATTTTTGGAACTGTGCACTGCAGTTTCCGCTCCGAGTCAGCGAGTGTCAATCAAAAAACGGCTATGAAAGCGCGACATCGCCTCAGCCACGCCGCCTAAGTCAACTCAATCTCTAGGCTGCACTCCGAAACGGCGTGCCCGATTATGTGCCGCCGCGCACTCGCGATGGCCAAAGCCAAACCTCTTGCAGTCAGCCGCTTAGACCGTAATCCACCTACGCAGCCTACTCGTCATCCTGTTTTAGAAATACGTGATCGATCATCAGGCGCATGAAGTGGCCCCCATTCGCGCCGGCGCTGGCTGCGAGGACTTGCAGGAAAGCTCCATAGACCTGTCCGCGATCATGCGGCCAGTGCACCACGAACTGATAGTAGGCCAGCACGATGGGCACGCCGATCCACACCAGCAGCAACCACCGCCACGGTCGATGTTTTTTCCATACGCCCATCAGCATGCTGAATCCCAGCACGCAGAGCGAGGTCAGCAGCGCGTCATCAACTTTCTGATTGACCCATCCGGAGAACAAGCCGAAAGCGATCGCAATCAGGTAGACAAAAGGGCTCGTGCGCGGGATAGGCTTGCCAGGTTTCGCTTCCGGTACTGAAGCCGAAGGACTCGGGTGCGCGACCTGCTGTGGCGGCGGGACGGGAGACTGCAACACAGCTGAGTCTAGCATTTGGGTGGAACGCCGCTTCAGCGATGCAGTCTGAGGCCGCTTGCCGTTGGGTGGAGCACCGCTTCAGCGGTGCAGTTTGAGGCCGAAGAAAATGACCGGCTTCACAGGCTGCTGAAAAAATCGATCGTGGATTGTTTTGGAGGGGCGCAGCTTTAGCTGCGCCGTTGCAGGTCTTTTGCTTTTGTCATCACGAGGAGGCCTTCAGGCCGACGAGGGATCTGCTTCTCGACTTTTTCAGCAGCCTCCTCAGCCGGGCCGAACGCTCAGCGAGGCGTAGCAGGCTTTAGCCCCAGACAACTTACGCCGCTCCGCCATTCGCGCCATTCCCAGCATCCACGCTTGCCGCGCCATTGCTCACGCGAATCAGCAGGCAGGTCGAGTTGTCTTCGCCTCCGCCTTCGTTGGCCGCGTCGATCAGCGTATCGCAGGCCGCCTGCAACGACGGCAGATCCAGCAGAATCGTCCGGATCTCGTCATCCTCTACGTGCCGCATCACGCCATCGGTCGTCAGCAGCAGAATGTCGCCGCCTTGCGCCGGAAATTCGCCAAGATCGGGCAGCGTGCTCTCATCGGTGCCCAGCGCGCGCGTGATGATGTTCTGCGCTGACGAATGCCGGGCCTGCTCCATGGTGATCATGCCGCGGCGCACCTGCTCCATCACCAGCGAGTGGTCCTCCGTCAGCTGCAGCAGCTGGCCTTCGCGAAAGAGATAAATCCGGCTGTCGCCCACATTGGCAATGCTGAAAACGCCGTTGTCGAAGCGCGCCGCCACCAGCGTCGTGCCCATCCCGGAGGTGTTCTTGTTCTCGTCGGCGTAAGCCAGAATGGCGTCGTTGGCTTTCTTCACCGCTTCGGCCAGCAGTCGCGCGCCCAGCGGCGCGTCCTGCAGGTAAATGCTGTCGTCGGAGGTAGGCTTGCGCTCGCGAAAGAATCCCAGCACGCTGTTGACAGCGATGTGACTGGCGATCTCGCCCGCGGCATGGCCGCCCATGCCGTCGCATACTACAAAGACACCGAGCCCCTCGTCGTAACCGTAATGGTCTTCGTTAGACGGGCGCACCCGACCGACGTCGGTGCGGCCCACCACTTCCAGCGTGAGTGACATTCGGGCAACAGTTTACCCTCTTTGGTAGAAAGCGCGCGAGTACGAAAGTGCCGGTCGGCTTTCGCCCGCGGCTGACAAGCACAAAATGGGACAGTTCCCGCTGCGCGAACCGGCTTCCCGGCGGCATCCAACCAGTATGCCTATTTCTCAGCAGGTGATCTGGCTATTCGTGCTGGCCTTGCCGATCGCCAGCGTTTCCTGGACGGTCACGCACGAGGAAGTCCTCCGCGAGCCGCGCGACTTCTGCACACGTAAGAGTCAGGATTCGCGCACCCTCGTCTGCCGCAAGTTCTTCTACCTCTTTACCTGCGAGTACTGCTTCAGCCACTGGGTCGCAGCGGCATTCCTGCTGATCACGCACTACAAGCTGCTCTATTCCGACTGGCGCGGCTACCTGGTATCGCTTTTCGCCCTGGTCTACGTCTCGAACTTCTATATCGGCCTCTTTGGACACGTAAAGCTAGAAGTCCGAAAGGATCGCGCTGAAATCAAAGCCATCGAAGCCGAAGTGGAAACGAAAAAGGCGGCGTAAGAGAATTAGCAATTAGCAATTAGCAATTAGCAATTAGCAACTAGCAATGAGCAACTAGCAGCTAGCAACTAGCCTGGAACGTGGCGGCACCGAATTGAGTTGTCATCACGAGCAGGCTTCCTGATTTGTCGTCACGAGCAGACTTCAGTCTGCGAGGGATCTGCTTCTTGCAGCCTTTAGCTAATTGCTAATCGCTATTGCTAGTCGCTCTTGTGATCCCCGTCATGGCAACGCACATTCCCCGCGACCTATAATCCGGCTATATGGCTGACCATGAAGTCGACCTGCTCGTCATCGGCGCAGGCATCGTAGGACTGGCTACCGCGCTCGAAATCACCCACCGCTTCCCCGACATGCACACCGCCGTCGTCGAAAAAGAAAACCGCGTCGCCGCACACCAGACCGGCCACAACAGCGGCGCCATCCACTCGGGTCTTTATTACCGCACCGGCTCGCTGAAGGCGCGCAACTGCGTCGCCGGCGCCGCCTCGATGAAGCGCTTCTGCTGCGACCACGGCATTCCCTTCGAGGAATGCGGCAAACTGGTCGTCGCCACCAGTCAGGAAGAAGTTCCGTGCCTCGATCAATTGCATCAGCGCGGTATCGCCAACGGTGTCCCCGGCCTGCGCATGTTGCAGCGCGATGAGTTCCGCCAGATCGAACCGCATTGCGACGGCCTCGCCGCCCTGCAAGTTCCCTCCACCGGCATCGTCGATTACACCGTCGTCGCGCAGAAATACGCCGAACTGATCCACCAAGCGGGCGGCGCGATCATCTTCAACGCCAAAGTCGTCGGCCTGCGCGAAGACGGCAGCGCGAACATCGTCGAGACCGTCGTCGGAACATTTCGCGCGCGATACGTTATCAACTGCGCCGGGCTTTACAGCGACACGCTCACTCGCATGGCCGGCGTGCGAACCAATCTCGAGATCATTCCCTTCCGTGGCGAGTACTACGAGATCCGCCCCGAACGCCGTTCTCTGGTCAGGAACCTGATCTACCCCGTTCCCGATCCACGCTTTCCTTTCCTTGGCGTGCACTTCACCCGTCGTGTAAACGGCAGCGTCGAAGCCGGTCCCAACGCGCTGCTGGCGTTTCGCCGCGAAGGCTACACCGGCACCTCGCCCGATCTCGGCGAGGCGATGGAGACGCTGCGCTTCACCGGCTTCTGGAAAATGGCGAAGAAATACTGGCGCATGGGCCTGGCCGAGCAATACCGCTCGTGGGTCAAATCAGCCTTTACCAAGGCGCTGCAGAAAATGGTTCCGGAACTTCAGGAGTCGGATCTTGCCCAAGGCGGCTCAGGCGTGCGTGCGCAGGCGGTTGACGCGAACGGCAATCTGCTAGACGATTTCTATTTTGTCCACAGCGCTCGCATGATTCACGTCTGCAACGTGCCGTCACCGGCCGCAACCGCCTCGCTGGAGATCGGCAAAGAAATCGTTGACATGATGGCCCAGCACTTCAATCTGGAGCCGAGCAGAACAGTGGCTAGTGGCTAGTTGTCGTTGAGCAAGAACATGCTGATACCTCGTTCTGCTTCGTATCAGGGCACGACTTCAGTGTCTGCGTGAGAACTAACGTTAGACTTTGGCAGTGGAACATGACGCACGAAAATAGAACCCCGAAGGGGTGGAGTTGCCGTTAGCCCAGGACGCAGCGCAGCGGAGTCCTGGGTAAGTGGAAAAAAGAACCCGAGTCCCTTTAGGGACGGCATGGTTCTCACGCAGACACTTCAGTCGTGCCGAATAAGCATCGACAAAGATGGGCTTCAGCTCCTGCAGAGTGGCCTTGCGGCTGTTGTCGGGCTTCGCCGACGGCCCAAAAAGTTCCTTTGGAGGGATTTTGCTGATTGCTGCCAACTAGCCACTGACCACTAGCCACTGGTCACTGTTTTCTCAACACCATCACCAGCACTCTTCCATCCGACTGAATGTTCCCCCCGGTCGCCGTCTTCGCCGACTTAATCGGATGCGCCCTCGTCATATACGACATCGCCTCCACCTGCCCCGCCTGTTGCAGTGTCGCGCCGACGAAGTCGCGCTCGTTATCTACATCCTGATCGATCTTGTGCGTAATCGCGTCCTGTGACCGTTGATCGCGTTCAATCCCGACATCGAGCGTCCCCGCCCCCGCCCACAGCACTTGATTCTGCGGACCCGCAAACGGCGTCTGCCAGATGCGGAAGTGATTGCGCTGCGTCGCCACCATCACCGCCTCCGCGCGCTCGTAACCGAAATCCTGCGGCCGCCCGAACAGATACAGAATGCTCATCGGCACCGCGACATAAACATTCTTCTGCAGTGTCGCCAGCAGTGCGCTCACCACCGCTTCTTTGTCGGTCTTGTCCGCCGCAATCCAGCCCGCAGCCTTCAGCGCATTGGTCACCTGCTGCTGCGTTCCCACCAGAACAAAGTTGACCAGGTCGCCCTGATTACCGCCGTTCGCCCGGTCGGTCACGCGATGGGGCAGCTTCGCATCCAGCTCTGCAAACAGCGGATTGAAATCGTACTTGCTCTGGCTCGCCGCCGCGCCGCTCGCGATTGCCGTGCTCGACGCCGTGCGATCGATGTGAACTTCGTACGTGCCATCGGGCGTCTGCAGCGAATCGGTATTGATCGCGAGATAGAGCCGCCCCGAAATCGGCGCCAGCACCGTGCCATTGGCGCCGATGAAGAACGGCGTCGCCGCATTGCTATCGCCCACGCGTCCCACCAGAGCCCCGCGTCCCGCGCTCGGCACCATCAACGCGCGCAGCGTGTCCGTCCATCCCCGCGCCGCACCATCGGCCGTGATTCCGGCGTTGTTGCCCATGCTCACCGTGCCTTTAGCGGTGATATGCAACTTGTCGCCGGCCTGTACGTCCATGCCGGTGTCGATCCATTTGCCGCCGCTGACGGTGACGTTGAGGCTGCTGCTGGGCACAGGAGCAGTGTTCAGAGCGCATGCAGGAAGGCCACAGCACGCCACTGCGATCAACATCATCAGGATCAACGTTCTGAACCGCATCGAACTACGCAATCGCTCCTCAACCAATATAACCAGCCAACTGAACCAAGGTTGCGTCGCTCAGCCAGCCACGCGAAGGATGAATCGTGCTACTGTCCCGGCATGTCTTAGGTTCGTATCAGGGCACGACTTCAGTCGTGCCAGATCGCAACAGCAAAGGCCGGGCTTTAGCCCCTGCGCGGGTGCCCCACTCTTGTCGCCTTCCTTTGGCGACAGGGCGGGCCCGGTTCACTCCAGCCGATTGATCACCGACGCCACATACCCCGCTCCAAATCCATTATCAATATTCACCACCGTCACATTCGACGCACACGAATTCAACATCCCCAGCAGTGCCGCGATTCCTTTGTACGACGCTCCATAACCCACGCTCGTCGGTACCGCGATCACCGGCACTCCTACCAGTCCTCCAACCACACTCGGCAACGCGCCTTCCATCCCAGCACAGACAATAATGACGCGCGCCTTGATCAACGCATCACGCCGCGCCAGCAGCCGATGAATCCCCGCCACGCCGACGTCGTACACATGCTGCACCTCGTTGCCAATCACCTGCGCCGTTACCACCGCCTCTTCCGCAACCGGCACATCACTGGTTCCAGCGGACACGACAACGATCTTGCCCTTGCCGTAAATCGTTTTGTCGCGCGTCAGCGTGATCGCCCGCGCCAATTCGTGTGATTCTGCCTTGCGGAACTTGCGCCGCACCGCGCGCACTTGCTCCGGCGATACCCGCGTCGCCAAAACATTGCGCCCATGCTCCGCTAGTCGCGCGAAGATTGCGGCAAGTTGCTGCGGCGTCTTTCCCGGCCCGAAGATTATCTCCGGCATGCCCGTCCGCAGCGCGCGATGATGATCGATTTTCGCAAACCCGATGTCTTCAAACGGCAGGTGCCGCAGCCGCTCGACCGCCTCATCCGGCGAGAGCTTGCCTCGCTTCACTTGCTCGAAGAGTTTCTTTAGCGCTGCCGCATCCATGGTGATCTAGTTTCAAGTTTCAAGTTTCAAGTTTCAAGTCGATAGCGATAGAAGATAGTAGGATGAAGAGCTTTGAATATCGACGTAAAATCCTGGGTGCCCCATTCTGGCCTTCGGTTGGCCAGGGTGGGGCAAATCTGAAATCAGCTCGATGAATACCTTACCGAACTCAACTCCTCGCACTCTCACCCTCGCCATCACTGGCGCCAGCGGCTCCATCCTCCCTAAACATCTGCTCGACGCGCTCGACCGCGACGACCGCGTCACTACCATCAACCTCACTATTTCCGACAGCGGCCTGCGCGTCATGGCCGAAGAGCTCGGCCTCTCTGGCCGCAATGAAACTGTCTCCAAGCTCCTGGGCCACACTTCCGCGAAAATCCAGCTGCAAAACAACGACGACATCGGCGCCAACATCGCCAGCGGCTCTTATCCAACCGACGCCATGATCGTCCTGCCCTGCAGCATGGGCACTCTGGCGCGCATTGCCAACGGCATGGCTATCCATCTTATCGAGCGCGCGGCCGACGTCTGCCTGAAGGAACGCCGCCCGTTGATCCTCTGCGTCCGCGAAACCCCATTCAGTCGCATTCATCTGCGCAACATGACGCTCGCCGCCGAAGCCGGCGCTACAATCTTCCCCGTCATCCCAGCGTTCTACTTTCAGCCCACATCCACCGACGAGATCGCCCGCGAATACGTCAACCGCGTCCTGGCCCACATCGGCCTGCCGCAACCCGGCGCCTATCGCTGGAAAATGCAGTAGTGTGACAGGGCTACTACGCAGTCCAAAGGGGGAACCAAAAGAGTACCCAGTCCTTTGCCTTTCAATAACATAGCCCTGTGACGCCCATCACCATTCAATGTGTCATTCCCCCGCTGAGCCGTTAATTCCGCCCATTCACTCCATCCCGCTTGGCCGCTTGGGCTTCGGGTTATTACCTTAGTAACAGTAGAGGGGTGTCTCGGCCACGCCGGGCGAGCCACCAACATCCCAATTTAGAGGCGTAAATGCACAAATCCGTAAAGTATGTTGAAAAGGCCGTTACCGTTGCTGCCAAGGGTGCGTGGGTGGTCTTCGACAAACTGAACAGCATCCACCCGAATCCTTCGTTTACGCCCAAGTGGTCGGACAAACCGCTGTTGAAGTCGTACCAGAAGTCCAAGCCTCCGCTCGGCTGGCCGCGCGCCACCGACTCGCTCTGCCCCAAGTGCGTGCCCGACATCCGCCAGCAGATCATCGACGGCAAGCTCCCGGTCGAAGTGCTGATGAACGAGAAGGCCGGCGAGATCAAGGCCCAGATCATCGAGCGCGACGGCAAGATCCTGATGGTGAAGGATTGCCCCATCCACGGCCACTTCGAAGATGTGATGGCCATGGACACCGCGTTCTTCAAGCACCTTGAGGACGTCTTCCCCGGCCGCGACATTCGCGCCCACAACGACGAGAAGCTGCATCACCACGGCTCAAGCACGGTAAAGCATGGCCGCGGTTCGGTGCTGACCATCGACCTGACCAACCGCTGCAACATGATGTGCGATCCCTGCTTCATGGATGCCAACCAGGTTGGCTTCGTCCATGAACTGACATGGGACGAGATCAAGACGATGCTCGACAACGCCATCACCATCAAGCCGCGCCGCCAGATGTCGGTACAGTTCTCCGGCGGCGAGCCCACGCTGTCGCCCTACTTCCTTGACGCCGTAGCGTACGCGCGCAAGGTCGGCTACAACAGCGTGCAGGCGGCGACCAACGGTATCGAGTTCGCCAAGAGCTTCGAGTTCGCCAAGCAGGCCGCCGAGGCCGGTCTGCGCTACGCCTATCTGCAATTCGACGGTATCGGCAACGCTGCCAACTCGCACCGCCTCGTCGGCAATCTCTTCGACGTGAAGCTGCAGGCGATCGAGAACCTGCACAAGGCCGGCGTCGAAATCGTGCCGGTCGTGACCATCGTCAACGACCTCAACAACGAGCAGGTCGGCCGCATCATTCAGTTCGCGCTCGACAATCCCAAGCGCATCTCGTTCCTCTCGTTCCAGCCGGTTTCGTTTACTGGCCGCGACGAAGCTATCACCGACGAGCGCCGCGCGGCGCAGCGCTACACGCTGTCCCATCTGGCGCACGATGTGAAGAACCAGACCGGACTGGGCGAGCCCACCCGCGACTGGTTCCCCATCTCCTTCATGAGCACCTTCTCCGACTGGGCCGATCTGGTGCACGGTCCCGACAAGGATTGGGGCTCGCTGAGCTGCGGCTGCCACCCGAACTGCGGTGTCGGCATGGCCGTCATGATCGACAAGGAAACCAAGGAAGCCGTCCCAGTCACCGCATTCCTTAACGGCGACACCATCGCGAAAGACATCGCCAAGGTGAACGACGCGGCGCGAGGCAAGTGGATGTCGATCGCCGGCATGACGCTGGCGCTGCTGAAGAACTACGATCCCTTCAAGTCTCCCACGCACTTCAAGTTCACCGATCTGCTGAAGAAGTTCGACAAGACCTTCGGCGCCACCGGCAAGGACTATGGCAAGGTCACGGGCGACCGTACCGAGACCGACATCCAGAAGCGCCGCCGCGACCGTTGGAACTTCCTGTTCGTCGCCGGAATGTGGTTCCAGGATCTGTTCAACTACGACTTCCGCCGCACCGAGCAGTGCATCATCCCCTACGCCACGCAGGAAGGCGAGATAAGCTTCTGCGCCTACAACACCGGCGTGGGCTGGCGCAACATCGTCGAGAAGATGCACATGACCGCGACTCTGACCAAGTGGTACGAAGAGCACGGCCGTCACGAGATCTTCGCCGGCGGTAAGAAGGTCGGGCTCGAGACCACCGCGCACACGCTGAACCTGGTCGACGAGCATGTTCAGGCGAAAGCCAATGACACGCTCGACAAGCTGGGCATCGCCAAGAACGCGCGCCAGGAGAAGTTCCAGGCACGTGACGCCAAGGTGAAGGCTGAAGCCGAGAAGGCGCGCATGATGGCGCTTTACAAGGAGCACGTGCTCGGCGAGAAGCCCGCGCCCCAGGACGGCTTCATCGCCATCGACAGCATTGGCGGCATCAAGCCGGCCAAGCCGGAAGTCGAAGAGCGCGAAGCGGTCTACGGCGACTAACCAAATACTTTGACCATGGCTCAAAACGACCGGCCGCACACGCGGCCGGTTTTTCTTGCCTGCCGCTTCGCCCTGCCCTAAAGTCCCCTGTCCTTCTGCCGATCTACTCAGTGATCACAAGATGGCCTCCTGAGTGAACCATTCGTGCTGCTTCCCAGCCGGGTTTCGTGCTCCTGGCTGGGCTTTTTTGTCTGCAGCGCTCCGTCCGCTTCGCGCGATACGATAGGAGCTATGCAGTCCGGCCGTCACTTCGTCTCCACCGATGATCTCGAAGATCTGCTCGCGAATCTGCGACAATCTTCGCCTGATCCCTCCCGCGGCATCTTCGGACCCGATTCCGTCAGCTGGAAGGTCAACCGCGAGTCAGCTCTCTTCCTGGCCGCGACGCGTGCTGCTTTGTTGCAACTTGCTCATCCCTGGGTGGCCGCCGCCATCGCGCAGCACTCGAAAACCTTCCACGATCCCATCGCCCGCTTTCACCAGACCTTCCGCATGATGTTCACCATGTCCTTCGGCTCGGCCGAGCAGGCCTTCACCGCCGCACGCCAATTGCATCGTAGACATCAGGGTATCAGTGGAACCTTGTCTGAAAGTGCCGGCCGCTTCGCACGTGGCACGTCTTACGAGGCCAACGAAGTCGCCGCCCTGGTCTGGGTCTACGCCACGTTGATCGACAGCTCTGTACTTGCCTACGAGCTCGTGTTGCCGCCCCTAACTCAGCTTGAGCGCCAGCAGTACTATAGCGAGAGCCTGCAAACTGCGGCCCTCTTCGGCATTCCTCGCGAATACTGGCCACAAGATTGGGCTGGCTTCGATCGATACATGAAGTCCACGTTGCAATCCGAGATGCTGGGCGTCACCGCTGCTACCCGCCAGATGGGACACAGGCTTCAAGACGGAGCTGGCCTCGCACTGCGACCGCCGTTCTGGTATCGCGCGTTGACAATCGAATTGCTGCCGCCGCGTCTTCGACAAGAGTTTCAGCTTCCTTTCGGGGAACGCGAACGGCGATCCGCCGGCCGTGCGCTGCGTTGGATTCGACGCCTTCACCCCTACCTTCCGGCTGCCATGCGATTTGTAGGTCCCTACAACGAAGCGATATCTCACGTGAATGGAAAACAGCCTGGCATCGCCACACGTCTCGCCAATAGGATCTGGATCGGCCAAGCCGAGCTGTTCGGCACCCGCCCGATTCGAGATTCCGTCACTACCCCTGCTCCCGCATCTCGCCGGAACTTTACTGAGTTGTAGCCGCGACTCGGCCTCGGCACGTCCCGTTTTTCGACAGACAGCAGTCCGGTCTTACCAGCTCAGAAAACCGCTTCCGCGCGATATACCCTTCCACTCGATTCGGTGTAGCATGTATCCCAGCACGTGCTGCTTGTGGGGCAACTTCTGCCGTGAAAGGACTGCCTTGTGAACGTTCTCCTTCTTTCGATGCCCGATTCGTTCGAACACATGCCGACGGTCGCCGTGCGGATGCCCAATGGAGCCCTGTGCTCGCTGGCGGGAAATATCGATTCGCATCACAAGGTCGCAGTCGCCGACCTGATTCTCGTTCAACACAAGGTGCGCGAAACTGTCGACCAGTTGGTGCGCCAGCACAACCCCGACATTGTGGGACTATCGGTTATGACCTTTCAGCGCAAGACTGCGCTGCAGATCGTCGCACTGATTCGCTCCCTCTGCCCGCAAGTGCGCATTGTGGTTGGCGGCTACGATCCCAGCCTGGCGCCCAATGCCTACATGAATGACAGCGACCGCATCGATTACATCGTGCGTGGTGAGGGCGAAGTCACTTTTCGTGAGTTGTTGCGAGCCATTGAGAACGGATGCGGTTTTGAAAAGATTCTCGGCCTCTCTTATCGAGCAGAAGACGGCTGGCACGACAATCCCTCGCGGCCAGTCCACACGCTCGAAGACAACGAGATTCGTCTGCCGAAACGCGATGCCCGCGTGCTGAACGGTTATACGATGATGGGCCGCGTGATTGACGTCATCGAAACCTCGCGCGGCTGCACCTTCGATTGCGGCTTCTGCTCCATCATTGAGATGCGCGGGCGCAACTTTCACACCTACACGTTCGATCGCGTTCTCGCCGATATTCGCGACGCCCACGATCACGGCGCTCGCGCCATCTTCATCGTCGACGACAACATCAGCCTGAACATCAAACGCTTCGAGGCGCTCTGCCAGGCCATCATCGACGCGGGCTTGAACGATATTGTTTACTCGGTGCAGGCGATGACATCTCCCATCGCGATGCATGGCGAAGCCTTGGCGCCGCTGATGCAGAAAGCGGGATTTCGTTACGTCTTCCTTGGTATTGAAAACATTCTCGAGGATGATCTTCAATTCCTGAAGGCGGCTGCCAAGAATGAATTTCGCGAAAAAGGACACAAGACGGGTAATGCTACGCTGCGAGCGATCGAGTATCTGCACAAAAACAAGATGTACGTCGTCGGCGGATTGATCGTCGGCAATCCCGACGACACGCGCGAGTCGATCCTGGCCAATCTGGAGTTTGCGCGGCAGTATGTGGATTGGCCTTACATTCAGCATCCCACCCCGTACCCAGGCACACCCATGACCAAAGACTTCCTCGCGCGCGATCTCATCAAGATCCAGCGCATGGAGGAATACGACGGCACAACCGCTGTTGTCGCCACGCAACACCTTGAACCCGAGGAGATTGAGTTCGAACGCTGGCGCGCGGAGCGCTGGATGAAGACCCGCCACATGCCCGCGGTCATCGCGCACGATCCGCTGTTCGTCCTTCGCAACTGGTGGAAGATGCTCTACCACACCTTTCGCGGAAGCAGCATTCGCTCCATGCTCGGTCTCGAGAGTGATCGCGAGGTCTTTGAACGGTATCGCCAGATTCGACGCGCTGAGCGTGCATATCTGTAGGCTCAGCGTCGTGATTTGCACTGAGCTGTTTTCTGCAGCCTCACCCTCGCAAAATCCCTGTATAACTTCATCAGGTCCCTTTCATGTTGCCAGCCTCTGATCCTCAGGAAAGAAAAGCAGGCCTCGCCTATTGGGCCAACCGGGTCCTGGAAGAATGCGACAAGGCTAGCGCCGGTTTCGCTGCCGATCCTGTCCATGACTTGCGGGTAGCCATTCGACGTTGCCGCTCGATGGCCGATGGTTTTATCTCCGCCGACGCCGACCCGGCGTGGAAGCAGATGAAGCGGCTCGCCAAGCCGCTTTTCAGTAGTCTGGGCGAGCTGCGCGATACGCAAGTGATGCTTGAATGGGTGGCGAAGCTCTCCCTCGCCAATGATGCCGTGGGCGCGAGTTTGTCCGCTGCGCTGGCACAGAAAGAAACCGAACTCAAGGCTGCGGCGCAGCATGCACTCGCCAGCTTTGATCGCAAGCAATGGGCGTCTCTCAATGCTCATCTGGCAAAACGGGTCGACCGAATTCCAATGGAAGGGTTGGTGTTCCAGCATCTCGCGTTGGAGCGCTGGATCGAAGCTCGCCAGCTGCATCGTCGCGCGCTCAGGAATCGCAGCGGCGTCGCCTATCACCAACTGCGAATCGGCATCAAACGCTTACGTTATACGGTGGAGAACTTTCTCCCGGAGCGGCATACCAGGTGGTCGAAGGATCTACGCGATTTGCAGGACGCGTTGGGAGAGGTTCACGACTTTGACGTCTTGCGCGCTATGATCAGGGCCCATCCCGAACTTCCACCTGACGAACGGCAGCGTTGGTACCATCGCATTCTTGAGGAACGACAGAGGCGCCTGGATTTGTATCGCCGCAAAATGATGGGCGCCACCTCTCTTTGGGAGGTGTGGCGCTCTGAACTGCCCAACGGGCCGCTGCTCGAACAGGCGGCCATGGAAAAGCTCCGGACCTGGGCTTTCTCTGTCGATCCGGACCCTGAACATTCAGCCCGGGTCACGCGCTTTGCACTGGAACTCTACGACGCACTTTGCGCGTGCGAGATTCTCGTTGCCAATCCTTCGCAGCGCCGCATTCTAGAAGCGGCTGCTATTCTGCATGAAGTCGGACGACGCAATACGACCAACGGACACGGCGGACATCAAAAGCGTGGCTTCAAGGCGGTGTCGAAGTTGAGTCCACCTTTGGGGTGGAGCGAGGACGAGATGCATTCGGTCGCGATCCTCGTCCGCTACCATCGCGGCGCATTGCCGGTTACTACCAACTCCTCGTTTGTAGGACTAACCTCCAAGAAGCGGAAAGAGCTTCTCCCGATCATCGGGGTCCTTCGCCTGGCGAACGCATTCGATGACGAACACGAGGAGAACATTTCTTCTCTCCGAATTGAATGCGACAACGGTTCGGTGATTGTGTATGCGGAAGGATTACAGGGGATGAGCTGCCAGGCTGAACGAATTGCGCGAGCGCGATATCTTCTCGAAATGATATCGCGCCATCCGATCACGGTACGCCCGCTGCCGGTAGCCGCGGCGGCGTCCGCGCGCAAAACAAAATCGTAAAGGCCGACCGCCACAGTTTCTTAAAAGGCTCGGCAATCAGATAGCTGAATTCTGCTTCCTTTTCTTGTAGGGATCACCAACAAATACGAATGGATACTTGCTGAGGGCCTGAACATCATGAGCGGCGGCATACCGTTCTACCTCCGCCATCAGATTCGCGGCCTCGTCTTTGGGCATGTTTCTTGTGGCTTGCCAGAATTTGTGCGGGAAAAACCAGATGCGTTCGCGTTGATCACTCTCTGTCATTGGGTCGGTAGTCGATGCCATGATGCTCCTCCCACAATGTAGGACATGGGAAATAGTTAACAGTTCTCTTGGAAGTAGGGCCGGTTGTTGAACTACGTTTGAAGTTTTATTATGAACCTCGGAGTGCAGGTTGTAAACATGTCGTCATTATTTTGTGCCTCGCGATACTTCCAAAATAATTTGAGGTTGTCTTTTCTTCGACTTGCGGTGGCCCGCTCGCGCCGCTGAGTCCCGCAATTTGCGATTTGCCTGCTGGTAGGTTCACGTAATCGCGACGACTCTGATCCACAGAAGCTGCCGCTATCCCACATTGTGGGATAGCAACAAAATAGATAAATATGCAGTAAGGTTCTTAGTAATCAAGCTCGGCGGGGCGTCCGGTCAAGCGCTCAATGCGCTTGGCGATCGGCGGATGCGTGGAGAACAAATTTGCAAAATTCATGCCGCCAAGAAACGGAGCCACGATAAACAGGTGCGCCGTCGACGGCGATGCTTGCAGTGGCAGACGCTTGGAGGAAGCATCGAGCTTCCGCAGTGCATTGGCCAGTGCGTAGGGGTTGCCGGTAACCTGTGCGCCCGTCGCATCAGCCTGGTATTCACGTGAACGTGACACTGCCAGCTGAATCAATGTGGCCGCAATTGGAGCCAGAATGAGCATCAGCAGCGCCACAAAACCACCGCCGCGATCGCGGTCATCACGCTCGCCGCCCATGCCGCCAAAAAGCGATGCCCAATATCCCATGCGAGCCAGCAACGTGATGGCACCGGCCAATGTCGCCGCAACCGAGCTGATGAGAATGTCGCGATTCCTTACGTGCCCCAGCTCGTGCGCCAGAACTCCTTCCAACTCTTCATCGTTCAGCAAATTCAAAATGCCTTCCGTCATTGCGACTGAAGCGTGGTTGGGATTGCGTCCAGTGGCAAACGCGTTTGGCGACTCCATCGGAATGACGTACATCTTGGGCATAGGAATGCCCATCTTCTGTGTAAGCCGCTCGACCACCTCGTAAGCGCGAGGCAATTGTTCGCGCGTGACCGGCTGCGCTCTGTACATCTTGAGCGCGATCTTGTCGCTCCAGAAGTACGAGACAAAATTCATTACGATCGCCAGACCAAAGGCGATCACCAAACCGCGCCCGCCGCCAAATATCTGCCCCATGAACAGCAGAAAAAGAGTCAAAGCGGTGAGCAACAACGCCGTCTTAAAGGTGTTTCCCATACGTGCTCAGGTTTTTCTGATGCCTGCTGAATAGATGATAAATCTGGCTGCCAGTTGCTGAAAATCGCGACTGACCAGCCGCGCGTTACTTTCGAACATCAAGGCAGCACCAACTTTCGCCAACTTCAGCTCAGAGTTGCTTTAAACGGTCATGCGTTGACTTGCCCTACCGCTAGCCCTAAGATTGCAGGCCAATGGTCGGCCAGAAAATCTCCCATTACGTCATCATGGAAAAGCTCGGCGGCGGTGGCATGGGGGTGGTCTACAAAGCCGAGGACACCCGCTTGCACCGCTTCGTTGCGCTGAAGTTCTTACCCGAGCAGGTGGCAGGCGAACCGCAGGCGCTCGCGCGATTCGAGCGCGAAGCCCAGGCCGCATCGGCGCTCAATCATCCCAACATCTGCACCATCTACGACATTGGCGAGGACGGCGGCAAAGCTTTTATCGCTATGGAGTACCTGGAAGGTGCGACCCTCAAGCACCACATCCTCGATCGCCCCATGGAGTTAGAAACCATCCTCTCTTTGGGCATCGAGATCGCCGATGCTTTAGACGCGGCGCAGGGTAGGGGCATCGTTCATCGTGACATCAAGCCCGCCAACATCTTTATTACGAATCGCGGTCACGCCAAGGTTCTCGATTTTGGCCTCGCCAAGGTAACGGAGTTCCGCTCGGCCGCGGTCGGCAGCGCCGCGGCCGCCACCAATACCGTTACCCGGGTCGTCGATGAGCCGCACCTCACCAGCCCGGGCACAACGCTCGGCACCGTCGCCTACATGTCTCCCGAGCAAGTACGTGGCAAGGAACTGGACGCACGCACCGACCTGTTTTCACTGGGCGCAGTGCTCTATGAAATGACGACTGGCGCGCTGCCGTTCCGGGGCGAAACCTCGGGAGTGATTTTCACTGCCATCCTCAACTCTGCTCCGATTGCTCCTGTGCGGTTGAATCCCGAAGCTCCAGCGGAGCTGGAACGCATTATCAACAAGTGCCTGGAGAAGGATCGCGATCTGCGCTACCAGTCTGCAGCGGAGTTGCGCGCGGACCTCAAGCGTCTGGCTCGCGATAGCAGCAGCTCGAAACATGTGTCGGCCAACGTTGCCACGGAGTCTGCGTCGGCGAGCGCTTCGTCGGTCGGGGTTGCGGTCCGGTCGAGCAGCTCAGCGGTCGTGACAACTCCTGCTCGCAGCCGTGTCGCACGATACATTTTCGGCGCGCTCGTGCTCATCGCGGCCGGGTTTGCTGCATACCGGTTCACACCGCGTACTGCGACCGAATCTTCGCCTGCCAAAATCACCAAGATCAGCGAATGGAACCGGGCGATTCAAGGCCCGATTCTCTCGCCCGACGGCCGCACCATTGCGTTTACCTCGCCGATCGACGGCTACGACCAGCTGTTTGTAATGCTTACTTCGGGCGGCCAGCCGCTGCAGTTGACCAAGGATGAGGGCAACAAATCGGCACTGTCATTCTCGACTGATGGCAATGAAATTCTCTTTGGCCCCAGTCTTGGCGACTTTGAGATCTGGTCGATCCCGACGCTCGGAGGATCTCCTCATCGCATCGCCAACGGAGTGACAGTGAGCCCATGCAGCGACGGCCGCTCGCTGATCATCGCCACTCTCAAGGGTCAGATAGTTCGTGCCGACGCAAACGGCGCTGCGCCTGAGGTAGTGGCTACCTACTCCGGTGCCGGTTCGTTGAACCTCGGCTCGGGCGCAGATCAGGACACGATGTTGAACGGGGCATTGTCACAGTTGCTGGTGTTCCCGGACTGTAAGACCCTGCTGGTCCTGGGACGAAACGGACACGCCGTGACCCCCCAAAAACTGGATGTTGCCACCGGCAAATTTGTCAGTGGTGGAGAAATTCCAGACGTCGTGGGCCGCGCCACGTGGGCCGAGCCCGGCAAGACTGTCTACGTTAGCCGAGCGGTTAAAGGAATCACTAACCTGTGGGAATATTCCCTGGCCGACGGTTCGCTGAAGCAGATCACCTTCGGTCCCGGCCCTGATCTCAGTCCGCTCGGCGATCCCGCGGGCAAGGGCGTGTATTTCGTGAACGGCCGAGACTCCGGAGTCCTCACCGCCTACCATGTCGCAGCGAAGCAGACGGTCGACGTAGTGGGCGAACTCGCAACCCAACCGCTGCTCTCACACTCCGGGCGGCAGTTGGCCTACATCACTGCCCCGGAGCCTGGACGCGAGGAGCTCTGGATTGCTGACATCGACGGCGGGAATGCGAGAAAGATTGAGAGCTCGAATGTTCCCCTCGAGACGCTTGGCTTTTCGGCCGACGACTCGCAGTTTGTGTTCTCGGAGGTGCAGGGGGAGAACAGCCGCGTCTTCGCCGTGAATGCCGATGGCACCCATCTCCGCCAGTTGCTGGCGCAGGAGGGACGCGCCGATTTTGCGTTGCCGATTCGTGGCACCGCGTCCTTCATGTTCACCACCTACCATGGGCCCGACCCGTCGAAAAGCGTCACCTGGAAACTCGACGTGAAAGACCCATCCGCGAAACCCGAGACGTTGTTTGAAGGCTGTACGGGCGCGCTCGATCTCTCGCCGGACGGCAACTACATCATGGGGCCGGTGCTGTGGGGATCCAATCCCGGCCTGTATCAATATTCGTTACGCGACAAAAAGTGCACGGTGCTGAAGCCCGGCCTGGCGAGCTACTTCGCGCAGTACGCGCGCGATGGGAAATCTTTTCTGTTTGAGAACACGATCCACGGGCTAACCAGCGTGTTCCGCCAGCCATGGCACAACGGAGAAGCCGTTGGCGAGCCGAAGACCGTGCTCACGTTCCCGTTCGCGGTGCGCGAGGATTTCGCGGGCAACGCCTCCAATATCTCGGAGGACCTCTCAGTGATGGTCTACGCCCGTCCCAACGGCCATGAGGATCTATATTTCCTGAGCAATCACTGAACGTAATTCGGAGCTGCTCCAGATGCTGTCGCCGCCGCTCACCGGTCGCATGATCAGCAACAGCTATCGTTTGACGCTTTCGAGCACCGCAGCTTCCGCATCCGATGCAGGCTCGGCGCGGCCGCCAAGATACGTCGCCAAAAAGCATTCCACTGCCGCATTGAACGCCATGTCGTTTTCTGGACGCAGGAAGCCGTGGCCCTCATCCGGGAAAACGTAGTACTCGACCGGCTCGCCATTGGCGCGCACGGCCGCGACAATCTGGTCACTTTCCGCCTGCTTCACGCGGGGATCGTTCGCGCCTTGGCCGATTAACAGCGCCGCCTTGATCTGATGAGCCTTGAACAGCGGCGACTGTGAATCCAGAAACGCTTCGTTGTCGCCCATGCGCTTATGAAAAGCGGCGACCATGGTTGACCAGTAGGGCGGAATCGTCGCCAGCAACGTATTCAGGTTCGATGGCCCGACGATGTCCACGCCGCAGAAGAACGCTCCGGGCGAAAACGCTAGTGCGGCCAGCGTGGCATAACCGCCGTAGCTTCCGCCCATGATGCAGACTCGGTTCGGATCCGCGATGCCCTGCTGCACGGCCCAATTCTTGGCATCAAGCAGGTCGGTATGCATGGCGCCGGCCCACTGACGGTCGCCCGCATTAATGTACTGCTTGCCATAGCCGGTTGAGCCGCGGAAGTTCGGCTGCAACACAGCGTATCCGCGGTTCGCCAGCCACTGCGCCCACGGATTGTAACCCCAGACATCGCGATGCCACGGCCCGCCGTGCACCAGAAGGACCATAGGAAGCTGCTTGGCTTCCATGCCTGCCGGCACGGTCAGATAGCCATAGATGGTCATGCCGTCGCGCGCGACATACTCGATGGGCTCCATCGTGGATAACTGGTACGTCTCCAGTTCGGGCCGGGCACTGAACAGGAGCTCCGCTTTCTTCGCCGGACGATCGTAGAAATACCACTGCACCGGTCCATCATCGCGAGAGTACGTCACGACCCATTTGCTGTCATCGAGACTCCGCGACAGATTCACGATATCGCCGGGATTCGCAGCTTGCAGCAATTCGTAATCGAGCTTGATGGCAGGGTCCAGGAACTCGTGTGAGAGGCGCTGCTTTACGAAGCGAGCCGCTTGCAACTTGTGGCTGCGAGGCTCAGTCTCGATACCGGAGATATCGAATTGGGGATCGGCCGCCATGACCCGCTGCGATGCGGTCTGGATGTCGACCTCTAGAAGGCGCGCGGCGTTTGCATTCAGGCTAGTCGCAATCCAAAGTTTTCGATTATCGGGAGTGAAGCCGAGGACGCCTCCGAACGTCTCGTCCGGACCCCACTGAATGAGCTCGCGCCATGGCGAGTTTGCCTCGTCGCGCACGCGGATCACGGTGCTGCCGTCCGCCGTCATGACTTGCGCCACCCGCACCTGAAGGTCATGGTCGGCGTGCCAACCTGCGACGTCGCCGGGATTCTCCGTATCCATTTCCAGCTTGCCGGTCGTCAGATCGAGACGATAGACATCAAACAAGCTTTCGTCGCGCTGGTTGGTCTGCACCAGCAGTGTGCCGGGCTGGTCCCACTCGTAGGCGACGATGGACGCCTGCACCTTTTCGAATGGAGTTAGGTTTGTGGTCTGCCTGGAGGCGATATCGGTTTGGTAAACTCGCCAGTTCTCGTCGCCATCAGCGTCCTGTGCATACAGAATATGCCGATTGTCATATTGCCAGGCAAAAACATGAATGCCGCGCTTGGTGTCGGAGGTTACGGGACGGTCGTCGTTCTGGCCCAAGGTGCGGACCCAAACATTGAGCACGTCGTTCACCGGAGCCAAATACGCGAGTTGCGTGCCGTCGGGAGAGATGATGGGGCCCGACCGCTCGGGATTGCCGAACAAGATCGAGCGCGGGATCAACTTCGTCACAAGCTGGTGCTGGGAAGTATCGGAAACCGTATGCATAATGATGATTATCGCAGGATACAGGTCGTCAACCGCTCGCGGCTCTCACACCGGAGCGTACGCACCATCAAGTAGCTGCGTTACGCAACCCCGCAAATGATGGCAACCAAGAATCAGGGTGGAACAGAACCGAGTGAGGAGAAGCTCGCGAGGTTAGCACTCATTAACGACCGGGCGTGGTTTTGAGAGTAATCGCTTTCCATGAGAAAGCCGGTCGAAGTCACGGCATTCGAGGGGCGATTGGTGATGGCGGCAACGATCCCATTCCGGTCCAGTCCTTGAAACTCTGTTCATCCAGCTAGAGTTCTCGTCTAGGCCTGCCTTCGCTCCGGAGTAGAATTCTTGCCGAAAGGAGCCGTTTGCGCGCAAACTCATCTTATCCGCAATCTTTCTCACCACCCTTGCCGCCTTCGGCCAGAACGCCAGCCGTTTTGACGGGACGTGGAACACCACTGTCACCTGTGATCCCAAGGGAAGTGCGCTCGGCTATACCCTCCACTTTGTTTCGACCGTGTCAAGCGGCGTTCTGCATGGGGATCGCGGCACCAAGGGCCAACCGGGGTATCTCGCCATCGATGGCAAGATAGGCAACGCCGGCAATGCCAAGCTCTCAGCCAGCGGCAATACCGCTTCCGCCGCATACACCCATGCCCCCATCAAGACCGTAGGCGAGGAATACGGTTACGAGGTCAAGAGCCAGTTCACTGACACCGAGGGCAAGGGAGATCGCAGCACTGGGCTTGGCATCGTCGGGCGCCCTTGCCACTGGACTTTTGAAAAGCAAGCGGCCGAGGTGTCCACCCCGTAGGCGCAGTTTAGAGCGAGGCTGATTCCAAGGTTCCAGGCGTAGAAGGATTTTGCTCCTCAGCTGAACCCCTGAACAGGGTGCGGAACATAAGGCTCTTCCAACGCCGCAATTTCTTCAGCGCTGAGCCGCAACGATAGCGCCGCAACCGCGTCGCTCAGGTGATTCGGTTTCGTGGCGCCGACGATCGGCGCGGTAATGGCTGGTTTGGAAAGCATCCAGGCTAGAGCCAGCTGCGCCCGCGGCACTACGCGCTGCTCGGCGACCTTGCCCAGCCGCTCTATGACTTTGCGATCAGCTTCTTCGGTGTTCGAATACAGGCTCTTGCCGAAGACGTCGGTCTGGTAGCGCTTGGTGGTTTCCGCCTGCCAGGGCCGAGCCAACCGTCCACGTGCCAACGGACTCCAGGGAATAACGCCGACACCCTCTGACTGGCACAGAGGGATCATCTCGCGCTCCTCTTCGCGATAGATCAGGTTGTAGTGGTTCTGCATAGTGACGAACCGAGTCCAGCCGTGAAAATCGGCGAGATAGAGCGCCTTGGTGAATTGCCACGCATACATGGATGACGCACCGATATAGCGAACCTTGCCTGACTTCACCACGTCGTGCAGCGCCTCCAGGGTCTCTTCAATCGGCGTGTGGTAATCCCAGCGATGGATCTGGTACAGATCTACGTAATCGGTCTCCAAGCGACGCAGACTTTGATCCAGTTCGTAGAAGATGGCCTTGCGGGAAAGACCTCGCCCGTTGGGTTCATTGCGCATTACCCCCTGAACCTTGGTGGCGATAACGACCGACTCACGTCGCGTATGGGCCTTCAGGAATCTGCCGAGAACCTCTTCGCTGGCGCCGCTGGAATAGACGTTCGCGGTGTCGAAGAAGTTAATTCCCAGATCGAGCGCCTGGCTTAAGAATGGCTTACTGTCCTGCTCGTTTAGCGCCCAGGCATGCCGACCACCCAATAATTCTCCCGTGGCAGGTTCCCCGTAACTCATGCAGCCAAGACAAATGCGTGATACTTTGAGGCCAGTCTTGCCAAGATTGACATAGTCCATTGCATCTCCTGAGCGTTATTCCCAATCCGCTGGCCGAATCCGGAATGGCAGGGTTGGGACAGGTTGCCCAGCACCCATTTGGCGTCAGCAGCTTCCTGAACCGGACCAGGGTTGCGGATACCCCCCACCGGGTAGCCTTTATTGTCACAGAAAATAACTGGCCCGAGCCCCAGCAATATCGAGTTTTGTTAAGAATTAAAGGAACGCAGAGACGGAACTCTCGACGAGGTTTTGAGGAAATAGAAAGGACCTGAGCTGCCAGGTCTGTGGAAGAGAGCACCCTGGTGTGTGGCTGAGCGGGTTACTAAAGACAAATTAATGTGCATTGTTTTCATGCTGCTAACGGCCGGAAACACACCCATTTTCCGGAGATGGAGTCGGTTTCTCGGGCTTGTGGCTTGTGCCCTGGCCTATTGCAGCTTGGGCTGGGGCCAATCGGCGGCCGCTGGTTCTCAACCGCGCATCCTGCGAGGCGAAGTGAAGTCCGGCAAAACCGCTCTTCCCGGAGTAACCGTGACCGCGACCAACCGTAGCACCGGGCAGAAGACTGTTGGCTGGACGCAACCTGACGGCAGCTACAAACTGGTCCTACCCGCTGATGGCGAGTATGTCATTCGAGCGCAGATGGCGGCGTTCGCCACCGCTATCGCGCGCGTGACGGTTAGTCCCTCCAATCAGAATCCACATGTTGATCTCGACATGGTTCTCCTCTCACGATCCGAATCCGGGCCCGGAAATCTGCAAGGAAGAGCAGGCGGCGGCCCCGGCAACCGGGGATTTCAGTCGTTGTCAGTGATGCAGAGCGATGCCGGTTCAGATCAAGGGGTGAATGGCGGCGAACCGGTAGCGCCTTCCGGCATGCCGGTCCCCGGTGTTCCGCCGACAATCGCCACGGAATCGGTTGCGGTTTCTGGTTCGAATTCGCCGAGCCTCGGCGGACTTGGACAGGACGAGTTGCGCTCCGGATTCGGAAACCAGCCAGGAGGCATACCGGGCGCGCCCGGAGGGCAAACAGGTGGTGGTGGATTTGGCGGAGGCGGTGGTTTCGGCGGACGCGGCGGCGGGGGTGGTGGCGGCGGTAGGCTCGGCGGCCGAGGCTCCAACAGTAATCAACTGCACGGCACCGTCTATTACTCTGCCAACGACGCTGCCCTGAATGCCACTCCATTCTCCCTTACCGGCGAGCCATCGCCCAATCCTCCCTATCTGCAGCAGCGCTTCGGAGCCAACATCGGTGGCCCGCTGATCATTCCGCACCTCTACAACGGTTCGAAAACCTTTTTCTTCCTGCATTACAACGGCACGCTCGGCGACACTCCCTACAGCTACTACTCGACGGTGCCCACGCTTGCGGAGCGGAGCGGCAACTTCTCGCAGACCCTGGTGAACGGTAAGCCAGTACAAGTCTTTAATCCGACAACCGGGCAGCCCTTTGCCAACGACACGATTCCACAAAACATGCTCAGTCCTGCAGCTGAAGGTTTGCTGAATTACATCCCTCTGCCCAACCTGCCCGGCACAGTCCAGAATTTCCGATCAGTAACCGCGGCCAAAAATGACAGCAATGATCTGAATTTTCGTTTGAATCAGGCACTGGGCGCAGCCAGCCAACACGGCCCGGGACGTTTCCGTGGCCCACAGAACAACCTGACCTTTGGGTTTCACTATCACGAATCCGACCAGACACTGACCAGCTCATACCCCAGTGTCGGTGGCAAGACGATTACCCACGGTTACGATGTGCCGATCAGCTACGTGCGAAGCTTCGGTCGGCTGATCAACACCTTTCGCGTTGAATACAATCTCAGCACCATCGACACGCAGAACCTTTACGCCAACAATACCAACGTTACCGGCATGTTGGGGATCAACGGAGTTTCGCAGAACCCGACCAACTGGGGCCTGCCCAATCTCTCATTTACCAACTTTGGAAGCGTGGCGGATACCGTTCCCGTCGACGATCGCAATCAGACTGTGACGTTGACGGATCAGATGATCTACACACACAAGAAACACACGCTGCGCTGGGGCGGAGATTTTCGGCGATTGGAAATCAATGCCAGAACCGCCAGCGATCCGCGGGGCAGCTTCGTCTTCACCGGGCTCAACACGTCCCAGATACTCAACGGCAGTCCGGTCCCGGGAACTGGCTTCGACTTCGCGGACTTTCTGCTGGGCCTGCCGCAGCAAACTGCGGTGCAGTACGGGATCAATCCCTCCGGGTATCACTTTCGCGGAAACTCCTGGGACCTGTACGCGCAAGATGAATGGCGCTTTCGCAGCAATTTGAGCTTCAACATCGGCTTGCGATACGAGTACGTGTCTCCCTTTAGCGAGACCGCCAATCAGATGGTGAACCTGAATATTGCGCCGGGGCTGGCCGCCGTCGCTCCGGTTCTGCCGGGTCAGGTTGGACCGTTGACCGGAACGTTTTATCCCATCACCTTGGTAAACCCTAATCATCATGACTTCGCGCCCCGCGTAGGCGTCGCATGGAAGGCCTATAACAACACGGTTGTGCGCGCCGGTTATGGCATCAACTACAACACCACTGCTTACTCGAATATTGCCCAGGATTTGGCATTCCAGCCGCCTTTCTCATTTACGCAAACCAACGTTGAGTCAGCAACCACTCACCTGACTTTGCAGAACGGATTTCCCGTCCTTCCGGTGAATACCATCACCAACAATTATGCGGTCAACGTAAATTATCCTCTTGGCTACGTGCAGATCTGGAACCTTGACATCCAGCAAACCATCACGCCCACATTGGTCTTGAACCTGGACTACACGGGCACGAAAGGAACGCATCTCGACTTGCTGGACGCGCCCAATCGAACTCCTTTGGGCTTGCTCAATCCCTCAGTCCCGGCTTTCTACTATGAAGATTCCGTTGCCGACTCGAATGCCAATGCGGGCACGGTTCGTCTGCGCAAACGACTGGCTCATGCCATCTCCATCGGCGGTACGTACACCTGGTCGAAATCGCTCGATAACGCTTCCACCATCGGCGCAGGTTCAGCGCTGGTCAGCGCAAACGGAACTGTCACCGGGCAGACCCTGGTGGCGCAGAATCCTTTCAACCTTAAAGCGGAGTATGGGCTTTCGAGCTTCGACCAGCGCAACAAATTCATCGGTGACTACCTGTGGGAGCTGCCCTTTGGCCACGAGAAGCGCTGGCTTTCCAATGCGGGCGTCTTCCGCGACGTTTTGGGGGATTGGCAATGGAGCGGCGATTGGACCATTGCCTCGGGCTACCCATTCACGCCGCGAATTCTGGGCTCCTTCACCAATGTGAACAGCGGCGTCAACGGAACGTTGCGGCCGAACCTGACAGGTGAACCGGTTACCTTGTCGAATCCGAGCATTGCGGAGTGGTTCAATGTGGGCGCATTCGTCATCCCGCCGCTCGGTCAGTACGGTAATGCGGGTCGCAACAGCATCGAAGGCCCGGGCGAGGTGGACTTCGACATGGCAATGACCAAGGTCTTCCCGCTGAAAGAGAATCGCTTCTTCGAGGTGCGCATGTCGGCGACGAACGTCTTCAACCGCCCGCAGTTTACCGCCATCGATGCAGTTGTAAATTCACCGACCTTTGGGCGTGTCATTTCGGTTGGCGCGATGCGAAGCGTATTGATGACAGCGAGGTTCAGATTCTGATTCAAAGCAGTTGTGAAATCCCGAGATATATAACAGGAATTGCGCGCAAGCTGATGGCCAGTGCAGTCATGACTACCTTGCTGTGCTCTGATCTGGGGCTCGCTCAGCAGACCGGATATACCTTTAAAGCGGAAGCCGAACTGGTGCTGGTGAACGTATCGGTTCGCGACCGCGACGGAAACCTGGTGCGCGACCTGAAGCCCGAAGATTTCACCATTCTGGAAGACGGTAAGCCGCAGAAGGTTTCCAGCTTCGACATTGAGAATATGGCGAACGTCCCGGCTGTCGAAACTGCGGCTCAGCAGGTAAATCTGCTCAGCACGCCAGCGAAAAAAGCGACCGCGGTTCCCGCAAATCCTACGCTCTCGGCGCAAGCACAAGCCATCAAGGATCGGCGGCTGATCATCCTGTTCTTCGATCTTTCGGCGATGGAGCCGGATGAAATCGAGCGTTCCGCAGCAGCGGCACAGAACTATGTCGACAAGCAGATGCAACCGGCCGACTTAGTTGCCGTTGTCTCGCTCGGCAACAGCATCGTGCTGAATCAGGATTTCACCTCCGACCGCGCACAGCTTAAGAAAGCCCTGCAGGGCTTCAATCTGGGCGCTGGTGCCGGTTTCGAGGAAGGTAACGTCGGCACCACCGAGGGCACTCCCGACAATGCCAATTCTTTTACCGTGGACGACACTGAGTACAACATCTTCAATACCGACCGTCGGCTGGAAGCGATACGCAGCATCGCCTCGCAGGTAGCCAGCGTTCCGCAAGAGAAAGCGCTCATCTACTTTTCCAGCGGCATGGACCGCACGGGCATCGAGAATGAGTCGGAGCTGCGATCGGCCACCAATGCAGCTGTGCTCGCCAACATGGCCATCTATACGATGGATATTCGTGGCCTGCAGGCGCTGCCTCCTGGCGGGGCAGCCCAGAACGCCAGCCTGCGTGGAGTCTCACCCTATAACGGCCAGTCGACGCTCAACGATCTGAATTCCAACTTCACTACACAGGAAACCCTGGTCTCGCTTTCGGTCGATACTGGTGGCCGCGCCTATCTCGACTCCAACGACTTCACACGCGTGTTTCGCGGAGTGCAGCAGGACATGGACATGTACTACCTGCTGGGATACCACAGCACGAATACCGCACGTGATGGGAAGTTTCGGAAGATCACTGTGCGGGTGAATCGGCCGGGAGTGAAACTGGAATATCGCAAAGGCTATTACGCAGAGGCGGACTTCAGGCATTCCAACAAGGAAGACCGCGAGCGCCAGCTTCAGGAAGAGCTAGCATCCGATCTGCCCTCGACCGATCTTCCGCTCTATCTTGCGACGGGCTATTTCCGCCTCGCGGACAATCGATACTACATTCCGATTTCACTTATTGTCCCTGGCTCGGCGATTCCTTTCACTCGCAACCATGATCAGGACAAGGCGACACTAGACATCCTCGGAGTGGTGACCGACGAGCGACGAGTTCCAGTGGGCGGCATTCGCGACACGGTGAAACTTGCGGTCAACGCCGCGAATGAGGTGCAGCGCAAGAACGTCCAATACGACAACGGCTTGGTCCTGCCGCCGGGAAAGTATCACCTGAAGATCGTGGTGCGGGAAAACGAAAATGGGCAAATGGGAGCGTTTGAGACGGACTTTGCGATTCCCGACCTCAAATCAACCCCGCTCAAGATGAGCTCGATCGTCATGGCGAGCCAGATTCAACCCGCGGGTAAGCACGAGAATCCAAACGATCCTCTTATCCGCAATGGATCGCAGATCATACCCAGCGTGACGCGCGTCTTCTCGACCGGTCAGCATCTGTATTTCTACTATGAGGTGTACGACCCTGCGCGCACCCGCTACGCAAACACTGAAGCCGCGAACGGCAAGAGGGCGAACGGCGAGAACCGTGCCACTGGTGAGGCGAAGAATGTTGTCCGCTTGCTGAGCAACGTTTCCTTTTTCAAAGGTGATGTAAAGGCGTACGAAACTTCACTAACCGAGATTCACGAAGTTGCCGTGCCAGACCGGCACGCGGCCATTTTTCAACTGGAAGTCCCGCTCTCCGAACTGAAACCCGGCTTCTACACCTGCCAGATTAACGTTATTGATGACGCCGCAGGACACTTTGTATTTCCTCGTCTGACTATGCTGGTGCGATAAGCGGCTGAAAAACACTTGTAGTTTGGCTGAGCGCGAGTTGAGCAAGTTCCCCCGGAGTCACACTCTGAGACCGTTTGGGGCCACGCGATAAGACTACTCAGCGGCGGCAACTGTGATGAACGCCAACCCGAACGTGGTGAGAGGAGTTTGTGTTGGCGGAAAGGTGTGATACAGTCCGGCAAACAACGGCATTGCCATAGCCTGTCTCTCAGGAGGTTGCCCTTGGCGGTTACCATCTCCGATCTGTCGAAGACCTACCCAAACGGTGTCAAGGCCCTGAAGAATGTCTCTCTCTCCATCGGAAACATCATGTTTGGGCTGCTCGGCCCCAATGGGGCCGGCAAAAGCACCCTGATGCGTACGGTCGCAACTCTTCAGGAGCCCGACTCCGGATCCGTCCACGTCGATGATCTTGACGTACTGGCGCAGAAGAACGAGGTCCGCAAGATACTCGGCTATCTTCCGCAGGAGTTCGGCGTGTATCCCAAGATCTCGGCGCTCGACATGCTGGAACATCTGGCCGTGATGAAGGGTGTTACCTCGCCGAAAGAGCGCAAGGAGATGGTCGATGCGCTCCTCCAACAGACCAACCTCTGGGAGGTACGGAAGAAGGCGCTCAGCACGTTTTCCGGTGGGATGAAGCAGCGCTTCGGCATCGCGCAGGCCCTGCTCGCCAATCCCCGCCTCATCATTGTGGACGAGCCCACCGCCGGACTGGATCCCGCGGAGCGCAATCGTTTCCTCAATCTGCTCAGCTCCATCGGCCGCGAAGTCACGGTGATCCTCTCCACTCATATTGTTGATGACGTCCGCGAGCTTTGCCCGCGCATGGCCATCATCGCCAATGGCGAACTGCTGCTGGAAGGCGCGCCCGCCGAAACGCTGGCCGCCCTCAACGGCAAGATCTGGAGCAAGGTCGTCATCACCGACGATGAACTCAAAGCCCTGGAATCGCAGATGCAAGTCATTTCCACGCACCTGATTGCCGGCCAGCACGAGGTCCGCGTCTACTCCGACAGCAGCCCGGGCGACGGATTTCAGCCAGTCGACTCCGAGTTGGAAGACGTGTACTTCTTCAATCTTTCCCAGCAGGCCAGGAACTGAGGCAAGGGAATCACCATGCGAATGTTCTGGGAGTTCTTCTCATTCGAAGTCAGGCTGCGGCGGAAGAGTATCTCCACGTATATCTACTTCCTTGTCTGGTTCACTTTCTATTTCCTGTGCGTCGCGTCGGAGAGCTTTGGGCCCGTGGCCAACGCCAACGGCAAGGTTCTGCTGAATGGCCCCTACGCCAACACCGTCTACGCTACCGGCGCCAGCATCTTCGGCATCATCATCATCGCAGCCATTTTCGGCACTTCAATCCTCCGCGACTTCCAGCGCGATACCTACCAGATGTTGTTCACCAAACCCATCCCTAAGTTCGCCTATCTCGGAGGACGTTGGGCCGGATCGATGGTCGTCACAGTGTTTGTCTTTTCCGGATGCCTGCTTGGCGAATTCGCCGGCACCTTTGCTCCCTGGGCCGACCACGCGCGCATCGGTCCCAACCACCTCATGTGGTATCTGCAGCCCTTCCTCTCGATCACGGTGGTGCAGATCTTTTTTATCGGGTCGCTCTTCTTCACCGTGGCGGCGCTGTCGCGGAAGATCTTCGTGGTCTATGTGCAGGGCGCCGCGCTGTTCATGATCTACCTTATCGGGATCACAGTTTTCAGTGCGACGCGGTCGCTGGAGCGCTTCTGGTCGGGCATCTTCGATCCCATCGGTTTTGTGTATCTGGACGACATCACCCGCTACTGGACGGTAGTCGAGCGGAACACGCTGCTGCTGAGCTGGTCGCCGTCTGTAGGTGCAGGAGTTTTTCTTTACAACCGCCTGCTCTGGCTTTCGGTCGGCAGTCTGTCGCTGGTGGTGCTGTGGGCGTTGTTCCCGATGTCGGTGGAGGCGCTGACCGCAGCCTCCCAAGGACGCCGCGCCGCCAAGGCAAAGAAGCAGGAAGAACTGGAGCTGCGGCCGGTGCGCACGCTGGTTGCCACGCGCCTTCCGCGGGTGCACCGTGTGTTCTCCACCTGGGCACAATTTCTCTCGCTGTCGCGGCTGCGGATTTACATGATCCTGCACGAGATACCGTTCTGGGCAATTGCGGGCCTGATGACCGTGTTCGCCATCAGCAACGGTTACTTCGCCGGGAAGGTCGCGGAGGTCGACGTCTGGCCGGTGACCTACTTGATGCTGCAGGCGGTAGAAGGCGGCGCAACACTGTTTCTCTACATCGTCGCCGCTTTGTATGCCGCCGAGCTCGTGTGGCGCGAGCGCGACGTACACTTCGACGGCATTCATGACGCATTGCCGATGGGAGAAACCATCGATTGGCTCTCCAAGCTGCTGGCTATCGCCTTCGTGGAAGTTGTGCTGCTGGTGGTGACGATGCTCTGCGGCATTCTGATGCAGACCATCGCCGGCTACTACCATTTCGAGCTGCTGCAATACTTCAAGGAACTGTTCGTAGTCACCTTCCCGCAAATCATGATCTTTGCCTTACTGGCTTTGTTCGTACAGACCATGGTCAGCAACAAGTTCATCGGTCACGGCATCGCGATCGGGATCTTCGTCCTCGTTCCCATTCTGTTCACCTGGGGTTGGGAAAACACGCTCTACCTGTTCGGCAACACTCCGCCTTATACCTACAGCGACATGAACGGCTACGGCCACTTCGTGCCGGCGTTGTTCTGGTCGATTACCTACTGGCTCGCTATTTCCGCATTTCTAGGCGTGATCTCGATCGCCTGGACGCGGCGCGGCGCGGAAGACAGTTGGACCGCGCGCCGCCGAATTGCGGGCGCCCGTATGCCACGTTTGATACCGGCGGCTGTCCTTTGCCTGCTGATCGGTGTGGGCAGTGGAGCCTGGTATTACTACAACGCGCACGTCCGGAATGAATATCTGAATGCCAAGCAACGACGGCAGATTCAGGCCAACTACGAGCGCAACTACAAAAAGTATGAAAATCAACCGCAGCTAAAGGTCGTGGCCGTCGACACTCGAGTCGACATCGACCCCGCTCGCCGCTCCTTCTCCGGCTGGGCGCACTACACTCTTCGCAATAAGACTGCTCAGCCCATTTCCGAAGTTCATATCACCGACTCGCAGCAGTCGGTTTCGAACATCCAATTCGATCGCCCATTCCACCGCGTCAGTTCGGGGCCGCGCGATATCTACTCGATTTATGCGCTTGACCAGCCGGTCGCTCCGGGTGAGACCATCGCGATGACCTTCAACGTCGGTTATCAGTCGCATGGCTTCCGCGACGGCAACGAGAAAGCAGAACTGGCCTACAACGGAACATTCTTCGACTCCTCCTACTTTCCCACTCTTGGCTACAGTCAAGGTCTCGAGCTCAGCGATCCGCGCCGCCGCCGCGAAGAGCATCTCGGTCCGTTGGAGGAGATGGCGCCGCGCGGTGATCCAGCGCAATCGCTTTACAGCCTTTTCACCAAAGACTCTGACTGGATCACGTATCGCGCCGTTGTCAGCACTTCTCCGGACCAGATCGCGATCGCCCCCGGTTATCTCCAGCGCCAGTGGCAGGAAGGCGGACGAAATTTCTTCGAGTACAGCATGGGGTCGACCAACATCGCCGACTTCTTCGCCTTCATCTCGGCGCGCTACAAGGTTAAACGCGAGGACTATAAGGGAACCAAGCTGGAGGTGTACTACACGCCCGGCCACGAGTTCGACATCGACGACATGCTGGCCTCATCCAAGGCCGGTCTCGACTATTACCGTGCGAATTACAGTCCCTACCAGTTTGCGCAGTATCGCATCTTGGAGTTTCCGCGCTACCGCACCTTCGCACAGTCCTTCCCCAATACCATTCCCTACTCCGAAAGCATCGGCTTCATCGGCCGCGTGGTAAAGAAGAACGATATCGACATCACCTACTTTGTCACCGCCCACGAACTGGCTCACCAGTGGTGGGGTCATCAGCTGATCGGCGGCAATGTGCAGGGCTCCAACATGATGTCGGAAACCCTGGCGGAATACTCCGCGCTGATCGTGATGGAAAAGAAATACGGCAAGGACAACATGCACCGCTTCCTGCGCCATGAACTGGACGGCTATCTGCGCGGCCGCGGCGGCGAGGTCCGTCATGAACCGCCCCTGGCGCTGGTGCAGCGCGAGCCTTACGTCTGGTACCAGAAGGGCGGTCAGATCATGTACACCCTGGCTGACTACATCGGCGAGGACAAGGTCGACGCCGCGCTGCACAACTTCCTGATGCAATACCGCTACGCCAATGCTGCTAACTCGCTGACGACGCCTTATCCGGACACGCGCCTGCTGGAGGCCGACCTGCGCGCCCAGACTCCGCCGGAGTTGCAATACCTGATTACTGACGGCTTCGACTCGATCGTCCTCTACGACAACAAGGCCGTAAGTGCGACTGTCACTCCGACGGCTGACCACAAGTACAAAGTCACCCTGGTGACGCAGGCGCGAAAAGTCAAAGCCGATGGCAATGGTAATGAAACGCCCATGGCGCTCAACGACTACATCGAGATTGGAGTGTTTAAAGGCAAGAAGGACGAAGAGCAGCCACTCTACCTCAAGAAGGTAAAGTTCACACAGGAGCAGAACACTTTCGAGATTGTTGTCGACGAAATGCCGACAAGAGCGGGCATCGATCCTTACAACAAGCTAGTGGACCGCATCGCTGACGACAACATGATGGACGTTACTCACTAGCAGCGCCTGCCTCTAGAGATATGTTGGAGCCTTTGCGCATGGCTCGCTGACAACAGTACGCGCGAGGCGATCGATGCACTGCCACCATCCCGAAAACACCTTGCTGTCTTCGTACTGGACGCTCAACCGACACCATTCACCTGCCATTGCAGAATCTGTACCGTCCCCCGCTAATGCATTACACGAACCAAAAGAAATAGAGGCCGAGACCGTACGTGTGTCGACTCGCAGGCCCGTTCGCAACGCCTTCAGAGCGCACTCTTTTGCGCTCCAAAGAATGGTGACGAGACGATCTCGTTGCTCTGGGGGCGATTGTGCAATGCACGTCTGCTCGGCCGCGGTGAAGTAGTCTCCGATGAATGCATCGCTGCGCACCTCGACGAGTTCTAAGTCGCAGCCCACCACTGCACCCGACGGCACAATAGCGCACGCGGCTGTGCCATCCCGATGGCTCAGGGAAATGGAGACGTCGGCTGGTTGATGATCGAGAAAAACCTCTGGCGCGCCGGTTACAGCCGGCCGGATTTCGATGGCCACTAGCTGTTTCGGGCCAGATGTCGGCTCAAGGTAGGCGGCGACAGCTCGTTTCGCGGTCCAGCGTCCCAATCGCCAGTCGGCTCGGCGTTTCGGGATCTTCAATCCTGCGAGGACCAGTTGTTCGCCACCGCTCAACCACTCGTCATCGAGAGGCACGTCGGCGATTAACTGCTCGAGCCAATAAATCTCCATCACGGCGCCTGCAGTGCGACTTCTGCCTCATCCTCTCGCAATCTTGCAGCATTTGCCGGCTCTGCCTTGGCGAGACCGCGCTCGATAGCGTGGATGAGATAGGGCCGGAGCGTTTTCGGCGCAAGGATGTTGTGCAACGCTCCAACTTCCATGGCGCGATGCACGCTATGAACACGGTCGAACTCGGTAGCCACTTCTCCGAGCTTCTCCGAGTGTACGAGTTTGAAGAGCTCATCCAATTCCGCGCGAACGCGCCCCTTCTCAGCGCCGTCAGCCTGAGCCAGTGCCTGGTTGAGTGCCTGGACCCGCGGGTCCTTTTGCGCACGAGCTTCGACCTCTGTTGCGAACACCACCGCCGCAGCCGGCGCCCCTCCGATCACTGACGCGTAAGTACCTTCCAACGCAACTACTTCAAGCTGTTCGTTCAAGCTTCGTGAGAAGACAACGTAAGCCCCACCGTGGTAGCGCGATATCACGCAGAACACCATCGGCCCCTTGAAGTTGACCACTGCCCGGCCAATCTCCGCTCCATATTCCAATTGCAGGCGGCGCATCGACTCCGGTGAGCCGTCGAAGCCCGACAAGTTCGCCAAAATCACCACCGGCCGATTATTGCTCGCCGCATTGATGGCGCGAGCCACTTTTTTCGACGACTGGGGAAAGAGCGTTCCGGCTGTCCACTGGTCGGGACCATCAGCGGGCACGAATCCAAAACGCGGCACGGGCCTGGACTCGACCCCGATGAGGCAGACCGGATAACCTCCAAGGTGCGCGTCCCACACGACTGCCGTCTCTGCCGAACGCATTCCCGACCAGCGCTCCAGATTTCCGTGGTCCTGGTCGACGACCGCCCGCATTACCTTGCGAATCTCGAACGACTTCTTTCGGCCAGGATTGGTTTCGTTCGAAAAGATCTCGCCCACCAGCTTGAATCCCTCTCCATCGCCGTCGCGATGCGGCGACAGGCACACGTCGCGATCAAGCGGGTCATTCGTCACCGCCCGACGCGGCGACCGCTCGCCCGGCGCGATGTAGGTGTGCTCGTAGTGGCGCATGAGAAGGCGGCAGGCTTCATGGATGTCGCGAGCGAAATACTGCGCCTGCCCATTAAATCCCATGATGCGGTCGTAGCCGCCAATGCCCTGGTTGTCTTCGGCCGATACGCTGCCTGAGTAGTCGAGAGCGCGTTTGCCGGTGAGCACCATCGCTCCCTTGGGCGTCATGATCAGCACACCGCGCGTATGCATCAGCATCGTGGCTTCGGCATTCCAATAAGGCTGCGCGCCGACGTTGATGCCGTTCACCACCAGGTTCACCTCTCCTCCAGCCTGTGTGAAATCAACCAGAGCGCGCAGCACCCGCGCGATCCAGTCCATATTCTCCACACCGCTGTCCATGGAGATCTTTGCGCCTGCCGACAAAGTAAACCACTCCACCGGAACCTTTTTGTCACGGGCGCGATCGAAAGCGGCAAGAATGCGGCGGCATTCCGGCTCAGCCAGTGCGCCAAGATCCTTACTTGGATCGCCGAGCAGCACCACTCGCGCCATTCCTTCCGGATGTTTTGCAGTGAAGTTGCGGATGATTCCAACAACGATGTTGGCCTTGTTCTCGCCATATGGACGATCGACAGGAACCAGGCGGCCTTTGCCATCGAGATCAAGCTCGACAAACTCACCAGGAGGCAGATCGGCACGCGTCTCTTCAGGCGCTGGCGTGAGCAACTTGATGATCTCGTACGGATACAGCAGCCCGCGCTGCCGCATCTTGACAACCTTCTGGCCGTAGGCTGTCAGCGGCTGCATTGCTTGCAGTTTGGCCGCCGGCCGGAAGGTCATCAGCAAACCGGCATCGCCGGGAGCCGAGATTCGCATGATGGTATCCCGCAGCTCTCCCGTGCGTGGATTGGGAATGCGTGCGCGCACTACCACCTGCTCCAGGCCGAGGCCATCCGTTGACGGCGCCAGACGGCGCACGATGTCGTTCACCGCGTCTGGCTTGAGGTTCAGTGTCGGCCACACATAAAGAAATATGCGATTCCAATACAGGCGTTTGTTTGGTGGCCGCTGCGATTGATATTGCCGGATGGCCGCCGTCGCTTCGGCGAACATCCGCTCCAGGTGCGGGAACTGCTCAATGCGACCAGCTTTGTTATGAACCGGCGTTAGATCTCGTACCTCTGCCACAGCAAACAGCCGCTCGTCTTTGGGATTCTCATTCGCCACGACATGCAGCAGATAAACATCCTCAACCGAAGGCAGCCGTTCAATCTTGAAGTTCTTCAAACGCCACAGATGCAAGCGTTCAGCCATCATGGGGTGAACGCCGCGGAAGAGTCTTGCTTCTTCGTAGCCGGAGACGGCGGGCTCGTAGGTGAAATGCTGCATGCCGCCCAGTCCCGGGTCGCGCCCGGCGCCCGACACAGCCACCACGATGTGCCGCACCGGCCGCGGCAGTTTGGCTTCGTTGACGATGGAATGAATCTTCCGCTCCGTTTCCTCCGGACTCTCTACCGGGTCACTGCTCCATGTAAGAAAGTCAAGGACAACTTCCTCTTCGCTCGGAATCTGTGCGACGAAGGGAATCATTTCCTGCATCGCCTTGGCCAGTTGAGGATACTGGGTGTGCGCCGCCAACACATGAACGTGTTTGCCATTCTCGTCATATTCCGCAGACACGCAGTAATAGCCGTTTGTCTTTAAGGTCCGGAAGTTGGTTAGCTCATGAACGGAATAGTAGTAACGCGACAGCACGATCTCCAGCATCAGTTCCCGCATTGCGGGCGATGCCGTTACAAATCGGCCGGCGAGAATGGTGGCCAGCGGCTGCGGACACTCGATCAGGGTGCGTAGTCGTTTCTGGCGATCGGCAGCGTCCGGATGTGCTTCAAGATAGGCAAGCTGGACGTCCGCCTCGGCGTAAGTCATTCGCCGCGCTTCTTCAAACAGCGGCTTATCGAAGCAGCGATAGCGCAACTCCCGCGCAAAATCGCTGACGGTTGGAAATACTCCGCGCGCGATCGAGACCATGCGGTCCAACAGGGTACGCAACGTCTCATCGGGTGGCGATGTAACGGCTGTTGCTTCCGGCAACCGCCGTTGCAGAACCTCCCGAACGATCGCGGCCTGCTGTTCAACGTGTTGGTGCGACTTATAAATCCAAAGCAGACATTCTTCCAGCTCAGGCGAGCGATCCAGTGATGCCAGGCCGTAGTGCGCCACCGCTCGCGACAATGCCGCGACGAACTCCGTTGGAACCCCATCGCCGCGAGTGTCGAGCATTCGGAGATACGAGAAGAGGTACGCCTCGGTGCTGGGCGCCTCGCCGACAACTTGATCTCGCTCCTTGGGATTGCGCCGGAAGAGAGAACATATATCCACAAAAATGTTGAGGATCTTGTCTTCGCCACGGCGCACTTCTTCGGTATCGGCCCGCTTTTCGCGGAACTGTTTCCATTCCGTAAGCAGGCTGGACATCCGTGCCGCATCCACCTCGAAGCCGAGCATCAGCTGCTGCAGTTCTTCCAGGTTCCGGCGCCAGCGGTTCGCTTGATCCTGAGTGTCATCAGACTGCGGCAACGAACCGTTGAACGTTATACGTTCTGTTGCCGCCAAGGACTTCTTGTCGACCGCGGGCTCAATCTGAAGCAGCGGAGCACCGCTGCTGACCTGCACGTTGGGAGTCGCCATTACCTGCCGCACCTTGCCGGCAAACGGTGCGGTCACCTGCGTCTCCATCTTCATCGCTTCCAGTACAGCCAGGCGGTCACCGGTCGACACCGTGTCCCCCAGTTTGACGGCAATGGATACAACGACCGCTGGAGACGGCGCTCGTACTATGCCGCCGTCGTCGCGATCGATGCGATGCGCTACTCCGCCGACTTCGATGCGATAGCTCGAACCTTGCTCCACGGACACAACGTGAAAACAGCGTCCAAAAACAGTCAGCCAATACTCGAACGGCCCTCGCCGCGCTAAGTGCGCATCGAACTGCGCCCCATCGACATCGAGCCGGTAACTGTGGAGGCCGAGCCAATAAACCTTGATCGCATAGGCGTGGTCTCGATACCGCAGCTCGACTCTGCGACCCACTTCGCTGCGTACCTGCGGCCTGCCGCGTACCGCAGATTCGTAGAACTGTGTCTGCTCGACTTTGCACTCAGCGTTACAGGCTTCAATCGTGGCCTGAACAAGTGCGACATCAACATGTTTTCGCGACAAGTGTTCGCCCTTGGCAGCCAGCCGATCGAGCCAGGCAATGTCCACATCGCTATGCTTGACCTCCTCGCGATCAAGCAAACCCATCAGGAACGCGCGATTGCTGGCGCCGCCGCGGATCACCACAACGCTTTCGCGAAGAACTCGCTGCAACCGCGCCAGCGCTTCGTTGCGGTTCTGCCCATAGGCGATGATCTTGGCAATCATCGAATCAAATTCGGACGGAATATTGTCGCCTTCTTCCACTCCGGTATCGATGCGAACGCCCGGTCCAGTCAACATTCGGAAGCGTTCAATCGTGCCGGGCGAAGGAGCGAAGCCGTTGTCCGGATCCTCGGCGTTGAGGCGCACCTCGATGGCATGACCCATGGTCCGCGGCGGATCCCCTTCCAGCCGCCCGCCCTGCGCAATATGGATCTGCAGCTTGACCAGATCAACGCCGGTCGTACACTCCGTCACCGGATGCTCCACCTGGAGCCGGGTATTCATCTCCATGAAGAGAAAGTTCCGGCTATGCGGTTCGTACAGGAACTCCACCGTACCGGCATTGTGATAGCCAGCCGCGCGACTGATGCGGATCGCCGCCTCCCGCAGCCAGTCATCCTGCTCGCGCGACAGCGCTGGAGAAGGCGCTTCTTCCAGGACTTTCTGATGCCGGCGTTGGATCGTACAGTCACGAACACCTACGGCCCACGTCGTGCCATGGTGATCGGCGATGATCTGGACCTCGACGTGTCGCGCGCCGGTGACCAGCTGCTCCATGAAGACAGTGGGATCGCCGAAGGCTTTGAAGGCCTCAGCCCGGGCGCTTTCGAAGGCCTTCTCCAATTCCAAGGCCGATTGCACACGCCGTATCCCGTGCCCACCACCGCCGGCGGTCGCCTTGACGAACAACGGATACCCAAGGCGCTCCGCGTGATGCCACGCATCGGCGATGGTTTCTACCGGTCCGCCGCTCCACGGTGCGACAGGTGTCTGCGCCCCTTCGGCGAGCAGCTTCGAAGAGATCTTGTCCCCGAGCTGGCGCATGACATCGCCTTCCGGTCCAATAAAGACGATGCCCATGTCCCGGCACAGATCGGCGAACTGCGCGTGCTCGGCGACAAAGCCCCACCCCACCCAGGCTGCCTCGGCGTGAGCTTCCGTCAAAGCACGCTCCAGGCGCGCGTAATCGACATAACTGCTCTTCAAATGGTGTGTGTTGGGATCAACCGTATGCGGCGGACCCAATGAAACCGCCTCGTCCGCCTCGCGCACAAACATCGCGTGGCGGTCGGGATCGGTAAACAGCGCGATGGTGCGCAGCGAGGCACCGTGTTCCTGATTGAACTCGCGAGCCGCGTGAATAAATCGCATGGCGGCTTCGCCACGGTTGACGATAGCCACACGTTGGAATTTGCCTTGCATAACCCACCACCGAAACGCAGCCCGTTCAGCTCAGGAGACGAAAGCAGGTTCGGCTGTAATCACCGCCTGCATTGCCTTCAGCGACTCGGCATCGAGACCGTTGCCCGTTGCCACTGTGCGATAACCGTTGAGGATCAGGTACCGGTTGCCGCTTGAGTCCACCACCTCCGCATCGAAGCTTCCCTGCTCCGGATGAGGAGTGACGAGGGCATACAAGTGGCCCTCAGCCGACTGTGGCGCGCGCAGCCACGACACCTGCTCGACATGCAACGGCAGACCCATCCGCTTTTGGGCACCTATCTCCCAGAGACCGGCGGTCTGGAAGCAGAGCTCGATCAGCCGCGGAGACATGAGGGTCGGCCGCTCGGGCGGTTGATGATTGACGGGGAGGTTGGCGGATAGCTCGCCGATCATCCGTTGCCCATCCCACCACGCATGGTCCACCACCTGATACGCAGGACCGTGGAAGTAGAGGCGATAGATTTGCGCAGCAGCGACAATCGCCTCAGCCGTCAAGCGCGGAGTTGCGCCCTGCACAGCTTGCGTCGGCTGTTTGCTGACGCGCACGCGAGCGGTGAAGTGCAATGTCTCCTGCGGCTGCGGATGATTAGGCAGCGTTCTCCGGCCGATCAGGCGGCAATTCGCCAGTAGCTTGTCTCCCTGTGGATGGAGAGTCGCCTGGATGATCACTGCGCGTGGCTCGTCTTTGTAGAACTTGAACGGAGCCAGGAAATTCACCTCTTCGATGGCTTCGATGTGCCATCCCGGATGCATACACAGAGCCGCTTCCGCGAATGCCTCAATGCCCATAACGCCTGGAAGCACCGGAATGCCATCGATTTGGTGGTCGTAGAGGAAGGGCTGCACCTTGGGGTCCAGGGTGGTTTCCATCGTCAAGCCGCTGTAGATACCCATGCCGGCGATGGTTCCGACCATTGGCCCTTGGCCAAGCTGCTTCCTCGACTTGAGCAAAGCGGCGGTGTCCAATCCACCCGTGACATCCCACTCATCGAGCAGCACGCCCAGACGCGTGCCGACCACGATCTCCCCGCGCGTTCCGCCAGTCGTCAGCTCTCGACGAATAAGAGGAATGCCCGCCTCCGGCGGCAGCATGTCGATTCCTGCGAGCTCCATCATCTTCGGAATCGAGCCGCGGGTTGCCATGCCGATACCGCCCCAGGCGGTCCAGTCGATCACGATGCCGCGCGTCTGCGGCCGAGTCGAACGGAAGCTTGACGTGTATTTGCACAGCAGATCATTGGCGGCGCTGTAATCCGTCTGACCGGCGTTGCCGAATCGGCCGGCGACCGAACTGAACGCGACCGTCGCACTCAGAGGCATGTCGCCGATCGCATGCAGCAGATTGAACCAGCCGTCTGACTTCACATCGAAGACGAGATCGAATTCCCGCTGATCTTTGTCCGGCAGGAAGTGACTGCGTTCCAGACCTGCAGCGTGCAGCAGGACGTCGATGCGGCCGCTGTTCTTCTTCACCTCCGCGATCACTTTGGCGACACCATCCGCGTCCGCGAGGTTGACGCTGAAGTAGTGAGGTGTTCCGCCGGCCGCTTTCACCGCATTGATCGCGCTGAGGGCTGCGTGCGCGCGCTCCAGCGCTGCCAGTTCTTTCTCCACTAGCGCAGGAGTGGCCCGCTCACCGCGCGCCTGGATGCGGGCAAACAGATCGCGCTTGAGGTTGTCTTTGTCACTGACGAAGCGCGCGATGTCAGGATTGTTCGCATCGGGCTCAGGTACAAGATCCAGCAGGTAGAACGTCCCGCCGGAAGCTGCAGCCAGATCCGCCGTGATCGCCGAGACGATACTGCCGGCCGCGCCTGTAATAACGAACACGCTGTTGCTGTCCAGCGTGAGACCAGGCTGCCCGTCAGCCGCAAGCTGCTCTTGCAGGCCGATCGTCCAGCGCAATCCATTCTTGTAACCGACCTCTACCGCTCCGTTGTCGCGCAGCGTCTCCTGGATGAGAAGGTCGGCTATCTCCGAAGGATTGAGCCCTTCTGCAAAATCAACCGCTTTCACCAGGACGTCGGGCCGCTCACGCTTAAACGTCTTGACGAAGCCGGTAACAGCTCCGCCCATCGGAGCAACCGCTCCAGCCTCGTCGTATCCATGCTGTCCACCTAGACAGGTGGCTGCAACCAGGAATGTTCCCGGTTGTGCGACCTGCTCATAGAGCGCTCGCATGGTCGTGTACAGCGACTTCACGCGGACTTGCAAGGCCTCATGCCACGCTGCGAGGTCCATCCTGCTCAGGGGACCTTCGTTGTCCAGCGCGGGTAGCCAGTAGATGCCTTTCACTGGACCGGCTGCCAGCCACGTCTTCAGCGAACTCGCCAACTGGTCAGAGGTCTGCGCCGCGTCGATCGGCAAAATCTCGACCCCGAGGTTCTTGAGTTGCGAAGCGAGTGCGTCGCCTGCTCCGTTTTTGTCGGACATCAGCACGACCCGGCTGCCGGCATTCAGCGTCACGCCAGTCGGCTTGCAGATTGCCAGCGGAGGCCGGAGATTCGGTATGGGCACGCGCCGCGGGACTTGATTTGCCGCGTCGAAGCTGGCGAGTGGCGGGCGAACAGCGCTCGCCGGCGCCGCCGCAGCTGTCTTTACTTCTGTTGCAGTGGTAGTTACTGGTGCCGATCCCGGACGCCGCTCCTGGGCGAACTGGATCACATGCGCCAAGGTCGGAAAGTCGCGCAGCTTCATGTTCTCGTCGCGCGGGATGTTGTAGGCCGCGCGCACCGCGGCAAACATCTCGGCCTGTTTGACGGTGTCGATGCCGAGATCGGCTTCGAGGTCAAGATCCAGGTCGAGCATCTCCGGCGGATAACCCGTCTTCTCCGCAACGATCTCCAGCACCTTTTGCTTAATTGACTCTAGAGAGACCTCGGAAACCGCCGGCGTCAGCTCAGTAACGGCTGGTGGAGGAGCAATCTCCTGGGCAAGCGTCGTCGTTGCCGGTAGCTGCACCTTCGAAGGAGGAGTTGCTTGACCAGGTGCTCCTACTCCGCGCTGTGCGAACTGGATTACATGCGCCAGCGTTGGAAAGTCGCGCAGCTTCATGTTTTCGTCACGCGGAATGTTGTAGGCCGCACGGACAGCGGCGAACATCTCGGCCTGTTTGACCGTGTCGATGCCAAGATCGGCTTCGAGATCAAGATCCAGGTCGAGCATCTCCGGCGGATAACCCGTCTTCTCCGCTACGATCTCCAGCACCTTCGCCTTGATCGCCTCCAACGATACGGCCGCAACAGGTGTCGCTGCGACGACTGCGGACGGGGTTATCGCTGCAGAGGACGGCGATGCCGGAGGAGTAGCAACGACGTCAGCCTTCTTTGCTTCGGTTGTAACGACGGGGACCGTCGGCTGAACGGCACTTGGCTGCCGCTGCTGCGCAAACTGGATTACGTGTGCCAGAGTTGGAAAGTCTCGGAGCTTCATGTTCTCGTCGCGTGGGATGTTGTAGGCAGCCCGGACGGCTGCGAACATCTCCGCCTGCTTGACAGTGTCGATACCGAGATCGGCTTCAAGATCAAGATCAAGATCCAGCATCTCCTGCGGGTATCCGGTCTTCTCCGCGACGATCTCCAACACCTTCGCTTTGATCGAGTCGAGAGATACGGCTGCGACGGGAGACACCGTTGCAGTGGCAGGCGGTGCCGGCGCTACCGGAGCTACAGCCACGACGTCGGCTTTCTTCTCCTCTGCCGTGAGGGCGGACGCGGTCGACACCGCGCCCGGTTGCCGCTGTTGCGCGAACTGGATTACATGTGCCAACGTCGGGAAGTCGCGCAGCTTCATGTTCTCGTCGCGCGGAATGTTGTAAGCGGCACGCACGGCGGCAAACATCTCCGCCTGCTTGACGGTATCGATGCCCAGATCGGCCTCAAGATCGAGATCCAGGTCCAGCATCTCTTGTGGATAGCCGGTCTTCTCCGCCACGATCTCCAACACCTTCGCCTTGATCGAATCCTGAGAGACGGACGACAGAACAGCCGCGGCTGGCTCGGGCGCTTTCGCAACAGGGGCAGCTATTTCGGCCACTGGCGCGGCAACGGCGAGCTGCTCCACCTTCGGTGCCGCACCCTCACCCGCCAGATCAGGCCGCTTCTCGTAGACAAAGCGGATGACATGGGCCAGGGTCGGATAATCCCGCAGTTTGCGGTTCTCATCGCGCGGGATGTTGTACAGCTCGCGGATGGCGGCGAAGATTTCCGCCTGCTTGACCGTGTCGACGCCAAGGTCAGCTTCCAGGTCCAAGTCGAGGTCGAGCATATCCGCTGGATAACCAGTTTTGTCGACGGCCAGAGCCAGAATCTGCTCTTTGACCCTGTCCTTACCCGCGGCCAGAACAGCCGACGGAGTTGCAGGCCTAACTTCTGGCACAGCCTTTGCAACCTCAGGCGTTGCAATCGGCGGAGCTGCCACCGGCTTCGATTCCTTAGCAACCGTAGCCGGAATCGGCTGAACCTTCACGGTTACGGTGACCGGCGCAACAACGGGCCTTGATTCCTGCACAGTTGGCGCGACCCGGGCTTGTGGCCCCTCGTCGTGCACACGCAGTGTACGCTTGACCACTTCTAGTTCAGGCTTCGGATATCCGACAACCCGGCTCAACCAGCCGCTCCACACCGCCGGGTCGGCGATGCGATAGGCATATCCCAGTTTGTCGGGAGTGCGGTGAATTCCATCCCGCGTCTTCACCCAGTGCAGCAACATCATGCTGATCTGCGAGCCAAATCCCGCGCCCAGGTGCAGCGCGTATTCGACTGGATAGGCGCCACCCTTCGACAGATTCAGCAGACCTAGCTCGGGATCGACTTCCTTAAAGTTGGCAACGGGCGGCACCAATCCCGTCTCCAGCGCCTTCACGGCCAGGACATCTTCGATGCCGGTTGCCATGGCGTGGCCGGTCAAGCCCTTGGTGTTGGCGACCACGATTTGATCGGCAGCGTCGCCGAAGACGTGACGCAGTGCGTGCACCTCAGCCGAGGCACTGCCGCCGCGCGCTGGGGTGTAAGTCTCGTGCGAAACAAAGACCATCTGCGGCGCTAACTGTTGGCGGCGAATGCCAGCGGACGATTCTGCCTGGCCAACCAGGTCCTCCATCACCTGGCCGATGTGTTGCACATCGAGACGAGTTCCGTGGAAAGCGCTGTTGGCCGTGACTGCGCTCAACACTTCACAGATGGGCTGGATTCCGCGCTCTCGCGCCGCTTCGGCGCTTTCGACCACCAGGGACGCAGCACCCATACCCATAATCAAGCCGTGGCGACGGCGATCGAACGGAATGGCGGCTTCTTCCACCACTTCGTCGGTGGCAGCAGCACCGCTGGCCAGAAAGCCCGCGCCAAACCACTCGACCATGTTGTCGGAGGTAACGTCGTCCGCCGAGATGATAATCACGCGGCGGCAGCGTCCGGCACGAATCCAGTCCTCCGCCAGCCCTACCGCTTGCGCCGTCGTCGCACAAGCCGCATTGATCTGCGTGTTGGGACCGCGAGCGCCTATGAGTTCGGCAAACTGCGAGTGCCCCATCGACAAGACTCTGAGCAGGAAACGCCGGTCAAAGACATACGGCTTCTGCTCGATTTCGGCGCGCAACCCGTCGATGCGTTTTGCGACCTCCTGGCCTAGACCAGAATGTCCATTGGCCGTCTGCGCGCTCCATTTCTCCAGCATGGCCAGCTCTTCACGACGGGCACGGTCGGCCCAATATCCCGAGATGATCTCGGCGAAGGAGTCGTAGCCAGGGAAGGCGGAACCCATGATCACGCCCGTGTCATCGCGCAAAGCGTCGGGCAAGCCCCAACGCTCGGGAAGCTTCGTTCCCTTGGTCGTGGTCTTGTACCGCATGACCAGTGGAATCCCGGCATCGCGCATGGCATCGATTCCGACAGCAATAGCCAACTGCGTCACGCGATCCAGTGCAGCGACGCGCTCACCGGAGATGCCGAACTCGGCTTCCAGATTGAACTCGCGGCCCCGTCCCGCCAGCTTGATCACATCGCCGACATCGCTGATCCGCTCGAACACAGCGCCGCCGTTATCGCTCTTGACCAGCCGAATGATGTTCTTGTCGAGCATGGCGCGACGGAACTCCGGTGGGATCAGATTGATGAATTGGTCGCCGCGCAAAATGCGTTCGACATTGCCGTCGTCGAAGATGTGATCGGTTCCGGGCAAACCTAATGCCGCGCCCGTGATGACCACCGGTTCGGTCTTGGCCGCGGGCTTCTGGCCTTGATAGATTTCCCAGCCACGATCCAGCACGCCAGCGAAGTAGTGGCCCAACTCAGCGTACTTGTCGCCATTGGCCGATGCCGATGGCGCCGCGGGCTTATCGACTGGAGTTGCCGGGCTTTCAACTGTGAGATGGGCAGGCTGCGCGACCGCAGTCTGCTTCCGGGTATCCACCTGCGGGGCAACAGCGGATACCGGGGCCTGTTTTGCCGGCACCTCGGGTGAGATTGCCGCAACCCCGCGGCCCAACCCCGCCGCATACAGTCCGCACAAAGCCTGATTGAATGCGGTCAGATCGTCGAGCTTGGGATGGTTGGTGAAGAGCGAGAAGACGTCAGGGTCGCTGCCGAGTACATCTTCGGCGAAGCCCTGCAACGCCTTCTTGGGACCGACCTCGACGAATACGCGCGCACCGGCGTCATACAGCGTATGCAGACCCTTGATGAATTGGACGGGCGCGGCCACCTGTTTTCCAAGCAGATCGATCATCTGCGGCACCACGCCAGAACCGGTGGGATAAAACTCGCCGGTCACATTGGCGACAATCGGAATGCGCGGTGACTGCAGACCGAGACGTCCCATCATCTCTATCAGCGGTTCGCTCGCTCCCGCCACAATCGAGGTATGGAACGCATGGCTGACCGAGAGTTCCCGGACCTCGTAGCCCGCCTGCAGAAAGATCTGCGAAGCCTGCTGAACCGCGTCGCTGGCACCTCCGATTACCGACTGGGTGTTGCTGTTGACGTTGGCGATGACGACGTAGCCGTTAACCGTTTTGAGGATGCGCTCGACTTCAGCGATCGGCGCGAATACGGCCGCCATCTTGCCCTTGTCAGTAACCGCAACGCGTGCCATGCCGCGGCCTCGCGCGCTCACCGCGTCCAACCCGTCTTCGAAGGAGAGCCCGCCGGATGCAACCAGGGCCGCGTATTCGCCCATACTGTGTCCCATGGTCATGTCCGGATAAATGCCATAAGCGGCGAGCAACTGGGTCATGGCGATGTCCGCGGTCAGCACGGCTGGCTGCGTAATCTCAGTCTGGCGCAAACTTTCTTCCGATTCCGCCAGGGCCACCGGATCTGCCTTGTCAACAAATACGAACTCGCTGAGCGGCTTGCCCAGCATGGGTGTCATGATGCGATCAGCCTCGGCGAAGGTCTGGCCGATGATCGGTTCTTTCGCGCGAATATCACGCAGCATGTTCACGTATTGCGAGCCTTGGCCGGTGTATAGGAATGCGACCTTCCGGGCCGGGCCATGTCCGCGGAAGATGCCCTGTGCACGGACCGCTTTCCAGAATGCTGGCTGATTTGCCTTAAACGCTTTGAGCGCGACTCCGCATTTGGTCGCCAGCTCGGCGGCGTCGGCGTAGTCGATCACCAGACGCTCGGACGCGCGCAGGTCAGACTCTGCGGGCGGGGCGGGAGCGGGCGCGTTGCCAGCCTGAGCAGCCTTGAGCACTGTCGTAAGACGATCGATCAGAGCGGCCTGTGACTCGGCGCCAATTACCAACGCCCCGCGGAGCGGCGTCTTGTTTGTGATCTCAGTCGGAGCAGGAGGTGCAATCGCCACTGGAACAGCAGGGGCTGTTGCAACCGGAGCAGGAACGCTGGCCTGCACTGCCACGGGCTGCGAGACTGCCGGTGGCGTTACTGGAACCGAGATTGACTTCTTGCCGTTGCCGTTCAGTTTGCCGGCAATGTACTCTTCCATCACCATATGGAAGTTTGTGCCCCCAAAACCAAAGGCGCTGATGCCAGCGCGACGAACGGCATCCGCCGGAACGTCCCACGGCCGCAACTCAGTGTTGACATAAAGGGGCGAGTGCGCGAAGTCGATATCCGGGCTGGGATGCTGGCAGTGCAGGCTGGGCGGCAGGAGCTTATGATGCAGGGCGAAAGTAGCCTTCAGCATGCCTGCTGCGCCCGCCGCGCCCTTGAGATGGCCAATATTCGATTTGACTGAGCCCAGCGGCACGGAATGCGGTGGGAGATTTGTCTTGTTGAGGATGTCGGCCATGCTCTGGGCTTCGACAACATCACCGACACGAGTCGAAGTACCGTGGCCTTCAATCAGTGTCCCGATCGTAGGCTCGATGCCGGCATTCTTCCACGCACGTTCGACACAGAACTTCTGTCCGATAGGATTCGGCGCCGTGATTCCCTTCCCTTTGCCATCGCTCGAACCGCCGATGCCGCGCAATACAGCATAGATCTTGTCTTGATCGCGCTCAGCATCCGCCAAGCGCTTCATTAAGAAGATGGCTGCACCTTCGCCCATGACGAAGCCATCCGCGCCTTCGGCATAAGGTCTTGTGCCTGTACCAGATAAAGCGCCAATCTTACAGAACTTGACGAAGGTTGGGGCACCCATGTTGCGATCAATGCCGCCGGTGACAACAACATCAAAGTCGTTCTCGAGGAGACCTTTCACCGCAGAGCTCATCGCCGCCATCGCCGAGGCACAGGCGGCGTCGCACACGAAGTTCGGACCATGGAAATTATAGAGATTCGCAATACGGCCTGCCATGCAGTTGGCCAGCTCGCCCGGCATGGTGTCTTCCGTGATGGGCGCAAGCCGCTTCGACATACGATCATGGAATTGCTCCGTGATCTCAAGCTGCAACTCGGCCGGCAAATGAGCAAAGCCGGCGGTCTCCGCCAACTCATGCGCATATTCAGGGAAGAACACGCGCAGCGAACTCAAGTAATGTTTCTCCCCGGCCATGGCATTGCCAAGAATCACCGCCGTACGATCAAGGTCGAGGGCACGCTTTGGGTATCCGTAATCCTCCAGCGCCTCACGCGTGCAAGCGATCGCCCATTGCTGCGCCACGTCCATGGCATCGGCGACTCGGGGCGGTATGGGAAGATGCCATTTCATCGGCTCCCATGCGTACTCCCGAACCCAGCCGCCAATCTTGGAATACGTCTTGTCGGGCGCGCTGGGATCGGCATCGTAATAAGAGGCCGTGTCCCATCGATCCGGTGTGACCTCACTGATGCAGTAGCGGCCGGTCTTCACGTTCTGCCAGAACGCAGGGGCATTGGGGGCATCGGGCAGGATCGCTCCCACCCCTACAATTGCAATCGCTCGATGTGCGGTGTTCTCCATGATGACGTTCCCTCTTCAGGTGGGGCGGGGGTCTGTCCGGGAAGGTAGACAGATCCAACTCCACGGAAAGCTCTTGTTCAGGCTTGGTGTGCGCGAGCAGTGCTGTTCTTCAGGTCCGCGAGGCGGTTCCTCGGAGCTGCGGCCACAGGCAGGCCGCAGACTGGGAGACGTCTTATGCTTCGAACGGCGGAGCAAAGTACCGCACTGCTCATGCCCGTTAACTTACGAAGACCCTGGAACTAACGGGCCAGGGCCGCTTCTTTCAACTCTTCTGTTGCCGGCTTCTTCACACGTCCGTACAGCACGTCGGCAACATAATCCATGTCGACGACCAAACCCGCTTGCGCGCGATGGATCGCCGTCAATCCCAAAGCTGCTTCAAAAGCAGGGATGTCCGCATCGTTCAAGCCGCCGGCGCCGTTGATGTAACGCAGACCATCCTCGGCAACCAGCAAAGCAGCTTCGCGTGCGAAGATTCGGCTGATGGCCGCCAGCGCCGTCGCGTCGAAGCGATCGTTCGCCTTCTCGTTCAGCCTGCCTTCAGCCGCGAGAGCGGCACGCCGCGCCAGCGTGGCAGCACATTCGGCGTACGCGATCCACTTACCAATGCGGAACAGAATGTGCTGGAAGCGAGTCAGGCGTCCGACGCGCGCTTTCTCCATTACTTCGGCGAGCGCATGCAGAGCCAAGGCGGCTGTGTCCGCGCCGACATTCGGATGTGCAGCGTGTAGCGCTTCGACCTGCTTGGCGCGGTCGTGATAGTACTGGCCACGCGTCTTGAGGTGAAGCTGCCAGCGATCGCGGCTGATCGTCATCTCCATGATCTCGGAGGTGCCTTCGTAGATCCGGGTAATGCGAACATCGCGGCTGATCTTTTCCACCATGTACTCATGGGTGTAGCCATAGCCGCCCAACGCCTGAATGCTGGCGTCGGCAGCGGCATGACCCGCTTCGGTGGACATGTATTTAGCGATCGCGCCTTCGGTGTTCAAGCTTCCTTCCGCACCGGTGTCGATGCGCTCGGCGGTCTCTTCTATGAAGGCGCGACCGGCTTCCAGGTTTACGACATTGGGTACGATCAGTTTGTGGGTGTAGCCCTGCTTCTCGGACAGCGGCGTTCCGCCCTGAATGCGCTTCATCGAATACGGGATCGCGCGATCCAGAGCAGACCATCCGGCACCGAGCCCAAAAGCTGCGACCATCACTCGCGTGTAGCCGAAGACCATCTGCGCCTGGATCAGGCCTTGGCCTTCGACACCACCTACGAGCCTATCGGCATCGACGTACACATCGTTTAGGGCCAAAGCGGCGGTGTTGCTCAGGCGAATTCCATGCTTGTCTTCGGGCTTGTCGTGAGCAAAGCCTTTGGTGCCCGCATCGACGATGAACCAGGTAGGCCCGGCAGGAGTGCTGGCCAGGATCGTGTAGTGGTCGGCAATACCGCCGTTCGAGATCCACTGCTTGCTGCCGTTGATCTTGTAGCCGACAATCTTGCCGTCTTTCTCGACGCGATCAGCCGTGGTCTTCAGCGCGCCCAGATCGCTGCCCGCCTCGGGCTCGGTCGCGCCGTAGGCGAAGAGAATGCCTTCGTCTGCGATCTTGCCCAGCCACTTCTTTTTCTGTTCGGGAGTGGCGCCGAAGGTGATCGGATCGCTGCCCAGAAAAGTGGCGAACAAAGAGGTCGCGACGCCGAGATCGATGCGCGCCATCTGCTCGCAGATGAGGTAGACATCGAAGGTGCTGCCACCCATGCCGCCGTACTCTTCCGGAATGAACAGCAGCTGGATGCCGAGCTTGTCCGGGTCGCTCATGTGGCGGACAATTTCCACCGGACATTCGTCGCGCTCATCCAGAGCGATCAGCTCTTCGTCGGGCAGGCGCTTTTTGGCGAAATCGCGCAGCGATTTCAAACTCAGTTGCAGGGTTTTCTTGGTGATCATGGACAGAACCTCTCCTCTTTGATTCTTAGGCCGGGACCTGCTTGACTTCGCGAACTTTGTTGGTCAGCTCGGGAATGAACTCGAGCATGTCGGCGACGATGCCAATCTCGGCGACCTGGAAGATCGGCGCCTTGGGGTTCTTGTTGATAGCGACGATGAAGGGATTGCCCTTCAGCCCGGCCAAGTGCTGGAACGATCCGCTGATGCCGCAAGCCAAATAGATCTTCGGCTTGACCGTCTGTCCGGACGAGCCAACCTGCCGCGACTTGGGCAGCCACTTGGCATCGACAACAGGACGTGAGCAACTGACGACGGCTCCGAGCGCTTCCGCCAGCTCCTCGGCGATTGGAATGTTGTCCTTCTCGCCGATGCCGCGGCCAACCGATACCAGCACCGGCTCCTTGGTGATGTCGACATCACCGGCTTCTGGAACAATGGTCGTGAGGTAACGGCGCTTCGCGGTAAGCGGTCCGACCTGTGCAGACTGGTCAACCACCTTGCCGGCGGCCGCCGCGCCTTCGACCGGCTTGAATGCGCCCGGACGAACGTTGATCACGGCGCCATTCGCAATATTGCAGCGAACGTGACTACTCACCTGTCCACCAAACTCCTGGCGAACGACCTTGAGGTTTGTTCCGTCGACCCCATCGATGCCAACGGCATCCGAGACGAAAGCGGCGTTGAGCTTGATCGAGAGTCCCGGCCCGAGATCGAGTCCGAAGTGATTGTGGGGAACCAGGACGAAGCAGCCCTGCGGCAGCACTTTCACCAAGGCCTGGCGGACCAGCTCAGCGTTGGGATAGGCGAGGCTGTCGCTGGCGATCTTCCACACCTCGGCATAAGAGCCGCAAAGGCTGTTGCAGACGGCGTCGAGTTCAGGGCCTGATCCGACAACCAGCGCGGTTGGAGAAGCCGCGGGCTCGATCAGCTTTGCGGCGGCCAGCAACTCGGTGGCCGAATCGTCAACCAGTCCGGCCTTGTGTACGATGTAGGCGAAAATCCGAGCCGTCATTGCAAACCTCCTTTGGCTTTCATCAGCTCAATGAGCTTGCCGGCAATCTCTTCGTTGCTGCCTTGCAGAATTTCGGCTCCCTTGCCGAGCGCGGGGGTAAAGTAGTCGTCGCGCTTGACGTTCGCGGCGTCTTCCCCGACAGATTTGGGATCGACCGCAAGGTCGGACGCGCCATAGGTCGGGATCTCGACTGAGGCGACCTGGCGGATGCCCCGCATCCCGACATAACGGGGCTCATTGATGCCGGTCTGGATGGAGAGGACGCACGGCAGATCGATCTCGCTCATCTCTCGGTTGCCACCTTCGATCTCGCGGCTGATCTTCAACTTGTTGCCGTCGAGAACCTCGATGGAGTTTACGAGCGAGGCGAAGGGATAGTCGAGCATCGCCGCCAGCATTCCACCCACCTGCGCGCCTCCGTCTTCGGCCTGCACTCCGGTCAGGACAAGGTCGAACTTGTTCTTCTGGACGTAGCCCTTCAGGACGGTCGCAATTCCCTTCCCGTCCGAGCCGTTGAAGGCATCATCGGAGAGCAGTACGCCCTTGTTGGCTCCCATCGCCATTTCGCGGCGAAGGATCTCTTCGTCCTCATCGGTGCCGACGGTGGCGACTGTGACGCTGCCACTGGATCTGGCGACGATCTGCAAAGCCTCTTCTACCGCGTAGTTGTCCGGCTCGTTGATGGAATAGACCAGGTCGTCGCGTTCGATGTCGTTCCCCGCACTGTTCAGCTGAATCTCGTTCTCAGAAGTGTCGGGTACTCTTCTGGCACAAACTAAAATCTCCACTTCGCCCTCCACAGAATTTGGTTGCCATCCAACAGTGACAGACTTGTACCGCCCGCAGCAGTTCACTGTTATACAGTCACTTCACTTGTTACCTTGTCTTCGTCTTCACTCTCCACCGCCGATGGCCGTGGCGGCATAAGCTGCTGATCCACCAGTTCAGCCAAGTCGATGGCCGTCATCTTGCCTTCCATTCCTGAGACCTTGATCGCGTCTTCGATATTCACCATGCAGAACGGGCAAGCGGTGACGATGACATTCGCTCCCGCCTCGGCAGCCATGCGCACACGCTTCACGCCCATGCGCTCGTCTTCCTTCGGCTCGTAGAACAACATCAGCCCACCACCACCGCAGCAAAACGAGCGATCGCGGCAGTGTTGCATCTCAACCCGCTTCAAACCTGGAATCGCATCCAGCACCGCGCGCGGATCGTCGTAAACCTGGTTGTGCCGGCCGAGATAGCACGGATCGTGATAGGTGTAGACATTGTTAGTGTTCTCGACCGGATTAAGCTGCAGCTTGCCGGACCTCACCTGGCGCGCGATGACTTGGCTGATGTGCTCCACCGGCGGAATGTCTTTGTAGTCGTGCTTCAGCGCATTGAAGGCGTGCGGATCGGAGGTGACGATGCGTTGGACACCCGACTCTTTGATCGCGTCGGTGTTGTGGTCGCGCAGCGCCATGAACAGCATCTCCTCGCCGAAGCGCCGCACATCATGACCACTGTCCTTTTCCGCCGCACCCAGAATTGCGAAGTCTTCGCCCGCACTGGAGAGAATGCGCGCGGTGGCGCGGCCGATGGCCTGAATGCGGTCGTCGTATGAGGTAATGCTGTCGACGAAGAACAGCGTCTCGGCGCTGCCGTTGCCATTGAGAACTTTTACGTCGCACGTTTGCTGGAACTCTTTGTCCTTGGTCCAGTCGGCTTTCTTCTTCTCCAGCTTGCCGTAGGGATTGCCCCGGCTCTCGAGCGCCTTCAGCGCCTTCTGGATCGACTTGGGCACGTTGCCGTCATCGACCAAGCCGCGCCGTAGATCGACGACCTTATCGATGTACTCGATCAACAGGGGACATTCTTCCTCACAGGCGCCACACGTCGTGCACGACCAGATCTCATCCTCTGAATAAATGCCGCCGACCAACGCGTGGCTGTTTGTCGACTTGCCAAACACAGGAAAGTTCTGGAAGCAGTAATCGCGCGCTTTGGTGGTCAGGAAGCGCGGCGACAGTGGACGGCCTGCGGCATTCGCCGGACAGTTGTCGGAGCAGCGCCCGCAATCGGCGCAGGAGTAGAAGTCCAGCATGTGCTTCCAGGTGAAATCTTCGAATTTCTTGACCCCGAAGGATTTCACCTGATCAAGCTGGCTCTCACTCACGTCCCAGCGGACAGGCTTCACAGTTCCCCGATCGAGCTTGGAGAAGAACACGTTGAACAGCGAGGTCTCGACGTGGAACTGGATCCCAAACGGCCGATAACAGAGCAGGAAGTAGAAGCTTAGAACGTCAATGAGATAGGCGCCGATGTGAATGTTCCACAGCGTCGCCAACGGCACCGAGGCGAAAATGTCTTTCAACAACCAAGGCAGCGACAGCAACGGCAGGAACTCGACCGAAATGCCACGCTGCATCTGGATGGCCGCCCTGGTCGCTTCGAACAGGCTTTCGGAGGTCATCAGAAGCGCGATGAGCCCTAATAAGAAGATGGCGTCGACCGGATGACCCTTGCCGTACTTCTCCGGGACGGCATACCGCTCGGGCTTGAAGAAAACACGGCGGACCGCTGCCGCCGACACCGCGAGGAAGACGATCGTCGCCGCGTAATCGGCGACAACGTCGTACATGCGGCCGATAGCACTCGGCTCGGCGAAGTCGTGTGACAGCCCGAAGATCAGCAGGTAAAAGGCGCGTGTCGCCAAAATCAAAAAGCCGGCGAATATAAGAAGGTGCAGCGTGCCGGCGACACGGTAGCGGGGATGCTTCCATTGGCCGAACCAGAACTTAATCAGTTTCTGCGTGCGAAGCCAGGGGCGATCGAGGCGAACGTCACTCTGCGCGCTAATGAGTGGTGCAACACGCTTTGCGACGATGTATGCGAAGCATGCCAATCCGAGGAGCTGCATCACTACAAACACGTAGGGCGCTGGAACCTTCCAGTCGACAGCCTGAGCGAGAATGGCGACGCAATCGACCATAACCGTTGAATCTCCGCGGCCAGAGTTGCGTTACCAAGTTTTGAGAGATCGCCTTCGATTCAGGAGCTTATCCACGATTCGCCGGCATATAAAAGTCCCGACATGATTCCTGGAAGCGGCGCTCTGGCCCAGCCGACGGACCTGTGATCGGCTGTTATCTGTATTCTTGCCCGCGTAGTAAGCGACCGTCTGTGACGGGGGTCTTAAGGGGGTGTGAGAGCAGTCACACGAACCTGTGGTGCGCCATTTCGCGTCACCAATCCGAGTGATTTTCGATGTGCAGAGACGCGCCATTCGCGGATTGCAGAGTTGTTCGCCGAACCGACTCCACATCACGGATGGAAGTGCGCGACATCACTGCAACTGCAGGGCTGAGGGTGGATCACATCTGGTGCCAACTTGGAGGAGGTGCGGACGCCGGTAAAGGCTGCGATGCCTCCACTCTTGCCTGCCGGAGCAATCGCGGCGTTCGCTTCTACCGTAGCCGTAGGATTGTTCAGCGTGGAAACGCTCGGCTGATTCTCGCCTGGCGGCCACACCGTCAGATAGCGCTGCCGATCGACTCCTGCATTCGCGTTGGCGGCTGTATCGATACGCACGTCACCAGTCTTTCCGCTGCCGCTGACTCCCTGACCATCACGCGCTGGTTCTATCGCCAGCGCATGGAAGGCTCGCTGGCGCGCACACGCCGTCCCTGGATCCTGCTCCTCGATCCGGGCGCACGGGTGGCATGGCAAGGAAATGCCGGCGCCGCACCAGTCGAATGCATAAGCGTAACTGTGCCGGACACGCTTCGCCGCACGACCGTCCAGGGGATGGCTACGCCGCCGGCGGATCAGCAGACCATCAGGCCCGACGCCAAGCTTCTCTTCGTCGCCGGTGCGGGGTGGACCAAAAAGCAGAAAGACGGCCAGGCACACGTCGCCCAAGCCGAAACGTTAATTCGCGATTTCCTGAAGAACTCTAAAGCCTCGCTCGGCGGTAGCAAGTCACTGGTGGAACTGTCGGGCGAAAATCAGGCGGCGCTCGGCTTCATGAGCCATCTGAATCAGGTGGGATAGACTGGAGCTTCGCCGCGGCATCCCAAAGGACTTTCCACCTGCTGCCACGGCGAGGAGCTACACACGGTTGGCTGGCGCTTTATCTCCGAAAGGCGGGCTATCAACCTTGACCCGAACTGCGGCTGGGCGCGCGGAAAAGCCGATGTCCTTTACGTCGCCGATGCCTTCGAGGTCATGGCCAAGTTGAACGCTCTGCTCTCGCCCCAAGCCACGTCGTGAGCTGCAGTAGCCCGCAATTCCAGTGAAGGGCACCTCTCCCCATGTAGTAACATCTCGATGTTATGGCAGCTACAGACGTGCAATTAGCGCGACCGAATGAGGCGCGTTCCTCTTCATGGATGGTTGGGATTCTTGGGATTTTCCTGGGAATTGTCTTGTCCTTGGTAGCGACAGGCGCCGGCGTGCTGGCAGTCACCGGCATAGGTCTGCACGAGCTCAGCCGCATGCTACGAGGCGAACAGGTTCACATCGGCGTTGATCAACCCACGGTGGTTCGGCAGGTTCGAGCTCTCGAGAGGCTGGAAACCATCAGCTATACGGCGGAGAAGATTACCAGCGGCGAGCGCGAGAATCCCATCCTGCCTAACTTTCTTGCCGGCGATCGCTTACTGCTGGTGGCACACGGCGAGGTAGTCGCCGGAATGGACCTGGCCAAGCTACAGCAGGCCGATGTCGAGGTACGCGGGAACAGCGTCTCAGTTCACCTGCCGCCAGCCGAGATTCTCACCACACACCTCGACAATGACAAAACGCGAGTCTATTCGCGATACAGGTCTGTTTTCCTCGCCGGATCCAAATCTGGAAGGCGAGGTGCGCGCGGAAGCCGAGCGTCAGCTTCGGGCAGCTGCGTTGGAGGAAGGCATCCTTAAGACCGCCGATACAAATGCCCGTCAGACCGTTCACAGCCTGCTGCTCAGCCTTGGATTTGCGAACATACAGATCCACTGAGCAGAGGTCGATTGATTTATTGCGTAGGATTGCGTGGGAACTTGATATACGGCATGCGTATATTGTCGATGACAACCTGATCGGCGCGAATCGCGGTAGGAGCCTCAAATCCATGGCCGGAATCTGAGGGATCGGTGACCGTCATCAATGCCGCTCCTCCGGCGGTAACAAAATCATCCTGATCGACACCGTCGCCGCTGACTCCCAATCCTCCTACCAGCACTCCATTTCGATACAGCGGCAAACTGCCGGGGAAGAAGACAATCCCGTTCTGATTAGGATTCTTCGGCTGTGAGCCTTGGGTACAGGAATTCGCGGTGTCGTTCAGGTACAGATTGAAGAATGGCCCGTCGCCGCTGCCGTCAATTCCCGGCGGGAACTCGGGTTGCGCTCCGAAGCCAATGGTACGGTTGGTAACAGCTGTTCCCTGAGGAATGCCCGGCAGGTCAATCGCTCCCGGTTGGCTCCCGGCATAAGCGCCCGGCAGCGTGCCACCGTTGCTGAAGTAGATCACGTTCCGCGACTTGGCGACCGCCACATCGATGCTAAAGATGGTGGCGTCTGACATGCGATAGACGGCGAGCAGGTTGCCGTCGAGATCGGAGACAGCGATCATCATTTTCGCCCGCGAACCGATGGGAAGCCGGATGACCGCGCGCGTCTGATTCGCTGTCGCACCCGCGCTGCTCACGATGGTGGCGACATCGGAACTGCTAAGCCCGCCGGGATAGGCGCTGGCTAGCGGGCCAACCAGGTATCCGTCAGGAGGTGGACCCGGACTGGCTGAGGGGCCCACAACATAGGACCCGTTGAAAGTACCCGCAGTGACACCGCTTGGCGCGGTCGTCTGATCGACGAACGGCACGGCAATGCCATTGATGACCACAACCCCCGGGGGCGCCGGAGTCGGCCCAAAAGGAGCCGTGGTAGCGGCAACGTAGGCGGCGTACTCTGCGATGTTTCCCGCAGCCACCGGATCGGGGTTCGATACCACCACTCCAACTCCGCCGACCAGCGTGTTGTTTTCAAACAGCGGCACGCCGCCGGGATTCACCGCCGTCGGATCGCTATCGTAGACATTCGCCTTGCCGGTGATGATGCCCAATCCCGGGCTCGTACCATTGATCAACGTTGCCGGCGGGATCGTTTGACCAGGCAGAAACGTTGTATTGAACGAGCAGCCGCGATTGGTGTTTTCAATTCCGTAGAGTGGCGCATTCGGCGCACCGTCCACGCCGGGCGGAAAATGTATGCCGCTGATATAGCGAACGGTTCGCGACGACAGCGGTGCCTGATCGTTGCTGAAGAAGGCCGCAGTCCGCGCCAGAGCTACCGCCAGGTTCTGAGCGTTCTGGTTAATTCCGAAGTTGCCCACGCCAGTGGCGGGAGCATTATTCGTATTGAAGACCGCAAGAATGTTTCCGAGACGATCGGTAACGCCAACCACAACAGGGACGTTCACCGCCTGGACCGCCGCTTGAACGACCGCGTTCACCTGATCTGAAGTGAGCGACTGTGATGCCGGCGGTGCTGCAGGAGGAGGATCGCTTCCGGCACTTCCGCCGCTCGAGCTGCCGCCACCGCCTCCGCACGAGATCAGGAGCAGCGCGGCCAGAACAGCCGTCGTCAGCGAAAGGACTCCGATGCGGCGTTTGCTATCCATCGGGCGAACAATCACCACAATTTCTACTGGTTTTGTTGGAGCCGCAATTATGACGTTATTTGCGCCGAAGTCAAGATAATCATCGCAAGACCTTGCCGCGCGCAAGCAATGCTTGCTCCAGAGGCCGGGTTGTGATACCTACTAAGCCCATCTAGTTTTCCAATCGCAGGCAACGAGTTGACTTCTGGCGGTGAGGATGCAATCTGCTAAGACCTCGCTGTTGTGGAGTACTGGATTCGTCTCCGCCGTGCTGGCGTGTACCCTCGCCACCGCGGCCAGTCTGCTTGCGCAACAATCGCCGTCTCCCTGCGCTTCCACTTCCACGGGCTCTTCGGTGGTGATGTGGCAGCGCATTCCCGGCCACACTCCCGATCCCACCGGTGCGATCGAGGGCGTCGTCTGCGACGTGGAAGGACACACGCTGCCCGGCGTGAAGATCTCGCTACTCCGCTCCTCAACACCATCCGTGCTGACAGACGGCGAAGGCATCTTCCGTTTGCTGAACGTGCCGCCGGGCACCTATCAGCTGCGCGCCGAAAAAGACAGTTTTTCGTCGATTGATCTTCCCAACACGCAACTGACAAACGGCGAGTTGCTAACGGTCCAGTTGCTGTTGCCGCCGCTTGCACCACCCGTAATATCGAATCGCGTTCCAGGTGGCCTACCGGGTTCGACTGGACTCATGGCCCCTGAGTCGATTGCCTCGATGTACTGGAATCCGCTGCAGATGTTGCAGTTGCCAACTCCCTGGCCGCTGGCGGTTGTATCCGAAGAAGTGCCTCCGGAATCGGCTAATTTTTCTGCCGCACCGTATCGCTGGTGGGCCTACATGCCTAATTGGCAGCGCTACCCGGTACCAGGTGACTATCCGTATGTGACCTCACACTGGTACGATCCGTTCAATCGCAACCGCATCAAGGGCGACGAACCCATCTTCGGCCAGACCTGGTTCCTGGATCTAACGGCGAGCAGCATCAGCGGCTTCGATATCCGACGACTGCCCGTCCCAAGCGGGCTTACAACCCTTTCGCCCAACAGCGAAGACTTCTTCGGCAAAGGTGAGCAGTTCTTTGGGTCCCAGACCTTCCTGTTCCAGGCCGACCTATTCCAGGGCGATACCAGCTTTCGGCCGGTGGACTGGCGCTTTCGTTTCACTCCGGTGGTCAACTTGAACTTCCTCCAGACGCGCGAGCGCGGCCTGGTCAACGTCGATCCAGCAGACGGCATTGATCGCTTCGACACTCATACCGGAATTCAGGAGGCGTTTGTCGAGGCAAAGATCCACGACCTGAGTCCGAACTTCGACTTTGTATCGGTTCGTGCCGGAATTCAGCAGTTCGTCAGCGACTTCCGCGGCTTTCTCTTCTCCGAGGAGCAACCTGGCATCAGGCTTTTCGGCAACCTACGCTCCAACCGCTTGAATTACAACCTCGCTTATTTCTACTTTCTCGAGAAAGACACCAACAGCGGGCTGAATACCTTCAACCAGCGCCATCAGCAGGTGTACGTCGGCAATCTCTATATTCAGGATTTCCTGACCAAGGGCTACACCACTGAGTTCAGCTTTCACTACAATCGCGACGATCCCAGCCTGCACTACAACGATAACGGCTTCCTGGTCCGGCCCGCGCCCATCGGGGACGTCGTGAATGGGGATGTCATCGAGCATGGCATTCGGGCCTACTATCTGGGCTGGACGGGCAACGGCCACATCAAACGCATTAACGTCAGCAATGCCTTCTACCAGGCGCTCGGCCACGACACCTTCAACCCGATTGCCGGACGGCCGGTCAACATCGACGCGCAGATGGCGGCACTCGAGCTGTCGGTCACCAAGGATTGGGTTCGCTACTATACGTCTTTCTTCTTTGCCTCCGGCGATGGAGCCTACCGCTTCGGCCCCACCCGCAGCGGCACGGCGCACGGATTTGACACCATCGTCGATGACACCAACTTCGCAGGCGGTCCGTTCAGCTTTTGGGATGCGCAGGGCCTCATGCTGACCAGCACGGGCGTCAATCTCACGAACCCTGCCAGCCTCTTGCCAAGCCTTCGCAGCAATAAGGAAGAAGGCCAGGCAAATTTCGTTAACCCGGGCATTTACATCTTCAATGCGGGTGCAGATTTCGACCTGACGACTAAGCTGACCGCCTTCGCCAATGGCAGCTACCTCCGCTTCGATCGCACCGAACCGCTGGAGATCCTGCTGTTCCAGAACCCGATCCGGCATAGCATCGGCGAAGATTTGGGATTCGGCATCAGGTATCGTCCTCCGCTTTCGGAAAACATCGTGGTCACGGCTGGTGAGTCCAATCTGTTTCCAGGAGCGGGCTTGCAGAACATTTACAACAGCAAAGTCCTGCTCTCCGGCTTTGCTACCGTAGCACTGACGTTCTGAACTGAATTGATGATGCAACGCCTCTTCAAATCTCGCAGGCCACGAATCGCAGTCACGATGGTCTTGGTCTGCGCCTCGATCGCGCTCTTCAGTTCGCGAGCTCGAACCGCGCCGGCGGGCCGTCCCGCAACATGTCAGGCGCAATCGACTTCCGAACAGCAAAATAGTTCAAACATTCTGCTGGAGCAGTCGCAGGAACAGATGAACCAGAAGTCCGACGGCTGCAATAGCTGTCATGCTCCCACTGACAGCCCGACCATGCATACTACGGGCACGGTGCGGATCGGCTGCACCGACTGCCACGGGGCCAATGCACAAGTCTTCCGTTCTGCCGGCGTGCAGCCGAACTCGCCGGAGTACATCTCGCTTACTAAGCAGGCGCACCCCAAGCCGCGCATTCCCGAGAACGCGTGGAATTCTGCCAATCCGGTTCGCGCTTACACCAAGTGGCTGAAGGAAGATGCCGAATACATCAAGTTCATCAATCCTGGCGACCTCCGCGTGGCCGAAGAGACCTGCGGCCGTTCCGGCTGCCACATGGCCGAGGTACGCAAAGTACAAACCAGCATGATGACCCACGGCGCGATGCTGTGGGGCGCGGCGCTGTACAACAACGGGGCATTCCCGCTGAAGAATCCTCATTTCGGCGAGAGCTATGGCCGCGATGGGCTGCCGCAGCGGCTGCAGACTTACCCTCCTCCAAGCGAGGAAGAGACCGAGAAGAAAGGCGTGTTGCCCTACCTTGAGCCTCTTGAGCGCTGGGAGATTTCACAGCCCGGCAACGTACTGCGCGTGTTCGAGCGCGGCGGTGAGAAGAAAGGCGAGACTGGGAATCCGAACCTCGAAGAAACCAATGGCAATCCTGACGTCAAGCTGAGTTTTCGCGGCTTCGGGACCTTGCTGCGGACCGACCCCACCTTCCTAGGATTGCAGAAGACGCGACTCCTCGATCCGCTGCTCTCGTTTCCCGGCACCAACGATCAGCCCGGCGACTATCGGGCCAGCGGCTGCAGCGCCTGCCATGTGATTTACGCCAATGATCGCTCACCGGAGCATTCCGCCGGCTACGCGCAATACGGCAACATGGGGCAGAGCGCCACGTCGGATCCGACAATTCAGAAGGCTATGCCCGGTCATCCCATCAAGCACGTGTTCACGCGCGCCATCCCGTCAAGCCAGTGCATGGTCTGCCACATGCATCCCGGAACCAACATGGTCGCGACATACTTCGGCGACACCTGGTGGGACAACGAGATCGACGGGGACAAGGGCATGTATCCCGCCAAGCAGCGCAATGCCAGCCCCGAGTTTCAGCAGCAGGTACAGACGCGTAATCCAGAACGCACTGCGATTCGCGGGAATTGGGCTTCTGTCGATTTTCTTGAGAAGACCGGCACTGCCGAGTTCAACAAGAACTTGAAGTACACCCAGTTTGCGGACTTTCACGGTCATGGATGGATCTTCCGCGGCGTCTACAAACATGACCGCAAGGGCAACTGGCTGGATGCCGAGGGCAATGTCATTGCGCCAGACGATCCCGACAAGTTCGGCAAGGCGGTGCACCTGGAAGACATTCATCTGAAAAAGGGAATGCACTGCGTCGACTGCCACTTCCAGCAGGACAGTCACGGCAACGGCAAACTCTACGGCGAGACGCGCAACGCCATCGAAGTCGACTGTGTCGATTGCCACGGCAGCATCGAGCAACGCGCGACGTTGGTTACCTCCGGCATCGCCGCTCCTGCAGGCGGCACGCAGCTTGATTTGCTGCGCACTCCCTGGGGCGAGCGCCGCTTCTATTGGGACGCCGGCAAGCTCTTTCAGCGCTCCATGCTCGATAAGGACGAGAAATGGGAGGTCGTGCAGGTACTCGATTCCATCACTCCCGGTAACGAGCACTACAGTGAGAAGTCGCGGTTGGCCAAGACCATCCAGAAAGATAGCGTCTCCTGGGGCGATGCGCGCGTCGAACCGGCTAAGCTGGCGCACGAAAACAGCCGCATGACCTGCTACTCCTGCCACAGCTCGTGGGCGCCGACCTGCTACGGTTGCCATCTCTCGATGACCGCCAACCAGCGCATGCCGATGCTGCACAACGAAGGCCTGATGACGCGCAACTGGACCTCGTACAACTTCCAAGTGCTGCGCGACGACATCTACCTGCTCGGCATCGACGGCACCGTCACCGGCCATCGCGTCGCGCCGGTGCGGTCGGCATGCGCTGTCCTGGTCAGCTCGCAGAACGCCGACCGCGACTGGATTTACTACCAGCAGCAGACGATTTCAGCCGAAGGCTTCAGCGGGCAGGCGTTCAGTACCTTCGTTCCGCACACCGTGCGGGCGAAAGAAACAAAGCAATGCACCGATTGCCACGTCTCCAAGGCGGGCGACAACAACGCGTGGATGTCGCAGCTGCTCATGCAGGGCACGAACTTCATGAACTTCATGGGCCGGTATATTTACGTCGCCACCGGAAGCAAAGGCTACGAAGCAGTTGCCGTCACCGAACACGACGAACCACCGGCGGTGATCGGCAGCGATCTGCAGAAGCTCGCCTATCCCGCCGACTACAACGAACACATTAAGAAGAAGCTGGAACTTACAGAAACTTATGGCCATGCCGGATCGGACATTCTCCATCGCAGCGACGAGATTCTGGACGTCCAGGCGCGCGGCGAATACCTCTATGCTGCCATGGGCCGCGGCGGCTTCCGCATCTATGACATCGCCAACCTCGACGACAAGGATTTCTCGGAGCGCACCATAACCGCGCCGGTCTCGCCATGGGGCCAGCGCTTCTATGTGCCGACAAAATACGCGATGGCTGTCGCTACCCCCACAACTCTCGGCGTCGATCCCTTGCGCACGCAGAATCCTGAGAACGAAGAGCAGAAGATCTCCCTCATCTACGGCTTCCTCTATGTCGCCGATAAAGAGGAAGGACTAATCGTCATCGGTAATCCCAGCACGAAGAGTAAGGGCGGCATCGGTGTGGGGACGTTGCTCGATGGCGATCCCTCAAACAACTTCATTGGCCGCGCCAAGACCTTCAATCCCAACGGAGCCTTAACCGGCGCGCGCCGTATCACCATCGCCGGCACCTACGCCTACATCCTGTGCGATCACGGGCTGGTGGTTGTGGATATCTCCAATCCCCTCGACCCCAAAGTTGCTGCCGAAGTCGGAGCGCCATTCCTTGTCGAACCTACCGGCATTGCGATTCAGTTCCGCTACGCGTTTGTGGTCGATCACGAAGGACTCAAGGTGCTGGACGTAACTCGGCTCGATCATCCGACGCCGGTCAGTGGCGCTCTGGTGCCGATCGAAGACGCGCGCAATGTATACGTCGCCCGCACTTATGCCTATGTCTCAGCCGGCAAACAGGGGATCGTCATCGTGGATGCGGAACAGCCTGAGCATCCAAAATTCGATCAGGTCTTCAACGCGAATGGCGCGATAAACGACGTCAACGATCTCAAGATTGGAATGGTTTCCTCGGAGGCCTTTGCTTTCGTCGCAGACGGAAAGAATGGCTTGCGTGTGGTGCAGCTGATGTCACCGATGGACGATCCATTGTTCGAAGGATTCAGCCCACGTCCCATGCCAAGGTTGATTGCCAGCCGTCGTACCGCCGGCCCTGCGTTGGCCATTTCCAAGGGTATCGATCGCGACCGGGCGGTGGACGAGAGCGGCAATCAGCTGGCGGTGTTCGGGCGCCGCGGAGCGCGGCCATTCGACCTGCGAGAGATGCAGAGAATGTATCTGCGGGATGGACAGGTCTTCACAGTGACCGACACTCCGCCAGGTCCGGCGCTGTCACCGATGGAGCCACAGCGGGCAGCGGCGGGCAGCATTCCGTCTACAAAGTGATCCACTCTGTTGTCACCTGGACGTGGCCGCGCATCCCCATTTTGCGAGCCGGAGCTGAAGAATCTGCGGTTCGACCGAGCACGCATTCGTCTCAGTCGCTACATCCCTCCAACCGTTCCCCGCAGCTGCTGAATCGTGTAGTTGTTCTTCGGAAATTGCTCTTTGCGCCAGTCGTGATATTCGTGGCAATCCGAGCAGCGAGCGTTGGCAGCATCGTGTTCGGCTCCGCCTTCGCGATGGCACGCCTGGCAGGCCTTGATCTTGGGCAGCAGAATGTCCGATGTCAGCTTGCTGGTCGGCGCATCGCTGTGACAGGCGGTGCAGGTGAGCAACCGATGCGCGTCGTGATCGAAATCGGCATGCTGCATCCAGCGCAGCGGAATCGATGACTTCGCAACTGCCGGAATCGGTGGGATGGAATACGTTGCTACGGCTGGAACCGCACCTTCGCGCTCGATCATCGTGTGGCACAGCTTGCAGCCCTTATCAAACAGCAGACGATCGGCGTAGGTGACCTGCCAATTGATCCACTGTTCGCGCGTGTGCGGAGGCGGCAGCATTGGCGGAAGAATGTTGCCGCTCAGAATGCGGTTGGGCGGTAGCGGCTCCGAGAGCGCATTGGGGTGAGTCGCGAAGTAGTCGGTGTACTTCTTGATCAGGAAAGCCTGCACCACTTCCGGCTTGTCATGCGGGACGGATTCGCTGAAGCGCTTATCGAATTGCAGATCCTTCGTGTGACAGGCGGCGCACTGTGTCGTATAGCGGATCGGAGCCATGTAAGCGTGAGGCAGTACTTCCCTGCTGATACTTCCCTCGGTCGTTGGCATCGCGTCTTTTTCCGACGCTGAGACCGTTCTCATTCCACCCAAAGCGTACGGCCACGTTCCTTCTTCACCTGTCAACCGATGACAATCCTGGCAGGTAAGCTGCACCGGTCCGTTCGGTCCGGCGAGCTTCGGCTTGAGATGAGCATAATGATTCAGCTTGATCGTGCCGGGATCGGAGCCCGGACGCACCTCGACGAACTCGGGATGGCGCGTGCCATCGAATCCACGAACGCTCTCGAAGTAGCGCAGCTGTCCCGTCTTCACGTGCAGGTTGGTGTGACATTGCGTACAGGTGGAACTCGCAGTGTGGGCCAGCTTCAGCGGCCCTTTATGCTCGACGTGACAGGAACCGCAGGTTGGCGTGAACTCGACTTTGCTGGGATGATGTGCAGGCGCATCGTGACAACTGAGACAGGCGGTGTCCTTAACTTCCGTGCGAAAGACGCCGCGCTCGGTAACGTGACAAACTTGGCACTGCTTGCCGAAAACCGCGTGCGCCGACGAGAGCGGTCCGCTGCTATAGACCTTCTGTCCGGTCGCCCTCGACGACAAGAACCAGACGACCGCGATCACCGGCACTAGCACCGACAGGTAGAATCGCCAGCTGCGCAGCGGATGCTTCCGCGTGAAGTACTGCAAGTCCATGCGCCTGGCCAGCGTCTTGGTTGTGCGTAGGTTTCGCGCCATGATCCCGTCTTAATAACGCAAGGCAACCACCGCGTGTACCGCTCCCAGCAGCAACAACGCATAGGATACGGGGATGTGAAGCAGCAGCCAGCCATGCAACACGCGGTGATAGCGCGCCTGTTGGTCCAGCTCTCGCTTCTCCTCGCAGATGCCTTCCAGATCGTCGACCCTCTCCTGCAAGTTCTGCGGAAGCAGCGCTCTCAGCTGCTGGAACATTGCCTGCGAACGCGCAAGATCGCCTAGAGCCAAATTCCGCGATCCGCCATGCTCAAGAAACGGTCGCATGCGATTGCCAAAGAACTGCTGCAGCTGTGTACTTGCCTCTTCATCTACCTGCAATCCTGAGGCAACGGTTAGCCCGCCCATCGTACCTGCGCCCGCTGCCGCCGCTCGCTGTTCTTCCGTTGCACGCGACAGGCCGCCGTTTAACGTGGCGCACGTTTCCTCAACAATCCTCGCCGCCTCATCGACCAGTTGGAGACGCACGCGTCCGATCTGCTCGTAGATGGTTTCCATCGGAATGTGTTCGGTCGTAAAGCGCGGCATGTAGTGCTGCAGCACTGCTCCAAAAATTCCGCTGACGAAGACCACGACGAACATCCACATGATCACGCGGGTCAGACCGATACCGAAGTGGAAACCGGCATGAAACAGGATGATCGGAAAGCTGAGAGTGCCGAGCCAGAGATGTCCGCGCATCCAGGATTGAGCGCGGCCTAAGCGCCAGATGGGCACTTTCTTCCGTGCGCCCAGGGCTCCCGCAAAAAGCATGAATGCCGAACCGATGCTGCCGTAGGTAAGCCCCATGGCGCTTCCGCCAGTAGCGCCTTGCAGCGAGTTGCGGCTGTAGACGATGTACACCGCCGTCGCGACCAGCAGTCCTGCCAGGCTGCCGATGAACCACTTGCGATGGGTGCGGTCAATGCGCAAGCGTCATTGCTCCTTCTTGGCGGGCATCGGTTGCTTCAGCAGCCCGGCAAAAAATTCCGGAGGATTAACGCGGTGTGCCGCGTCGTGCGGACAGGCGTAGACACAACTGGGCTCGGCGTGGTCCAGACACAGATCGCAAGACGTGGCCTTGACTCGTACCCCGGCAACCTTGCGGCCCGGATGCGCAGGGTCGTCCACTTGAGCCGGAAATGGATGCATGTTGATGTTGCCGTACGGACAGTTGTTCGCGCACTGGCCGCAGCCAATGCACCAGTCCTCGATGATGACCTCCAGCGAATTCCTCCGGCGAATGGAGCCAACCGGGCAGCCGACCATGCACAGCGGATCGCGGCACTGACGGCAAGACGTCGCCACTAAGTAGTTGTCAAACCGCAGCCCTTCGCGGATCAGGCGGCTTACGCCGTCATGCGCATCAGCGCAGGCGCGCACACATTGATCGCAACGCGTGCAGCGGTCGAGGTCCATGATCAGCAGACTCTGCGCTTCCACTAGACCCTGGGCCAGGAACTGGTCGACGGGAACACTCTCCAGTTGGGTGACGCGAGCCAGATTGGCCGCTATATGCTCCGCAGCCGTCGCCTCCAGATTGGCCCGCACATCAGGAAACTGATCGAGCATCTGCTGGAAATCCTCACCGGAGACACGCACGACCTCGACATGATCGATGGCGGTGCAGGTCGCCGTGCGCGTGGTGCCGGTCAGCAACGCCATCTCGCCGAAGTACGAGCCCCGCGGCAGGTAAGCCAGCACAAGTTCGCCGCCGGGGCGCCGCTCTGAAACCTTCACAAATCCCAGGCGGACGAGATAGAAGCTGTCGGCAGCCTCGCCCTGGGTGCAGATCACCTGCCCCGGCAGATAGCGAATCAGCTCCACGCGATCGCGTAAATGATCGATGAACTCCAGTGTCAACGACGCCAGCACCGGCACGCTGCGCAGGTGCGAGTCGAGCGCCCGTTTTTTGTAGGTGCGATCGAGTTGTTCCCGGAAGTTCTTGTTGCGCTGCATGATGTCGAGAACGTTGCGCAACATCTCGAGCATGATGCAGTCCGTCGCTGCCCGCACGGTGGCCGAGCGCGGATAGTAATTCATGCACGTCATCTCGCCGAACAGCTCTCCCGGCCCCAGCTCAGCGATGGGATTTTCGTATGGCAGATCGACCGGCGCATCGATGGGGATGAACCGCCGCGAGCCTTCTTCACTTCTGCGGTGACGATCGCGCGGAGCGAGCAGGCTCTTCATCTTGCTGAGAAGGCCCTGCTGGTTGACCTCCGTCTTAACGTGCGCGATGCTGCTCTCCAGATAGACGTCGGCCTTGCCTTCCAAAATGTAGAAAGCGGTTGCGCCGAATTCACCTTCCCGGCAGATGATGTCGCCGGCGCGGAAATGGCGCTCGACAATTGCGTTCGCATTAAGCTCAAGAAACGTGCCGGAAACATTCTTGAAGATGGGCAAGCCCAGCAGTTCTTCCGTAGGAGCCGGGTCGCCGGACAACTTCGTCCCCACCACACGTCGATTGGTCAGTGCGCCGGTCGGGCATGACACCATGCACTCGCCGCAGGAGACGCAGGACGAGTCGCCCATGGGCAGGTTGTTGTCGAAGGCGACTCCGGCCTGATAGCCCTTGCCGCGCCGCGCTAGTACCCAGTTATGCCGAATGTCGTCGCAGCCGCGAATGCAGCGATCGCAGAGAATGCAAGCTTCGTGATCGACGGCGATGGCGACTGAGGAATCGTCGTGTCCACGTGGTGTACTCCGCCGTGGAAATCTTGATTGCTCGATGCCCGCGCCGGCCGCCAGCCGTTCCAGTTCGCAGTCGCCGGAATGCTGTTGACGAGCGCAGGGAGAAGGATGGTCCGCCACCAACAGCTCCAACAGTGTGTGGCGGACGTTCTGCACCGGTGCGGTACTGGTGCTTACCTTCATTCCCGGCTCAGCCTGGCGGATGCAGGAAGCCGCATAGACACGCTGCCCCAAATCCACCACGCAGACGCGGCAGACGCCGACGGGATTTTCGTTCTGCTGATGGCAGAGCGTTGGAATAGCGATGCCGTTGAGGCGCGCGGCATCGAAGATCGTCGTCCCCAGCGGAACCGCGACGACTTTGCCATCGATCGTCAGCTCAATTTGCGGCTGAGAAGCCGCTCTGGTGCCGGTTCCGTCGGGGCTCATGCCGTCCTCGTTGGCTGCTTGAAGCAAACATTCCCCGGGCAGCGCCGGCGCACGGTGTGCTCCTCAACCACCTCGGGAAAGTGCTTGAGTATGGAAGCAATGGGCACGGGGACGACTTGTCCAAGTCCGCAAATGGATGCCATCTTCATCGCTGTCGACAACTCATCTAGCAGTTGCATGTCGCCTTTGGAGCTTCGGCCTTCGGTCCAGCCTTTCAGCAACTCGACCATCTTCTGCGAGCCCATGCGGCACGGTACGCACTTGCCGCAGGATTCGTTGCGATAGAAACGCGTCGCATTGAGTGCCATGTCGAGCATGCAACGGTCTTCGGCGCAAACCACGATCGCGCCCGATCCCACCATGGAGCCCGCGGCTGCTACTGCATCCCAATCCAGGGGAAGGCTCGTCATCGAAGCCGGCAGGTACCCTGACGACGGACCGGAGGGGGCGAATCCCAGCAACTGCTTTCCATCGGGAATTCCACCTGCGTACCCAAAGATGAGGTCGGCATAAGTAATTCCCATAGGCACTTCGAACACACCGGGATGCACAACATCGCCGCTGATGCCGACAAACTTCACGCCCACAGCACCGTTTGTGCCTTGCAACTTGTACCAGTCCAGGCCGCGCGCCAGGATAACCGTGGCGAGCGTAAACGTCTCGACATTGTTGATGACGGTTGGCTGATTCCACAAGCCATTGGTGCCGGGAAAGGGCGGCTTGTTGCGCGGCTCGGCACGCTTGCCCTCGATCGCTTCCAACAGCGCGCTCTCTTCGCCACAGATGTAGCCACCGGGGCTGACGAAGATCTCGAGATCAAACGACAGGTCGCTGCCAAACACCTTCGGGCCAAGAATGCCGTTGCGGTAGCAGCGATCGATCTCTTCCTGCAGGACTTCTTTCGAGCGCTCGTACTCGTGACGGATATAGAGAATGCCCTTGTGCGCTCCGGTGACCAGGCCGGCCATGATCATGCCTTCGACCAGCAGATGCGGCACGTTCTCCATGATGTGGCGGTCTTTGATGGTACCCGGCTCACTCTCGTCTGCATTGCACACGATGTACTTGGTCTCACCGGGGGCGTTGCGCACGATCTCCCACTTCAAGCCGGTTGGAAATCCAGCGCCGCCCATGCCGCGCAATTTGCTGGCCTTGAGCGCAGCGATAATGTCCTGCCAATTCCGATTCTCGGTGAAGCGGCGAACCACGATGTAGCGACCGGTTCCGCTGTAAGGATCGCAGGCCGCCGCCTGACGCTCTTCGCTGACGTGTGGAACCGGCAACGGGCGACCGCCAAGCACGTCCCGCACCATACCGATCGCGTCATGGCTGCTGGTCAGCGCGTAGATGGTGTCGTTGACGGAGATCGCGGGCGCACTGTCGCATCGTCCGAGACACGACACCTCGCGAATGCTCACGTCCTGTGGACCGGCGCCTCGAAAAGCGGCTTCCAGGTCCGCCTTCACCTCATCGCCGCCCAGCAGATGACAACTCATATCGGCACAGACGCGGACGTCGCACTTGGGAGGCGCTACCAGGTGAAAATGGGGATAGAAGCTGGCGACCGCGTGGATGCGGCTAAGTGGGGTGTTGAGCGAGACGGAAAGAGCCTTCAGCTGTTCGGGCGGCAGATAACCGTATTCCCGCTGTATAGCTCTCAGCTCGTCGAACACGGCGGCACGCTCCGTACCCTGAATTTCGGACGACTAGAAAGCAATGATGGATGAGTGGCGCAAATCGTATAGCAAATTGCTGCGGCTGTCCATAGTCGAGATGCACTAAGAGATAAACAATCCGGCGGCTTATTCTTCTCAATTGATTTCTTGCTGATTTCGTCGTATAAACCGTGCACCTTACAAATTTCACTCTCAGAGACTGGTAGTGCCACGCGGGGCAACCATGGCTATCGGCAGGAAAGTTTGCTGTTGGGCGCCGTTGTCTTTCCTCTTAGTACTGACCAGTGCGGGATTCTCGCAGGCTCAGAGCAGCATGGCTGCCTGCGGCGTAAGCAAGTACACCGGCCCCGGAGGCTGCGCTGCCAGCAGCTGTCACGGCAGCGTCACGCCCAAGATGGTGACCCGGATTTTCCAGAACGAGTACAGCATCTGGATCGCTCAAGATAAGCACGCCAAAGCATTCTCCGTACTCTCCAATCCCGTGTCGGTGCGCATGGGAAAGATTCTTAATATAGGCGCCCCGTCGCAGGCGCCTAAATGCCTGGCTTGTCACGCCCTCGCTGTTCCAGCCGATCAACGCACGCAAAGCTTCGACCTGAATGATGGAGTGAGCTGCGAATCCTGCCATGGTCCGGCTTCGGAATGGCTGGGACGGCACACCGATCCTCATAACTGGCCTTACGAAAAGCTGATCGCTTGCGGCCTGTATCCGAACCGCGACCTTATCAAGCGCAGTGAGCGGTGTCTGAGCTGCCATCTGGGCACGGCGGACAAGTTTGTCGACCACGAGATGATCGCGGCAGGACACCCTGACCTGACCTTCGAACTCAGCTACTTCAGCTTCTACATGCCGCAGCACTGGAAGACGCCGGAGCAGGACGACAGCTGGCGCCGCGTCAAATCCTGGGCGGTAGGGCAGGCCGTGCAGTTACGGGAGTCCTTATACCGGCTGGAGCGGCGGGCGAACGGGCCCAACTGGCCGGAGTATGCCGAACTGGATTGCTTCGCCTGTCATCACAGCCTGACCTCGGCCACGGACAGCTGGCGGCAGGAGCGAGGCTACTCGGGACACCGGCCCGGGAATCCGCCGTGGAATGAGGCGCGAGTCGTGGTATTTCGGGACCTGGTGAAGGATCTGCATCCCGATACCGCGCAGCGACTGGACGAGGAGCTGACGGGTCTGGCCGATCTGATGAACCAGCTCAACGGCAATCGTGAGAAGATTGCCGCGACCGCAAAGCACGCTGCTGTCACGGCAGGTGAGTTGGCGATTCAACTCGAGGCTCAGCCGTACGACTCTGGGTTGACGCTGCGGCTTATGCGGCACATCGCAGCTGATTACAAGGCCATCGCCAACCAGGATGAGCGTGCAGCCCAGCAGGCGGCCATGACGCTGAACGATTTGTACATGGCATATCAGGAGAACACTAAGCCGCCACTGAGTGGAGATGTGGGCACGGCGATCGATGCGCTGATTCAGCAGCTGCAGCAGAATCCGTCAGCATATTCGGCCCCGAAGTTCGCCGCCGGGATGCAACGAGTAAGCGAAACCCTGGGACAGTAGGAGGCCGTGTCAAGGGCGCGGCTTTGGGTCGTACCGAACGGTAAACAGTTTAACGAACTTCGTTCACATGGAGATCAGCGTGTTCCGATCGACGCTTGCTGCCCTGCTTTGTCTGCTGATGGTGGGATTGCCGGTCTGGGCCGAGCCGGCCGGCGATCAGACGGCCGGCTCGGTGAAGGCCATGATCCCCGCTGCTACTCGCAACGCTCAGCCGCTCACGGTCAATGAGACCTTGCAGTGGAACGACCTTCTGCAGACCAACACCAAGGGGCGAGTGCGCGCCGTTCTCACCGACGGCTCCATCCTGAGCCTGGGTTCGAACGGCCAGTTGCGTGTGGTGCAGCACGACGCCAGCACCCAGCAGACCACGATCGATCTGAACTACGGCAAGCTGCGCAATCAGGTCGTCAAGATCACGCAGCCGGGTGGCAAGTATGAGGTGCGGACGCCAAATGCCGTCATCGGCGTAATCGGCACGGATTTCTACGTTGCCTACGCCAATGGCCGGACCACGATCATCTGCTTCGAGGGCACACTGACGGTAACCCCCGGCCCGGGCGCAAAGGTCGTGGACAGCAATAACTCGAGTAATGACGCGGAGCAAGCGATACCAGTATTGGCCGGCCAAGTGGTTGTTATCGGCACGAAGCCGCTGGGCTCTGCCCTGCAGGAATATTCGACACTGAGAACCGCCAGCCTCAAAGACACTGACGTCGGCGAAGCTCACGGACCTCATCATGGCAGGACCATCATTCTGGTGGCTATGGGCGTAATCGCCGGTCTAACCATTGGTCTCACGCAAATCAACTCCAGCTCCAAACCCTGCGGCTGCAAGTAGCCGGCGCTACCTATGCGCTTTTGGAAAGCTCTGTCGCAATGGTGTTCGCGTCATGCGCACCTCGTTATTGCGCTGGTGTCTACCCTCATTGGCCTTTTTCTATTCGCCTACGCCGGCATCAGCGAGACCCGCGGCGCAGGGTTCGTTTTCCTGCGAGACATTGAGCAGCGGTCGCTCGACCTGCGCTTCGCCTTACGCGGCAAGCGCGAGGCCGATCCCCGAATCGTCATAGTTGGAATCGACGAGAAGACCGTGCAGGAAATTGGATCGTTCCCGCTGCCGCGCAGTTCCTATGCGGTCCTGGTTCGCAATCTCAAACACGACGGCGCGCAAGTGATCGCGTTCGATGAGAATTTTTCCTTGCCTGAGAGCAGCGAGGCGCTTTCGATTTTGACCAATCTCAAGCAAGACTTCAGTCAGGCCACGCCGAAACAAAAACAGGAACTGCAACGTTTCTGGCAACAGGCTGATGTAGATGCCCAGTTCGCCGATGCGATGAAGAGCGCCGGGAACGTTGTGCTCGGTCATTTGTTTCTCGAGGCAGATCGCGCAAAGTTCGCCGACCCAAAGAAGGCCGAGGCCTATTTCAATATCGTCTGGGCGAAAGCGTTTCCACAGGTTCTCAAGGCCGGAACCGGTAACTTCGATTTGAATGCTGCCTGGATTCAGGCGGGCGGTTTCGTAGCCCAGGGCGTCGAGGCTAACGTGCCACAGTACGCCGAAGCCGCCGCTTCCTACGGATTTTTCAACATTGAACCCGATCAGGACGGAGCTATGCGGCGCGCGCTCTTCATGACCCGCTACCGCGACCAGGACTTCTTCCCTTCCCTTGATTTGGCGGTGTTGCAGCAGTACGAAGGCATACCCGATCAGCAGATCGCGGCTTACATCGCGGCTGATGGGCTGGACCACATTCAATTCGGTAACCACCTGCTGCGCCCCTGGCGCGACGGAACTGCGCTGATCAACTATGTGGGCCCATACCACTCGTATCCGCACTACTCGATGATCGATGTCATGGACGGCAGAATTCCAGCTGGTACGTTTCGCAACAAGATTGTCTTCGTAGGAGCGACCGCGCTAGGTATCGCAGATATACGAAATACGCCTTTCGCAGGGCCAACGTCCTACATGGGAGTCGAGATTCACGCCAACATCCTCGACAACCTGCTACACAGCGCCGAACCACATCGCACCTTTCTGGTGCGGACCTCGCGCGAGGAACTAGCTGACATTGGCTTCATTATCTTGTTTGGTCTGGGATTCGGGATTTGGCTAGGACGCCCTCGTCCGCTCGCCGCCACGGCTACGACGATTGTCGTACTGGCGCTGTTTGCGGGGTTTGTCTATTTCAGCTTCGCTCATTGGGGGCGCTGGTTCAATCTGGTGATTCCTGGCCTTACCTTGATCATTGCTTACCTCGGATCGATCAGCTATCGAGTCTTTTTCGAGGAGCGGGAGAAACGCAAGATTCGTAAACAGTTCGGCATGTTCCTCTCGCCGGATGTGATCGCACTGATCGAGAAGGACCCGGAGAAGTACTTCTCGCCGGGCGGCGAGACGAAGGAACTTACGATCCTGTTCAGTGACATTCGCGACTTCACCACGATCTCGGAGGGGATGTCGCCCGATGAACTCGTGCGCATTTTGAATGAGTATTTCAACGCTATGACGGATGTGCTCTACAAGAATCTCGGAACGCTCGACAAATTTATTGGCGACGCGATCATGGCGTTCTGGGGATCGCCCTATCCCCAGGAAGACCACGCCTCCCACGCTTGCAGCTGTGCTTTGCAGATGCAGGAAAGGCTGGTGGAACTCAACCGCAACTGGGAACGGCGCGGCATGCGAACCATTGCCATCGGTGTTGGCGTGAACAGCGGCCCAGTCAACGTGGGTAATATCGGCTCGGAAAAGCGTCTGTCATGGACGGTGATGGGCGACAACGTCAACCTCGCTTCGCGTCTCGAGGGAATGACGAAACAATACCGCACCGCGGTACTGATCAACGAAACCACGCATGAGCAAACCAGGAAGCAGTTTGTTGCTCGTGAAGTCGACAAAATTCGAGTCAAGGGTAAGACTCACCCAGTCACGATTTACGAACTGCTGGCCCCGGTATCAGACCGACAGCGTTACGACTCGCTTCTGGCCGACTACAACTCCGCAATGGAGAGCTATCGTGCCGGCGACTGGGTGGAAGCGGCGGGAAGGTTCGGAAGCATTATGAGAACGCGTCCTGGGGATGGGCCGACTCAGATTCTACTGCAGCGCTGCTTCGAATTCATCGACGATCCGCCTCCTGCGGATTGGGACGGCGTCTATGTAGCGAAGTCGAAGTGAAGCTGGTGCCAGCAAAACTCTGATTGACCGTGTGGATCAATCACCCGAGGGATATCCCCCAGGTATTGCCGCAAGCCGGATGAAGTCAAAGGGAGACAAGGCCGCTGATTCTAATTGACTCAGCGGGACAAGCAATGCTAGTGTGCTCCTCACTTTTCCAGAAATAAGTGGTTTGGGCTTCGGGATCTTGCCACGCTAGCTGTGGGGGGTCGGATCGTGCCTCATTGTTGTTTCCGGTCAGGTTACATCACTGCGGCGTTCGCACCCCGCCGCCGCATTTGCGCCGAATTCCCCAAGCTGTTGGCCGCCAGGAAGCTTGGCCCAACCGTATCGGTATCGCTTGCCGCAGTGATGCTGACAGCGCTGTTCGTGCTCCCACTCGCTGGGCAGGATGCCGCTTCCCGCAAAGTCCCACCCGCACGCCACGCAGGTCGATCCCAGGTATCCAACTCTCCCGATTGGCCGGCCGGTCAACTTGTTTACGAAAATGGGCCGATCAACGGTACGGTCGGCGCGTGGACGATCAACAATAGCTTTGTCGTCAGCGACAGCTTCACCGTGACAAACGGCGGTGTTTCAATAAACGAGCTCAGCTTCGGAGCATGGCTCTCCCCGGGTAGTACGCTTCAGTCTGCCGAAGTTTCGTTGACGTCGGCCGAATTTGGTGGAACATCCTTCTTCGACCAGACGGTCAACTTCACCCAGATAGGGTGCACCGCGAACCAGCAGGGAGCCAACGTTTGCCTCGTGTCCGGGGCCTTCACCGGTGTGAACCTCAATACCGGAACTTATTGGGTAAATCTGCAAAACGCTACGACCGGCACACCCGGGCAGCCGGTGTACTGGGACGAGAACAGCGGCGTCGGATGTCAGTCGGGAGGTTGTCCATCCCAAGCCTCAGAGAATGGCCTGGGCACCATTCCTTCTGAAGCCTTCACGCTCTCGAGTGGGTCTGCGATTGCTACCACAACTTCCTTATCGGCGCCGGGCTCAGCTACGGCTGGCCAGGCGGTCACTCTAGCCGCTACGGTGCAAGCACAGGGAGGATTTCCGGTTGGTCTCGGATCCGTCACCTTTCTCGGCGGCAATCAGGTTCTAGGGACGGTGCAAGTCAGCAGCTCCACGCCGGGATCAGCCACGTTGCTGACGCGATTTGGTCCGGGAAGCTACTCGTTAACCGCGCAATACAATGGCAACGACTTCTTGTTGGGGAGTACGTCGACAGCGCAGCCGCTTACCGTTACCGGCACCGAACCCACTACCGGCGTTCTGACGGTCTCCAATTACAACTTCACTCTCAACGTTACCGGCTCGGGGAACTCGGCGCTTTCCGGGACCGGCGCGCTGGAGAACGTGACGCAAGGGCTCATGATTGGGACTATCCCGGTGCCCCTTCCGAGCACATCAACGTTTTCGGCCGCGCTATCGTATGCAGCCAATAACGGCCCGCAAGGCATCGTGGCCGGCGATTTCAATGGTGACGGAATTCCCGATCTTGCGATCACGAATAATTCCTCAACGACGGTCTCCGTCCTGCTGGGCAAGGCCCAGGGAGGCTTCCAGCCCCCGGTTACCTATAACGTCGGTTCTGCTCCCGTGGGCATCGTTGCGTGGGACTTCAACGGCGACGGCATACTCGACCTGGCAGTGGCAAATTCGCAAGGTGTCAGCGTTCTGCTGGGAAAGGGTGACGGCACATTTCAGCCGCAGAACCTTATCACCCTTGGTTTCGGAACTTCTCCGTGGGCAGTGGCGGTTGCCGATTTCAATGGCGACGGCAAAGCCGATCTGGCGGTAACGGACGCGAATAACGGAGTTGTGCGGATCTTGCTCGGTAATGGCGATGGCACATTCAATGTTGAGGACATGCAAACAGAGGTTGGCACCGATCCCGTGGGAGTTGCCGTCGGCGACTTTAATGGCGATGGCCTTCCTGATCTGGCGGTAACCAATTTCGGAAGTGCGTCCGGCACAAATGGCCTCAGCATCCTTCTGGGCAATGGGGACGGCACATTTCAAACACAGGTAAATTACACGACGGGAAAAGCCCCGCAGGGAGTCGCAGTCGGTGATTTCCGTGGTAATGGTATTTTGGACTTGGCGGTTGCTAACCTGAATGACGACACAGTCGGCATATTTCTCGGTAACGGGGACGGTACGTTTCAATCGCAGGTACCGTATGCCACCGGATCCCTACCGTACGGGGTCGCCGTGGCCGATTTCAACGGAGACGGAAAGGCGGATCTCGCCGTTTCAGACTCCGATGATCCCTCCAAGAGCGCCGTGACGGTTTTGCTCGGCAACGGCGACGGCACGTTCGAGGCACAACCTGACTACACGGTGGGAGCGAATCCCAATGGGTTGGTAGTCGCCGACTTCAATGGTGATGGCGCCCCCGACATTGCGACGGCGAACAATGGCGACAATAGAACGAGTATCCTGCTCACGCAAACCACCAACTCCGGCACTCTGAACAACGTTGTCGTTTATGGCATCGGTGCGCAGACAATTGATGGCGTCTTTACGCCGGATGGAACCTTCTACGGCGGCGATATCTCGAATACGGTGATCGTTCAGGGCATCGGGTTGGCGCCCACGACGACATCGGTGGGCGGAGTGCCTAATCCCTCGACCTATCTCGAGACAGTTGTATTCACGGTCACAGTCACATCCGTAGCGGGTAGCCCCACAGGCACAGTGACATTTCTTGACGGCTCCACTCCGATACCGGGCTGTAGCGACCTCGTTCTGACGCCGGGGTCCGGCGACGAGAGTACCGCGACGTGTTCGACGACGACGGTTCCTGCCGGCAGCAATTGCATCACGGCGAGTTACAGCGGGGGCGGCATATTCGCGGCAAGCCAGTCCCCATGTTTCACCCAAACCGTAAATCAGGCCGCGACGACCACCACGCTGATAGCAAATCCTCCGAGCCCGTCTACCTATGGCGAACAGGTTATGTTTACGGCCACCGTCACTGGAGAAAACGGAGGCAGTCCGACCGGCACAGTGAGTTTCACTGCCAATCAGATCCCGATTGCCGGCTGTACCGCTGTGCCCGTCAACCCGCAAACAAATACCGCGACCTGTACAACTAAGACGCTTCTGGGCGGCTCGTACACGATTGCCGGCGCGTACAGCGGCGACACAAACTTCCTCACCAGCAGCGGCTCAATTCCCTACCAGGTGCAGAGTATCGCAACCACAACGACCCTGACGGTTAGCCCACCGAACGGCGGAGTCGGCACGGTCGTCACGCTGACGGCGAGTGTCACCATCCCTGCCGGCCCAGTCAATGCTGGGACTGTGACTTTCATGAACGGGCAGCAGGTGTTCGGCGTGGTGCAGGTGGTCGCCAGCAACGGTACCGCTACGCTGAAGCTGCGAGTCCCACCCGGCACATACTCGTTTACCGCAAACTTCAACGGAACAGACTCGTTTCAGTCGAGCCAATCCTCACCGCAGCCTTACAACGAAACCGGCACCGAGCCGACACAGAGCACGCTGACGGCAATGCAGGATGGCAACAACTATGACTTTGGATTGTCGGTGTTTGGTTTCGGCTTCCCGTCGCTGGCTGGTGCGGCCACGTTAAATAATCTGACCCAAGGCGGATCTCTGCTGGGGACGAACAGCGTGGCAGGCCCGGGTATGCCAACCTTCCAGCCGCCGCAGGCGTTTGGCACCGGTTCGGATCCGCAGGAAATCATTGTCGGTGACTTCAACGGCGATGGCTTTCCCGACCTCGCGATTACCAATTTTGGCGGCCAAACGGTCGGCATCTTGCTTGGCAACGGCGATGGCACCTTCCAGCCACAGCAAACGTACGCAACCAGCGCTCAGGGACCCACTGGAATTGCAGCGGGGGATTTCACTGGCAACGGCAAGCTTGATCTGGTGGTAACGATGGAAGCTACCAGCGGCGGTGGCGTCGCTGACATATTCCTCGGTAATGGCGACGGCACCTTCCAGCCCGCAACCACTATCCCTAACATTTTTAACAATAACTATTTTCTGAAGTATATGGCATTGGCTGACTACAACGGCGATGGCTATGCTGATTTGGCTATCACCGGGGACGCCGGCGTTACGATCCTGCTGGGGCAGGGAGATGGCACATTTAATGTCCTGGCGCCAGTAACCGGCAATTTCTTTCCCATTGGAATTGCGGAGGGAGATTTCAATGGTGACGGCATTCCCGACCTGGTCGTTGCTCCCGGCGATACCAGTCAGGTCCTCACGATCCTGCTGGGCAACGGCGACGGTACCTTTCAGGTATTGTCGACCATGCCCCAGGTCGGTAACGACGCGTATAAAGTTGCAGCCGGAGATTTCAACCACGACGGCAAACTCGATCTGGCGACTGCGAATGAGGCCGATGGCACCGTCAGCGTGCTGCTGGGCAAAGGCGACGGCACCTTTAAGAAGCAGGTAACCTATCCAGTCTGCACCCAGCCATTCTCCATTGTGGTCGCGGACTTTAATGGAGATGGAAAGCCCGATCTAGCCGTCACCTGTGAAAACAACATGCTGAACGTCCTGCTGGGCAATGGCGACGGCACCTTCCAGGCGGCGCAGCCCTATAGTATGGCGAGCGGCACGATTGGCCTTGCGGTGGGAGACTTTAATGGAGATGGCGTTCCAGACTTGGCCGCTACGACCGGTAACGAAACGACCAGCGTGCTGTTGGGCGGTATTCTGAGCACCGGGACACTTAACAACATCCCCGTGCCCGGCGTGGGCAATCAGAACATTCAGGCCAGCTTCACGCCCACCGGCACTTTCTATGGGGCCAGCCTTTCGAACATCGTGACCGTCAGCGGCAACGGGGAAATTCCCACCACCACGGTGGTCACTTCCTCACTCAATCCGTCTACTTATTTGCGGTCAGTGACCTTCACGGCAACGGTGACGTCAATGGCTAGCGAGCTTCCGACCGGCACGGTGACCTTCACAGCCGACGGGAATGTCATTTGTCCTGACGTACCACTGGTGCCGACAAGCAATGGCGCCACCGCGACCTGCCAGGCCGCGACCCTGTTGGCAGGCAGCCACAGCATCGTGGCAAGCTATAGCGGTAACACTCAGTTTGCTCCCAGCCAATCTCAGCCGTTAACAGAGGTAGTGAACCGGGCGGCGACCACCACGTCGATAACCTCGACTCCGAACCCTTCGATGTACCTGCAAACGGTTACCATCACGGCGACGGTGATCGGCGCGAATGGCGGCAGCCCCACCCAGACGGTCAACTTCACCGACAACGGCAATGCCATACCGGGCTGCGGTGCGGTCGCGTTGACCGCGCAAACCAACGGCAGCGTGGCCATCTGCCAGACCACAACGCTGAGCATAGGCACGCACTCGCAGATCGTGGCAACGTACAGTGGTGACAATAACTACAGCGGTGGCAGTGGAACATTGCGCCCGGCCCAGGTGGTGGAAGCCGCTTCTACAACGATTGTGATCAAGTCGTCACAAAACCCGTCAATTTCGATGCAGCCGGTTACCTTCACGGCGACTGTTATGACCGCCTCCGGCGCTCCGGCATCGGGTCAAGTGACCTTCCAGAGCAACGGCGTCAACATTCCTGACTGCACCAATCCGGCAACCCTGGTCAACGGCGTTGCAAGCTGTATAACCCAATCCCTGGCCGTGGGCTCGGACACGATTCTGGCGTCGTTCAATGACCCGCAGGGCCGCTATGGCAGTAGCTCCGCAACGCTGATCCAGACGGTGCAGGCGACGCGTACGGATTTCACAATTGCGCCTATTTCGCCGGACACAGCGACCGTTACCCAAAGCTTTACCAATCTCAGTGACCCGTTCTTCCCGCACGCCATCAATCTGGCGGTGCAGCCGCTGAATGGCTACAACAACACGGTGAACCTGTCGTGCAGCGTGAGCCCGCCGCTCACCGGCGGAGTATGCTCGGTAAACTCTCCTTCGTCGGGCGTGGTGGATGGGAATCTGAACACCACCCTCACCATCACTACCGCCAGCGTGACGCCGGTCGGCATTTACACCGTTACGGTCACAGGACAAGATAATTCGGGATTGGTCCACACGGCCACGCTCACGCTCTCAGTGATCAATTACGCGACTGGAGTGAGTATGCCGCCGGGTGGCGGGGCAACGACTACAATAACCTTCCCCGGGACGGCGGGCACGCCTATTGGGAGCTTTACCTGTTCGCTGGTTAACGGGACCGGACTTGCCGGTAATCAACCGCTGGGCGCCATCGGTGGCAACTGCGTTTTCAGCCCGCCTTCGGGAGTGATTCCAGGTCCGATCCAAGTCACGATTTCCGGTTGCGAGATCGCCCGGCTGCGGAGCCACATACCGATTTACGCGTCGTTCTTCCTTGGCCTACCGGGTATAGTGCTGCTGGGCTCTCTGGCTGGCGGCCGTCGGCGTAAGACGCTGATTTCGATAGTCGGCATCTGCCTGGTTGCCAGCGCCCTGCTGCTGGGTGTGGGTTGTGGCGGCTATGGGCCGCTCACCCCGACAGGCAATTATCTTGTGCTGGTGCAGGGTTCCAGTCCTGCCGGAACCGTATATTCCGCCGTCGTTCCGGTTACCGTTAAGCCGTTGAACTAGCGATGCTGTCATCGAGCGTTATAAACGAAGTACAAACACCGAGGAACGGTAAGTGAGACATAACCGCTGCTATCCCATTCTCTGCTTGGTTTTGCTGGCTGGCACGGCCGCGATGGCTCAGTCATTTCCGGAGCTGGAGTTTGCCGGTGGATATTCCTACATGCAATTCCACGCTAACGTGCCGCAACTGACCAGCCAGAGCTTTAACGGCGGTGGGGCGAGCCTGGTCTTTAATGCCAAGAGTTGGCTGGGAATCAAGGCTGACTTCACGGGATACTCTTTTGGCTCCGGGTGGACTCACAAGCTGGAGGAACTGGGCTATACGGGCTCGGCCAGCACAAATATGTTCACCTACCAGTTTGGCCCGCAGATCAAGAAGCATTCCGGCAAGCTGCAACCCTACGTCCAGACCCTCTACGGATTCGCGCACTCCAATGGCTACGCGGCCGTGCTGCGGGCGAAAGGTAGCGGAACCTATGTGCTGAGCGACGCCGGCGCCAGCACCTACGCGTTCGCCATGGAGGTTGGTGGCGGCCTCGACATCCCGGTGTCGAAGACAGTGCAGATTCGACCAGTCGAAGTCGATTACCAGCTCACCCGGTTTGGCTACAGTGCGTTTAGCGCGAATCAGAGCAACTTCAAGTACTTTGGCGGGATCAATTTTACGTTTGGCCAGAAGTAATCGTAGCGGCTTGCTCACCTGAAGGATTCGCATCGGCCCGTGCTCGCATCAGATTCTCATTGTCGCCCAGGACGATGATGATCGAACCTCTATGTAACGTCGACGGCCCGCGGGGATTGACCTGCAGCTCCCCGGTCGAATGTCTGACCGCCAGCGGCAACAGATCGTAACGCTCGTGCAGATTGACATCAGCGAGTGTCTTCCCATCCCAGGCGGATGATTCCGACAGTGTGATTTGTTCTACCCGCAGGGTGCGCGACTTCTGCTGCAACATGAGGTCGAGAAAGCCAACCACGGTAGGCCTGAGCAGCTCGCTGGCCATGCGCAAGCCACCGATGTGACTCGGCGAGACCGTCGAATTCGCCCCAGCCTTGATCATCCGTTCCGCGTACCCGAGATCGCTACAACGGGAGATAATGCGGATATCGTGATTTCTCTGCCGGACGATGACAGTGATCACCAGGTTTTCCTTGTCGCTGGGCAAGGTGGTGATCAACCCGGCGGCCACATCGATCCCCGCCTGCTCCAGAACCTTCTCATCGGCGGCATCGCCTTCGATGTATAAGATGTTGCTGGACCGGGAGTCTTTGCCCTCCTGCAAGGGGGCGATGACCTCCTTCGAGTTCTCGATCACCACAAAAGGCGCGTGGGTCTTGATCAATTCATCCACCACGTGCCATCCCGTTTTGCCCAGTCCGCAGACGATGAAGTGCTGTCGCAGCGCGGCGATTTGCTTGTTCATTCGACTCCTCCGGAACAGGTTGCGTAGCTCGCCTTCGACGAGAAACGCCGTAAGCTGCGAAAAAACGTACACCGCTACCGCAACCCCGATCAGCACGATGAACATGTTGAAGATGCGCAGCCCGTGGTTGTGCGTGGAATCGACGATTTCGCCGTAACCAACACCGGAGAGCGTCACCACCGCCATGTACATGGCGTCCAGCAACGTAACCTCCGGCCCGCCGATCACCATGTAGCCGATGACGGCAATGGCCCCGACGGCGAGCATCAGACAGAAGCCGATGATTAGGCGCTTGCGGATGGTCACGGTTGATTCTCTGCGTCGATGGGGCTGCTCTCAGAACTCTCTCAACTGTCTTGCAGGTTGCAATAGCACAGCGAGATCAGAGGTTTATCTCCATTCCTTCACGGGCAGCGTCGGTGTTTGCGAAATGCGTACGGGCCTGGGCCACGATTTCCTTCATCATGGCGTCATCGTGTCCCGGGTCGTGGTGGAACAGGATCAGCTGCTTTACCTTACAGTCTCGAGCAATCTGCGTGGCTTCCAGCCAGGTGCTATGTCCCCAGCCTTGCTTGGTCTCATACTCTTCCGGAGTATACTGCGCGTCGTAGATCAGCACGTCAGCGCCATCGGCATACTTACGCAGCGTCTGTTCGAAGGAAGGGTTGCCGTGCTCGAGATCGCTGGCATGCACAATCACCTTGCCCCCGGCTTCAAAACGAAAGCCGGTAGCTCCTTGTGGATGGTTCATCGGAAAGGGATGAACTTCCATGCCTGCAATTTTCAATGGCCTGGTGTTCAGGTCGACGAACCTGCGCCGAGCCGGGAGAAATTCGAAGTTGACCGGGAAGTAAGGAGTGGACATCTCGCCTTCGAGAATGCCTCGCAGCTGGGCTGGCGGATAGCCGGCATAGAACCTGATTTCGTTCTGCGCTGAATATAACGGCGTGAAGAATGGCAGGCCCTGTATGTGATCCCAATGGAAGTGAGTCAGGAGGAGATTCAGTGCCAATTTCGCACCGCCGGCCTCTTCCTGCAGTTTCATGCCGAGCCGGCGAATTCCGGTACCGGCATCGATGATGATTACGCCGTCACCTGTATTGATCTCGATGCAGGTGGTATTGCCACCGTACTCCAGGTAGTCGGCTGCGGGAACCGGGACCGATCCTCGCACTCCCCAGAATTTCAGCCGCAGCTGTTTCTCATTGCCCATGGCTGCTAGCGTCGCCATTCGTCGATGAGGTTCGCAACCAGACCGGTCCAGCCAGTCTGGTGACTGGCTCCCAGGCCCTGACCCGTTTCCCCATGGTAATACTCGTTGAACAGCAGACAGTCCCTCCAGTTAGGATCAGTCTGAAACTTTTCATACACACCGAAGCAAGGGCGGCGACCATCCTTGCCCCGCTTAAAAATAGAGATCATGCGATTAGCGATTTCAGAGGCCAGCGTGGCCGGCACTACCGTTTGACCATTACGGCCCGGGGTCAGTTCAGCATCGAACTCACTCCCAAATTTCATCAAGGTTCGTATTAGAAGATACGACGTGGGGAACCACACCGGACCACGCCAGTTCGAATTCCCCCCCTTGATCTTTTCGTCCGATTCCCCGGGCTCGTAGCCGACACACTTGCCTTGGAAGCAGAAGGGATGTTCCTGGTGAAACTTGGAGAGGCTGCGAATCCCATAGGGTGACAGAAACTCGCTCTCGTCAGCCAGACGGTTGAGTATGCGCCCCAACTGTTGCGGGTCGGCGATCGACAGCACGTACCGCGAGCCGTTGAGCGAATAACACGCATGTCCGACCAGGTCAGGGCGATTGCGGATGAACCATTCCACATTTGCGAGGAACTCGGGATGGGGGTCGAGATCTTCGCGATTGAGCACCTCTACCGCAAAGAGCGGAATCAACCCGACCATCGAACGCAGACGAAATTTCTTGAACGAGCCATCCGGCAGGCGCAGCACATCGTAAAAGAATCCGTCCTGCTCGTCCCAAAGCTGATAGTCGCGTCCGCCCATCTTCTTCATGGCGGCGCCGATATACACGAAATGCTCGAAGAACTTGGTAGCCAGCACCTCATACACTCGGTTCGTATTCGCCAGCTCCAGCGCGGCGCGCATCAGGTAAAGACAGAAGAACCCCATCCACCCGGTTGCATCCGACTGCTCCAAAGCCGCGCCCCCCGGCATCTTCTCGCTGCGATCGACCACCGTGATGTTGTCGAGTCCGAGGAACCCTCCTTCGAAAACGTTGTTGCCTTCACGATCGACGCGGTTGACCCACCAGGCGAAGTTCATCAGGAGCTTGTGCAGACACTTCTCCAGAAATTCAGTGTCTCCCTTGCCGGTGCGCATTTTTTCGTTTTGATAGACGCGCCACACCGACCAGGCATGAACCGGCGGGTTCAAGTCGGAGAACTCCCACTCGTATGCGGGGATCTGCCCGTTGGGGTGCTGGAACTGCTCGAACAGCAGGAGCCACAGATTTTCCTTGGCAAACGCGGGATCGACCAGCGACAGCGTGGTGCACTGGAAAGCCAGGTCCCAAGCCGCGAACCACGGAAACTCCCACTTGTCCGGCACAGACAGGATTCGCATTGAGTTCAAATGCCGCCAATGCACATTGCGAATTCTCTTGCGAGATTCCGGCGGTGCTACGTTGTCTCCGTCCAGCCAGCGATTCACGTCGAACAAATAGATTTGCTTGCCCCAGAGCATTCCGGCGAAGGCCTGCCTCTGGATTAGCTTCTCGTCTGCTGTGGCCTTCGGAGGATGAATGCTTTCGTAGAACTCATCGGCCTCCTGCTTCCGCCCGGCGATGATTTTGTCTACGTCCTTGAGCGGATCGCGCAGTGGCTCCGGGTTCAGACGAAGGCGGAACACAATCGATTGTCCTGCCGGAATGCTGTTGGTGTAGTGAATACAGGCCTTGGTGCCCATCTCCTCCGGATGAACACAGTTCTCTCCGTTGATGATGTATCGGTGGAAGGCATCCTTGGTGTACAGCTCCGATACTTCCGGCGATTTGTACACTCGAGCAGCATTCGTCTCGTTGTTGGTGAAAAGAGGCCTGCCGCCCGCCGGTGCGTAGAGATATCTCGAGCCGAGGCTATAAGCGAACTGCAGGTTCTTGAGAGGCGGAGCTGCCGAATCGTCGGCGAGAAGACTCAAGTACTCCTTGCCGGCAGGTCCTTTCTGTATGAGCGGCTCGGCACCTCGAGGATTTGTCCAGGCCCACCGGTTGCGAAACCAGAGGTGCGGCAAGATGTGCAACTCGGCAGCGTCCGGGCCCCGATTGCAGACTTCGATGCGAATGCAGATATCCTCAGGGGAATTCTTCGCATACTCGATGAAAATATCGAAGTAGCGATTCTCATGGAAAACGCCCGTGTCCAGCAGCTTGAATTCGCGCTGCCCCTGCCGGCGCCGGTTTTCCTCCACCAGTCGACTGTAAGGAAACTCCGCCTGCGGATACTTGTAAAGCATCCTCATGTAGCTGTGGGTTGGCGTGTTGTCGAGATAGAACCAGTAGTCCTTTACATCCTCGCCGCGATTGCCCTCGTTGCAGGTGAGGCCAAACATCCGCTCCTTCAGGATGGGATCGCGGCCGTTCCAGAAAGCGAGCGCGAAGACGAGCAGTTGGTATCGGTCGCAGATACCGGCAATGCCGTCCTCACCCCAGCGATATGCGCGGCTGCGGGCGTGATCATGCGGAAAATAGTCCCAGGCGCTCCCATCAGCGCTGTAGTCTTCCCGAACCGTACCCCAGGAGCGTTCGCAGACGTACGGCCCCCATTTGCGCCACGGAGCGACTCCCCCGGTGTAGGTTTCAGCCAGACGGCGATGCTCGGCCGTGACAGGCGCGCCATCGCCTGGGCCGGTCGAATCCTTTTTTTGCCTGGTACGGATCCCGACTTTCTCTTTCATCGTGTGACACGCCGATGCCATCGCGGAATAGATTGTTGCGCCCGACCGTGCACGTCCTACATCTGCAGCCTGAGTGTCTCAGTGCCTCGCTGCGAACCGTGCCGACGAGTTCGTCGGATGGCATAGCATCAGTACAGCGAGGTATCTTAACCAGCTGCGTTCCAAGCCGATTGCCATGAACCCCTCCGCCCGCGACAGCGAGGGCCTGATACTGAATCTGTTGAGGTGCTGGGTTTATACGACGAATCTGTCCAGAAAGCAATCTCAACCGACAAGAATTTGCTGTATTTCGCCGGTGCGCTACACTTCCTCTTCAATTTATGTCCAGGCGACATCGAAAATGGGAGCAAGCTCTCGATGCAGGTTATTCATGAGGGATGTCTCCTTTCAGGGAGCCAACACCAAGCGAGCCATCGCTTGTGGCGTTCGAGGTAGCATTATCGATCGGACCAGAGGATGCTGCGGCAGGCGCAGGCTGGTCTTCGCTTACATCATCCAGAAACGTCAGTGGAGGAACGAAGAATAGATTTCCCGTTACCGCGCGACTGAAGTCCAGAATGCGGTCGTAATTGCCGGGCGGACGGCCAATGAACATGTTGTCCAGCATCTCCTCAATGGTGCTGGGCGAGCGGCTGTAGCCGATGAAGTAGGTGCCGAACTCACCCTCCCCAACCCGGCCGAAGGGCATGTTGTCGCGAAGGATCTTGATCTCCTTGCCATTCTTGACGATGGTGGTCAGCGCGCTGTGCGCCGAGGTCGGCTTGACGGAATCGTCCAGCTCGATGTCGGACAATTTGGCGCGTCCGATGACTCGTTCCTGCGCCTCGGTGGTCAGCGTATTCCATGCCGCGAGGTCGTGAAGGTATTTCTGCACGATAACGTAACTGCCACCGGCGAAGGCCGGGTCTTCCGGGCCGATCACCACTGCGTCGACCGCTCCCTGGCCAGTCGGGTTCTCCGTGCCGTCGACGAAGCCGAGGAGATCGCGATCGTCAAAGTATCGGAATCCGTGCACCTCGTCCGCAGGGGAAACGGCGGCGCGCAATCGGATCATGATCTGCGTCGCCAACTCGAAGCACAGGTCCATACGCTTTGCGCGGATGTGAAACAGCAAGTCTCCCGGCGTTGCCACGGCATGCCGGCTGCCTGCCTGAATCTCACGGAAGGGATGCAACTCCGCCGGTCGCGGCGCTCCGAACAGCCGATCCCATGCTTCCGACCCAAATCCCATGACGCAGGAGAGCCCGGCCTCAAGGTCACGAAAGCCGACCGCGCGCAGCAACCCAGACAGGTCACCGCAGAGAGAACGAACCGTTGCCTCATTGCTAGCGCCTGGGTTTAAGGTCACTACCAGAAAGATCGCGGATCGAGCCAGTGGTGCGGCCACCGGTTGCGCAATGCCGCGCGTGACTGCTGCCGTTACTGGCGATAGTGTTGGATTGGATGTCATGGGTCGCCGCTCCTGCCGCTGAAAAGGGGCTGCTTCGCAACGCTAACGTTGCCTTCCAGATGTCAACCTGCTCGCACCGCGAACACGGAAAGAGAGCTTATCATCAGCCTGAAGCTGAATCCATACAAGCCACCAGCCGTCGCATCTCTCGGGAGCGGCTTTCCGCCTCTGCCTTGGAATCTGAAAGCTATAAAGGCTTCTCAGTTTCCCAGTCGCGGGTGTAGTTTACCTAGATCGTATGACGTTCGAAGCACTTGCGCCTGCAGAGATAGAAGCAGCTTTGGGCCGGCGGTACATTATTGGTCCTCAGATTGCCGTTGGCGGTCAGGGAGTGGTCTTCCGGGCAACCAGAACTTCCCTGCCCGACCACACCCCGGCCAACGACACCGTAGCTCTCAAGATACACTTCTCTGCCGGTCAGGCCATTCGCGTACAGCGCGAGATCACTGCCATGGAAAGCCTCTCGCATCCGTCCCTGGCTCGACTGATCGAACATGGCTATTGCGACGTGGGCATCAGACACACCCGCTACATCGCCTACGAATTCATTGAAGGGCAAACGCTGAAACAGCGGCTGGAACGAGGAGGACGGCTGCTGGAATCCGACGTGCTGCCGATAGGACGCGATGTCTCGGCGGCAATTGCGGAGCTTTGGTCACGACGCATTGTTCATGGGGACATAAAGCCGTCCAATATTATGCTGCGAGAGTCCGGCGGAGCGGTTCTCATCGACCTGGGTATTCTCAGGTCGGTCGAGGAAGAAAGCGCACCCAGACCTCTTCGACCGGTAGATTCCTTTGCCCCGGAGCAGCTCAGGCCTTGGGGAACCGTAGGCTACTTTTCCCCGGAGCAGGCCAGAGGGGAAAGGCTGACGTGCGCTTCCGACATTTTCTCGCTCGGCATCGTGATGCTGGAAAGCTTACAAGGAAGGCATCCCACGAACTTTGACCAACGGGCCTTGGCAGACGGCATCCGCGCCAGCGGACGCAAGCTGGATATAAGCGCAGGCCTGCTGGGTGTGCTGGACAGAATGCTGTTGGCGAGTCCCAGATCCAGAGGGAGGCTCACCAAACTCAGCGACTATTTCCAAATGCTGCAGCAACGGTTGGATGGGGGCGCATAGATCTCTTGGGAGAAATCCGATGGGCGCTGCGCCTGGCTGTCCGCATCAAACCACCGTGACGGCTGGATTGAGGATCTGGTAGGCAATTCGAGTTGCTTGGCGTCTTTCAACCGGCTGGCAGACGTGTCTCAGCTCTAACTGGAACAGAGTGGCTTCGCGATAGGCCCGCCCAACCGTCAGACCGCACAGCCGGCAGGTGGAATCAACCGTTTCGCAATCATTGCTCTGATGCTCATACTGGCCGAGCACACGAACGGAGTCCAATCCGTTTCGAAGAACAGCCACACACGAAGAGAGCGCCATGACCTACCTCCCTGGAACCTGTCCGACCTGACGAATGCTTGTCGCTGAGGGTCGACAACAAGGTCAAGGCAACTCGAGTGCCAAAGGTCCAGGGTGGGCCACGTCTGCGCAACGCCAGTGTTTGCCTCAGAAAAGCGCCGAGAAACTGAGCGAATGTCCTGCTGATTGGCAGCTCAGCTATCCTTTTGGATAGAGACGTACGCCCTTTCGGATAGTCACAACCCAACAGCAAGGAGTTCCGTTAGCGCAGAAGTAAACGAGCGGGGACTATCAATCCCACCAGAAGAAACAGCGTCCAGCCTCTGCCAACTGCTTCGCGAACGTGGCGACGTCTTGCGGATCTTTGGCGGAGACCTGCACGTCGGGGCAGAACTCGGCAATGCGGGCAGCGAGTTTTTCGCTATTCTGGATCGGCTGCGCAAAACCCAGATCCATGAAATCGAAGCCCACGCCGATCACGGTCAGCGGGTGCTCGCGACGAGTCTCGGCGCACCAGTTCACAACATCGCGGGTGTCGTGGCCATAGTTGGCGGCGTTGGTGCCACTGGCAGCGATCGCGGCCAAAGGTTCGTTCAGCGGAAACAGTAGCAGCTGCTGCAACGACGCCTCCGCCAGTCCGGTATAGACCAGCGTATAGCCCTTGGCTGCCACCTCGGCCTGCAGCCGTTGCAGCAGTACTTTCTGGCCGCCGGTCGCGGGCGCGGTCTCCTCGTAATGCGCGGCCAGAGCCTCGTCCAGCAATGACGAGTAGTGGATGACGCCCTTGCGCCGCTTCCACGGAAGCGGCTTGGCGTGCAGGATCGCGCCGATGCGCGCCGCCTCTGCCTTGAACTTCTCGTCGGCCAGGACAGCACATTGTTTCAGCGCATCACGCACGCCTTCGTAGAAAAATTCGGCGCTCTCTTCCTCGCCGCCCGCGTGGGTGTGGAGAATGTAATAGACATCAGGCGATGCAAAATGTTTCGCGAATTCAAGTACGCTACATGGACCTTTTAGATCTTCCGCAGCCCCGCGCTGGCGACCGGCTGGCTGTCCAAACGCTTTCAAGAATTCCGCCGATTTTTGACGCTTCTGCCTTGCCTTCTCGATCACTTCCGCTGGGACCAGGGCGTGGACGTCGGCGCCATTGTCGAGCAGGAGTTTCAATATGTCCTTTGGCTTCTGCATGCCGAACGTCAACAACAAGGCAGGTGCGGATTTTCGCGTCTGGTTGGGGCTGAGACCATGTTCGATCAGAGTACCTATGATCTCCGCATCGGGCTTGGCAAAGGCGCAGGTCCAGAGATCGCCACCGTCGCCGCGCGTGGCATGCACATTGGCGCCCGCCGCGCACAGCATCCTGACCACTTCCACATGGCCCGCCGCGACGGCGAACATCAGCGGCGTCTGGCCACGCTCGTCGCTTTGCTCGACATCGGCGCCTGCCTCGAGCAATGCTTTCACGCGATAGAGCGTACCGGTGGCCGCCGCCTCGTGCAGGGTCAATTCGCCGGCTGCGTCCCGCTTTTCATAAGCGGCCTCAAGATAGGCGACCACACGCTTGAACTTACCTTGCTGGGCATAGGTCAGAGCGGTCCTGCCCTTCTTGTCTTTGGCTGCCAGGTCCGCGCCCGCCTGCACCAGCAACTTCACTGCATCGAGACTCGATGTGTTGGCGGCTATCATGAGCGGAGTAACGTGAGCGGCATAATCCTCGCCAACATTTACCGACGGCATCGATACTATGGCCGCGTTGAACGCCTTGAGCATAGAGAGCGATTGAGTGACGGGATCGGCGTCCGGCTGGGCCGGTGCAGCTGCCTTTGCCGCCTCCTGGGCGCGGGCGACCGCCTTGCCCATCGCCAGGCCGCGCTCATGGGCGCCGTCGAAAAAGGGCCCGTGCAGTGGGGCGTTGGCATCCGGCTTGGCGTTGGGATCGGCCCCGGCTTGCAGCAGCGCCCGCATCGCCGCCGTGCTGCCGCGGACCGCAGCAAAGGTAAGTAGCGGCCATTGGTTCCAACCGTGAACGGCGAAGGTGAGTAGCGGCAACTCCGGTCCGAGGTCATGCGGGCAGTTGATGCGGGTGTTGGCGCTCATACCCGCGGCGAGCAGCAACTCTACGATTTCGGAATTGTCTTGCCGCACCGCGTCGACCAGGCACCGGTGATACTCCTCCGCATTGCTGTCCTGGAGCGGCGCCCGCTGAATCGCCGAGCGGACGGCGGCAGGGTCCCCGGCGTTGACCGCGTCGTACAGCGAAAATCGTTCCACCGAAAGCAGCAGCTTGACGATCTCGGCGTCATTCTGCTCCACCGCATGAGCCAGCGCCTTGCGATAATCGCCGGCAGCGCTTTCCGCAAGGCGCGCCGGCTGAAGATTGTGGTGGATTGCGGCAAAATTGCGGGCGACTACAGCGTCGAACAGGGAAAATCGCTCAATCGGCTGGGCGTGGCTGTGTTCCAGCAGCAGAGCTGCTATCTTGATCTGCCCCTCGGCGAACATCCGCCCGGTAACCGATTTTTCCTTGCTCTTAGAGGCGCGTAATCCGAAGACCAGCGCCTCGGCCAGCAAGGTGTCGCCCCGTTGACTCTTGGCGAAGATGTCCGCCCCCTGCTTCAGCGCAATTAATGCCCAATCGGGTTTGTAATTCTGTATGGCGGCAGCCAGCGCGTGGGTTGGGTTCGTGGAAGGCGGCGGCGCAAAGGACACGATCGATCTCCCGGCTGCGCAAGGCAGGCTCCTAGCTGCGGGCCTTAATACAGTAGCCCAGCGGCTACGCCAACGCCAACATACATTTTCATACCATTATGGGCTGGCGGCGCCTTGTGAAATTGCATTCACACACGGCCATTTCGGGATCGATTTGTGGTATCAAGAGTTCAGAACTAAACCATGCCAGCCGGCAATCGTCCGTGGGGGTAAGGAATGGAAACCGTGAGTGACGGCGTTCGTACAGGCAGGACCAAGGCCGAATTGAAGCAGGCTATCCTCGACAACCTGTATTACGCGCAAGGTCGCATCCCTGAACTGGCGACCACCAACGACTGGTACATGGCCGTCTCCTATGTCGTTCGCGACCGCATGATGAATGACTGGATTCAGGCGTTTGGCCGCGCGCGCGGCACGCGGGTGAGAATCGTCAGCTACCTTTCCGCGGAATTTCTCATCGGCCCGCAGTTGGGCAACAATTTGCTCACCGTGTACGACATGCGAGATCCGGTGGCAGAGGCGCTGAAGGAGCTTGGCCAGGACCTCGACCGGCTTCTGGAGCACGAGCCAGAGCCCGGATTGGGTAACGGTGGATTAGGCCGGCTGGCTGCCTGCTACATGGACTCGCTTACCACGTTGAACATTCCTGCCATCGGTTACGGCATCCGTTATGAGTTCGGGCTGTTCGATCAGGAAATACAAAACGGCTGGCAAGTTGAGAAGACGGACAAATGGCTAAGCCTGGGCAATCCCTGGGAGATGTCGCGTGCCGAAATCTCGCACTATGTCGGGAACGGCGGACACACCGAGCAATTTCATGACGAGCACGGCCGCTTCCGCGTGCGCTGGATTCCTGAGCATGTGGTGCGTGGCATAGCCAATGACATTCCGATAGCCGGTTTTGGCACGGAGATGACCAACTTTCTGCGCCTTTGGTCATCGGAGGCGATTGACTCCTTCGATTTTCAGGCCTTCAACAAAGGCGATTACTACGACGCGGTCCGCGAGAAGGTGACTTCCGAGACCATCAGTAAGGTCCTGTATCCCAACGATGAGCCGGAGGCCGGCAAAGTCTTGCGCTTGCAGCAGCAATACTTTTTTACTGCTTGCTCTTTGCAGGACATGATTCGAATCCATCTGCTGCGCGGCGGCTCGCTGCACACTTTCCATGAGACCTACGCGATTCAGCTCAATGACACCCACCCGGCCATCGCGGTCGCCGAGCTGATGCGGCTGCTGGTAGACCTGCACGATATTGATTGGGACGAGGCCTGGGGCATTACCCAGAAGACGCTGGCTTACACCAACCACACACTGCTGCCCGAAGCTCTGGAGAAATGGCCTTTGCCGCTGTTTGCCAGCCTGCTGCCGCGGCATCTCGAGATCATTTACGAAATCAACCGCCGCTTTCTCGACGAGGTGCGGGCCAAACATCCCGGCGACGATGACCTCGTGGCACGCGTCTCTCTCATCGACGAACACGGCCCAAAGTATGTGCGGATGGCCTATCTCGCCACCGTCGGCTCGCATGCCGTGAATGGGGTGGCGGCGTTACACAGTGAGCTGCTGAAGAAGACTATCTTGCGCGACTTCTACGAGCTGATGCCCGAGAAGTTCTTCAACGTGACCAATGGGGTTACGCCGAGACGTTGGCTGGCACTCAGCAATCCGGAACTGTCGAGCCTGATCAGCAGCAAAATTGGCGACACCTGGATAACCCACACGGAGCAGTTGCATCAGCTGGAGCCGCTTGCCGAGGACCCCGACTTCCGTGCTCAGTGGCGACAGGTCAAATATGCCCGCAAGCTGCGGCTGATTCACTTAATCCACGAACGCACGGGCATGACAGTTAATCCTGACACCATGTTCGACGTACAGGTGAAGCGCATTCACGAATACAAGCGCCAGTTGCTCAACGTGCTGTACGTCATCACGCTCTATAGCCGCATCAAACACGACGGCCATGACCCCGTCACCCCGCGCACGGTGATCTTCGGCGGAAAGGCTGCGCCGGGCTATTTCATGGCCAAACTGATCATCAAGTTGATCAACTCCGTGGCAGCTACCATCGATGCCGACAATCGTGTCCGCGACCGTCTGCGAGTGGTATTTATCCCCGATTTCAACGTCAGCAGCGGACAGATCATTTATCCGGCGGCTGAGCTCTCGGAGCAGATCTCCACTGCCGGCAAGGAAGCCTCCGGGACCGGCAACATGAAGTTCTCGATGAATGGCGCGCTGACGATTGGCACGCTGGATGGGGCGAACGTCGAAATTCGCGAACAGGTGGGCGCCGAAAACTTCTTCCTCTTCGGCCTGACGGTTGAGCAGGTGACGGCTCTTAAGGCCGGCGGCTATAATCCACGCCACTACTATGATACCAATCCGCATCTCAAGGATGTCATCGACCAGATCGCCTCGGGGGTATTCTCCGCCGGCGATCAGCAGCTGTTCCGTCCCATCGTCGACTCGTTGCTGAATGACGATCAATATTTGCTGATGGCTGACTATCAGGCCTACATCGATTGTCAGGAGGCGGTGAGCCACGCCTACCTGGATCAGGAGCACTGGACGCGCATGTCGATCCTGAATGCGTCACGCATGTGTTTCTTTTCTTCGGATCGATCGATTGCCGATTATGCCCGCGACATCTGGCACGTTGAACCGTTGAAGTTGGCTGCACCAACGTCCTAACTTGGGCGCAACTCCAGCACCAAAATGCGGAGTGCTGTCCTCGCTTGTAACCAAGCCTGATTACGCCAACATCCGCTTCCACTTCTCTTCGTCAGTTATCACTCGCCAGCGCGGCACGGGTCACTGACGCAAGCTTGCCGAAAGTTGTGAGATTCGGACGGGTGTTTGTGGGCCCTTCCATGCGCCTGACACCACCGCTCTCGCAGGAACGTTGGAATATTCAATTCCGTTAAACAGGATTCCGGTATACGATGCGACCATGAAATTGGCTAGCGGTTTGGTACGCTCGCTCACCAAGCTGGCCCTCCTGATCATCGTTCCACTAGCGTTGTCTCCACTTGGACATGCGGCCAGCTTTCCCTGTACCACATCGACCCTGATTCTCTCCGCCCAGAACGGCAACTCCGGCAATCCCAGCACGTGGGTCGGCGGCAGTGTGCCAGGGGATGGGAACTGCGTGGTCATTCGCCATCATGTGACGCTGAATGCCGATCTGGGTACGACCGGCGGCGCCGGCATGGGCTGGGTTCGTATCGAAAACGGCGGCATACTCGATTCGGACTGCGCTTCTCCGCACTCGATATCCTTCGGTTCCGCTGGCCTCGATCCCCTCGGCTCGGGTAGCTGGCAAAATCCTGGCGCCGATGCATCGATGTTCGGGATCTTTGTCAGCTTCGGAAGCCTCAACCTCTCCTGCGCGCAGCCCAACAATGTCACCATCAACAGTGCGGACCAGAGTCACCCCTGGTACATCCACCACGTGAGCGGCGACTTCATCGGCTGCACGGCCATCTCCGACAACGTGTGCAACGGCAGTGCCGGCTTAAACGGAGCGGTGTTGAACCTGGAAAGTGCCGCAGCCACTCATCTCGGCACCAGCGTTACCTGGTTCAACGGCATCGACTGGGACATGACCACGGGAAGGTCGCCGCTCAATTCGCTCACCATCTCCAACAGCCATCTCACCGACCTGTATCAAATCGTGGCCAGCGGCTCCACGTTGCAGAGCAGCAACTGGCGCATTACGACCAACTGGTTCGATGCCCCGCGTCCCAGTCCCAACGCCGGTTTGATCGATATGATTAGCGCACCAACCAACTGGGTCATCAACGACAACACGGTGACCAACCCGCAAACCAACAGCTTGCTGATCTTTGCTGCTGCCGGTTGTCATCAGTTGCAGGTGCTGCGCAATGCGGTTCTCGGCTCCTCCACTACGCCTTTCGCGCTGGTGCAGATCACCGGCGGCACTGCCAACACCATCCAGTTCAACCTGGGCGTGAACCCCGAGCCGCCTGCGGCAGTCCGCAATCCCTGGATTTTCGTCGCTGGAGACAACTCCGACGATAGCTCCACCGTGTCTTTCAACGTGCTGCAAGGTGGCCATGCGGGGATATCGCAGGGCGGCGGGAGCGGCGCGCAGTTCTCTCCGACTTTCAGCTTCAATTGGATTTCGCAGTGGAAGGAGGATTCCGGCGCGCAGGGCGCCATCATCACCCGCTCGGGAATCATCACCGAGACCTACAATGTGCTGGTCATGGAGAATTCCGACGGTCAGCAAAACGGGGTTGGCGACCTGGCTTACAGCGATGCCTCAGGCAACTGCAACGCCACGGTTCAGCAGGATCACAATACGAGTTACGGAATTTCCGATCCCAGCGACAACGCCAGCATCAACTGGATGTGGGGAGATGGCAGCACAAGTCCTCACACCTGCGTGGTGGCTACTTATGTGCGCTCCAACATCGCTTACGACGCCAATTATGGCTTTTATAACAACAACAGCTATAACACCTGGAACCTGAGCCAGGGAGTTGAATACGGCGGCGCCGCGGTCCATCACAACCTCACCTACGGCAACACCACCGGCGCGTACTGGAACATCCAGACGTCACCCGGATTTGATAACGGTTCCATCCACCATCCGAACTACCAACAATATGGAGACCTCACGGTCAATCCTCAGTTCCTGAATCCCAATCGCCGTCCGGCAGGATGGGACGCGCAGTGCGGAGGCCCCGGAACCGATGAAAGCCTGTTCTCCAACCTGGCGCGGCGCAGCGGATTCGGCGGGATGTTGAACCCCTGCTATAGCATCCCTTCGCTGTGGCGCTGGATCCGCCTGGGATGGGCGCCGCTGAATACCCAACTCATCGGCGCCGGCCACGATGGCACCTGGATTGGCGCCGTCGCCCCGGTCGGCAATCACCCATAATTACCAATCCGGCGGCTGTTCCGAATGTGAGGGTGAGCCCGAGAGGTGCCGATTATTGCGCCCATTAGCCGACCCGATTTCCTTGGCACGGTGCGCTCGTCCGTCGGATTGGTTGATTAGTACCAATAAACGCCTTCTCGTCACTTTATGTTTTGTGACTTATGCTGCGGAACGCTCGCTCCTGCCATCCTTGATCATTATTGCTGATTATTATTGCTGCCGAGCATGTCGTGATTCTCCATTGGCAACGGTTTGCAACTCGCGGATCACCGGATATAGGCATGGCCGGGGAGAAGTTGGGGAGTTCGTCGTTATTGAGCTCGATGACACCGCTGCCGAGCGTTCCACCAAAAACGCACAGTAAGACGGAATATGTCACTGGGCTGACCGAATCCGGCCTAGTCAGCAATTTCACTACGATACCGAGGGATACGAGAGTCAACAGCACGAGCCACGAGATGACAATACCGGCTAATTTCTGGAAGGATTTGCTAGCACTTCAGAATCTTCCCGTCACCGCTTTGCCACCATGCGCGCAATCTCTGGCAGACAACCATAGAAAAAGACCTCCCAGATCTCCGCGACTTTATTAAGGGTGCATGGGAGAATCGCGCCTCCGACAAGTCTTACATGAAGATTTTGCGTGGAAAGGCAAAGGCCTAGGTGGCAGGATACGCTGTTCCTGTTCGTATGTGATCCGGATCGACGAAGGCGCTGCGGCTCTCGCTTTTACATATAATGAGCCCTGGATGGAGGAGCTTTATACGAAATATTCCCGCATTGCGAACAGGGGATCCCAAGGTCGAAGCAAGGCTGAGCCAAGCTTCTTCAGTCATGGAACGGTCGATCTGTCTTGCGCTTTGGGTCGCCGCGACGAAGAGGGCCGTGAGAGTCGTTGCTCCGAGGGCTGTCTGGATCGCAGAACGCAAACCGGCTGCACACAAACTGCTTGCCCGCAATGACAGCCTCCAGGGCGGGCAACAGGTCATGTGCGGCATCGGATTTCAGGACGTAACCCTGCGCGGCGGCAGATAAGGCTTCCTGCATCACGTCCGAATACAGAATTCCACTGAGGAAAAGTATTTTTGGATGTGGAGCGATCGCGCAGATTTGGCGGGCGGCCTCGATGCCATTCAGTTTGGGAAGCCCGATATCCAGCAAAATCAGGTCGGGTTGCAGCTCCTTGGTTTTCTGAACGGCTTCGACTCCATCCGAGGCTTCGCAGATAATCTGCAAGTCCGTACAGTCCTGGAGCAGCTTGATAACCGCACGCCGCCAAGCTTCGCAGTCGTCAATAATGAGAATACGAGTTGATGCCAATTCCTAACAGCCTCCCGCCAGTCAAAGTTCAAAACCTACGCCAGTGACTGGGCGGTGCTGAACTGTTCCTAAAACGATTGTGTGATAAAGGATTACATGGGATGCATGTTCGGTCGTTGTCCCAAGACAACCCCGAGCTTGCTCTCGGGCAGGGAAGGTACCCAGTGGGAGTGCGCGGGAAGGAAACTAGAAGCCGACGCGGAAATCCCGGCGTATCTCTACAAGCGAGTCACTTGCGATCGGCCATCTGAAAGCGGAACGAATAGCCCACTCCGACGAAATGGTCCACTGCGGCCGACGATAAGCCCACTCCGTAGTGGAAGTCGAATTCTTGTTGCTGCCGCTTGCCGATCCTCAGTTCGGTTGCGAAGTGCAGCAACTGCCGCGTCCTACCGCGTTTCCGGAAAGTCGCCGACATATTCGACAATCACATCCCAAGGTGGCGCCAAAAGCCGGTCTATGAGGAACGTGAACTCGCCCGTCACGTCCCGGCTTGGGCCCTCAGTGGGCGCATACAACGAGAACATTCCTGCCGCCGTCCATTTGGAGGACAGTCCGTGCGACCACGCCACCTGTAGCCCGGGATCGTATCCGCCGCTGGACACGCCAACGGCGCCGGTCGGTAAGCTGAGGAAGAGCGTTACGGAAACATCGAAACCAACGGGCGTTGGACCAAGCTGTTGTTTCACTCCGACCGCCAGGTCGCCGAATCCCGAGCCGCTGCCGTTCAGGTCGTAATAGTAGTCCGGGGCGGTGAAGCGCAACTCTGTTTTCGTGCCAACACCAAAACGCAGTAAGGTCTCCGGCCCGTCGACGATGTCTTGTCCCTGCCTGTCAGTATCGAGGAAGCCATTTTCCGCCTGAAAACTGCCGGACGGCACGACGATGCTGGAATTGGTAAACGTTGGGCGATCCGTCACGATCGGCGCCGGGGTGTTACTGTTTGCCGTCGGATCCTGGGCGCGTAACGGAGTCAGTGCCGCCAGAATCAAAGCCAGTATCGCGGGGATAATGCCCTGCATTGCGCGGCGCGTAGGCGGATACGGATTGATGCAAGAGCGGCGCATCTTCGGTCGGACAATCGTGTGCGTCTGAAGGAGCCTATTTGCCTTCCATGAGAAGGCCGGTCGGAGTCAAGTAGGATCTTCACCCATTCCTATTCCTAAGCAAGGTTTTTCTTCTGCCGAGTTGCCACTGTCGCCACCCTTCCATCCGCACTCTTAGTGAG
>Ga0181532_10000064_pt1 | contig 102740 bp, 91 predicted proteins | sample PEATcosm2014_Bin_33_FD_119768 | JGI IMG/M metagenome (GOLD analysis project Ga0181532, IMG submission 119768) | Peatland microbial communities from MTU Mesocosm Facility, Houghton, MI, USA - PEATcosm2014_Bin11_30_metaG | ecosystem: Environmental > Terrestrial > Soil > Wetlands > Peat | place...
ACCGAGACATGAACTATCTGCTGCTGAAGGCACAGCGCTTGGCAGCCACCAAGACCGAATTCATTGCTTTCCAGAAAGCCGCGTAGAATGCGCATTTGTCCAGATTGTCGTGCAGAACCCTTTGTTGTAAGTGTCGTGTTCATTCGCCGAAGTCCCACGGACTGACAAACTGATCGCGGCGTCAGTGCAGCGGGCGCAGCTAATTACGGAGAAGGTGGACAGGGTGTGCGGGCGGGAGTAGGGAGGGAACAATGAGGATGGACCATGATCTCGTTCGCACCATCATGCAGAGGATCGGTGATCTTCCGTTTGACGGTGATTTCCACGTGGGCCAAGTTACGTATGTAATCCCGCGCGCCCTCAGTAACTTGTTCTCGCGACATCCCAGAGGTAAGAATTCTGTGGAGGGAGTGCATCCATGAAGAAGACTGGAATGTTAATCGTGCTGCTGCTGGCAGCGGCGTCGTTGAGCGCGCAATCCACTGCCAAGCATGTCCGCCGAATCTACGTTGACGAGCTGCACTTTCCCAGCCACCCGGAGCTGGACGCCTCCGTGCGCTCCAAGCTAATCAGCTCCTTGGCACAGGACTGTGCTTCCAGTTGCACGGTTGTGGAAGGCGGGGAAGATACAGCCGATGCCGTACTCACTGGCTCGCTACTCATTCAAACCTCCGACAACCAGCAGTACCGCGTGCAGGGAACGATGCGGCTGGTCGATAAGAACGGAACGGTAATCTGGGCGGCCATGGTCTATAGCAGTGCGCCTGCCCAAAGTATTGCCGCCAACTTCGCCGACTACACAGCGAAGAAGCTTACAGCGTTCCTGGCAGAACACCAGTGACCAGACTATTCATTGGCATCTTTCTTCTGTGCGCGAGTCTTCTGGCATAGCCCTGCTATCATTCCGCAGGGGTCCCAATGAAGAACATGTCAGCGGTAGTCCAGCAGCTACGAAGAGAACGTCAGCACACACAGCAACAACTCCAACGCATAGATGCAGCGCTCGCAGCTCTGGGCAGTGTCAGCTTAAACGGCGCGTCACGCACGACGTCCGCAGCCGCTCGCCGCAGAATCAGCGTGGTGCAGAAGGCACGATGGGCGAAGACGAGGACAGCGAAGCCGAAGCGCACTATGTCAGCAGCAGCACGAAGGAAGATCGCGGCGGCGCAGAGGGCACGGTGGGCGAAGGTGAAGAAGGCGGCGTAAGCTACTGTCTTTGCTGTATTGTCCGGGACGCTTTCCCGGTCTACTCTCATCTCGATTCACCCAGGCGGTCATGGGTTAGCGCCGTCCTTCCCCGGTTCGGCACTCTGCCCTCTCGACCGCCTCCCCTGGCAGTATCGGCGGGAATATTTACGAGCAACCCAAGGTACTCCTTTCTCAGTCTGACCCATGTCGCATCGGGGGAGCCATGAGTGCGAGATCCGAGAAAATGGAGGGTCTCTTGGAAGAACTCGCCCGGTTGAAAGATCTGGATGACAGAGGCGGAGCAAGTTCGAAATCAGGAACCGAAGCGGGTTCCGAGAACGGCAAAAGCGGCGCAGCGAAATCAGCGAACAAATCAAGGCGCTTGCAGATCAGGAGGAGAACTGAGTGCGGCAAGCTCCATCATCCGGCAGCTTGCTCGCTCTCCTGTTCGGAGGTCATTGGAGAATGCGTGTGCGGACGAGATTAGTAGCGCCAGATCAGCCCGATTAGGACTACGACACCGAGCAACACGAGCCATCCCTGCGCCCGGTCACGGGCAGTCACATTCCCACCGCTGTCCTGCGGGTTTGCTTGTTCGACTGTGAGGCCACAGATGATGCAGTGCTTCCCATACATCGGCACGGCCAGAAGAGACAGGCCACCTGTTAGAAGGGTGCGGAGAATAATGCATGCGCCAAGCGCGCGCCTATGTCCTGTGTCTTTCCCGCAGTTCGGGCAGTAGGCTATCTGCATTGAATTGCTCCTGGAAGTATTCGACCCGTGCGGCGAGACTACCTGTGTCGCCAGTATGCTGTCTCTGGCACGTTGGTGAGCCGCGCTCGGCACGATGGTGCCAGGGGGGCTGGCTACAGTGTTCGCCGTATTGCCCTAAGCGCTTCGCCCGCGTAGTCTCAGCATGACACGCTCTGGCGGTCATGGGTTAGCCGCCGTTCTCTCACGCTCGGCATTCTCGACCCTCTCGACCGCCTTCGTTCTCTGGTGGCGTTGTCGTTCTCCTGTTACGAATTACGGAACCGGGGCGATTTTATTGTGTCGGGCGGAGACGATTGGTGTAACGTATCCAGCGTCTCTCCGGCTCTCTGGCCCGCCAAGGCTGCCTTCCCCCGATGTGCATCGCCTTGCTGGGCCTCGGGAATAGAGTCGAGGGGGTAAGGGAGTGGGCGGAGGCGCACGCTCCCTTTTTGAACGCGCCGAGCCTTGGGGCCTTTGGAGGCGTGTCATGTCCTGCGAGCTATGCTCTTCGGATAATCAGGTGGAGTTCGCTACTGAGATGATGATTCATTGCAATGGCCCTACGCGTCTCGCCAGTCCCGGCGTCTTGGTATTCCCGAAGGTATTGGTCTGCCTGGCTTGCGGCTATTCACGGTTCAATATTCCAGAAGCCGAGTTGCGGCCATTAAGGGAAGCCAGCGCACGGTCTGCGGCTGCTTAACTCAAACTGGTGATCGTGGCTTGCGTCGTGAACTCCTGAGCCGACAATCCGCCGCTGACAAACTGCCCGCCGCCAAGAACCGCGTCCAGAGCGGCTGGTAGGTCGGTTGCAGCTTGTATCTTTACGACGTAGCCCCACGCTCCCAAGTTGAGTGCCCCTTCCACTATGGCAGTGTCGGACTCTTGGGTTACGAAGATGATCCTGGACTGCGGCGCTAGTGTGCGGATTCGTCGAGCCGCCGCGAGTCCATCCAGAGAGGGCAAGCCGATGTCCAGCAGGATCAAGTCCGGTTGTAGCTCCTCGGCTTCGCGAACCGCTTCCAAACCATCGGACACTTCGCCGACGATCTGTAAGCCGCTACAGTTACCCAGTATTGAACGGATGGCTCGGCGGAACGGCTCGAAGTCTTCCACTACGAGCACCCGGACTGCTGGCACACCCCGGTGGTTGTCGTCCTTAGCCATCACAACACCTTCATCACAGAAAGATGTCTACTGCGGCTGGTGCTTGCAAGCATAACTGCGGACCGTCAATCTGTCGGTACGCTGTCGAACAGTATCGGCGATGGGACGCAGCTTGTCTCTGGCACGATGGTGAACTGCTCGGCACGATGGTGCCGGTGAGGCCAACACGGGCACGGTACTGCTACTGCGAATGGATGGCTAGGCCCGTGGTCACATCTCTTTCGGGCAAACATGCACCTCAAACTTCTGTCCCAGGTATTCCTCCGCGCCCACAGCGTCGCGCGCGAGCGTGGGTGGCGTGAAGAACTTGCGCTGGCACTTCTCGCATGACGCCAACACCGGAACTTTACCCTCGTAGCGGAGAATGACGAAGCGGAGATCATTGTGCCAGGCCGGAATGCGGATGGGAGAGCTGCACGAATAAGGTTCAAACAGCTTCGCGACTGTGCCGAACTGTGCTCCGTCTGCGAATGTAAAGCTCAACTGGCAATCTCGACACTGGAGGAAGCGGCCCACGGGGGAGATTATGATACCGATGTGATGAGGAGAAGACGGCGGAGGACTGTTGGCTGACATGCATATTCCAACTCTCCACGGACAAGGCCATCATACGCTCTTCCTCTCGGCGACTCCGCGCGGGGCGCGAAGTGGTCAATTTTATACAGACAGGCGTTCTGGGCTTGAGTATCCTAGCGGGCGCTAGGAGTGTGCCTTTATGTCCTGCCCATCATGCGCATCACGAAACCAGGCGGAGTTCACCGCAGAGATGGTGATCCATCTCTCCGGCCTCAAGCATCTTGCCAATCCCGGTGTCTTGGCATTTCCGAGGGTCTCGATCTGTTTGGATTGCGGCGCTTCGCGGTTCACAACACCTGGAACGGAATTGAAGGTGCTGAGAGACGGGACCGCAGCATCTGTTTCTGCTGCTGCTTAATCGCTGCTGCCAGTTTGAGCCGGTACATCAGCTCGCCTCCTCGATGGCCCGCATGTGTCCGGCGATCTTTGCGGTCTGCTCTTCCAGTTCATCCAGGTCATTCTCATCTTCGCTGATCGCTCGCAGGTTCGCTTCGATGACGCCGGTCTGCCTTTCCAGTTCACCGAGATCGAGATCGTGTTCGGCGATGAAGCGCAGGTTGGCAGCGATTGCGTCGGTGAGTGCCTTCCGTTCCCGCAGCTCTTCCGTGGAGTAGATGTGCATGGGCTGGACTCCGTTTTTACTTTTTACCCTGCAGTATAGGACCGGCTGTCAAGTGCTCACCGCGTTCTACCGTTAGGCTTGCGAGCGTCGCAACGCGCCTAACCTATCACTTTAAGTCTGGGCTAGGTCACTTGACACAAGGTACGACGATGAGGTTAAACGCTGCGGATTCTTCGCACGACGGAGACCGGCATCGAGGAGAAGGAGATGGAAGACACCAAAGCACCAGCCAACCGAATTGTGCCTGACCAGCAGGCTTTCTTAAACGTCGAGCGCGACCATCCGAAAGCGTCGGACGCCGAGAAGTTCCGACTGGCTCAGGCTGACACACTGCTTCGACAATGCGGCTACGTGCGGAGGAAAGGCGGATACGGAAAGAAGAAGAGCAAGACGGTTCGTGGAAATTAAAAGGGGGCGACTGAAATGAAGCCGGAATTGATATTAACGACGGACGAGATCCTGGCAGTGCTGCGCGAAGCCAAGATGTGTGGAGCACCCGATCATGCAGCAATCCTGACGGCCTACCAGCACGGGCTGCACGCTGGTGAAGTCTGCGGCATCAAGATCGCCGGACTCGACATGGAGAAGAGATGCGTCGAGATCGAAGGCGTCACCAGGACGCAGGAGCTGACAGCGTACCGGGGAACGAACTCGGCGCTGCTGGATGAGCCCACGGTGGTCGGAAAATACCTGGCCGAAGGCGTGGAGGATGGATCTGGTTATCTTTTCCTGAACCAGACGGGCGGAGCATTGACTGAGACGCAGTTCAGGCACGTCTTTAGGGACATCGCAATCGCCGCTGGCCTCCCGAAGCAGAAAGCGGTCGCGCACATGCTGAGGCGAAGCAGTCCGCTGGCAGCGTGAACAAAAGGAAAGGACAAATGAGCTGCCTACTTCTTCTCGGGGTTGGGCTTCTTGCATGTCGCCATCACCGCTTGCTTGAGCTGGTCTTGCAAATCCTGCACCCACGGGGCGTAGTGTTGCTCTGTGGTCCTGGTGTTTGTGTGGCCTAGCAACTTGGATACCTCGAACAGGCCGAGCTGGCGAGACTTGAGCCACTCTACCGCAGCGGTGTCGCGGAAGCGGCGCGACCGGCCATCCACGATCTTGGCTTCGGCGAATATTTTGCGGAGCGCGGCTTGGTAATCTTTGGCCACGCTGTCGGGCAACGAAGTGCCGTTCCAGAACACATATTTGGGATTGCCATTCACTACCTTGGCCAGCAATTCGGCGACTTCGTCCGGAATGGGCACGCGCACATTTACTCCGGTCTTGGCCCGGCTGGTGACGATACAAGTAGTGCCGTCTGGGTCTTTCCGAATCCGGCTGCGCTCCAGGCAGGCAGCGTCGCGAATAGCCAGCGCACTCCAGCACATGAGTTGAACGAATGCCAGCATCAGTAACTGGAGTGGATCCGTAGCAGGGAACACGCGGGGATGGCGTCGAGGATCGCCTGGTATTCCTCCGGTGTGTAGGGTAAGGTAGGCGAGCTTTTTGCTCGGACAGGTGCCAGACCCTCGGCCGGACTGCGGCGCAAGTTGTACGCCAGCGTGGCGTACTTGAAGAAGGTCTTGAGGCGGCCCTGGACCATCCTGCGGGTCATGCTGTGCGGGTAATCCGTTGTCCAGGTCGCGCGGTAGCCGGTAAGATGGGGCAGCGTAACGTCCTCCAACCGGAAGATGTTGGCGCGTTCGAGGTAGTTATGGAGCCGGTTCAACTCCAAACGGTACTTGCCCAGGATCGATCCCGACAGATTCTGCCCTTCCTTCTCCTTGATGAAGGTATCGATGGCCTCGCGCACAGTAACGCGGGCGACCGCCGATTCATCCCGGCGTGTGGGATCGTGGTCGTGCTCAAAATCGTACTTGAAACGTTCGGCTCCGACCCAGGTGCGCTGTTTGGTGGCGCGCCAGACCATCTTGCCCTTGACCTTGTCAAAGTAGCGCAGGTGCTTCCAGCAGTTGCAGCGTTTGTATTGGGGGTCGTCTTTATGGGCACAGTCGGCGCTGTGCCGGGTGATGATGGCGATGGACACGGCGCGGAGATCGAGGCTGGCGTTTACCACTTTTTGACGTTAGCAAAAGTTAAGCAAATGTAGATAGCTAAGTGTTTTATAAACAAGTAGTTAGAAATGTGTATGACGGTTACGGCAAAACCCGCGAAGCAACGTCTCCGCATCACTCTTCGTGGGGCCGTGCAGGGAGTCGGCTTTCGTCCCTTTGTCTACCGCCTCGCCACGGAAATGTCCCTCACCGGCTGGGTGCTGAACTCCTCCGCGGGATTGGTGGTGGAAGTCGAAGGCCCCACCGATCAGCTGAGCCTTTTTCAGCAGCGATTGGAGCAGGAACGGCCGAAGGCGTCGGTTGTGACCGTCCGCGAATTCGCGTGGCTTGCGGCGGAGGGTTCGACGCGGTTCGAGATTCTGGCCAGCGACCACGATTCCGGCAAGACCGTCAATGTGCTGCCGGACCTGGCGACCTGCACCGACTGCCGCGAGGAGCTGTTCGATCCCGAAAACCGCCGCTTTGAATATCCCTTCACCAACTGCACGAACTGCGGTCCGCGTTACACGATTGTCGTCGACATCCCATACGACCGGCCCAACACCACGATGCGCGATTTCGTGCTGTGTCCGCGGTGCCGCGAGGAGTATGAGAATCCCGCGAACCGGCGCTTTCACGCGCAGCCCAATGCGTGTCCGGTATGCGGGCCGAAGCTCGGGGGCACGATCGAAGATGCGGTCGAAGCCCTCCGGCTCGGCGAAATCGTCGCGCTCAAGGGCATTGGAGGATTTCAGCTTCTGGTCGACGCTCGGAATGCCGATGCCGTGGCTTGTCTTCGGCAGCGCAAGCATCGGGAGGAAAAACCTTTTGCGCTGATGATGCCGTCGCTCGAAGTGGCGCGAACGTACTGCGAGATATCGCCCGCGGAAGTGCAGTTGCTTGAATCGCAAGCCGCCCCCATTGTGCTGTTGCAGCCGAAGCGAGGCACCGACATCGCGTGGAATGTGGCGCACTGCTCGCCGTATCTGGGCGTGATGCTGCCATACTCGCCTCTCCATCACCTGCTCATGGAAGAGAGCCGGTTCCCGTTGATCGCGACCAGCGGCAACCGCAGCGACGAGCCCATCGCGATCGCGAACGAGGAAGCTGCGGTTCGCCTCAAGGACATCGCGGACCATTTTCTGATGCACAACCGGCCCATCGTGCGTGCGTGTGACGATTCGGTGGTACGGCTGACGCGCGGACGAGCGGGGATCCTGCGCCGGGCCCGCGGTTACGCGCCTCTGGGTATTCGCGTTCCCCACGAACTGCCACCCGTGCTGGCCGTCGGCGGCCATCTCAAGAATACGGTTGCCATCGGCGTCGGCCAGGACGTGTTTCTCAGCCAGCACATTGGAGACCTCGAAACGCTCGAAGCCCGAGGAGCTTTCGCGAGGGCGATTGACGATCTTTGCCGTCTCTACAGTTTTAAGCCGGAGGTCGTGGCCTGCGATCTGCATCCCGACTACGCCTCGACCCACTGGGCGGAGAAGGCGGGGCTGCCTTTGATCCGCGTGCAGCATCACCAGGCGCACGTAGCTGCGTGCGCCGCGGAGAATAATGTGCAGGGTGCCTACCTCGGCATTTCGTGGGATGGCACTGGATACGGCCTCGACGGGGCGATCTGGGGCGGCGAGTTCTTTTATGTCGAAAATCAGCGTGTGGAAAATCAGCGCGTGGAAGGGAATCAGTTTGAGCGCATCGCGCATCTGCGCTCGTTTGGGCTGCCCGGCGGCGATGCCGCGGTCCGCGAAGGCTGGCGTTCGGCTGCCAGTCTAATGTTCGAGGTCTTTGGCTCCGAGCCAGCCCACCCTGATATCGCCCAGCAATCGCCGGGGGAACCCCGATTGGATGAGGCCAAAGTCCGCTATATGCTCGAGCGCAGCATCAACGTCGTGCCGACCACGAGCGTAGGACGGTTGTTCGACGCAGTCGCCTGCATCACTGGCGTAGCTCGGGAGAACCGTTTTGAGGGCCAGGCCGCGATGCTGCTCGAAAATGAAATTGGCCTTTTGCGGACCGAAGAGGCGTATCCTTTAGCGGGTGGAGACTGGGGTCCTTTGATTTCGGCGGTGACGGCGGACAAGATCGCGGGAGTAGCCGTGCCCCGCATCGCAGCGCGGTTTCACAACGCGCTGGTGGAATGGATTCTGGAAGTCGCCGCCTTTGCGAAGCTCAAGCAGATCGTGCTGAGCGGCGGAGTTTTTCAGAATCGTTATCTGACAGAGCGCGCGGCGGCTGCGCTTGAGTCCCGCGGGTTTGTGGTGCATACGCACCAGCGAGTTCCGCCCAACGACGGCGGCATTGCGCTGGGGCAAGCAGTGATGAGCAAGAGGTGAATCTGCACGGTGGACTCGTCCACCCAGCCGTTGAGCGGGACGAAGCGAGCGCAAGGCTTGTCCTGAGCGAAGTCGAAGGAATGCGCTCGCGACGGCCGGCGCTACGGTATAACGCGGAGGCCACAAAATGTGTCTTGCAGTTCCAGGCCGAGTGGTTGAAATCATGGACGGAGGCGACGTCGCCTTCCGCATGGGCAAAGTCGACTTCGGCGGCATCCGCAAGGAGATCAACCTCGCCTATGTTCCCGAAGCGGAGATCGGAAAATATGTTCTCGTCCACGTCGGCTTCGCCATCAGCGTGATTGACGAGGAAGAGGCGCAGCGGGTCTTCAAATATCTTGAAGAACTCGGTAGGCTGAAGGAGGAACTCGGTGAAATTCCTCAGTGAATATCGCGATCAGAAGGCCGCCGAACAACTGTCGCAGGAGATCTGGAAGAAAGTAACGCGGCCGTGGACGATCATGGAAATCTGCGGCGGGCAGACTCATACCATCGTCAAGAGCGGTCTCGAAGACTTGCTGCCCCGGGATATCACACTCGTGCACGGACCAGGCTGTCCGGTGTGTGTGACTCCGATTGAGTTGATCGATAAGGCCGTCGCCATTGCGCATCGCCCGGAAGTGATTTTCTGTTCTTTCGGGGACATGCTGCGTGTGCCCGGATCCACGAAGAGCCTGTTCGACGCCAAGGCCGAAGGCGCGGACGTGCGCATTGTGTATTCGCCGCTGGACGCGGTGAAGCTGGCGAGGACGAATCCTGAGCGGCAGGTGGTCTTCTTTGCTGTCGGATTCGAAACCACTGCTCCGGCCAATGCCATGGCCGCGTGGCAGGCTGATCACGACCACATCGACAACTTTTCGCTTCTCGTTTCGCACGTGCTTGTTCCGCCGGCGATGGAAGCGCTTCTGTCCTCGTCGAACTGCGTGGTGCAGGGATTCCTGGCTGCGGGGCACGTCTGCACCATCATGGGCTACGAGGAATATTTTCCGATTGCCGACAAGTATAAAGTTCCCATCGTCGTCACCGGCTTCGAGCCACTGGATATTCTCGACGGCATCCTCATGACGGTCAGCCAACTGGAAGAAGGGCGTCACGAAGTGGAGAACCAGTACGCGCGCGCCACCCGCCGGGAAGGGAACCGGCCGGCGCAGGAGCGCATGATTGAAGTGTTCGAAGTGGTGAACCGGCAGTGGCGCGGTCTGGGAGAGATTCCCGCCAGCGGCTTCCGGTTGCGTGGCCGATTTCAGAAGTATGATGCCAACCGCCGTTTTCCGTTCTCAGGCGAACCCGCGCAAGAGTCGCCGGAGTGCATCAGCGGGCTGATTCTGCAGGGCATCAAGAAGCCGCACGAGTGTCCGGCGTTTGCGGTGAAGTGCACGCCGGAAAATCCGCTCGGGGCGCCGATGGTATCGTCGGAAGGCGCGTGCGCGGCCTACTACCACTATGGCAGACGCCAAAATCATGACCGAATTCAACCTGAGTTGTCCGGTACCCCGAGTCGCTGACGATCGCATCGTCCTGGCGCACGGCGGCGGCGGACGGCTGACCCATCAACTCATCGAAAAGATTTTTATGCCCGCGTTCGGCAATCCCATGCTCGAACAGCGGCATGATGGCGCGGTTCTTCCGGTCAACGGTTCGCGGTTAGCTTTCACCACCGATTCTTTTGTGGTGCGCCCGCTAATCTTTCCCGGCGGGACGATCGGCGATCTCGCCGTGTACGGCACGGTCAACGATCTCGCCATGTGCGGCGCGCGGCCTTTGTATCTGAGCGCGGGATTCATTCTCGAAGAAGGTCTGGCCATGGACACGCTGCGCACTGTGGTGGCGTCGATGCAAGAGGCCGCTGCGAAGGCTGGCGTTCAGGTAGTCACTGGCGATACCAAGGTCGTCGACAAGGGCAAGGGCGACGGAATTTTCGTCAACACTTCTGGCATTGGGCTGATCGAAGCGAAGGTTAAGGGGACGATTGGTCCGGCCTCAGTTCAGGTTGGAGACGCAGTGATTGTCAGCGGCGATCTGGGGAGGCATGGGGTCGCGATCCTCTCGGTGCGCGAGGGCCTTGAATTCGAATCGCCCATCCTTAGCGACACGGCTTCGGTCTGGCCGGCAGTCGAAGCGCTGCTGAATTCCGGGATCGAAATCCATTGCCTCCGCGACCTGACTCGCGGCGGCCTGGCAACTACGCTGAACGAGATTGCCTCCGACCGGAATGTTTGCATCAAACTGGAAGAGACGCTGATTCCCGTGCGGGAGACGGTGCAGAGCGCGTGCGAGATTTTGGGGCTTGATCCGTTGTATGTGGCGAACGAAGGACGCTTCGCGGTTTTCGTGCCGGGCGCGCAGGCGGATGCGGCACTCGAAGTCATGAAGAAAGTTCCGGTGTCGGAAGGTTCGGTTCGTGTTGGAAGGGTGGAAAAGAGCCCAGGTCGGACGGTAGTTCTGCAAAGCCGCATCGGCGGCAATCGGGTCGTGGACATGCTGAGCGGGGAACAGTTGCCGAGGATCTGCTAGGTAGCATTGTCATCAGCGGGGGGCGACCGTGCGATGAACGGCACAATTGAACCGCGCCGTCAGAATTACGGAAAAACAACTGCCCAGCTGCTGTAGTCACGGACTCGGCGGGCAATCTCCTCGGAGCCACAAGCATTGGAGGCTGCACGAACATGCAGTGCGGCGGTTCGATTGGGAATGTATTTGAGCTAAGTCCCGCGGGGACCGGTTGGAACATGGCGCAGCTCTATTACTTTCTGGGTTGCAAGCTCGGCTACTCGCCGCTAGATGTGGTCCGCGACCAAGCGGGTAATCTCTACGGCGTGGCCAGTGGAGGCCCTCCAGTTTGTGACCAGAATCTCGGCTGCGGGACAGTGTCTAAGCTTTCGCAAACCGGGCAAGGCTGGGCCGAGACCGCATTCCATGATTTTCCCGGCGGGGACGCTGGTTGGGGGCCGTCATCCGTGACTTTGGTCGGGAGCAAACTGTACGGCACAACGGCGGAGGGTGGCGCGTCGAATTATGGAGCCATCTTCGAGATTAGTCCTTGAGATGAGGGCTCGCTTCCCCAGTCTGGCAAGCTGCGCTAGGAGGTACCCATGGAATCACTACGTACCCGATTCTGGACCTAACCGTAAGTCCTTGATTCATAACCACAATCCGCGGCGTGACCCTAATCACCCCTGCCGGTGAGATATATCACTGCTTCTTTCCTACAGAGGCCGAGAATGAAGAACGGCATTATGTTTATGTTGTACCTACGGAGGTAGGACCTATGTCTGTGTTGACACACCCTGGAGTCAAAGCTCCCGGGGACTACATTGAATCCACGATGATCAGTGTGAAGGCCAAGAATCCCGCCGAGCCTGAGTTCCATCAGGCGGTGGCAGAGGTGTTCGATTCTCTGAGGTTAGTGCTGGCGAAACACCCTGAGTATCAGTCGGCACGTCTGTTGGAAAGAATTGTCGAACCAGAGCGCGTCATTATGTTCCGCGTGCCGTGGTTCGATGATCTGGGCAACATTCAGGTCAACCGTGGTTTCCGCATTGAGATGAACAGCGCCATCGGCCCTTACAAGGGCGGACTCCGCTTCCATCCGTCGGTGAACCTCGGCATCCTGAAGTTCCTGGCGTTTGAACAAGTCTTCAAGAATTCGCTCACCACGCTGCCCATGGGCGGCGGCAAGGGCGGATCGGACTTCGATCCCAAGGGCAAGAGTGACAACGAAGTGATGCGCTTCTGCCAGAGCTTCATGACGGAACTGCAGCGGCACATTGGACCGGACACTGACGTCCCGGCCGGCGACATCGGCGTGGGCGGGCGGGAGATCGGTTTCCTGTTTGGGCAGTACAAGCGGCTGCGCAATGAATTCACCGGGGTGCTGACGGGCAAGGGCCTGGGCTGGGGTGGATCGCTGATTCGTCCCGAAGCCACCGGCTACGGCTGCGTGTACTTCGCCGCGGAAATGCTGAAGACGAAGAAAGACTCGCTGGAAGGCAAGCTCTGCCTGGTTTCGGGCAGCGGCAACGTCTCGCAATATACGGTCGAGAAACTGCTCGATCTGGGCGCGAAGCCGGTTACGGTGTCGGATTCGAACGGCGTGATTTACGATCCGGACGGAATCGACCGGGAGAAGCTGGCGTACATCATCGAACTGAAGAACGTGAAGCGTGGACGCATTCGTGACTATGCAGATCACTACAAGAAAGCGATCTTCATGCCCACGGACATCAAGCTGGAGCACAACCCGCTGTGGAACATCAAAGCGGACTGCGCCTTCCCGAGCGCCACGCAGAATGAAATCACCGCGAAGGATGCGGCGAATCTGTTGAAGAATGGCATCAAGCTGGTCGCCGAGGGCGCGAATATGCCCAGCACGCTCGACGCTACCAAGATGTTCCTCGATGCCAAGATCCTGTATGGACCGGCCAAGGCTGCCAATGCGGGCGGCGTGGCGACGTCAGGCCTCGAAATGGCCCAGAACAGCGCACGGCTGAGCTGGACCCGCGAGGAAGTGGACGACCGTCTGCACAAGATCATGATCGCCATCCACCGGAACTGCTTCGAAACGGCCGAGAAATATGGCACGCCCGGCAATTTGGTGAACGGCGCCAACATCGGGGGCTTCCTGAAAGTGGCCAATGCGATGCTGGATCAGGGGCTTGTGTAGTTGTTTGTGTGGCGCGGGCGCCCTCGCCCGCGTTGCCGGCAGTGAATCGTGAAGCGGGGTGGAGCACATCCACCCTGCGTTTTTGCGGCAAAGGGTGGGGATTTTGAGTTCAGGAAGAAGCCGCAGAAGCCAGCCGGTCTACGACGCCGTACCGGACGAACCGACGTTGTAGCCCTCGGCCATCGCCCGACGGAATTTCTCCCGCTCCTCCGGCGTCATGTTCCTGCAGCGATCCCGGAAACGCCATCCCCGGTTGTGGCGAGGCCCGTGGCTTCCCAGCCCGCCGAACAGAATCCGGCACAGCGCCAGCACTCCCAAGGCTTGCCAGAAGGTAAGCAGTCGCCACCCGAACAGCGGCGGCAGCAGCCAGTTCCACAGGTGCATGACCACCTCGCCGCCGATAAATGCAAACAGCACCATTCCTACAACCGCCAGCGGCGCAATCCAAAACCATTTCCTTCTCATCGTCCGTCCCTCATTTCGTAAATTCGTCATACACACGCTGCAGCCGCTCCCGCAGATGCAGCACCGCATACCGTTTGCGCGACAGAAGCGTATTCACACTCACTCCGGTCTCAGCCGACAGCTCTTTGAAACTGCGCCCGTCGAACTGGTGCGCCACAAACACCTCGCGCTGTTCCTCGGGCAGTTCGTCGAGCGCCCGCTCCAGCTCATCGAGCAGCACGTTGCGGGCGTAGAGCGCCTCCGGCCCGTCGTCCGGCGATGGCAGCAGATCTTCGAACTGCAGCAACACGCCTCCCTCGTCCGCCGGTTGGATCTCGCTGAAGTTCTCCGGCTCGTTCTTGCGAAAAAGATCGGTAATGCGGTTCCGCGCCACCCGAAACAGCCACCCGGTCACGTGTTCGATCGGCATCAGCAGCCGGTTCGCCTCCACCAGCCGGTAGAAGACGTCCTGCAGAATGTCCTCCGCATCCAGCGGATCGGGCACGCGCCGGCGAATGAAGTTGCGCAGCCGCGACTGCTCCCGCTTGACCACGTCAGAGATGCGCTGGTCCTGTTCGAGTGCCATCCGCTCCAGGCTCGCCGCTTCGTTCATCTACTGCTGTAGACGAATGAGGGGATGCGGATATTGTAGGGGTGGCGGGAGGTGAGGATCGCGATCGCGAATCTCAGGCCACCTGAGCGTTTTGTTTTTCGCTGCCTTCTTCAGAAGATAAGCCGGATTCCTCAAGCGATTGAAATTCCCGAAATGAAACTAGCCTGCTCCGTTTTGTTCGCTTTTCCATTGACCTCTTGTCCAAAGAGGATCAATCCTAAACTCCAGCTGCTGGTTCATTGATAACGAGAGTGCGACCAAAGTCCTTGTGGCTCAATATCTTGCCGCTAAGTGATTGTGCCCCATGATTATTTCGAGTTTTGGCGCTAACTCCATGATTCCAATAGACCGGAGGGCGAGGGGCACCCCACCCGTGACCAAAAAGTGGATACCATCCCAAAACGGGAATCCAGCAAGCCGGGCAGATCTTGATCTTGGCCTCGTATCTCTCGCCATCACGTCCACGCCATCTCCACGCGAGTATGATGAGCAGTTAACGATCAGGCCCCATGATCGTCCGCCCCATCGCCGCGCCCATCCTCGACGCCGAAGAGCGCTTCGAAGGCTTCGAGAACCTGATGCCGTTCCGCGTCCAGAACATTCTTCTGGTCTCGAGCCTCTACGACTCGTTCATCCTGCGCGAAGACGGACGCCTCAATGAACTGCTAATCGACGAATCGCTGGAACTGAACCTGCGGCAGATTCCCGGGATCACACACGTGTCCAGTTGTGCCGAGGCGCTCGCCCTGGCGAGTTCCAATCCACAGTTCAATCTCATCGTCACCAACCTTGCGGTCGGCGACATGGACGCCGCGCAACTGGGGCGTGAAGTCCGGCTGAAGGGTCTCGACGTTCCTGTGGTCGTGCTCGGCTACGACTACCGCGAGATCAAGAACTTCGTGGCGCGCAATCCGGTCACCGACATCGACCGCGTCTTTCTCTGGCAGGGCAACGCCCGCGTTCTGATCGCGATCGTCAAATACATCGAAGACAAACGCAACGTGCTGCATGACACGCGCGCCATGGGCGTGCCGGTGTTGCTGGTGGTGGAAGACAACATCCGTTACTACTCGTCGTTTTTGCCGGTCATCTATACCGAGATCATCAAGCAGTCGCGGCGCGTGATTCAGGAAGGCATCAACGTTGCCCACAAGCTCGTACGCATGCAGGCGCGTCCGAAAATCCTGCTATGTTCGAATTTCGAAGAGGCCGCGCTATTGGTACAGGAATATCGGGATTACATCTTCGGCCTGGTTTCTGACGTGGAATTTCCGTGGGAAGGTAAGCTCAGTCCGGAAGCCGGTTTCGAGCTGGCGCGCATGGTCCGGAGCCTGACGCCCGACGTGCCAGTGGTTCTGCAGACCAGCCGCACCGAATTTCGCCCACGCGCGCACGCCGCAGGATACTCCTTCCTGCGCAAACGCTCGCCCACGCTGCTGAAGGACTTGCGCCACATCCTCACGGATAACTTCGGATTCGGCGACTTCGTCTTTCGCATGCCAGACCAGCGGGAAGTTGGACGAGCGAAAGATCTGAACGAACTGGAAGAGACGTTGCAGAAGCTGCCGGCTGACAGCCTGATGTACCACGCGCAGCGCAACCATTTCTCGCACTGGCTGATGGCGCGTACGGAGTTTGCGCTAGCCGCGAAACTCAGGCCGCGCAAGGTTTCTGATTTCAATAGTCCCGAGCATTTGCGCCGCGATCTGATCGAGTCGATCAACGACTATCGCCGGGAACAGAACGAAGTCCTGATCGGCGACTTCAAGCCTGACACCTTTAAGCCCTCCGACTCCAGTTTTCTGAGAATTGGGTCGGGCTCGCTCGGAGGTAAGGCCCGCGGCCTGGCTTTTGTGCGGCATCTGCTGCGCACCCGCCGCATCACGCGCCGCTTTCCTGGCGTGCGAATTTCCGTTCCGCCCGCCGTCGTGATCGCCACGGATATGTTCGACCTGTTTCTTACCGAAAACAATCTGAGCGACTTCGCGCTGCACTGCGACGACGACAGCGAAATCCAGCAGCGCTTCCTCGATGCCGCGCTACCTGTCCCACTGCAGGAAAACCTGAAAGCATTTCTCGCGGAGGTGGACTACCCGCTGGCAGTTCGCTCTTCCAGTCTGCTCGAAGACTCGCAGTACCAGCCTTTTACCGGCGTGTACGAGACGTTCATGCTGGGCAATCAGCAAGCCAGCCCGCAAGTCCGGCTCGACGAACTCTCGGAGGCGATCAAGCGCGTGTATGCCTCCACCTTCAGCCAGCATGCCAAGGCGTATGTCCGCGCCACGCCCTATCGGCTGGAGGAAGAGAAGATGGCGGTCGTCCTGCAGCAGGTCGTGGGGACGGCGCATGGCTCGCGATTCTATCCTGACTTTTCGGGCGTGGTGCGCTCCCACAATTTCTATCCGGTGTCGCCCATGACATTTGCCGACGGTATTGCGGCGGTGGCGCTTGGTCTGGGACGTACCGTGGTCGATGGCGGCAAGTGCCTGAGCTTCTGTCCGCGCTACCCGCGCAATCTGCTGCAGTTTTCCTCAGTGGAGGACATCCTGGCGAACACCCAGACCGAGTTCTGTGCTCTCGAACTCGACGGCGTTCCCCATGGCGGAGGGCCCGGCCACCTGCGCGAGGCCCGCTTCGGTCTTGACGTGGCCGAAGCGGATGGCACTCTCAACGCCGTAGCCTCGACCTATTCCGCTGACAATCACGCCGTCTATGACGGTCTAAGCCGTCCCGGCGTGCGCGTTGTGACGTTCGCTCCGATGCTCAAGCATGGCATCTTTCCGCTGGCCACAATTCTGGAGTTGCTGGTGCGCGCCGGAGAAGATGCGTTAGGAAATCCCGTCGAGATCGAATTCGCCGTTCGTTCGCCCCGCGCCGAAGAGTCCGCCGAGTTTGGATTCCTGCAAATCCGTCCGCTGACTCTCGCCCGCGACCATCAAGACCTCACCATCGGCGACGTGGCTCCATCTCAACTGATCTGTCAAAGCACAAAAGTTCTGGGCAATGGACGCATCGAGAACCTGCACGACATTGTGGTGGTCGATTCCCAGCGCTTCGAGCGCAGCCGTAGCCAGGAAGTGGCCCGAGCGGTTGCCCATTTCAACGCCACGTTGAGTGCGGAGAATCGCCCCTACCTGCTGATTGGAGTCGGCCGCTGGGGATCGAACGATCCTTGGCTTGGCATTCCCGTCGAGTGGGATGAAATCTCCGGTGCTCGTGTCATCGTCGAAGCCGGGTTTCACGACTTCCGCGTTACTCCGTCGCAGGGCAGCCACTTCTTCCAGAACCTGACCGCCTTCCAAGTGGGATACTTCACCGTCAATCCTGACGCTGGCGAAGGCTCCGTGGATTGGCACTGGCTCGCCGAGCAGACCGCGGTTGAAGAGCAAGGCTGCGTCCGGCATCTGCAGTTTGCCTCGCCGCTGCGCATCGTTATGAACAGCCGGAGCAGCCAGGGCGTGATCTTCAAGCCGGAAGTCATCTAGACCTCTCACTCATGAATAAGGTGGGCGGGTTAACAAGCCGGTCATCCTGAGCAAAGCGAAGGATCTGCGCAAACCCCCGCAGGGTGCATAGGTCCTTCGGCCCGCAAAGGACGCGGGCCTCAGGATGACAACGATGCCGGTACTGTTATCGCTCACATTGCCGTGGCCTAGCCAGGAATTCTCCAACCAAAGCCTGAATCCGCCGCACAGCCGACTGTGATTTCAATCACAGCCTCCGGATCTGGCCACCGAACACAATCGTCAAGTAGGGAAATCTGCTATTTCATGCGCCTGGGGGGCTCCGTGTTCAAAATCATCGACGCACAATTCCTTGCGCCCGGCATCAAACGCTTCGTCATCGAAGCTCCTCGCATTGCTCGTAAACAGAAGCCCGGGCAGTTCGTTATCCTTCGCATTTACGAAGAGGGCGAGCGTATCCCGGTCACGATCGAGAACTCCGATCCGGAGCGCGGCACGGTCAACATCGTGGTGCAAGCGGCCGGTAAGACGACGCAACTGCTGAATTCTCTGAATACGGGCGATCAGATTCTGGACGTGGTCGGCCCGCTGGGAAAGCCTTCCGAGATCGCGAAGTACGGCACCGTCGTCGTGGTCGGCGGTGGGGTCGGCACTGCGATGGCTTATCCCACGGCCGCGGCGCTCAAGCGGGCGGGGAACCGCGTGATTTCCATCGTCGGCGCGCGCAATAAAGAATTGGTGATCCTGGAGCCGGAAATGCGCGCGGTGAGCGACTCCGTCATGATCACCACCGACGACGGCAGCTACGCCGACAAGGGATTTGTCACCGACAAGCTTCGTCAGTTGATTCAGAACGGCACGCGCATCGACCTGGTCGTGGCCGTAGGCCCGATCGTGATGATGAAGGCGATCGCCGAGATGACTCGTAAGGAAAACATCCACACGGTGGTCAGCTTGAACCCGATCATGATCGACGGCACCGGCATGTGCGGCGGCTGCCGCGTGCTGGTTGGCGGCAAGAGCGAGTTTGCCTGCGTCGATGGTCCGGAGTTCGACGCGCACAAAGTCGATTTCGCAGTGTTGGTGCAGCGCAACTCGATGTACCGCGACGCCGAGCAAAGGTCGCTCGCGGAATTCCAGCGCTGCAAGACGGAATCGGCGGCGCGAGAAGCTGAACCCGCCTGTGCCCCAGTCCCGGCCGGCCGGCAAGGAGAGCAACGATGAGTCCCACCGCAAAGAAGTCGGTCAACCCCTTGCCGTTGAAAGAGCGCATGAAGGTTCCGCGCCAGCTGATGCCCGAACAGGCTGCGGAGGAGCGCGCCCACAACTTCAGCGAAGTGAATCTCGGCTACAGTCCCGAACTCGCGCAGCGGGAGGCGTTGCGCTGCCTGGAATGCGCTAAGCCCACCTGCACTGACAACTGTCCGGTGGGCGTGAAGGTGAAAGAGTTCGTCGAACTGATTGTGGTCGGCGATTTTCTCGGTGCCGCCGCCAAGATTCGCGAAGACAATGTTCTCCCCGCCGTGACCGGACGCGTCTGTCCGCAGGAAGATCACTGCGAAGGCAAGTGTCTGCTTTCGAAGAAAGTGAAACCGCTCGGCATCGGCTACCTGGAGCGCTTTGTCGCCGACTATGAAAAGCGCATGGGAACTCACGTGGTCCCCAGCGTACCGCCGACTGGAAAGAAAGTTGCCGTGGTCGGCAGCGGTCCCTCAGGGTTGACGGTTGCCGGCGATCTTATCCAGAAGGGCCATAAGGTGCGGGTGTTCGAGGCACTGCACGAACTGGGTGGGGTGCTCGTCTATGGCATCCCTGAATTCCGCCTGCCCAAGCAAATCATCCGTGAGCAACTCGATTACATGCGCGAGATGGGTGTGGAGTTCGAGACCGACGTGGTTGTTGGCCGGACCGTGACTATCGATGACCTCATGGGCGAAGAAGGCTACGACGCCGTCTACATCGGCACTGGTGCTGGGCTGCCACAGTTCATGAACATTCCCGGCGAGCATTTCAACGGCGTTTACTCCGCCAATGAATTCCTGACCCGCATCAACCTGATGAAGGCCTACAAGTTCCCGACCTACGACGAGCCAATGCTCGATCTGCAGAGAAGAGATGTGGCGGTGATCGGCGGCGGTAACACGGCGCTGGATGCGATCCGTTCGGCCCTGCGCCTCGGTGCGAGGAAGGCTTATGTGCTCTATCGTCGCAGCGACGCTGAGATGCCTGCCCGTGCCGAAGAAGTTCACCACGCGCGCCAGGAAGGAATCGATTTCCAGATGCTGACAGCCCCGGTCGAGTTCCTCTCTGACGGCAAGGGATGGCTCACTGCCGCCCGCTGCGTTCGCATGGAACTCGGCGAACCGGATGCCTCAGGCCGCAGGCGCCCCGTGCCTATGCAAGGCTCGGAGTTCGATCTGCCGCTGTCGGTGGCCATTATCGCGATCGGCACCAGCGCAAATCCGATTGTCCAGAGCACCACGCCCGGTCTTGGCACCAATAAGCGTGGATATATTCAGGCCAGCGAGGAAACGCAACGCACTACTCGCAAAGGTGTTTTTGCCGGAGGAGATATTGTGACGGGCAGCGCCACGGTGATTTTGGCGATGGGGGCAGGCCGCCGCGCCGCGAAATCGATCCACGACTATCTGACAACCGGCGAGTGGTAAGGCGCGGTTTCAGGCAAAACGGACTTCGATATACGTATCCGTTCGCGCCCAGATTAACGGAAGCCGCGCCGCCCAATACTTGCGGTTGATCGCCTGCCGCGCCCGGGCGTGCTCCTCTGTCGGCAGAATGCGCGCCGTCGCAGCAAACTCCGCTCCGGTCACCGTTCCGCGCATGGTGCAAGGGGCCACGCGCACTTGAGGGTTATTGCGAATCCGCTTCGTCTTCCCCATGTCGCTGCGCGTCATCACGTAGAGTTTGCCGTCTTCCTCTCCAAACCACACGGGAGTCGCGACGCCTACGCCGGTCTTGCGAAGCGTGGTCAGAGAAATATATTTCTGACCTTGAATGGGTGCGGGAATCTGGCTTGGCATCAGTTTCATTCTAAGAGGGCGGGAAGAAAAAGTCCCTGCTCGTGCCGTTTTCCAATCCTTCCCCTGTCATCTCGGGTACGCAACCGGCCCGCGCCGATTGCTCCCATCACGTGATATGTGTTACAAGCCTGAACATGCGTAAATGGATGAAAGATCGATTACAGCGGCGCAAGAAGAAAGCCCCGGAGCCGGGAAGTCAGGCGGCGCCTCCGCCGCTACAACCGGCATATTTCGATGCGAAAGCCCCGAGCACAGTGGCCGAGTCCAGTCATAGCGAGCCTGGACATCGCGAGTCTCGCCAGAGCGAGGTCGAAGTTCCGGCCGCCTCCGAACCCGAATTTGAAGCCCAACCCGCCCGCGACGAATCCGTGAGCGCGGTCGGGCAGTCCCGGCCACCTGCAGCTGGTGGCGAAGGCCAGCGCGGACGCGGGCGCCGCCGCCGCGGTGGACGCGGCCGCGGCGGACGCGGTCGCGAGCAAGCCGTCGCGCAGGCTTTTACGCCTGCCGCCGCGAAGGGCATTGTGCCCGAGCTGCCTGGGTCTGAAGAAACAGCGCCAGAAGAAGGAGCGCTCGAAACAGCGGAACCTGCGGCAGAAGCCGTACCGCAAGCGCCTCGGGTTCCGACAGCGGTGCCCGCAGCCGCAACCCGTCCGCCGAAAGGCATCGTCGTTCTTGCCATTGGTCTCCCCGGCTCCGGCAAAAGTTCCTGGTTCAAACGCCACAACGTAGTCCCACTCTCGAGCGACATGGTCCGGTCGTTGCTGTTTGATGATGTCCGCGAGCAGCGCTTTCAGGATCTCGTGTTTTCGAACTTGCGCTCGATGCTGAAAGCGCGGCTCATCGCCAAGCGTCCCATGAATTATGTGGACGCGACCAACCTGACGCCGCAGGAGCGCCAGCACTGGATCAAACTCGCCAAGGATTACAACTACGAAGTCCATGCCGTGTTCTTCGATGTTCCCCTCGAAGTGTGCATCGACCGCCATCAACGCCGGGATCGCGTGGTGCCGGAAGACATCATGCGCCGCATGGCGGCGAAGCTGAAACCGCCGGCGTTTGAGGAAGGGTTTGCGAAGATCACGTTGGTGCGGGTAAAAAAGAAGGAATGACCCGCTAGGGTTCATCTTCGGGCCGCTTCGGGATCGTCTCATCTGCCGTTTCTCTGTCTCCAGGGAGCGTGTAGGCGATCGTCTGTTGATTTGCGCTGTGTATCAGTTCCTCAATTTCCATGGGACGCATCGGCATCCCAATCCCCGCACCCAGCAGAAGCGGCAGACACAGCAGTGCCATGCGTAGGCGGCGCTTGATCGACACCACAGCCCTCCCGGCAGACGCTCGGCCGCAAGCGCAAAAATGGATGCGCGGCCGAGACGCGACCTGATCTTGTGCGTTGGTTGTTATCTGGACAACTTCAGGTCAACGCAGCAGTGAATGGCGGTGCGCGCGAACCAATAACCGGCAGGCAAGAGAAGGTTGGAATTTCGCTTTCTTCCGGTTGGCGTTCGGTCCAAGCTGACGCCGCCGCGCCAACAACGAACAAGAGCGGAACCAGGATGGCCCAGAACAGGCTGGCAGAAACAGGAGTCAGCGCGGCCAGTACCACGGCTGCGAGGCAGAAAAGCGCGAACCGTTTGCGCAAGGAGATCATCGAACACAGTTGAACGCTCTCATGTTACAACGGAATACAACGGCATCCCGCGAAGCGCTCTCATCCCTTCAAGTGCGGCAGCAACTCTTTGAACGCTGCCGACGAAGACGACCGCATCAATTCATAGATCATCATTTCGGTCGAAGAAATCACCGCGCCTGCCGCCCGCATGCGTTCCAGTCCGATCTTCCAGTTCCACTCCGTGCGCGAGCTGACCGCGTCTGACGCCACGTGAACGAGATATCCCTCGCGCAACGCCCCCAGAGCCGTCTGCGTCACGCAGATGTGGCTCTCCATCCCGCACAACAGCAGAGTATTGCGCTGGCCCGGCAGTTGCTTGAGCACGCTGCAAAACGCGTCGCTGCCGAAGCAGGAAAATAGGGTCTTGTCGATCGCTTCCGTTCCCGCCAGCAGGGAAGCGATCTCCGGTACCGTTCCTCCCAGGCCCTTCGCGTATTGCGTACTGACCAGCGATGGAATCTTCAGAATCGCGGCCGCGCGAATCAAAAGCTGCGCGTTGCGCACCAACTGTTCTTTTTGAAAAATCGGCGGCAGTAATTTCTCCTGGATGTCGATCACGACCAGCGCACATTGCTCGGCCTCCAGCGGACGGCGTGCCATCTCGGGGTATTCAGCCGGAATCGCAGAAACGTTTTCAAAAACCATGGCCATAAGGAGTCCTGAAGATCTAAAGATTCAAACCAAGCGCTTCCAGAAATTCTATCGCAACAGGACACCAACCAGCGGAAGACGGTTACTGCGAGGGATGATTCCCGGAGCGTCTGAGCCGGACTGCTCGATTCTGCGTCTGGGTTTTCTTCAACAGCCCCGCTACACCACCATCGAGCGTGTTCACGCTTGGGTCGTCAGGACGATACCGTACTCGCACGGGCGCGCTCTTGCGGAGTTTCTTCCGAGCCGATGACACTCGCTTGATGGGAAAGAACGCAGGCGTCCAGAAGCATTCGCCGGTATAGGGTCCGTCACTGCCTGCCGAGAATTCATACGCAACCGCTAGTCGCGCACGATCGTCATCTCGTCCGAGGCGTTCGCTGATCACTGCGGTGATTATGCCGTCGGCCACTGGCCACAGCCCCGACCAGAGCACAGAGATCCGATCGTAAAGATCTTCGAACAGAACTCGCCTCTCGCGAACGCTCGCTCGTGTTTTACTTCCCTCACTTGCCCCAGACGTTTTCGATACACGGAGAGTGCGTTGGCAGGGCAAATCGGGGAAGTCCGCTGCTGCCAAGCAGTTTCGGTTGACCCCGCCTCGCTTTCAACCATAAAATAAAACTGAGCTTGTGAGCCTTGGCTCCAGGCAAGGAATTGCCCCCTCGTTCAACGGCTAGGACACCTGCCTCTGGAGCAGGTTATCGGGGTTCGAATCCCTGGGGGGCAGCCAAAGCGTTCCCTCCTGCACCCTTCTTTTCCTCGTCCGACACTTCCGCGATGGCCAGTCAACCCATATACTGCCTCGACCTCAATTTCATTTTGTGCAAGTCAGCGGGGTCCTAAATCCGCATGAGTCTTTCCCGCACGCACGAGGACCCACAACTTCAGCGCGGATTGACGCTCGCCCATACGATTTCTCTCGTCGTGGGAGCCGTGATCGGCACCGGAGTTTTTCTCAAGGCCACCGTGATGGCGCAGACGGTGGGATCGCCCAGCCTCGTGCTTTGGGCCTGGGCGCTGGCCGGCCTGCTCTCCATGGCGGGCGCGCTCACTTATGCGGAGCTGGGCGCGTTGCTGCCGCGCGCCGGCGGTGAATATGTTTATTTGCTGGAGGCCTACGGCGAAGGGCCGGCGTTTCTCTATGGCTGGATGAGGTTCGTGATGGGATCGGCTGGATCGATTGCTAGCCTGGCCGTCGGCTTCGCCACTTTTCTGGCCGCCATCCTGCCGATCAATTACGTGTGGGCCGAATATCCCTACCATGCATTCGGCCAGAGCCTGGTCTGGCGATTCGGCACGCAACAGGCATTAGCGCTGGGTGTGATCATTCTGCTCTCGGCGCTGAACTGTGGGCGCGTCGTGCTGGGTGGGCAGGTGCAACTCTGGCTGACAGTTTTCAAAGTTGCTGGCATCGCGGTCCTCGTCGGTGGAATCCTGTTCTTCTCCAAAGGAGGGGGATTGGCCAACCTGGCTCGTCCAGCGGGCGTCAGGCCGTGGACGGGGTTCGCTGCATTCGGAACTGCCATGCTCGCGGCACTCTGGGCGTACGAAGGCTGGAATCAGATGCCGATGTGTGCCGGAGAGGTGCAAAACCCGAGCCGCAATGTCCCGCGAGGGCTGATCATCGGCACGGGGCTCGTGGTGGTGATTTACTGCGTGGCCAACTTTTCATATTTTTATGCGCTGCCGTTCTCCGAAGTCTTGAGTTCGAACTCGACGACCTACCCGGACGCACTACCGGTCGCGGCGAAGGCCGCGCAAATGTTTCTGGTTCGTTATGGCGCCACTTTCGTTTCGCTGGTTTTTGTGCTTTCCACTCTGGGCGCGCTGAATGGAACCATCCTCTCGTCAGCCCGAGTGCCCTACGCGATGGCGCGGGACCGGCTGTTCTTTGCCTCGTTTGGGCGCGTCAGTGGCGCAACGCATGTCCCGGTATTTTCCATCGTATTGCAGGGGCTCTGGGCGAGTTTGCTGGCCATCTCGGGCACATATGATCAGCTGACGGATTGCGTGGTCTTCGCTTCCTGGATTTTCTACGCGCTGGTCACGACTTCTGTCTTCGCGCTGCGGCGGAAAATGCCCGACGCAGAACGTCCGTACAAGACGCTGGCGTATCCATTTCTGCCGTTCGTGTTTGTGCTGGTTGCCAGCTGGCTGGTGTGGAACACCATCCATATGCGGCCCCTGGAATCGACTGTTGGCTTGGGTCTGATTGCAGCCGGTCTGCCGCTGTATTTCTACTTTCGCAAGTCGCGCGCGCGAATGGTGCCGACCTCTGGCACCAACGAGTAATTACTTTGCACGCCTTTGATTGCTTTTCTTCCTCTTCAGACTTGATTTCTTAGCGCTGGATTTCTTTTGCGGAGCGTAGGCGATGCAATCCGCCTCAATCAACATTCCTGGCAACTGTCGCAAGTCACTGCCAACGGTTGTGCGCACCGGGTAGGGGGCGGAAAAACGGCGAGCATACACCGCGTTGTAGCGGGTAAAGAGGGCAGTATCGCTCAAGTGCACGGTCACTTTGACGACATCGGCGAGGGTGGCGTGGTCGGCGGCGAGAACAGACTCCATGTTGCTGATCACTTGCTCAGTCTGGTCTTCAATCGATTCTCCCGCCAGCTTGCCAGTCTTAGCATCGACCGGACCCGTGCCAGTCACAAAAATAAAGTCTCCCGCGCGCCAGCCTTGGGAGTAAGCTCCCTGCGGCACCGCTCCCCGCTCGGTCTGAATCACGTACTTCGCCATTGTTCCTCCCGATTCTTCGATCTCTAATTCTTGCGCTGATATGAAGTTCTACGTGCGCAGGCCTCGTGCCCGCACGGGCCAAACCACCTCCACCTGCTCGCTTCGGAAGCCGATAATTTCGTCGTTCAGATTGGCACAGGTACAGGCGTGGTAGGGGAAGAAGCGGATTTTGTCGCCCGGCTTCACATCTTCTTCCGTGCGGGCCATGCCATGTTCTTCATTGAGTCGTTCCACAAAAATGCGGCGGTCCACGGCTCGCGCGATCGCAGCGGGAACGGCGCATCCAGTGCCGATGCCGCTGGCGTCTCCGCTAAAGGTCTTGGTGCCGCCATCGATCGTGAGACGGCCGTTTCCATTGGTGCTCGCGACCGTGCACAGCACGGAAAGGGCCAACTGATCTTCGCTGGCGATGCCGTGATCCAGTTGCATCAAGTCATTGAAAACGTAGTTGCCGGCACGCACCTCTGTGACGCCGGCCACTTCGGCGACCCACTTACCCGTTGGTGTACTTCCGGCAGTGACTTCGTTGACCTCGATACCTTGCGCGCGCAGGCGGTTTGCGACGTCCACTAGCAATTGTCCTTCGGCATGTCCGGCATCTTTGGCGTTCGGTGCTCCCGGAAAACTGCCGGAACGGTAGGTCGTAATCCCTGCGAAATGCAGACCCGGCAGGGACGTTATTGCAGATGCCAGGCGCGCAACAGCAGCTTGGTCGTCCGCAGGGATTCCTCCCCGGTGAAGCCCGCTGTCAATGTCGATCTGAATGTGGATCGTAACCCCGGCCTGGGCTGCTGCGTGCGACAGTCCGCGCGCTGCTTGTTCGGAGTCGCAGTTTACCGTCAGGCTCCGGATGCGGGCTGCCAACGCGGCGAGGCGCTGCCACTTGATCTCGCCGACAACGGGATAGGCAACGCAGATATCCTCGATTGCCGCTGCCGCGAAGGGTTCCGCCTCGCTCACTTTGGCGCTGACGATTCCGCGAGCGCCGGCTGCGATCTGCATGCGGGCAATCTCCGGAATCTTGTGCGTCTTAATGTGCGATCGAAACTTAACTCCGCATTTGTCAGTGTGGGCCTGCCACTCGCGGATGTTCCTCTCGAGCCGGTCCAAATCAACCAGCGTTGCCGGAGTGTCCAGATCGTAGATGGAGGATCCTTGCTTGGGGTGGGATGAAGCCAACTCAGTTCTCCGCGTTCGTGATTATGCGTATCTAGGATACCTTCTTACCCACTGGGGCGGAATCTTGCCTCACTTTGTCGCTCTGGTTTTCACTAGCGAGCAGCCTTCCGAATCCGGTACCATCTCACTCCGAGGATGCACTCGAAATGTTTCTCGGATGCCCTCGTACCAGCATCCCACTCATGCGCAACTATCGCAAACGCTACCGACTTAGCGCACTCGCCCTTCTCGCCGTCCTCTGCGTGCCGGGTGTCTTCGCGAAAAACAGCACTCAAATTGTAGTGGTCCCCGTTACCAACATGTACTCGCGCCCGACCGACCAGTCTGACGTTGTGTCTCAGGCGATTTACGGCAGCAACGTGACGCTGCTGACGGCGCGCGGCGAATGGTGCAGAATTCAAACGGCCGACCACTACAAGGGATGGGTACCCAGCCGCCACCTCCGCCTGGTTCAGAGCGGTTCCGGCTACGCCACTACCGGCGTGATTGTCCAAGTCGAGAGTCTTTTCGCCAATCTCTATCGCGAGCCCGACGTCACTCGCCACAAGCCGGTCCTCACCATTCCTTTTGAATCGCGCCTTGAAGTGATGGAAGAGGCACCCGATGAAAAAAAGCGATCTGGGAAGGGAAGCCATGAGGGCTGGTTGCAGGTTCGTCTTCCCGACCAGCGCAGCGCATGGATTCAAGCCAGCGACGTGCTCTCAGATCCGAAGCCGTTGTCGATTCCCGAATCCATTGAACTGGCCAAGCGCTTTCTCGGCCTCCCCTATCTGTGGGGAGGGAGGTCCAGCTTTGGCTTCGACTGCTCGGGATTCACGCAAATGTTGGTGCGTGTCCGGGGTTTCAACATGCCCCGCGACGCCGACCAGCAAGCTGCGTGGACGGGCGTGGTCGCGGTCGACCGCAAAGACCTGCAGGCCGGCGACTTGCTCTTCTTCGGCTCTTCACCACGCAATGTCGATCACACCGGAATGTACATTGGGGACGGTCAGTTCATTCAGGACACGACCGAGGGACATCCGGTCGTCCAGATCAGCCGCCTCGACGACGAGCCCTGGACTCGTCTGCTGGTCGCGAGCCGTCGAGTGAAGTGATGTGATTTCTGGTGCATTCGGGGATTGTGCAGGGAATGGGACTCGAATGCGTTACACTGGCCAGCCGGAATCCCATGCCTCCAACTACAGACGCGCTGCTCACCCGCCTCGAAGGCGCCAAGGGTCAGTTCGGACGAGGCGCAGCAGCAGAAACAAAAAGACTGCTGGATTCACTTGCGCGGCACGAGTTTCGTGACGCCAAGTCGCTTCTCCGCTTTCACGAGACATTGCTCTTCCTCCGTGCCTTCCCGCAGTCCCCGCCGCTGGTCCCGCGGATCGAACGGCTCTTAAACACATTCCACAAGAGGATCGAAAGACTCCGCGAAGTCGGCGTCGACATGTCGGTGTTCGATGACTTTGATACCTCTGGCATCGCTGGCACGACCATGCAGGACACGCTCAATTTCGAGGCTGCCCGCTGGCTGGCCCGACGCATCCCGCGCAACGTCGAGATCGCATGGGATGGCTATGAGGAAGAACGCGCGATGGGATCGTCCTGGCGGCGCTTCATTCCTCTACTGGCGGAAGACGCCGACGTGGAGGCGAACATCCCGTGGCGAAGTTGGCTCGACAGCGCGAGAGGGCGGGAGCGGGACCTTGAATGGTTGATCCGTCATTTTGAGCAACTGACGGCCACGAATCGCGAGCATGCCGAACTTTACGACTCCTTGCGGCTGCCACTGCGCTGGCATCTCGGCAATCTGAAGTTCTCGCGCACTCGCAACTGGACGCGACCGCGGCAGTTCTATTATCACAGCGAGCCGCTGATCGTCCGGAGCCAGGTTTCGCTGGCGCGCGAACTCGCGCAACCGGTTCCGCGTCTCGCCAAACTATCACGCAGCGAAGGCGAGTCCGTGCTGAATACGATTCGCGAAGTGATGGCTGTTCGCTATCGCGAACTCTATGGCACCACGCTGGGCGATCCCCAATCGGTCGTGCGGGCTGCGCTCGGTCGCGGAGTGGTGATGTATCTCTGGAATCTGCCCGCAGCGCGGCGACTGCCGCTGCGCTCCTATATCGCGGGATTCACCCTTAAGAACGGAGTTCCCATCAACTACGTCGAAGCCATCGGGCTGTGCGAATGGATCGAGGTTGGCTTCAACACCTTCTACACCTATCGCCAGGGCGAGACGGCATGGATCTATGCGCAGGCGCTGCGCTGCCTCTGCGCGTTGACTGGGGCGACGACGATTTCCGTTTATCCTTACCAGATCGGACAGAATAATGACGAAGCCCTCGATTCCGGAGCGTTCTGGTTCTATCGCAAACTTGGCTTCCGCTCGGGAAGCAAAGAGCTGGAGCAACTTGCCGGACGGGAAGAGCAGAAGATCGCTGCGAACCCGCAATACCGCACTCCGAAGAGAACCCTCAAGCGGCTCGCGGAGGCGCATGTGTTTTACGAGTTGCCGGAAAGCGACCGTTGCGCATGGGACACGTTCTCCACGCGCAACCTCGGCCTGCGTGTGAACCGGCGTATGGCGCGGGAGTTCGGGGGAGACAGCGAGCGTGTCCGTCGCGCGTCGGTCGCCGAAGTGAGCCGCGCGTCGGGCGTCGACGTGTCCGGCTGGAGTTCGGCTGAGCAACAAGCCTTTGAGAACTGGTCGCTGGTGCTGGCCATGATTCCCAACCTGAATGGCTGGACGCCACAAGAGAAGCAGGACGCGGCTAAGATCATTCGTTCGCAAGCTGGTTCCAACGAGATGCGCTATTTGTGCTTAACCCAGCAACATCCGCGGCTGCGAGAAGAACTCCTGCGGTTGGGATCGAAGGGATGACTTCGTGAGGCGCACCTGGCCCCGCCGAGAGTAGTTCCTATTGACGCTATTTAGCAAAATAGCTAATATAGAAATATGAAAGCGGTTTCTCGCGTATTTCGCGCCCTAGCCGACCCAACGCGCCGGCAAATCCTGCAGGAATTGAAGGCGGGAGAAATGGCAGCGGGTGAGATTACAGCACGCTTCACCATCTCCGGGCCGTCAATTTCGCGGCATCTTTCCATTCTCAAAGGCGCGGACCTTATTTCCGAGCGCAGGGATGCGAACCGGATTCTTTACCGGCTGGAGCCGGAAGAAATCGCCGGCGCGGTGGGGGACTTCTTGAGCGCGGTTTGCCCCACTCAGGTTCTGCACCGGCGCAAGGCGCGAAAAGCAAAGAAGGAGTCCATACCATGAAGATCGCAATCACGGGAGGAACAGGTTTTGTGGGCAGCCATTTTGCATAGCGAGTGCTTGCGGAAGGGCACGACGTCGTGCTGCTCTCGCGCACCGCTGTCCGGCGCGACGGCGGGGTGGACGATTCCGGCAGAGTAACTCGCGTTTCCAGCGACCTGTCCGACGTTGACGTGCTGGCGGCGGCTTTTGCCGGATGCGAGTCTGTGGCCCACTGCGCGGGGATCAATCGTGAGATTGGGAGTCAGACGTTCCAGCGCATCCATGTCTCTGGGACCGGTCACGTGGTTGAAGCGGCGAAGCGAGCCGGGGTTCGTCGCATCGCTCTGATGAGTTTCTTGCGGGCGCGTGCGAATTGCGGCTCGCCATATCATGAGTCCAAGTGGGCGGCGGAGGAGATTGTGCGAAACTCCGGTCTCGACTACACGATCGTTAAGGCTGGCATGGTCTACGGGCGCGGCGACCACATGCTGGACCATCTCAGCCACTCCTTCTACACGCTTGCAATTCTCGCCACGGTCGGCCTCAAGCAAAAGGCAATTCGGCCCCTCGCCATCGATGACCTTGTGACGGTGTTGAGCGCTGCGCTAGTAGACGGGCGGTTAAGCAGACAGAGCATTGCGATCACCGGAGCGGAAGAGCTCTATCTCAGTGACGGGGCACGACGAGTGGCGGAAGTGTTGGGGCGACGCATCTGGATCTTTCCCGCTCCGCTCTGGTTTCACTATGCCCTGGCGCTGCTCTGTGAGCGCACGATGAAAGTTCCGCTGGTGGCGAGAGCGCAGGTGCGCATACTGTCCGAGGGCGTCGTTGAACCAGTGACGGAGTGCGGCCCCTTGCCAGCAGACCTGTTGCCAGTGCGGCGATTCACTGCGGAACAGATTCGCAGCGGCTTGCCTGACGCTGGGCCGTTCGGGGTACGTGATCTGAGGGTTTGTGCGTGACGGTCGATGCTGCGCTAGGCGAGTCGACTTCAGTGCTGGTCAATTACGAAATGACTGACGAATTTCTGTGGGCGCGGTCGGATGGCATCTTGATCCTGACGCAGTTGAGAGCAGCCGAACTGCGCTCGGCCCTTCCGGGTCTGAGACCCGGACCCAAATATACGCACAGACCAACACAGGCGGGGGGGCCCACATCAGTTCAACCAGGGGTGGCCTACTCCATTTCCCGCCGAACTTTCTTGGAGAGCTTCTCCATCTTTTTCAAGTTTTCGTTTAGATCCTTAACCAGCATGCCGTGCTGAAGCTTCTGCAGGTCGACCTGCACGGAGGCACTTAACGTTGATAACTCGTTCGCGTCGTTTTGGAGGGCCTGGAGTCGAGCCGCCTTGACGTCCGGCCCAGGCGCGACGATGACCTGCGAGGTCCGCTGTTCGCGCTGGTCGACATGCTGGCTGATTTGGTTCTGGATGGTCGATTGTCGGCTGACGGCTGGGACCGCGAGCAGAACCAGAAGAAGAGAAACGAGGCGGGTAGGCATAGGCACCTCCGTCAGGCGACACGGGATAGACCGAGATTGTACTCCGGTTGCGGCGGAAGTGGTCAAGGTTTAGCGACTGGGAATCCCCTTCGAAGCGGGCGCTCCGGCGCATTGTCTATGGCAAGACAAGCTAAGATGAGCTTTCCCCGCGGCTGGTTGGCCTGGGCTGTTTGGGAGTGTGATCTGAGGTGCTGCGCGTGACGGCTGATCTTTCGCCCGGTGGTGGTCCCGGTTCCGACTTGGCCGCGCACCCTATCCTGCTTTACGACGGCGTCTGCGGGCTGTGCAACCGGCTGGTGCAGTTTATCTTGCGGCGGGATGGGGCGGGGGTGTTTCGATTTGCCTCGCTGCAGAGTGCGCTGGCTGGGGGCATTTTAGCGCGCCATGGGGAGGATGCCCGGGATCTTGATACGGTTTACGTCGTCGTCCATGCTGAGCAGGCCGATGAAGCTCTGCTGGCTCAGTCGGATGCTGTCATCTTTGTCCTCAGGCATCTGGGAGCAGCCGAGCTGCGCTCGGCCCGTCCGGGTCTAAGACCCGGACCCACACAGGCAACACCCACATCAACACCCTCACCCACACTTAGACCTTCGTTCTGGCGGGTGGCTGGACTTGTGTTGCACGTCGTTCCTCGGGTGCTTCGCGATTGGGGATACCGCGTGGTTGCACGCCATCGATACCGCTTCTTTGGGCGCTATGAAACATGTCCCCTCCCGGGCGAAGACACCCGTGATCGTTTCCTGGCTTAAGCTCAGCGATTCGCGGCCGACTCGACCTCTACGCCTTCGTTCACGATGGTGTGGATCAGTTCCTCCATTTGAATCTCTGTGACCGTTGGATTCATGCAGGTGAACTTCAGGGCCTGGCGGTTGTGGACTCGGGTGTGGCCGATGACCGCGAGTCCGCGATCGAATAGGCGTTGGCGAAGAGTAGCATTGGTCTGGTCCGAATCTGACGCAGAGTGCGAAGGAACGTAGCGAAAGACCACTGTGCTCAGTTGCGGCGCGCAGAGGAGTTCGAGTTGCGGCATGTTCGCTATGACTTTGGCCGCGTGCTGGGCCAGTTCAACTGTGCGGTCAATCATGGCGGCAAGCTTGGCGCGGCCTAGAGTCAGGAATGAAACCCACAATTTGAGCGCGTCAAAGCGGCGGGTGGTGAGCAGGGAAGTCGTGACCAGGTTGGGGATGCCTTCGTCCTCATGAAGTTCCGGGTTGAGATAATCAGCGTGGAGTTTGATCGAATCGAAGTGGCGGGAGTCGCGCAGCAGAAAAGCGCTGCACGGAATAGGCTGCCAGAAGAGTTTGTGAAAGTCGATGCCGAGAGAGTCGGCGGCCGCGATGCCTGCGAGCTGGTCGCGATGATGAGCAGAGAAAAGCAGGGCACCGCCGTAGGCCGCGTCCACGTGAAGCCAGGCTCCCGCTGCTTGCGCGATGGCGGCCAACTCTGGTAAGGGATCGACCGAACCGAAGTCGGTGGTGCCCGCCGTCGCGACGATGGCCATTGGAAGCAGCCCCTGCGCGCGAGTGGCCTCGAGAGAATCCCGCAAGACCGCGGGATTCATGCGAAAACCCGCATCGACCGCGACTCGCACTACGGTGTCGGTTCCCAGGCCCAGCTGCGAGGCAGCTTTCTCCACGGTGAAATGCGCGACCTCAGAGCAGAAAATGCGCAGGCGGCGAGCTCCCGGGGGAAGGCCCGACTTCTGCGCAGACCAGTTCCAATGCTTCTGGAGGAGCGCATCGCGCGCCAGTAGCAGGGCCATGTAGTTGGACTGGGAGCCGCCGGTGGTGAAAGTCCCGTCGGAAGTAGCGGGCAGTCCGGCTTCGGCGCAGAGCCAGCGGATCATCTTCTGTTCAACGATGGTGGCGATGGGCGCCTGGTCGAAGGAATCCATCGACTGATTGAGCACACTGATGACGACCTCGGCCGCCAGAGCGGCCAACAGTGGCGGGCAGTGCAGGTGCGCGGCGGTGTAGGGATGGTTGACGTTGACGGAATTCGAGACGACGGTGCGCAACATGGCGGAGACCTGCTCGGGAGTGGATGCGGCGTCAGGAAGAAAATCGGTGGTGATCAGATCGGTCAGGGCGCTGGCATTCTTGCCGTGATAAGGAGCATCCGGCAACGAGTTACGGATGATCTGAGCCGCTTGCGAGACGAGCTTTTGGTATCGATCTTTTCCTTCTTGAGTGGGAGTCAAGAACTCAGATTCGAACAAGCGAGTCTTTCCTGCTTTTTGGCCTGGGTGTTGGTTTAGGTTTTGCGCAATCCGAGAACGAGGGCAACCACGCCTCCGGCGAGAAGAACGATGCCTGCCGCGGGAGGGAGTTTGTCGCTGCTTTCGGTCTCGACGCTGATCTTGGCGTCGCCGATCTTTACACCGTGCTTCTCGCGGTGTGGAAGCGGCACGACAAAAGACAGCACTCCTAGTATCAGCAGCAGGACTCCGACAAGGGGAAGGGCTTTCATGAGGAATCTCCGGTCAAAGAATCGACTTGCGCGCCTATAGGAGCGAACAGAAGTACGCCAGTGATCCTATCATCAAGCAGCATGGCAGGGTTCGAGTTCGGTTCCAAAGCCCTTGGAAGTGGGGCAGCCATCGACTTCCGGCGCTTTCATTGCGGGTGCAGCAGGGCTATCATTGCGATCATGAGAATTACAGCAACCCTGCGGACCGTTTCCATCGCAGTCATCGTTCTATTGTGTGCGAGCGCTGCCTTCGGCCAAAAGACCACTGAAACATCGGTTCCGTTGGGGGACAAACTTAAGCAGGCGCTGGAGCAGTCTTCTCTCACCGGTGCGCGTGCCAAGCCTTTTCACGTGAAAGTGCATTTGTCGGAGTCGACGAATCCGGCTTCGCCGTATCGCGCCGAAATTGAGGAATCCTGGGCTTCGCCTCAGCAGTGGGCTCGCGTGATTGAAACGCCCGACTTCAAGCAGACGCTCATCGTCAACGGGGATAAGGGAAGCGAACAGATTACCGGCGACTATTATCCGTTGTGGTTAAGGGCTTTTGTGAATGGTCTGTTTGATCCCGTCCCGAACGTTGATGTGTGGAAGAAGCAGGATTCCAAAGTGACGCAGATGACGCTGCTCAACGGACAGCATTCCGATGCGTGCGCTCGCATGAAGTTTAAGCTGGGATCCGACAAGGTCAATAACGATGGATTCGCAAGTATCTGCTTCGACGAAGCCGGCCATCTGAAAACGGTCGGCTCTCCGGGCTACAGCATGGAATTCCACGACTACCAGAAATTCGGCGAAAGGGTGATCGCGCGACGCTACCAGTACGATCCCGAGCCGGGAACGGATCTGGTGGCGACCGTTGTTCTGTTAGAGGAACTGAAGCCGGATGCGGCTTTATTTGCCATTGAGCATGCGACCGCTCAGGAACAGAGGCTGCAGTCCATTCACGTCACGCAATCGACGATTGAGCAGGTGGCAGACAGCGAGCCCCCGATGGTTTGGCCTACAGTGCAGAGTGGAAAAACGTCCGGCGTGCTCAGCATGTACATTTCCGTAGACCGCCAGGGGCGCGTGCGGGAAGCTTATCCTCTGAACGCGGACAATGCGGGATTGCAGGACGCGGCGCGCGACCAGCTCTTGAAGTGGAAGCTCAAGGCCATGGCTGTAAAGGGCGTGCCCGTGCAGGCTGAGTCTGGGATGACGTTCCGCTTCGACACCAAGTTGGCCGGGAATGCGGCCGCGCCCACAACGCAAAATATGTCTGTGCCTTCTGGTTCCGATGTTGCTTACTCGGCAACGCACTAGATGTTCGTCTTAAGTTCCTAAAATGTTCTGGGCAAAGGAATCGCTCACAAATGAAGCCTGACAAATTGGCCAAGACGTTCTGTGTTGAGAGTGGGAAACATTTTCGGCTGAAAGATTTTGATCCGGCGAATACGGGACATTGGCGCTCCAAAGAAAGTGCCGCTGAAGTCCTGCAGCAAGGCATTCTCCGCATGGCGGAGTTGCAAGACAAGCTGTATGCGCAGGACACCTGGGCGCTGCTTTTGATCTTTCAGGCCATGGACGCGGCAGGGAAGGACGGCATCATCAAGCACGTCATGTCGGGCATCAATCCGCAGGGGTGCCAGGTGTATTCCTTCAAGGCGCCGTCGGAGCCCGAGTTGCAGCACGACTTTCTGTGGCGGACGACGCGCTGCCTACCGGAGCGTGGGCATATTGGGATCTTTAACCGGTCCTATTATGAAGAGGTGCTGGTGGTGCGGGTGCATCCTGAGATTCTCAAGAGCCAGAAAACGCCGGCTTCTCTGGTGGGCAAGAATGTGTGGGAGGAGCGTTTCGAAGACATCCGGAGCTTTGAGCGCCACATGGCACGGAGCGGGACGGTGATCCGGAAGTTTTTCCTGAATGTTTCGAAGAAAGAACAGAAGCGGCGCTTCCTGGCTCGGTTGGAGGAGCCCGAGAAGAACTGGAAGTTCTCGGCGGCGGACATTCGCGAGCGCGCGTGCTGGGACGATTATCAGAAGGCCTACGAAGAAATGATTGCCAACACGGCGACTGAGCATGCTCCGTGGTACGTGGTGCCGGCGGATAACAAGTGGTTTACCCGGCTGGTGGTTTCAACCGTGCTTGTGGACACGTTGGAATCGCTCGATCTTGCGTATCCCAAGGTGGATGCGGCGAAGCGCAAGGAACTGGAAGCAGCGAAGAGAATTCTCATATCCAAGAAGTAGGTTGTGCGGTGGGGCGTGACTCGAAGTCAGTTTCGCGATGGCAGAAATATGCTCTGCCCTTTGCAGCCAGCCTCGGCTGGATTACCATAGCCAAATTGTCCACTTCTTCCCGGAGATAACCTAAACATGGGCCCAGACAGATTTCGCGCGAATGTGTCGATCTTTGCTCGATTGGTTTTCGCGGTTGCATTCGCGGTCGTGATTGCGGTTCCCGCACACTCCCAAGCCAAACCTGAGCGCCAATCCAAAGCCGTGAAGCCGGCGCCGCCAACCCAGACCGCGCAGCCTGCGACCACGGCTGCGGGCGATGCCGACGCTGCCGATGCCGCCAAGCCCGAGGAGAAGGCTTTCAAAGGGATGAAGTACCGCATGATCGGTCCATTTCGAGGGGGGCGGTCGCTGACCGCCGCGGGAGTTCCGGGCGATCCGACGACCTACTATTTCGGAGCGACGGGCGGCGGAGTCTGGAAGTCGACCGATGGTGCGATGACGTGGTCGTCCGTTTTTGACAAAGAGGGGACGTCAGCGATCGGGAGTATTGCGGTTGCGAGTTCCAATCACAATGTTCTGTATGTAGGCACCGGCGAGGCCTGCATTCGCGGCAACATTTCGCACGGCGATGGAGTCTACAAGTCGCTGGACGGCGGCAAGACCTGGAAGAACGTGGGACTGAAGGATTCGCGGGCGATCGGCAAAGTCATTATTAATCCCACGAATCCCGACATCGCGTTTGTCGCGGCGCTGGGGCATCCCTACGGGCCGAACACCGAACGTGGTATTTTCCGCACCCTGGACGGCGGCAAGACTTGGGAAAAAGTTCTCTACAAAGACGAGAACACCGGCGGCATTGACGTCGCCTTCGATCCGCATAATCCGAATATTCTCTTCGCCGCTCTGTGGCAGGCGCGGCGCACCTCCTGGAGCATGTCGAGTGGAGGCCCGGGCAGCGGACTCTACCGATCGAACGATGGAGGCACAACCTGGAAGCACATTGAGGAACACGGCCTGCCCAAGGGACCATACGGAAAGATTGGCGTGGCCGTAGCTGCGAATTCAGACCGCGTGTATGCGCTGATCGAAGCCCACAATCCGGACGGCGGCCTCTACCGCTCAGATGATGGGGGCGAGTCGTGGCAGTTGCTGAATCCCGACCACGGTTTGTGGCAGCGTCCGTGGTACTACATGCACGTGATCGCTGACCCGCGGGATGAGAACGTTCTTTACATCATGAATGTCGAGTCCTACAAATCGACGGATGGTGGGCATCTGTTCAACAAAGTCAGGGTTCCGCACGGCGATAACCACGGACTCTGGATCGATCCGCAGAACACGCGCCGGATGATCGCGTCGAACGACGGCGGAGTTACGATAACGCTCGACGGCGGCAAGACCTGGAGTCTCCAGGATAATCAGCCCACCGCGCAGTTCTACCACGTCATCACGGACTCGGCCACGCCCTATCGCGTGTACGGACCACAGCAGGACAGCGGGACAGTCGCGATCATCAGCCGCAGCGATGACGGATCGATTGACAAGAGTGATTGGTACGACGTGGGCGGCGGCGAGGCCGGCTACATCGCGCCGGATCCGCGCGATCCGAATATTGTCTATGCAGCTGATTATCAAGGAAACATCACGCGTTACGACCGGCACATCGGGCAGGTGAAAGCGATTACCGAGCAGCCGGAACTTTCCGATGCGCACGGGGCTGCAAACCTGGAACACCGTTTCCAGTGGACGGCGCCGGTCATGCTTTCTCCGCACGATCCCAGCACGCTCTATCACGCCGGGGAAGTGTTGTTTAGAACCACCGACGGAGGAGTGCACTGGCAGGCCATCAGTCCGGACCTGACGCGGAATGACAAAGAGAAGCAGAAAGTCTCAGGTGGCGACATTACGATCGACGACTCCGGAACCGAATACTACGGCACAATTTTTGCGCTGGCGGAGTCACCGATCACCAAGGGCTTGCTCTGGGTGGGCACCGACGACGGCCTGATTCAGCTCACGAAGAATGAAGGCAAGACCTGGGCCAACATCACTCCCAAAGACATGCCGGAGTGGGCGCGCGTCAGCCAGATTGATGCTTCCGCGCACGATGCCGGGACTGCATACGTTGCGGTCGATCGCCACCAGTTCGACGATCTGCGTCCGTACATTTACAAGACCAGCGACTACGGCAAGAGTTGGACGAAACTGACGCTGGGAATTCCTGATACGACTTTTGTGCGGGTGGTGCGAGAAGATCCGAAGAAGCGGGGATTGCTGTACGCCGGAACGGAAACGGGCGTGTATGTTTCGTTGAATGACGGTGCGAACTGGCGTCCGCTGCAGTTGAATCTGCCGACCACGCCGGTGCATGATCTGGTGATCAAAGACAACGATCTCGTGGTCGCCACGCACGGGCGGGCGTTCTGGATTCTCGACGACTTGTCTCCGCTGCGGCAGTACAGCGATGACATCGTGCAGAAAGACGCGTTCCTGTACGCGCCCGGGGCGGCTTACCGGATCCAGGCGGGAGCGGGCGGCGAACGGCATCCTTCCAAGCGGACGGGACAGAATCCGCCGGCCGGCGCGGTCATTTATTACTTCCTGAAAGACGCGCCCAAGGCTGATACTGAGGCTAAGATCGAGATTCTTGATGCTTCCGGCAAAGTCATCCGCAAGTACTCAAGCGCGGAGTTCAACACGCTGGAAGAGCCGCCTGATCCTGACGACAAGAAGCCGGAAAAGCAACTCAAGCCGGAAGCTGGCTTGAACCGCTTCGTGTGGGATTTGCGTTATGAAGAGGCGAGACACGTCTCCGGCTACTATCTCTGGGAATATGGCGGCGGAGCGCGGGGGCCGGTGGCCGTGCCCGGTCACTACCAGGTTCGGCTCACGGTTGGCGCTCAAACCCAGACTGCGGCTTTTGATTTGAAACTGGATCCACGGGTTCAGGTGAGCCAGGCCGATCTGGAGCAGCAACTCAATCTGCTGTTGCAGACGCGCGACGAGCTGAGCCGGGTGTACGACACAGTCAATCAAATCCAGGACGTTCGTGCGCAATTGTCGGGGTTGAAGAGGCGGCTTCCGGAGAACGCCGGTACGAGGACGATCGTCAACGCGGCGGACGACTTGGAGAAGAAGTTGGTCGCGGTCCGCGAAGAACTCATCAACCTGACCATCAGTGCCAACGAAGACTCGCTGGCGTATCCTCCGCAGCTGGACGCGAAGTTGGCCTACCTCGCCATGGATGTGGGAACCGCGGATTCCGCGCCGACCGAGGCCGAGCAAAAACAGTTTGAGAAGCTGAAGCGGCAGAGCGGGGAACTGATCGGGCGTTGGGAGGACCTGCAACGCCGCGATCTGGCCGCATTTCAGAAGCTCACGGCGGAGGGCAGCCTGTCTACGGTGGTGGTGCCGCCGCCGGGACGCGCCCCGGACGAGACGGTTCCGGCGCACTAATATCACTGCACCTTTCCGAAGGCTGGGGAGAGGCCAGGAAGCATCGGGTTCTTCTCCGCCCGTTGATTCCCCGGATTACTCGTATTACTTCCGTGCCACTTCCATGGCACCGATGTGCCTTGTTCAGATTCCGGCGCGTTGCTATTGTGCCGATAGAGATGTTAGTTCCTCCCCTAAGGGTCCGTGAGTAGATCCCGATTGGGGGGTGTTCTATGCGAAAGATGCACCTGTTCTATGCGGCAATTGGCTTTGCGGTGGCCCGCTGGATATTCAAGCGGCAAGCAGCGTCAGTCGTAGACCCAGTCACACGGTTCCGGTCACAGGGCCTTCTGTAGAACGGTTTTTCCGGGCTTGGGCGTGCGCCCCGTTGCGCCTCCATTTCGTCAGCGCGCGCCCATTGTTCCTTCCTGCTCCCTGAAGTAACTGTTACCAAGGTTTGCCTGTATCATCCTGGTTTCTCCGATCTCTCCATACAATTAGCTCAGGGATGCTCACTCTACGAGCGGTCCGCGATCTGATCTGAGCTTTCATGTCGGGGCTTCGAAAAATGCGGCTGGTCCTTGCGCTGCCCGTGCTGCTGGCAGCGTTGATGCCCGCTCGTTTGGCGGCGCAGGATGATCCGAACGATCCGAACGACACTCCCTTGGGAGACGTGGCGCGCACCCTGCGCAAGAAGTCTCCACCATCCCAGGACGTGATCGATGACGATAATTTGACGAAGGTGATGGAGCAGGCGGAGAGCCGCCACCTGCCGGGTTCGGCGCTGAAATTCCTTATGGCAGGAGAAAGCAAAGGGTTTCAGGTCAGTGTGCCGGATGCTACCTGTAACCTCGCTTTCACGGCAAACGTGAAGTCGCTGCTTACGAACCAGTACGCGCAGATGGAGCTTCCACCGGGCGAATTGTCGAAACTCCAGGGACCGGCCACGATTGAAGGAGATGCGCTGATCGTTGCCGTCTACAACAGAACTGATTGGCACGTCAGCGAGATTGCGGTGGCTCTGACGGTCATCAAGAAGAGCGAGTTTCGCGATGCGTCGGCGTCGGCCGGTGGTACGGAAGACGAAGTTCGGCCGGAGAAGAAGCCTGATGTGACGGTGATTTACCGGATGCGGGCGGCCGCGCCTCCATCGTCCACTACGGTTTTCAGCGCGCAGCTGAAAGGGGAACTTGCGAGCGACGAGGAGTGGCACTGGGCGATCGTGCAAGCGAGAGGGTATGCTCCGCAGAGCTACGCCGGCAACGTGCCGCAAACAGGGGCGGAAGCCAACGGTCCGGCTTCGGTCCAATCGATATCAGACCAGTCGACGTCGCCTAAGCCGACATTGTCTCCGGCGGTGGCTGCCCCCCAGAGCACTCCGGCGGTTTCACTGCCGCACAGTCCGCAATAGAATCGAGCGCGCCGTAGCCGCAAAGCTTCTACTTTGCGTATTTTCCATTCTGCACTTCATACTCGACGCGGAATGGTTTCTGCGTCTTGCGGTCCTGCCAGCCTTCCTGCGCAATCAGGCTGTTGGCCTGCGCGAGGCGCTCGGACGGCAACGGATGGGAGCGGAAATATCCCTGCAAACTTTGAATGGCGAGTTGCGAGAGTTCTTCTTCCGGACTCTGCGCATGAATCACGTATTCGTTGTGCAGCTTGCTGAAGCGTTCGAACATGCTGACTGCGCCGTATGGCGAATAGCCCGCCAGCACTGCCAGACGCATGCCTTCGCGGTCAGCTTCAAGTTCTTCGTCTTTGTTGTAGCCGGCTTCCCATACCTGCAGCGGGATTTGCACGATGGCGCCTACGATCCCAAGTTTCAGATTTCGTAGCTGGGCTTCGATCTGCACACGTTCGGCGCAGTGGTAGTGATCGATGTGTTCGACCTCGTGTCCGATCACGGCCGCGAGTTCGTCTTCGCTGGTCATCAAGTCGAGCATCCCCTCGCCCACATAGACCGGGCCGCCAGGAAGAGAGAAGGCGTTGAGCATCGCTCGATCCGGCACAAGATGAAATGAGTATGGCAAATGCCGGTGGGCGTTCAAACTGACGGCGTTTCCCACCTGTCGCACGTAACCATCGAGCGCCTGCTGTTCCGGACTCAGTTTTTCCGCAGAGATGGAGCATTCCTCGGCTAGTTCCTTGCCGACCGCAATCTCCTCTACATCGGAGAGACGCGTGAGGCGCATGGGAGCCCGGCTCAGATCGCGCTGGGCATCGGCGGCCATGGCCACGAGGGCATTGGGCGAGACGGGCGTAGGGTCGTGCCGCCGCTGGCTGAAGTAGAGCCCAGCCAACCCGACGAGCAGCACGACCACAAACGCGAAGGCACGTTTCATAAAAATTGGCGAATCTTCTCGCTATACCTGGTGTAAAGAAATGAAGCCAGGACCATGGCCGCGCCTACGATCACAAACGTGATATAGCGATCGCGCCAGCTCCAGGCCCCGATCCACATATCGAGCAGCAGGATTTTGGCGAAACTAACCATCAGAAGAAGCAATCCGGTCAACCGAAAACTGCGTTCATTGATGACGAAGGCGAAGATCAGGATCGACAGCGCTTCGATGCCCCATGCGACCGTGACCATGCCGGCGCGCATCTTGATCGCGAGCATGAGCGTGAGAAGAGCGACAGGGGCAAAGAACATGAATTGTTCCGGATGCCGCACCAGCGCCGCGATCCAGTTGCTGGAAGGCTGTGCTCTTTGGCGATCGCGCCATTGGAACGCGAAAGGCAGGCAGGCCAGCAGGACGGCAATGCCAGAGCCCAGAACAAAGTATCTGCCGGTCCAGTTCCCGTCGGTGAAATAGCTTGCGCCGAAAAGGTTGTGCATCACGCCGCGGGTGCACGCGCCGACCGTCAGAAGCAAAGCCTGATGCAAAAAGATAGGACGGTTCAGCAGCAGGGCAACTCGGAAGAGAGCGAAGACCACAGCCGCCCATGCGGTGACCAGCCATTCGTTGGCAAACTGGAAATATAAAAGAGCGACGACCGTGCCCGTGCCAAGATAGGCGAGCAACATGTCGAAGTGAAAACCGCGGTCGTCGCGCGCTGCTTGTTCTCCGGGACCTAGCTGGGCGTAGACGAAGAACAGGATGAGGGTGATGGGAATCACGGTGTACATGCGGGGCCCCCAGAATTCGTTGGGATTTCCGGCGGTCAGATTGGCAAAGAAGATGCGGCCGAACGAAGCGGCCAGGGCCACGTAGGCTTGAAATCGAAACTGCCTGGTCCTGCGCCAGAGACCGTACTCGAAGAGCACGAGGCCGAAGACGGCCCAACCCACGGCGATACTCAGCGACTCCAGCTCATACCACAGGAGCAGGGAAACCAACGCTGATGCCGCCCACGAATAGATGTGGTGAAACTCGCGCTCGCGGAATTGCTCGGGCATGCGAATGAGCCGCGAAAGCGCGTAAAAGATGACCGCGACAATGGCCAGCGAGAGCAGGCGCACGCTAATGCCGTGCCAGGTGTCCGTCACGTAGAGGTTCACGGTCACGCTGCGCAGCATGGTAAGGGCGGCGAGGGCATGGGCCTGCCATCCAAGATCCTCAAGATCAAAACGGCGATCGACCAGCGCCAGCACCAGAGCAAACACCGCCCACACGGCCGCCAGCCATGCCGTTGACGCTTCGTGCCACGCGAGGAAGGCGAGCAGTGCGGTCGCGGCAGTGGTGTGCAGGTGAGCGACCGGGCGTCGAGATTCAGAGCCAAGTGGCGTCGACTTGCGCGAAAGGAAGTAGAGGCCCGCGGCCACGATCGAAATTGTGACCAGCCGCAGCGAGATGCCCTGCCACAGTGGCTGCTCCAATTCGAGGTTGAATGTGTAGGCGCGTACGAGCGCGCACGCAGCCACAGCATTGGCCTGCCATCCCAGTTGGCGGTAACCGATCCTGCGCATGACCAACGCGAGGACGACCGCAAAAGCAATCCAGGAAACAGCGATCCATGGTGCAGGCACGGCTTCGTTGAGCACCCAGACCATCATCCCCGTGCCCGTCCAGCTATATGCGATGCGCCCAAGCCTGACGTGGTACTGATTGGGTACGCCGATTCGCCGGGCAATCCAATAAGCTCCGGCGACGACCGGCAGTGCTGCAAAGGCATGAAGCGGAATGTCGTGCCAGCACTGGGATCCGGATGGATCGGCCGTCGCCGCGGCAAGGGCCGCCAAGACGCCCAACAAATGTGCATGCCACGCCAGCACGGGATAGCCGATCGCTTGGCCAACTTCCAGCAAGGCCACAGCGAAAGCGATGGCAGCAAAGGGTTGCCAGAGTTCCGGCACCTCGTAGTAGATCAGCGCGGTGATTAGCGCCGTGCCTGCGAGGGCGAACAGGCCGCGGAAAAGTCGTTGGTTGGCGTCATCGCGCACGGCGGCCCACTTCGCCGTGAGATAAAAGGCGGCCGCCACAATAGGCAAGGTGATGAGGCGGTTCTGGACGTGGGTGTATTGCGGAACTTCGCTGTGCAGGTTGACCACGACGACGCGATACAAGGCCAACAAGCCAAGAGCGCCGTACTGGACTTGTAGGTGGATCGACTTCAACCTTCGTCCGAGCACGGCCAGCGTCAACATGATGCCGGCAAAGGCTAATGCGGTCCAATCTGCCGAGAACAGTGCCCAGGCCGCGGACGCAGCCGCAAATCCTCCGACATAGGAGTGAGCCTTGAGCAGTGGCGCATCGGGCGAATCACTGAAGAAAGGTCGCCATCGCTGGCCCACGAACAGAGCATTGAGATAAAAGACAGCGGCGCAGAGCGCGAACATTGATCCTGCGGCCACCACGACATCGTCGCTGACGCGCCGGGCCACCATGAGCTCTTGAAAGTCGACCCCAACCAGGTGCGAACCGACCAGTAGCCCTGCGAACAATCCCAAGCGCCTGAAAACGACTTCGCCCACAACCACGCCTGCTGCCAGAAATGCTTCGGCGCCGATCAGCCACAGGATGGCAAGGTTGTTTCCGGAATAGCGGAACGGAATGGCGGCAATCATGAGCGCCGCACCCAGAACGTTGAGGACGACGAATGCTTCGCGCCGGCGCTTGCTCTGCGGAAGTTGTCCGATGCTGAACTCCACCGCACCAATGATTAGCAGAGCCATAAATGCCAGTTCAGGGCGCACCGACTGGAACTTCATGGCGCCGAGCAACAGCAGGGTATTGAGCAGCGCGGCCACCGTCGAGATGTGTTCGTCTCGCGACGACTTCGGTTTCCGGATGACATACGAAACGCGATAGGTGATCCAATAGAACAGGAGGATGGCAGTGCTGGGGTGATAGTCCGCAAACGTGTGCCCGTCTGCGCCAGCGGGACCGAGCAGGCGATACAACCAGTAGATATGATTGGCGTAGCTCGACAAAATGCCGAAGACTTCGAGCTCGAACCATCCCATCTTGATCACGATGGTGACCAACCCAATGGCGAGGATCACGCCGGCGGAGAGACTGTAGACGTCGTCATTGCTGAGCGACACGGTCCAATACGCCAACAGAAACGCCATCCCCGTGACCACCTGCGAGCGATAGCGCAAGGTATGCGCCACCATGGCGAGCGCCACGATGAGCATGAGAACGAGATCCGTGCCGAGTGATTCCACCACGCGCATCAATGCCACGTGGTTTAACGCGTACGTAGTAAAAAAGAGCAGAGCCCATCCGCCACCGATAAAGGCGTAGGAAAAGACGCGGTAGCGCTCGCGTTTCTCCAGGAAAATGCCACCGCCAAGAAGCCCAAGAGACACCACGTAAGAAAGTACGACCTTACCAAAGCGCCCAAGCTGTCCGAGTTCCTTAATGCCAAAGTACGCGACCCCGAGCACGATGAGAACAATGCCGATCTTGTTCAGCCAATTTCTTCCCAGTATTTCTTCGAATGCGAACACCGACTTCATGCGCTGCTCGGAGGTTGGCCGGGGAACAGAAGAACTTAGAGTAGAGGAATGCGGAACGGAAGCCCGGAACGCGGTAGACTGCGGGGGCGCGGCGACACGAGCGGCTGGCGGGGCCGGCACAACCGGCGCTGATGGAGCCGTGGTGGGCGGCGTCTGTGTCCGCGAAAGCGGGGGCGGAGTCGCCGCGGATGGTGGCCGAGTGGGTTGCGGGCCGTGAGTTGGAACAACGGGAGTCGGCACAACGGGCACGGGCGGTTTCGACGCGGGCGGTGCCGCTGCTGCAATTGGAGGCGCAACGATCGGAGGCGGAACAGGCTTCGGCTCGGTCGTCTTTACAGTTGCTGGAACTGGCGGCGCCGCTTCTTCTCTTTTCTCCCGTGACGCAATGGGCTCCGCCACCCTTTCAACGGCAGGAATGGGCGGAGGGCCGCTGGCTGAAGAGAGGATCGCCGGTTCCGCCGGCTTCTTAGCCTCAGCCACAACTGGCGCGGTCGCCTTGTCAGGCTGGGTGTGAAGGGCTGAACGGGCGGGCTGCGACGTTTCGTGGGCTGGCTCTGTAACTACAGGCGCGGCCGTTATCTGGCGCCTGAGTTCCAATAATTCACGATGCAGGGCATCGTTCTGTTTGGTATTCAGTTCGGCCAGATCCCGCAATTGCCAACGAAGTTTATTTTGTTTCCAAGCACTGATTCCAACTGCGGCCAGAGCGAACACGATGCTAATTGTCGGTTCGCTTAAGGCTAATACCGCGATCACTACGAGAACGAGTTCCAGCATTGGCACTCCCCCGTATGTTCGTGATTCCGTAGCCTAGATAGTAGAACGCGCTGGAGGTCGAGTCTTGCACTTTCTTTCCTCCTGCAAACCCAGTAGTTACTAACGTTCTGATCTGTTGTGACTAGATTACGGAATCCCTTCGTGACAAGATGTGCAGAACTCCAACAACAGCAGGAGCCTGTGAGCGCAACTTATGAGCCAAGGTACTGCCGCGACTGTGGTTGAGACTTCCGGAATTTCGAATGCCGAAAACGCACCGAACTCTGCCACTCCGGCGTGGCGACGGGGTTTCTGGTCGCTGGTGATCACGCAATTCCAGGGCGCGTTCAACGAAAACGGCCTGAAGAATCTGGTGGTCTTCCTGATTCTGGGGATGGCCATGCAGAAGGCCGATCGCGATCGACTGGTCCTGGTCGTCGGGACGCTGTTCTCGGTTCCGTTCATTCTCTTCTCGATGACGGGGGGCTATCTCGCGGACCGCTTCAGCAAGCGCACCGTCACCATCGGAACCAAGTTCCTGGAGATGGCGGTCATGGCGCTGGCGATCGCGGGACTGGGCTGGCAGAATCTGAATCTTGAAATGGGGGCCGTCTTTCTGGCCAGCACGCAGGCGGCGCTCTTCGGTCCATCGAAGTATGGGTTGCTCCCGGAATTGCTGCCCGAGCCGTTGCTCTCGTGGGGCAATGGTGTGCTCGAACTCGGAACGTTCCTGGCCGTGATCGCCGGCGGCGTCTCCGGTGCGTTTCTGGCGGACTTCTTTCAGTCTCATCAGGGTTGGTCGGGGCTCATTTTTCTGGGGCTGTCTTGCGTGGGATTGATCTTCAGCCTTGGAATTACGAAAGTGCCCGCCGCCGATCCCGCGAAGAAGTTTCGCGCCAATCCGATTGGCGATCTATGGGTGCAGGGCAGCCTGATCCGCAAGGATCGCGTGCTCTGGCTGGCCGTCCTCGGCAATACGTATTTCTGGTTTTTGGGCGCGCTGCTCACTGCGAATATTGTCTTCTATGGCAGCGATGTGCTGCACATCAGCTCGACCCGTACGGGGATTCTTCAGGCAGCGGTTGCGATCGGCATAGGGCTGGGCAGTCTGACCGCGGGATATCTATCGAGTGGCAAGGTCGAATATGGACTGATTCCGCTGGGCTCGGTCGGCATGACCGTATTTGGGATCCTGCTTTCCGGGAAGAATCTCTCGTTCGCGCATGTGCTGGGGCTGCTCGCCGCACTGGGCTTCGCGGCTGGATTCTTTGCGGTGCCAGTCAACGCGCTGATTCAGCATCGCCCCCATGAAAAAGATAAGGGCGGTGTGATCGCAGCGGCGAACCTGCTGTCGTTCGTCGGCATCGGAGTTGCGGCGGGCATTTACTACTTCTTCCAGCACTATACCCGCCTAAGCCCGCCGAACATCTTCCTTTCTGCATCGCTGATGACGGTCGCCGCGACCGTGTACGTTTTGTACCTGCTGCCGGACGCCTTGCTCCGGCTGCTGCTGTGGATCGCGACTCACACTCTCTATCGGATTCACCTGCAAGGGCGCGACAACGTTCCGGCCAAGGGCGGCGCTCTATTGGTCCCGAACCACGTGTCGATGGTCGACGCGGTGTTGCTCATCGCCTCCATTGATCGCCCGATTCGCTTCCTCATGTTCAAGGGTTCCTACGACCATCCGCTAGTGAAGCCGTTTGCAAAGATCATGGGAGTAATTCCGATCTCGTCGCAGCTTCGTCCGCGCGAAATGATTCAGTCGTTGCGCACGGCAACGCAGGCTTTGAAGGACGGGGAGGTAGTTTGCATTTTCCCGGAAGGCCAGATGACGCGGATCGGTCAGATGCTGCCGTTTCGGCGCGGCATGGAGAGGATCGTAAAAGGCGTGGACGTGCCGATCATCCCCGTGAATCTCGGAGGCGTGTGGGGATCGATCTTCAGCTTCGAGCGCGGTAAGTTTCTGTGGAAGTTGCCGCGCCGGATTCCGTATCCGGTCACCGTGACATTTGGAAAGCCGATGCCCGCGACCACCGGGGCGCAGGAAGTGCGGCAGGCCGTGCAGGAACTCGGCGCAGAGGCGTACCACTTGCGCAAGCGCTACATGCGGACGCTGCAACGCTCCTTCGTGCAAACGGCGCGGTGTCATCCCTTCCGCTTCGCGATGGCGGACGGGCGCAATCCGGAGGTCAAGTTTGGCAAGGCTCTTACCAGCGCTGTGTTCTTGGCGCGGCGGCTTCGTTCCGTTTGGCTCAACCAAGAGATGGTTGGCATTTTGCTGCCGCCCTCGGTTCCAGGCGCGCTGATCAATCTGGCGGCCCTGCTGATGGGGAAGGTCCCGGTCAATCTGAACTACACAGCTTCGAATGAAGTTCTAGCGTCATGCGCCTGGCAATGCGAACTGAAAACGGTGATTACATCGAAGGCCTTTCTGGAGCGCGTGCATCTCCGGGTGCCGGCGCAGGCCATCATGCTGGAGGATCTCGCCGACAAGCCAGGTTCGCTGGAACGATTGAGCGCTGCGCTCATCTCCTGGCTGCTGCCTGTGCGGTTCATCGAGAAGGCTGTTGGATCGGCGCGCCAGACCGGCCTTGATGACATTGCCACGATTATTTTTTCCAGCGGCAGCACTGGCGATCCCAAGGGAGTCATACTCACTCACTACAACGTCGCGTCCAACGTGGAGCAGTTAAATCAAGTCTTCATGCTCGGGCGGAACGACAAGATTCTTGGAATTCTGCCATTCTTCCATTCCTTCGGTTTCACCGGGACGCTTTGCCTGCCCACCACCATTGGAATGGGCGTCGTGTTCCATCCCAGCCCGCTTGAAGCGCGGGCGATTGGCGCGCTGGTCAGCCAATATGGCGTCACGTTCCTGCTGGCGACGCCGACGTTCTTGCAGGCGTACATCCGGCGCTGCGAACCGGAGGATTTTGGCAGCCTGCAGTACGTGATGGCCGGTGCGGAGAAACTTCCGGAGCGAACCTCGATTGCTTTTGAAGACCGCTTCGGAGTCCGTCCGCTCGAAGGCTATGGCTGCACCGAATGCTCGCCTGCGGTTACCGTGAACACGCGCGACTTCCGGGCGGCGCAGTTCCGTCAGGTCGGTGCCAAGCGTGCGAGCATTGGGCATCCGCTACCGGGCATCAGCGTGAGGATCGTGAATCCCGAGACGTTCGAGCCACTTCCCTTAGGCGACACTGGCTTGCTGCTGGTGCGCGGTCCCAATGTGATGCAGGGATACTTGAATCGTCCCGAGAAAACTGCCGAAGTCTTGCGCGACGGATGGTACAACACGGGCGACATTGCTGCGGTGGATGAGGACGGTTTCATTCGCATCACCGACCGCATGAGCCGGTTCAGTAAAATCGGCGGCGAAACGGTGCCCCACATCAAAGTCGAGGACAAGCTGCATGAGCTCAGCGGCGCCACGGAACAAACCTTCGCGGTAACGGCTGTGCCCGACGAGAAGAAAGGCGAACGCCTGATCGTGCTGCACACGCTGCCTGAGGACAAACTGGAAGCCTGCCTCGCCCTGCTTGCCAAGTCCGACCTGCCGGCGTTGTGGAAGCCGCGGCCCGATCAGTTTGTCCACCTGGATGTGTTGCCGTATCTGGGCATAGGCAAACTTGACCTGCGGCGTCTGAGGGAAATCGCGACCGAAACGTCGGTGCAATAACGATCAGGGAACGCCCAGCGCCTCCAGCGTGCTGCGATAGTTGTCTCCGGTGGGGCCAGAACCCTCATGAGCTCGGACGAATCCTAGAATGCTTGACCTCGGAAGCTTCTGGAAAGTCGCGGTTTGTCAAGAAGCGCTGGGCCGGATCAAAGAATCCGACACGGGCCAGAAAGGACGCGCCGTAGTACTCGGCATCTTCGAGTGCGCCGTCGGCGATGTTCACCTTGAACGATCCATCGGGCTGCAGAGAGTCGTGCAAACACCAGGGTCAACAGGCGGTCGATCTCCGCGGCCATGGCTTTTTGTTTCGCGCTACTCGCCTGCGTCCAGCCATAGTGGAATAGCGCGACTTCGTCCATGTTGTTGTGGTTCCAGAACTGGCCCTTCCAGAGCCATCCGGCCGGATAATTGAAATCTTTGAAGGCCAGCGTGGTGTCAAGAACGCGAGGCATGTCCGGCACTTTTCCCTTTAAGTAGGAAACCACGTGGAACGTTATGCTGCGTCGGGAAAACCTTCGCATCCGTCGCGGCGGTAGCATTCTCCCCAGAAACCGGTTTCCTGATTGCGATAGCGGTGCAGCACGCGCTCGAGCAGAGCAGCGCGGAGCGCCGGATCGACAGTGTAATTCTCCGGCTTGCCGCGAACGATCATTTGCAGAAGCGTTGCCAGAGTTTCGTTGAACTCGGGTTCGTGATCGCGTCCGGTGTGGCGTACATCGGAAATCGAAAGCTCATCCAGGTAGGCCGTCAGTTTCTCAGGTGTCGAAACCCGTGCCGGGAAGGCTGGCAGCGGATGCGGCGCAGGCTCGTCCCCCGCCTGCGCCTCAAGGTGGTCATCCGTGGCATACAACTTCAGGTACCACTGCTGATAGCAGGCTCCCCACATGCCGTCGACGTCCACCTTGTCGGACGACGGATGACCAATGCTGGCTTCCAGATCGTGCCGCCGTCCATCGATGAGTTTGAAATGCGCGGAACTGATCAGCAACGACTCCAACTCAAACAGAATCTGATGGTCGCATGTGGTTTTTCCCCTCTTGGCTTCCTCGTCAAACATCCGCGTCGCCAGGGCATCGGCGCGAGCAACTCTCGGTTCACGCTCTTCCTTGTAGCGAGGATTGAAGGCTACGAAGTCTTGCTCCAGCCGGAGAAGGCGTCGCGGTCTACCGCTGTCTGTCTGGGGACCTCAGAAAACGCAGTCACACCCAACAGAAGGCCGAGAGCCAAAAGAAATCTCATGGAGAGTTTATACATGAGTACCTCCTGGAAAGATTGTCGGTTGACCATGCTAGACTAACCACAAATTCCGCAACTGAGGGTACCCATGAAATTCGGCGTCATCATCTTTCCGGGTTCGAACTGCGATCACGATGCCTTCTGGACGATTCAACAGGTCGCGAAGCAGCCGGTCACCTTCCTGTGGCACGAATCGCACGACCTGGAGAACTGTGACGCGGTCATCGTGCCCGGAGGTTTCGCCTATGGCGACTACCTGCGAACGGGTGCAATCGCCAAGTTTTCGCCGGTCATGGAGTCGGTCCGCAAGTTCGCTGACGGCGGCGGCCTGGTGCTCGGTATCTGCAACGGTTTTCAGATCCTCTGCGAGTCTGGTCTGCTGCCGGGTGCGTTGATGCGGAATGTCGGTCTGAAGTACGTTTGCAAGCCCGTACAGGTGCGGGTGGAGAATGTCGAGACTCCCTTCACCAATGCCTGTGCGAACGGAGGTGTGTTGACCATCCCGATCGGCCACATGGAGGGCAACTATTTCTGCGATCCCGCCACGCTGGAAGAGTTGCATCGGCACGATCGTGTCGTGTTCCGCTATTGCTCACCCGGCGGAGAAATCACTGCATCGGCCAATCCCAACGGCTCTTTGGACAACATCGCAGGGATCTGCAGCCCCGGGCGCAATGTCGTTGGCATGATGCCTCATCCCGAGCGCTCGGCCGAGCCCGAACTGGGCTGCACCGACGGAATAAAGGTGTTCCAGTCGATGGTCGGTGCTATGTCCCACCGGTAGCCCTCTTCAGGTTGAACCAGGGAGCGAAGATTTTTCTTGGTTATTAACAGGCTCTCGGTATATGGTCGTGCTTCTTCCCCTGTAGTGCGGGTCCCCAAAACTTGGTCGTGTTTTCACAAGCACACGCGGGGAGGCGTGTCGCTGATGACGCCGAAACAGATTCTAGATTCTTTTTCAGAAATATTAATGCGGGACGAGCGAATTCTCAGCTCGCAAGAACGGTCTCTGGTGGCCACTCTGCTGCAGCATGCCAAGGCTGCCACAGGTGAGAACCAAGAGACGCAGAATGCAGTCCGAGCTGTGATTGCGTCGGCCGTGGGCGAAACCGTCGCTCAGCGGGCTTTCGCGGTGCTCGGCGGAAGCATCGTCGAACGCATCCTCGACGGCAGCGCATTGCCGCTGGGAGATTCGCTCGGCGCGCGCACTGAATATGCCGGCCCCAAGAACCCAAAGGAGCCGGATCCGCCGAGCGTTCGGGCCCCGCACAAGGAGCCACACCGTCCGGTGCGCGATACTCCAGTGGCACCGTCCCCGAAGGATCCGCAACCGCCGAGTAGGCCGCTGCGCACGCCCAGTGACCCCCAACCACCGTCCGCACAACCGCAGCCGCCTGGGGTGCGAGCGCCAGTTATACCGCCTCCGAAGGATCCCCAGCCGCCGAGTTCGGTTCGTACGACGGTGGTTTCGGAAACGAGTGCAGCGATAGCCGAGCGGCCGTCGGTGTTGCCGGCGCAGTGTGTGGTTCTGGATGAGTTCCTGGCTCCACAGGAACTGGAGGAACTCACGCGCTTCACTCTGGAACAGGAAGCCGACTTCAGTGCCAGCGAAGTGGTCTCTCCCAACGCGGATGGCGGAATCGTCAACTACGAACACCGGCGTTCCCGCGTTCTGATGGACCTGGCTCAACACCAGGACGTGATGCTGGAACGCATCAAGGCCGTGTTGCCGCAGGTCCTGGGCAAGCTAGGGATGGAAGAGTTTCCTATCGCAGGTGTGGAGGCCCAGGTCACCGCCAGCAATGACGGAGATTTCTTCCACTTCCACAGCGATAACGGCAGCGATCGCGTGGCCTCGCGCCACTTGACGTTCGTCTACTTCTTTCATCGCGAGCCCCGGCAGTTCGAAGGGGGTGAACTGCGGATTCACGACTCGCGACTGCAAGACGGTGTATACGTCAGTGAAGGCAGTTACCAGGCGATCGTGCCGCAGCAGAACCAGATCGTCTTTTTCCCGTGCGAATTGCTGCACGAAATTACTCCGGTGAATTGTGCCTCGCGGGACTTCGCCGACGGCCGCTTTACCCTGAACGGATGGCTTCGTCGCTGAACAACTCGGCGTGGGTGGAGTGGATGACAACCCTGATGGGAGGAGTGTCGCGGCACACCTATGCCGCGACCTTTCCTCCCGATCGCTTCTATTGCCTGCTCGATGAACTGCCGCTGCACTTGATCCCGCAGCGGGTTTTCAGGTCTGCGCAGCTTCCAGGCGTGGATCAACCCCTCGTTCTAAATCCCGATTGCATCTTGTGCTCTGGCGGGCAATTGCCCGAGGAACTCTCGTCGCGTAAGGAACTGCTCTCAGCCTTTGGTCTCCAGGGGGCTATCGCATGGGTGCGAACTGCGCCGACGGGGAACTTGCTTCCGTTCTGGCTCGGGCCACAACTGGAGAGCATCGTGCGAGGCATGGCTTCGAATGAACGGGTGCCATCGTCAGTTTCTGACAGCGCACGGTGGCTATTGGCGACAGCCGGTCTGCTGGTTGCCGAAGACCGAACCGGTTATGTGGGACCGGGTCTTGGACCCGGTCAGGCCGTGCAAGCGGGCTCGCGGCGCGAAGAGATGGTCAAGAAGGCATCCGCTCTGTTTCGCGAAAAGGGGTACGCGCCGCTTGGAGACTTGATCCATCCGTTTCATATTGCCGCATGGCGCCGCTACTATCGCTACCTGATTAGAACCGGCGCGATCCACCTTGGCGATAAGCAGAGCCCCCGTCGCTATGTGGCCTACAACGAACCCGTGGCGCGATTCTTTCACCAGGACATCGCCGCCACGTTGAGTGCGGTGGCCGGGGAGCCTCTAAAACCGTCTTACGTCTATATGGCTTCGTACCTGAGTGGCGCTGTTCTGAAGAAACACACCGACCGGGAGCAGTGTGAGTTTAGCGTGACTCTCTGCCTGGATTTTGCTCCCGAGCCCGTCCTTGCGACTCCGTGGCCCATTCGCCTGGATACTCCCACCGGCACTGTCATGGTCTACCAGGCTTTGGGGGACGGACTCGCGTATCGTGGCACTCGACTCCCTCACTACCGCGATGCTCTCGGGGAGGGTCAAACCTCAACCTCGATTTTCTTCCACTACGTTGCAGCCGACTTCGCAGGATCGCTGGATTAAGCAAGAAACAGGCGCTTTGCCCAGGTTAGTGCAAGCCTGAGATGAGACACAGGACCGATAAGGCCTGGTTGTAGCTATAGGCGAAGTGAGTGCCATCGCGGCTCACAACAATCGGAGCCACCATCACAACACCAGCAGGTACTCCCGGCTTTAACTCTTGCAGCAGCGTCTCTTTCCCCGTCGCGATTTCCACCTTGTAGATCCTGCTGGGAAACTCACCCAAGTGATAGCCGTAAAGTAGAGAACCATCGCTCGACCATTGCACCGGATGAAAGGCCGGTCGCAGGTTGGCCAAGGGTCGAGACGCACCGCCGTCCAGAGCATAAAGGGCCACGGATCGATTCGGTCCGATCCCAAGGACGGACCGGTTATCGGGCGACAACGGGCCGCACGGAATTCCTTCCGGAGTTGCCGCTCGCGCTCTTCCGCTGGACAGGTCGACGACGTAACACCGGACGGCATGACCCGTCTCATCGCCATTGACGGCAATTCCTTGCCCGTTCGGCAGGAAGCGTGCCCACCCATTATGAATGTGCTCGAGACCACTAACCCTGATCAAGCGAGGCTGTCCGGCGCCGATGGGCAGGAGAGTCAACTGTGGTGCCTGACTGGTGGACATCGAGATCGCCCATTTTCCATCAGGCGACATGCCTCCAGCGCTGCCTTCGCCGAGGCGGATGGGCAACGTGCCGTCCACTTTGCGAATGACGACCGCATAGCCCGGACCGGCGGCTTCGCTGGCGTCCTCGAACAAGACATACTGTCCGTCACGCGAAATATCCCGTGCAGAGTTCAAGTCGTGCCATGACAAGTCCACGTCCTGCTTGCTGCCCAGAGCGCTAAATGCCATGGCTAGGCGCTTAGAATTCAAGGTAACCAGTACGCGGCCATCGGGCGCGATGTCCTGCAGTGTGATGGCTGTCGGCAAGTCGAGCACGGTGCGAGTCTTTCCTGACAGATCCACCGCCATCAGACTAAGGTTGTTTCCCTTTGCCACCGCCGTGAACCAGATCTCCTTTCCGTCGGGGCGCCATGCAACCCCGTGCTCGGACTCCCACGTTCCGGTAAGAGTTCTCACATGCCCGGCCAGGTCGACAACGCAGACCGACCCGAGATTGTCCCAGAGGGCGGGATGATCCATGAAGGCGATCTGGTCGCCTTGAGGAGAGAAGCGAATGTTGCTGATCCATCCGCTGCTTTGATACAGCACATTGCCGCTGGGATATTCCAGGCGGCTGTGGCCGTCGACAACATGCACCACGGCCAACCTGCTTTGAGCGTCCCAGTCTGCCCAACGCACGTCGGCCTCCAATTCCTTCGGGGAGCCACCGGCCAGCGGTGTGCGCGCCAGCATGCCGTCGACGGTTTCGAGTTGACCGTTGTGGTTGCCGTGCAGCACGACCGCGAGTTCGTTGCTGGGGGAAATAGCCAACAGATTGGCGTCGCTCAAACTAAGCGGCTGGGCCAGAAGGGAATTCCCCACCGTGGAGAAAAGCTGCACGGGCTTGCCGTTCCATGCGGCGCTATAGACGATGGACTGGCCATCCGGTGCAAAGCGCGCCGAATAGACCGTGCCTGCTTCGAAGGTTAAGCGTCGGTAGGTCGGAGGTGCGGCCGGAACATGCAGCAGCCGGGCAATTGTCAAAAGAACTGTCGCCAAAGCCAGTGCTGCGACGAGCGCCCAAGGCAGGGCGGTTCTCGTTCGAGTCGCGGTTTTGGGAGAGGGAACCGGTCGAACCGGCGAAGTCCCCGAAAGCGTTTGCACCGCAAAGACCAGATCTTTGGCGGACTGGAAGCGATTCTCGGGATCTTTCTCCAAACAATGCCTGATGATGTCCTGATATCCCGGTGGGATGGCAGCCTCATCCAGGTTGACACTGGTTGGTTCTTCGCGCAGCACCGCGGTCATGGTGTCAACCTCAGTTTCGCCGCGAAATGCCCGGCATCCGGACATCATCTCGTAAAGAATCGCGCCGAAACTGAAGATGTCGCTGCGATGATCCACCGGCTTGCCGCGCAGTTGCTCGGGAGACATGTAAGCGACGGTACCGATCACCGCTCCATGCTTGGTAACGGTGGTCAGCTCTTCAATGGCGCGCTTGTCTTCGGCCGGAGCCTGGAGTTTGGCCACGCCGAAGTCCAGAATCTTGATGCGTCCATCCTTGGTCAGAAACAGGTTTTCGGGCTTGAGATCGCGATGAACAATGAGCCGCTCATGAGCGGCCGTTAGCCCCTGCGCGATCTGCAGAGCATAGTCCGCGGCGGCCCCGACGGGGATGCGCCCTTCAGACAAGCGCTGGCGCAGGTTCTTCCCCTCCAGCAGTTCCGAGACGATGTAAGGCACCGTGCCTTCGAAACCAACGTCATAGATGGCGAGAATGTTGGGATGGTTCAGCGCGGCGGCTGCCCGAGCCTCCTGTTCGAAGCGGCGCAGATGGTCGGGATTGTCGCTGGAAGCTGGCCGGATCAACTTCAGGCCAACATCACGCCCCAGCCTCTCGTCGCGTGCACGAAAAACTTCGCCCATCCCTCCGGCGCCAATCTGTTCGAGGACCCGGTAGTGCCCGACAAGTCGGCCAGTCATAATTGATTACCCGAGCGCGCTTTGCATGGCATGTTAGGGGTGATGGCGCACTCCGTCAAGACCGCAAAAAGACCGCAAAAAGGTACCCTGGCTGGGCGAAAATGCCGGTGACATGCGAGGATCAATATCGGTACGGTCTGGTGGCGGCGCCGTGCTATAATTTGGGTTCGCCTGCATACATACCGAGGCAATCCTGTGATCTCCTCTGAAGGCGAATCCTGCGCCATCCATAGCTCTTTAGACAAGATCTTTCGACACGAGGTCTAACCATGTCCGGCCACTCAAAATGGGCCACAATCAAGCACAAGAAGGGCGCTCTCGACGCCAAGCGCGGCAAGATTTTCACCCGTCTTATTAAGGAAATCAGCATTGCCGCGAAGAACGGTGGCGGCGATCCTGACTCCAATCCGCGCCTGCGCGGCGCCATCGTCGCGGCCAAGGCGGAAAACATGCCCGCCGACAACATCAAGCGAGCCATCCAGCGCGGCACGGGCGAACTGCCCGGCGCCACCTACGAGGAATTCTCCCTCGAAGGCTACGGCCCCGGTGGTGCGGCGGTGTTGCTCGACATCAATACCGACAACCGCAACCGTACCGTCAGCGAGATCCGTCACGTCTTCGGCAAGAACGGTGGCAATATGGCCGAAGCTGGTGCCGTTTCGTGGATGTTCCACAAGAAAGGCGACATCATCATTCCCAAGACCGCCGCGAAAGAGGACGACCTGATGAACATCGTTCTCGAATCCGGTGGGGAAGACCTGAATGACGATGGCGACAACTGGGAAATCCTGACCGAGACTTCCGCCTATGAAGCCGTGCTGGAAGCGGTGAAGAAATCCGGTATCGAGCCCGTATCCGCCAGCGTTGCCATGATTCCACAAAACTACATCAAACTGGAAGGCGCTGCGGCCAACACGATGATCCGCCTGATGGAAGCTCTTGAAGAACACGATGACGTGCAAAACGTGCATTCGAACTTCGACATCGACCAGAAAACGCTGGAAGAAGTTGCGGGATAGTTTGTAGCCCGACGAACATTGAAGAGCCGCCCTTGTTTGGGCGGCTTTTATTCTGGGTGATCGATGGTCGAGTGCGGACAAGGCATTCCGCGGGCCGAAGTTTTCAACACGTTCGTGGAAAATGCTGTGGAAAAGCCACAAAGTATCTTCGTAAGTGATTCACCGGAAGATGCTTCAACACTTTGCACTGGAGCGGGTGCTGGCACTTTCGTGGTAGAACTTGCGGACAAAGTATTTCTTGAAGGTTAGACTCGACAAACTTCTTGTGGACCGTGGTCTCGCCGCATCGCGCGAGCGCGCCCAAGCGCTTGTCCTTGCGGGCAAGGTGCTGGTGGACGAGCAGAAGACCGAGAAAGCGGGCGCTCAAGTGTCCGCGGAGTGCGTAATCCGACTGCTCGGCGAAGATCTCAAGTATGTCAGCCGCGGCGGATTGAAGTTGGAGCGCGCGCTCGAACACTGGAATATCTCAGTCACGGGGAAAGTCTGTCTCGATGTCGGCGCGTCCACTGGCGGGTTCACCGATTGCCTGCTGCAGCGCGGTGCCAAGCAGGTCATTGCTGTGGACACCGGCTACGGCCAGATGGACTTCAAGCTTCGCCAGGATGTGCGGGTCCGGTTGCTGGAAAAGACCAACGCCCGCTATCTGACTCGCGACGCTCTCGGCGCTGCGGTGGATTTCATGGCGATGGACGTTTCCTTCATCTCCGCAACTCTGGTCCTTCCGGCCGTGATTGGCGCTGCGTTTCCGGAATCGGCCGACGAACGCCGGGGACGGCAAATCGTCGTGTTGGTGAAGCCGCAGTTCGAAGTGGGGAGGGAACATGTGGGGAAGGGCGGCATCGTGCGCGACGAAGCCGCACAGCTGGCATCGGTGGAAAAAGTCAAAAGCGCGGTGAAGAGCCTCGGTACTGTGCAGGCCGACACGATTGAATCACCCATCCTCGGCGCCGAAGGGAATCGCGAATTCCTGCTCTATGTTTCGTTCTAGCCCGCTGGGTCCTTTGCGTCCTCGGTGGTGAAGTCACAGAATTTCTGTACAATCTCCTTTTCCCTATGGCCAGCCCGCAAGCATCCTCTCAGAAAACCGCAGCCATCATTGCACGGCCCGATCGTCCGGAAGTCGCGCAGATTCTTCCCGGCCTGTTCACGTGGCTCGGCGAGCACGGCTACAAAGTCATCGTGGATGTGGAAACGGCGAAATATACAACTGGTCAGGAAGTCGTGCCGCGGGCAGAGATGTCTTCGAAGGCGCTCGATCTCGTGGTTGTGCTCGGTGGCGATGGAACCCTGCTGTCAGCCGCGAGGGTCACGGCTGCCGTCGATGTTCCTCTGCTGGGCGTGAACCTGGGATCGCTGGGATTTCTTACGGAAGTGCCGCTGCAATCGCTCTACACGATGCTGGAAGCGATCGCGCAGGGGCGCGCTGCGGTCGAACATCGCTCCCTGATGCAGGTCCAACTGATGCGCGGCGATGCGGTGCGCGGGAGCTATCTGGTCTTCAATGACGCGGTGGTGAACAAGACCGCTCTCGCCCGCCTCAATACCTACGAGCTTTACATCGATAAGGCGTTCGTCGCCAGCTACCGGGCGGACGGCATGATTGTGGCTACGCCGACTGGCTCGACGGCATACTCTTTGTCCGCAGGCGGGCCCGTGTTGATGCCCACGGTCAATGCCTTCGTGATCACGCCGGTGGCGCCGCATTCGCTGACGCATCGCCCGCTGGTGGTGCCGGATTCGGTGGAGATCGAAATCCTGCTGCGCAGTGAAGAAGAAGTCGCTTACTTGAGCCTGGACGGACAGCCTGGTCTGGACCTGCGCGACGGCGACCGCGTCTGCTGCCGCCGCTCCGAGCATCATGTGAATCTTTTCCGCACGGGCGCGGACTTTTTCCAGGTGCTTCGCACCAAGCTGAAGTGGGGAGAACGGCAGAGCTGAGGGCCACTCCGAGGTGCCGCGGAGGCTCGCTTACAGTTCCGCGCGAAGCAGGTCCGACACTTTCTCGCGCCGCCGGATCACCTTGGCCGACTTTCCTGTAACCAACACTTCCGCCGGCCGCGGGCGCGTGTTGTAGTTTGACGCTAGCACCATTCCATAGGCACCGGCATCCAGAATCGCAAGCAAGTCCCCTTCGGCTACGGCAGTCAACTCGCGGTCGCGCGCGAAGAAATCCCCGGTTTCGCACACCGGACCGACGATATCCGTGACTTCGGGCTTCGCGGCGGAGTTCGTGCTCTGCGTCACCGGAACAATCTCGTGATAGGCGCCATAAAGCGCGGGCCGGATCAGGTCGTTCATTGCGGCGTCCACTACCAGAAATCGTTTCCCGTCGTTTTCCTTGCGGTAAATGACCGACGTGACCAACGCGCCCGTGGGTCCGATGATCGAGCGGCCGGGCTCCAGAAGCAGCCGCACGTCGAGATCTCTCAAGGGAGTGGCGAGTGCCCGCGCATACGCCGCCACAGCAGAGGGAAAATCGAGTGCGCTGGGCTTTTCGTAAGCAATCCCCAACCCGCCGCCGGCATCGATGTCGTCGATGCGGTGGCCATCTCCGCGCAATTCGCGGACAAGATCCGCCACTCGCGCCATGGCTTCGGCGAAAGGTGCGACGTCGGTAATCTGGGAGCCGATGTGAACGCTCACTCCCCGCACCTTAAGATACGGGGTACCGGAAGCTTTGGCGTAGAGCGCCCGCGCATCGTGGATGGGTACTCCGAACTTGTGCTTGCGCAAGCCAGTGGAAATGTAGGGATGCGTCTCGGCTGCGACATCAGGATTGACCCGCAGCGCCACCGGTGCCGTCTTGCGCAGGCGACCAGCGCACTCCGCTAGCGCCCACAATTCGGACTCGCTTTCGACGTTGAAAAGCATGATTCCGGCTTTTAGCGCCGCGGTCAGTTCTTCGCGCGTCTTGCCCACACCAGAGAACACAACTTTCTTCACAGTCTTACGGTCTGCTGTAAGCACGCGTTCCAGTTCGCCGCCAGAGACTACGTCGAATCCGCATCCCTTGCGTGCCAGCATTCGCAGGATGCTCAGATTCGAATTTGCTTTGACGGAATAGCAGATGGTATGTGGCTGATCTCGAAAAGCCGAGTCGAACGCGTCGTAGCGCTCGCGGATCATCGCCGCAGAGTACACATAGAGAGGCGTGCCGTATTGCTCGGCCAGTTTCCGCAACGGAGCGTCTTCGCAGTGAAGGACGGAAGTTCCGCTCCGGCGGAAGACACCGTGTTTCGTCTCGCGGTAGACGAATCCGGGGGGGCGCACTGCGGGGCTCTGACTGCGCGTACTCATTTCTTCTTGTGGGGAGTGTGCGCGCCACCGTGCACCCGGATGGCGACGACTGTCTGGTCATCGAAAGTTTCCACGCCGGCCGAGTGTTCGGCGGCGGCCTTGAAGAGCGAATCTACCACGCAGCTTGCCGACTTTGTTGAGCACTCGGCAACGATTTTCTCGACCCGGCCGCGCCCGAATAGTTCTCCCTTGCGATTGCGGGCATCGAGAATGCCGTCGCTGAAGAACACGAACATATCGCCGGGCTTCATGCGGAATTTGAATTCGTCGTAGTCGGCTTCGTCGAACAGGCCGAGCGGCAAGCCGGTCGCTTCGATCACTTCATTCTTGCCGCCATGCACAAAAATCGGGCGGGGAAGTCCGGAGTTCGCCACCGTCAGGGTGCGATGCTCATCGTCCCATACGGCATAAATGATGGAGACAAATTGCGCCTCGATGCGGCGTTCGGCCAGGGATAGATTCACCGCGGAAAGCATTTCGGCCGATCCAGGCTCAATGGGAGCGTGCGACCGGATAATTCCGCTCACCAGTGCGGCGTAGATGGCCGCCGGTGCGCCCTTGCCGCTGACGTCGCCAATCGCTATGCCCAACCGCGACATCGAATAGGGGATGAAGTCATACAAGTCGCCGCCGATGGCGCGGGCGGGGACGAATTTCGCGGCGACGTCCAGGTGGGCTAGCTTCGGACTGGTCTGCGGCAGTAGACGTCCCTGCAATTCCCGCGCCAGTGCTAGATCGCGTTCCAGCCGCCGTTCCTGACGCTCGATTTCTTCGTACAGGCGCGCATTCTCGACGGCAATGGCAATCTGCGCTGCCAGAGTCGTCATCGTGCGCTGATGCTCTTCGGTAAAAAATCCCCGCCGTGTGTGCTCCAGATCGAGCACCCCAATCACTTTGCCTTTATAGACGAGTGGGACGGCCAGTTCAGAACGCGTCTCAGGATTGGCCTCGACATAGCGCGCATCTTTCGTGACGTCGGGCACGAGGACTGCCTGCTTGCTTTCCGCCGCATGACCCACCAAGCCCCGCCCCAGCGGGATTTCGTGCTTCAGATGAATATTCTCGTTGAAACGTAGAGAGAATCGGTGCTGCAGTTTCTCGCCGGAAGAATCGAGCAGCAGGATGCTGAACATCTGGTAGTCAATCAGCCGCCGCACCAGTTCCGCGATTCGGCCGAGCAACTCGTCCAGGTTCAGAATCGAAGTCAGTTCACGCGCAATCTCGTTCAGGAGCAGCAGTATTCGCGCCTGCTTGGTGGTTCGCGTATAGAGCTGCGCATTTTCGATACCGGCTGCCATGCGCGACGCCACCAGCGTTAGTACGCGCACATGCTCTTCATTGAAGTAGCCGGGCTCGCGTGCCTCGATGTCAATTACGCCGATCACGCGGTTCTTGGTGATTAAAGGTATGGCCAGCTCCGAGCGCACGTTAGGCACCGCTTCGATATACCGCGGATCTTTGGTGACGTCGTCAATCAGCACGGCTTGCCGCGACTGCGCTGCCTGCCCCGTAACGCCCTCGCCAACTTTGATCCGGCTGCGCTCGGCAAATTCCGGTGGATAGCCCACCTGAAAGCGGAACCGCAGTTCCTGAGTCTTTTCATGGAGCAGCAGAATGGCGAAAATCTCGTAATCGATGACTTTGCGGACAACTTCGGCGACCCGGCGTACGGTTGTATCCAGATCGAGCGACGTCGCGAGCACGTCGGCGACGTCGAGCAGCAGCGACTCGACCGGCAAGCGATCCGGCTTGGAAAGGACAGTACTCATTCGTTCGTATGATAGCAGCCGCGTTCCCGGATCCCTTAGCCAGCAGGAACATCGACTCGAAAGGCTTTCTGAAGTCAACTTCAGCGCTCTACTCGCGCGCTACGATCTCTGGGCACTACACTCTGGGTACGACGCAAATGTCGGCGAGGTTGCGGTACTTCTCCGCGTAATCGAGTCCGTAGCCAACCACAAATTCATCGGGAATCTTGAACCCGACGTAATCGCCCTCCAGCGGAAGCTTGCGCCGCGACGGCTTGTCGAGCAGCGCCGCGACTCTCAAGGACCGCGGCTGCCGCGCCAGCAGCATCTTCTTCAAATAGGTCATCGTTAAACCCGTGTCGAGGATGTCTTCTACAAGGATGATGTTCTTATCCTTGATGGATTGATCGACATCCTTCAGCAGCCGTACTTCGCCGGTGGAATCCCATCCGCTCTTCAATTCGTTGGCTGGACTAGGACGATTCCCATAACTCGAAACCCCGATAAAATCGAACGTAGAGTCGAGCGGAACCTGCCGGGCCAGATCGGCCAGGAAAATCGCTGCCCCTTTGAGTACGCCGACAAAGATGACGGACTGGCCCGCGAAGTCCTTCGTGATCTGCTCGCCCAGTTCCATCACGCGCTTGGCGATGTCCTGCCGCGAGATCAGCACCTTGAGTTCTGCCATGGCGTTTCATATTAAACTAGGTGGGCTGATTAAGGGAAAAGCACTCAGCGTCCCGACTCTCTTCGAATGTCGGTTGCCGAGTGTTGATAGCTAGGCGCTAGCAGCTAGGAGCCATAAGCAGCATGAATCTGAAAGGCATCAAACTCACGTGGTTGGGCCATTCGACTTTCCGCATTGAAACTCCCGTCGGGAAGACAATTTTTATCGATCCGTGGATCATGGGCAATCCCATGTGCCCCGAGGCCGACAAGAAAGTGCAGAAGGCCGACGTCCTGCTCTGTACGCACGGTCACGGCGACCATATTGGCGACGCCGTCGAAGTTGTCAAACAGCACAACCCGCTTGTGGTCGGAATCTACGAACTTTGCCTTTGGATGGCGAAAAAGGGCGCCAAACAGATTTCTCCCATGAACAAAGGGGGAACGCAAACGGTTGGTGACATCAAAGTGACGACGGTTCACGCCGATCACTCCTGCGGCATCCAGGACGGCGCCGAAATCGTCTACGGCGGCGAGGCCTGTGGCTACGTCATCGAGTTTGCGAATGGCGGGAAGATCTACCACGCCGGCGACACTAACGTATTTGGTGACATGGCGATCATCCGCGAGCTTTACGCGCCCGAGATTGCGATGATTCCCATGGGCGATCTTTTCACCATGGGACCGCGCGAGGCTGCATACGCGATCAATCTGCTTAAGCCTAAGACGGTCATCCCCATGCACTTCGGCACCTTCCCGGTGCTGACCGGAACTCCCGGCGCACTGCAGAAACTGGTGCCAGGGGTCGAAGTGTATGAAATGAAGCCGGGTGTCACCGTCGGCGGCTGAACCATCAGTACCATCACTGTCAGTATCATCACACTCGGAAAGGGAAGCGCGTGACTCAAGCTAAGAAGAAAGACTCTGCTCCCAGTTGGCGGCACTACAACTTCACTACGGCGGGGCCGGTCGATGACTACCTCTATTCCATGCTCCCCAAGCGCGACGAAGTGTTGGCAGAGATGGAAGACTATGCCACCGCGCATAACGTCCCCATCGTGGGCCCGGCCGTGGCACGCGTGCTGCAGCAACTGGCGATGATGATCAACGCCCGCACGGTGTTCGAACTGGGCTCCGCCATTGGATATTCCACCGTCTGGTGGGCTCAAGCCGTGGGCGACAAGGGACGCGTGATCTACACCGACGGCGACTCGAAGAATGCGGAAAGAGCGCGCGGCTATTTCTCACGCGCCGGAGTCTCGAGCCGCATCACGCTACACACTGGGGACGCGCTGGAATTCCTGTCGGAGCAGAAGCAGGAGTTCGACATTATCTTCAACGACGTCGACAAGGAAGATTACCCGCGCGTGTTGCGCCTGGTAGCGCCGCGACTGCGCAAGGGCGGACTGTTCATTACTGACAATGTGTTGTGGAGCGGCCGGGTCGCCGAAAAGAATCCGACCGATGCGAGGACCAAAGCCATCCTCGAATTCAATCGCAAACTTTACGACACGAAAGAGTTCTACACGACGATTTTGCCCATCCGCGACGGCTTGGCGGTTGCAGTTAGGAAATAGGAACAGCTCATCTATAAGATCACGGTCTCGGTCGCGTCCGGCCTTAATGACGGACGCGACTTTCTTCCAGATTTATGTTTAGACGCTGCCTTTTAACACTCCCGTAATATCGCCTCTCTATAGTTCCCCCATTCCATTGCGTTTGAAATCTTGGCTTCTTAGCCCCAAAGGATCACCATGGCCACCGCATCCACCGTCCTCGATTCTAAAATTCGCCGCTCCCCCGGCAAGATCGGCATGCTCGTTTTCGGCGTCGTCTTAGTTGTCGGCTTCGCCTATGCTGGATCGCATCTGCTGGGCGACCTTTCCACGATTCATAACGAAAGCGTGCTTCCCTTCGTGCTGCTCGGCGTAGCTCTGCTGGTGGCGCTCGGCTTTGAGTTCGTGAACGGATTCCACGACACCGCCAACGCCGTGGCCACCGTCATTTACACCCATTCGCTGGAGCCTCACGTTGCGGTGGTGTGGTCGGGTTTCTGGAATTTTCTGGGTGTGATGGCTTCGTCCGGATTAGTCGCGTTCACAATCGTTTCTTTGTTGCCGGTAGAGTTGATCTTGCAGGTGGGCAGCAAGGCCGGCTTTGCCATGGTCTTCGCGCTGCTCGTCGCCGCGATCATCTGGAATCTGGGAACCTGGTACTTCGGCCTGCCAGCTTCCAGTTCCCATACTCTGATCGGTTCAGTCATCGGCGTGGGCATTGCCAACCAGCTCATGTCCGGCAAGACTGGCACTTCGGGAGTCGACTGGGGACAAGCCGCCAACATCGGCAAATCGCTGCTGCTCTCGCCCCTCGTCGGATTCGGAGTGGCCGCGCTTCTGTTGTTGGCGGCAAAGGCTCTCATTAAGGATCCGAAACTCTATAGCGCCCCAGAAGGCGAAGCCCCGCCGCCGTTCTACATTCGCTGCCTGCTGATTCTCACCTGTACCGGCGTCAGTTTCTTTCACGGCTCCAACGACGGTCAGAAGGGCATGGGACTGATCATGCTCATCCTGATCGGAACTGTGCCCACGGCTTATGCCCTGAACCACGCTGTGACCTATCAGGACTCTCAAGACTTTATCGCCGTTTCGCAACAAGCCGCTCAGGTGCTCGATCACTACACAGAACCGGGCGCCGTCATCGGAGACGCGCGCGACGACGTGACCGCCTACATTCGCACCAAGCAGTTCACCGCCAACACCATGTTGGCGATGCGCACCCTGGTCAACGACGTCGGCAACGAAACCGCCATCTACAAGGAACTGAAGAGCGTCCCCAATGATCGTGTTCGCAATTTCCGCAACGATCTTTACCTCGTAAGCGAGGCACTTCGGCTCACGGCGAAGAGTGGCCAGCCGAAATTCGCGCCCGCCGACGCTGCGGTGCTCGCCAACTACAAGAAGCATGTCGATCATTCCACACGCTTCATTCCCACCTGGGTGAAGGTTGCGGTGGCGATGGCTCTTGGTTTGGGAACCATGATCGGCTGGAAGCGGATTGTGGTCACCGTAGGCGAAAAGATCGGCAAACAACACCTGACCTACGCGCAGGGAGCCGCTGCGGAAATTACCGCTATGGCGACGATCGGCGCGGCCGACGGTTTTGGTTTGCCAGTCAGTACGACACACGTGCTTTCCTCGGGCGTCGCCGGCACCATGGCCGCCAATCACTCGGGCATTCAGATGAGCACGGTGCGCAACCTGGCCTTGGCTTGGATACTTACTCTTCCGGTCGCGATGCTCTTATCGGGATCGTTGTTCTGGCTGTTCAGCAGGATTTTCTAAGCCCCGATTTCCAAAGGCTCCATCCGCGCCGGTTGGGGCCTTTGAAGTGACTCGCTCAGTTCGGCAGCAGACCGTAGACGTCCACTTCTGTCCGCGCGTGCTCACGTAGACCTTGCCGTTGGCAATGCCTCCGCGTGCACGGGACCTGCTGTGCTGCACGCCTACAATGCAACCAATCCATCTGGCCACTGAGTACTGGAACAGCTCGCAGGCGGCGAACAATCGCGATCAGGCGGGCAATGCGGTGAAGTTCGTGCCGCCGACGTCGCCATAGCAGTAACCCACGTCCTGCCAGACCACCGTCTTTTCGCCGGTGGTGCCACCATGCATCGTATCCAGCAGATGTGCCTGCCAGAGTTGCACACACGGGCTCGCGTCGGCATCAAAGGCGAACACGCTGTCATGCTGCGTGGCCACATAGATCACATTGTGGCCCGCTCCGTTAATGGTCACGCCGGGGACCCAAAGCGGCTGGGTGTAAACCGCTCCGTCTACCGGACACGAGAACAGCTTGCCAAAGGTCGAGGTCGTCACCGTGAAAGAAGTCAGCGCATATTCCTGCGTGTTGGCTCCGTCCCGCGACAAGTCGTTGTGGTACGTAAATACGCCCGCCAAGTCGGTGACGGCCACCGTCGCGGAAGCTGACGACGTAGGCAGAGCCACGCTGGTTGCGGTTACGGTGTGAGTGCCACCCGTCCCCGGCGGCGTATAGAGGCCGCTGGCGCTGATCGTACCGACTGTCGAATTGCCGCCGGCGACCGTATCCACACTCCACGTCACGTTCGAGTTGCCCATGTTTTCCGTGACCGTGGGCGTGAACTGCTGCGTCTGGGTGATTGCGGCTACGGCGGCCAGCTTTGGAGAAAGAGTCACGGTAACGGTTGGCGCCGCCACCGTCAGGCTCACCGGAGTGGTCGGAGCCAGGCTGCCCGACGTGCCGATGACGGTCACAGAAGTTGTTCCCGTGGCGGCTGTGGCAGCCGCCGTCAGGGTCAGAATGCTGGTCGCAGTGCTACTGGGAGGATTGAACGACGCCGTCACGCCGGACGGCAGGCCCGACGCGGACAGAGTCACACTGCTGCTAAAACCATTCTGTTCGGTCACCGTGATCGTGCTCGTGGTGCTGCCGCCTTGACCGACGGTGGCGGCGGTGGGTCCGGCCGACAGCATGAAACTCGGCGCCGCAACGAACGATCCGCCGCCGCCCCCGCCGCAGCCCGTCATCATCAGCGTTGCTACAGCGATCGACCAACTCCACAATCGCACGCTTCGTGGCATGTCTGACTCCTGGCCAGAAACAGAATTCAGAACAGATACTGTGATCGGCTGAAACGGGAATCGAGCTTGTACTACTTCGCCTGCGGTTGAATCAATTCCGCGTCAATCGTGATGGTGATCTCGTCTCCTACAACGCCCGGCAGGGCACTCACACCGAAATCCTGTCGGTTGACTTTGGTCGTTGCCGACGCACCAATGCGCTGATTGCCCCACGGATCTTTGATCGGGGCCGACGGTCCATCCACATCGAGCACGACTTCCTTGGTCACGCCATGAATCGTCAGGTCGCCGCTGATTTGTAGTTTCCCGGGCCCCGCAACCTTGGTTTGCTTGGAATGAAACGTAATCGTCGGATACTTCTGGACATCGAAGAAGCGCGCACTGCGTAAATCGTTGTCGCGCATTTCAACGCGCGTGTCCACCGAATTTGCGTCGATCGTGGCCTCAAGCGAATCTTTCGAAGAGTCTGCGGGATCATGCTTTACCGAACCGCTCACTTTCGTGAACGCGCCCCTGACCGTGGATACTCCCAGATGGCGCACGGAAAATTGTGCCGCGGTGTGATTAGGATCGATCTGCCAGGTTCCTGCTTGGGCAGCGGCGGAAGTGGCCATCGCCAGAGCCGCGACGAACGTCAAAACGAGTCGAGACATATTTGTGAGTTCTCCTGCGAGGGATGATTTAGTCCAGAAATATTAAATGGATTTGACGGGAATCGCTAACAAATCATCAACCAGGCCGACTTCTTTTTGCAGGAAGGGCTCCGCGTGGCTCACGCCGCCGAGCATGCCGTAGAAGCGCGCCATAGCTTTTACGCGGGCGCGAATCTCGTTGTGGGCAGGGAACAAGTCCTTGCCCGCCTGCTGGTCGCTGAATTGTGATTTGTACGCGAGAATCGCCGCGAATTTTCCATCAAACTGCTCACCGATGTCCACGACAAACGAAGGCCGAATGTCATAGTAGAGCGTTGCGTAAATGATCTTGAAGGGGCGATGGGGAGCGAGCGAGCCGCCTTCGTTCGCCTCCGAGGTGGCTGGGCTGACAGCTGACGGCTGAGAGCTGAGAGCTTTCTGCGGATCCAGCTTCGCCAACCCCGCCAGAAAGCAAGCCTCATATCCCAGCACTGAAGCGGTGTAATGGTCCGGATGCCGCCCTTTCCAGTAAGGCAGAATAAGCACGCGCGGCCGCGTCTCGCGAATCACAGCGGCGACCTTCAGTCGGTTCTCGTAGGTGTTCTCCACTCGACCGTCGGGGATATCCAGCGCCCGCCTCCAGCGGACACCCAGAATCTTGGCCGCGTCATCGGCTTCGCGAGCACGATCTTCCGCCGTGCCCCGCGTCCCCATTTCTCCCCGCGTAAGGTCGAGAATGCCCGTGCGCTGCCCGCGCTGCGCGGCTTTCAGCAGGGTGCCGCCGCAGGTCTGCTCTACGTCGTCGCGGTGCGCCGCAATCGCCAGGATGTCCAGAGATTCGATGTCGATTGGTGTACTCATCGTGTCAGTCGAGATTGCCTTGCTCCAGCACCACGTTCTCGCGCACGATCAGCCGGTGCGCCGCCATTTCCTTCAGCCTGGGAAGGACACGGTTCACATGTTCATCGGTATCGACGAAAATGATGACCACCGGCAGTCTACCTCCGGCTCGACCAAATGAGATGTTTCCACTCGCTGCCGGCCCAGGAAGCCCGCCACGGCGTGAATCGCGATCGCCGCATAGGCATTCTGCTTGCGCAGGTGGTTGAGGATCTCCATGTGCAGCGGCCGGTGATGCCACTGGTCCGCCTCGTTCAAGTAGATGGTGACTTGTGCTGCCATCGCACCTGGCATTTTACTCGTGATCCTCCCCGGAAATCTGCCATTCCTGCCGCAAGATGGCGTATAACTCCGAATCCACAAACTGATCCCACTTGCGGAGGTGTTCGCGCTGGCGGCCTTCATAGCGCATGCCCAGCTTCACCAAGATTCTGCCGGAGGCCGGGTTGTGTTTGAAATGTGAAGCGTAGATACGATGCAGACCGAGGTTTTCAAATCCGTAGCGCAGTATTGCGCGCGCTGCCTCCGTCGCATAGCCTTGTCCCCAATATTGCACGCCTAGCCAATAGCCCAGTTCGGCGTGCTGGTGCTGGTCGTCGACGCGCAGCCCGATGCCGCCGATCTGCCGTCCATCGCTGCGTAGCGTAGTTGCCAGCCAGATCCTGCCGGGTTCCTGCGCGAGGACAAAGAATTCTCTGGCGTCCTGCTCGGTGTAAGGATGCGCAATGCGCAGCGTGGTGGCCGCTACCTCGCGCGTGCCGATCAGGGGCACCAGTTCCGCGATATCGGCCTCGCTATACGGGCGCAATTTCAGTCGCGGGGTCTCGAGAGTAGGGAGCGCAGTCATGGTCAGAGCGCTCGCGCTAGCGCCATCCCGGCCAGCGCTCCGCCCAGACAGAGCAGGTTGTTGCTGAGTACATGGGTCAGCATTAATCCCCACTGGCCCTGCTCGAAAAACGACATGGATTCGAACGCGTAGCTCGAAAAAGTGGTGAACGAGCCGCAGAATCCCACGACCACCAGCAGCCGCCAGCGCGGATCTATGAGCACACGCTCGCTGGTCCAGATCACGAAGAAACCCACTATGAAGCTGCCGACAATGTTGATGGCGAGGGTTCCGTAAGGAAAGACAGCGCCAAATTCTCTGGCAGCGAGACGGTTGAGCAGGTACCGCAGGTTGGCGCCAGCACTCGCGGCCACGGATATAGCGAGGAAGTCTTTCACGATGGAGCTCTTCTACAAAAGTGGTCTAGATTTTGTCGGAGTCATCCGCCAGTCCAGCCGGCGGTCATGGTGAACTCCATCGCCGTATTTATTTTTATCACAGAGGACACCGAGGAGGACAGGTGACCGAAGGTCCGAGGGCCGACGCCTGGCGCCAGCTACTTCACTTTTTCCGCTCCACCAAGAACCGCGCTAGTTCCTTCAGAGGTTCCACTCTTTCCCCGAAGCTATCCAGTTCCGCGAAGGCTTCATTCACCAGCGCATCGGCTCTGCGCAAAGACCCTTCAATTCCGAACAGCGCTGGGTACGTTGCTTTCTCTGAGGCAGTATCTTTGCCGGCAGTCTTTCCCAGCTGTTCGGACGTTTGCGTGACATCGAGCACGTCGTCCACAATCTGAAAGGCCAAGCCGATCGCCAAGCCAAACGCCCGCAGCTTCGCGACCTGGCTGTCTTTCGCTCCAGCGTACAACCCGCCGCTCACCAGGCTCGCCGTGATCAGCGCAGCCGTCTTCGAGCGATGAATGTACTCCAGCATTTCCGCGGTCGGCCGCGTGTGTTCCGCTTCCAGATCCACCACCTGCCCGCCGATCATCCCATCCACGGTGCCCGTGCCGTGGGCAATCTCTTCGATAATCCGCACACGCGCCTCGGCCGGACACTTCAGCCGCGCCAGAACTTCATAGGCCTGTGTCTGCAGGGCATCTCCAGCCAGGATCGCGATGGCCTCGCCAAACGCCTTGTGGCAAGTCGGACGCCCGCGGCGCAGATCGTCGTTGTCGAGTGCAGGAAGGTCGTCGTGAATCAGCGAATAGGTGTGCAGCATTTCCAGCGCGGCGCCCAGTTCTTCAATGCGCTCCGGCAACGATCCCGCCACCATGCGTGCTGCCTCCATGCAGAGCACGGGCCGCAGGCGCTTGCCGCCGGCAAACACGCTGTGACGCATGGCCTTGTGAATGGACTCCGGATGCTGCGTCTCCAGTGGAATCAACCGGTCGAGCACGGCGTCGGTCAGCTGTCGTCCTTGTTCGAGAGTTTCCGTGAGCATGAAGCAGTGAGTATAACAAGGCACCCCATGTGGGAACCGTGCGCCGGGGCGTGGACGCAGCAAATTATCCCCTCAAAGAAAAAGGACGCCCGAGGGCGTCCTTGGTGCGCAGAACTTGATTTACGCCGCTGCGCTGCGCGAAAGCGCCATGCTGCGCAGAACCGAAGTCAGCACGTTCGCCACGTCGTCGGCAGGGCACACATCACTGGCGCCAGCCGCCAGCGCGGCCATCCACATCTCTTCGTCAGGGATGCGGTGGGTGCAGACGATGGGCAGCGCCGGAAAGTCGTGGTGCAAACTCTCCACATCGGTCAGCAGCCAGTGTTCGATATTGAGAACCACGGCCTCCGGATGGTTCCGGGCCACGTTGTCCCGCAATTCCTCGCGGGAGCGGGTTACATGCACTGAGAAGTGAGGACGGAGTCCACCGGCCAGGGACCGAGCCACTCTGGGATCTTTCTCGAGAACCACTACGCTTTGAGCCATACTCTCCCCGATCTTCAACCGTCGTCAACGGCGGACGTCGACATTCGACTAGGGCTGCGGGGTGGCTGGGAAAACCACTGCACCACAGACATCTAAAGCTCTCGAATCGCGGCCCAGAAATCCGCACGATTTACCGGCGTGCAGGAGACTTTTCTGTCAGCGCTTCGAATGGTTCAGCTTGAAGCTTCCCGTTCTTCTTCAGCAGGATCTCGACCTTTCCTTCCGCCTGTTCCAGTTCTTTCCGGCAGGAGGAGGAAAGCTGCATGCCTTCTTCAAAGAGTGTCAGCGACTTCTCTAAAGGGACTTCTGCCTTTTCCAGTTCCTGAACAATTTTCTCCAGTCGCTGGAGGCACTCTTCAAACTTGGCCAACGGGGTTTCGCTCCGTCTCTTATTGTAATGCAACTATTTGGAAGAAGTGTCCAGTCTTTTCTATGCAATGAATCGAAATAAATGGACGATGCCGTCCCGCTGCGGGAAACGGTTCTAGGACCGGAAGGAGTGCAATATCGTTATGTTGTAAGTCTGAATCGATTCAATAGCTACGGCTCGCAAGAAATACGGTTCTAGGCAGAAGCTTTGGAGCCCGGGTCCCGTCCCAAAGCTTCCAACACGTCGACCGCAGAGCTGTACCGTCCCTGCGGTGCGCTGATCTGCGCCCCTTGCGCCATCTGCTTGGCCGCAATGAGCATCTCTCGCGCAATCGCCACGCCCTCCGCTCTTGCCAATTCCGGAGTCTGGGCCCGCGCCATGCGCTCCAGAATCGCGTCCGGCACGGATACCCGCAGCTCGTTCTTCATAAACTCGGCGTTGCGCACGCTGACCAGCGGCCAGATCCCAGCCACCACCGGAATTCGGCAGTGTTCAATCCGCTTGAGGAAGTTCTCCAGCAGGCGCAGATCGAATACGGGTTGGGTCACCGCGTATTCCGCTCCGGCCTCGACCTTGTACTCGAACCGCCGAATCTCCTCGTCGAGGTCGGTCAGCCCCGGGTTTGCTCCCACGCCGATCACAAAGCCCGTCCCGGTCCCAATGGGATTTCCGCCGAGATCAAGCCCGCGGTTCAGGTTGTGCACGATGTTGACCAAGCCAATCGCGTCCACGTCAAACACGGCGGTCGCGTCGGGATAGTTGCCCATCTTCGGAGGATCGCCGGTGATGCAGATGAGATTCTTGATTCCGACCGCGGCTGCCCCCAGCAGGTCACTCTGAATGCACAGAACATTCCGATCGCGACAGGTGTAGTGCAGAATGGCGTCAATGCCGACTTCCTGCTGAATGAGCAGCGACAGCGCCTGGTTGCTCATGCGTGCCGACGCTCGCGGGCTGTCCGGGATGTTCACCGCATCTACGCCCACCGACTTCAGAAACTGTGCCCCCTCGACCTCCTTACGAATATCGATCCCTTTGGGAGGGACGATCTCGACCATGGTGACGAACTCGCCGCGCGCCAGTCGCGCGCCCAGCAGCGACCGGTTCTCCAGCGGCACCGCCGGCACTGCCAGCGGCGCGGACTGACTGCCCGCCACATGAGCGGACGCAGTTTTTCCCCTGGCCTCACCCACCCGCAGAGCCGATTTCATTACCCGGATGTGCTCCGGCGTCGTTCCGCAGCACCCGCCCACCAGCCGCACCCCCGCCGCAACAAACTTGCGGGCGTAACTCGCCATGTATTCCGGCGAGCACAGATAAATGTTCCGACCCTCAACCGACCGAGGAATGCCCGCGTTCGGCTGGGCCGCCAGGGGAAGGGAAGTCGCCGCTCGCACTCGCTCCATCGCGTCCAGCATGGCGACCGGACCTACGCTGCAATTACAGCCAATCACGTCCGCTCCCCATTCCTCCAACTTGGAAACAAACGTCTGCGGATCGGAGCCGTCGAGGCAGTTTCCGTCCTCGTCAATCGTCACCTGCGCCACAATCGGCAGCGAGGGGCTCACATCCCGGGCCGCCAGCATCGCCTGGTGAATTTCTTCCAGATATCCGAACGTCTCGAGAATCAGCAGATCGACGCCTGCCTCGGCCAGCGCCTCGATCTGCTGGCGAAAGGCTTCCCGAGCCTCCTGAAACGAAGTTTTTCCCAGCGGCTCGATTCTTGTACCGAGCGGGCCAACCGATCCCGCAACCCATACATCGAAGCTTTTGGCGGCTTCGCGGGCCAGGCGAGTTCCGGCACGATTGATGTCGCGAACCTTGTCCGCCAAGCTGTGGCGTCCCAGGCGGAAAGAATTGGCACCGAACGTATTGGTTTCAATAATTTCGGCTCCAGCCTGCAGGTACTCGTGGTGAATCCCGCGTATCAGGTCGGGCTGGGAGAGGTTCAGTTCATCGTAGGACCGGTTGATGAAGATGCCTTTGGCGTAGAGCAGTGTCCCCATGGCACCGTCGCACAACACAGGGGATTGCTTGATCCGGGCAAGAAAGTCAGCCGCCATATAGTTCTTGAGAATACAGGATCAACGGCGGTTCGCGCATCTCGGTGACTTTGCGGAGAAACGACGAAAAAAGCAGAGCGATCTCAAGTGAATCCCGCAAAGCCCGCGTGAGTACGGCTGCCGGGTCTGTTATAATCCAGCATTTCGCAATTAAATCTTCCTTTTTCATGTCGTTAGGAGCCTGCCGTTTGAAGAGACGCATCCTCGTTCTTGTGCTCGGATTCTGGGCCAGCCTGAATTTCACTTCCTGTGGGGGCAGCAGTAAGCCGAAGGACCCACCCAGCGGCCTGCCGGATCGTGTACTGGCCTCGCAGGGGGTGACTGCGACTTTTACTTTCGGCGGCCTGGTGATGATCAATGGTTATAACGACACCTTGCCGCAGGTCGCCCGTATGCAAGCGGGCAATTCCCCCGGTCTGATGACGTCATCGCCGAGCCGGAACATTGTGGCCGCGTTCGACTCCAGCAGTAACAGAGTTTATGCGGTGAATACTTTCACCGAGTCAGGCATAGGATACGTGAGCCTTCCCGGGCCGACCTCAAGCATGGTGTTCCCGACCGCCATCCCCATCGGATATGCCGCAATCCCGACAGCCTCCGTTACTGGCTATTCTTTCGTGGGCGCCGTGGACATAATGAATTTCTCCGCTTCCCAGCTCATCACGATTGCCGTGCCGAATGCTCAAACCGTGATCGCGAATTCCATCCCGAATTCCACCTTCAGCCAGTTGCTAGTGTTCAGCAATGACTCCAACTCGGTTACCGTGCTTTCTCCCGGGAATGCTGTGCCCGCGGTCGATCTGAGTTGCCTGTCGAACACGCCGAACTCGGTCTGCACGGTCGTCCCCGGCTTCGACCGGCCCGTCTATGGCGTCATCAACGGGAATACCGCGTATATCTTGAACTGTGGTCCTCAATGCGGCGGGATCCAGGCCAGCGTTGCGGTTCTCGACCTGCCCAGCCTGACGATTACCAACACCATCCCAGTCGATGCCGCCACTTGGGCGCTGCTCAGCGGCTCAACCCTATACGTGGCCGGCACTCCCCCTACGAACAACGACTGCAACGGCCAGATGTGGGGCGCACCTCCGCAGCCGACGGCTGCCACCGTTTGCGGACGCCTCGACGTCGTAGACCTAGGTTCCGGAACGGTGACCGGCAGCTTCAAAATCACCGACGGCTTCCATGACCGCATGGATATGACCACGAACGGCCAGATCTTCATCGGATCGCACGATTGCACCAACATCGGCAATGTCAGTTATCCCAGCGGGGAAGTGCGCGGCTGTCTCTCCATCTTCCACACCGCTGACAATTCGGTGCTCATCCCTCCGGACAACGGCGACGTGACCGGCTTGCAGGGCTTTACCACCCGTACAGTCGAGTACGTGGCCGAGGGCGGTAACCTGCGGGTGTACTACACCCCCACCGACACCCTGTTCATCAATGATTACTTGCCTGAGGGGAACATCAACATCGTGGGCTACGTCACCGACGTGAAGGCGATTGATTTCTTCTAGCAGCTTCCGGAAAATAATTGATTTCGGTTGGCGCAGCGCTCTCAACGCTGCGCCAAACGTCGTTTTAGGGATCGGTTCAGGTCGAGGACCAGTGAACTAGCTAGACCAGCTCACCGTCCGGTTGATGAGTTGCCGCTATCGCCCCGGTTCCTTCTAGTCGTGATTGTCTGCTGAACGTCGCCTGTGATGAAAAATGGCAGTCGGACTGCAATTACCATTTGGAACGCAGTAGCGATGAGGTCCCGCGGTTGGGGAACACGATGAAAAATAAGGCCCGCGCAGTTCAGCGATGCTTGGGGTGGCAGAAAACCGGGCCAAGGCGTGCCAAGTTCCTGGGCAGTCCGCTCAGGATGGGTTCATTTTGTCGACGTTAGTTCACGAACCTAACCCTAGGAGAGAACTATGAAACTCATCTCGATCTTAGTCTTGATAGCATTCGCCGCTGGCTGCAACTCTGCCAAGAGCACTGGCGGCGGACCGCCGACGTCTATGCAGGGGACGTGGAATGTCACGGGAAACGTGGATATTGCTTCCACGAGTGGATCCGGCACTTACCAAGTGGCGTTCGTTTCGAGTCCCTGCAGCGTGACCACCCCGGTGGGCACATTCTCGGTAGAAGGACCCGTTTGCTTTGTCGCTAACAACAATGCTGGGCAAGGCTCTATCTCAGGAAAAGGACTGCTCAGCTCGGCAAAAAATACGGGGGAAGGAGTTCTGATCGGCGTGCCCTCCAACCCAGTTCCTGCCAATGCGACCATCAACCTGCTTTTCGTCGTAGGGGAGCAGAATGGCACTTTCATCGAGTTCACTGGCACCGGCACAGTTGCCAATGGCACGATGACAGGCACTGGATCCTGCAGCGCCAGCACTCCTATGTGTCAGGGCGCGACCGCGACATTCTCAGGAACCCAGCAGTAACGGGCAACTGGCACAAGTCAGGATCGGCCTGCGCGGTGCGGGGGCGGCGATCGGACGAGACGGCCCGGTACCCCCGAGTGGAAAAAACTCTGCCTGAAAGAAGAGGAACAGCGAAGGCTGCTGCATCAAGCAAGGGTCCTAGGCTGGGGCAAAGAGGAGAGATATCACTACGCGCACAAAATCACTTGTCTTATTTGCCCGGCTCCAAGACGAGTCGATGCGTCCCGGCCGCTTCCACGGCTTTCGCACTGAACGGCAGAATGAACGTAGTGCCCTCGTACCAGGCCTTCCACTGATCCATGTAATAAGGGCTCAGGAAATTTCCGCCCTGCCCCGTCACAAGGTTCAGCGTCGACTGATCCAGGTCCGCCAGATTCGCCGTGAAGCGCTCGGACGGCCCATGGTACCGCGTCACCGCCTTCACCGTGTATCCGCTGCCCGACTGCGCCTGCACTCCCGGTCCCGCCCAATGCCGGATCACCGGAATCTTTCCCAGGATCGGATGCTGAATCTCGACCGCGTTGAACGCGCCCCAGCGCCACGACGCCAGATCCTTCGGCGCCTCCGGACCATTCACCGCCGCATCCACCGCCGCGGTGAGCAGTTCGTCGTAGTTCGGATATTTCTCCGGCAGCCACCGCTTGGGCCGGTGCAGCAGAATGTTCTCCATCCACACCGATCTCTGCAGCCACGAATAGGTCTTCCAGTCGACGACGTTCCTCTCAGTTTCTTTATAGAGCTCGGAGTCGGCATCCTTGCGAGATTCCGGGGGAGCTATTCCCAATTTTGGCTCGAGAAGCAGGCGGCGCAGTTCGCCGATTGCATTTTCCGCGATTGTGGGTGCTGCCGAGGTAGGCAGCATGCGGCCATCCCAGCTTCGCATCAGTTCCGCAGCTTGCTTTGTGCGCGCGGAGGGCTTCGCGGCGTGATCCACCGCGTAAACGAAGCGCTCCGCGGCAAATAGGGTTGATTCCGATTGAATGTCGGTTTGCAGCGCGAGCATGTCCGCGGGCGAGAACTGCCGCCCCGATTCCAGTACGTGGTAGATGCGCGCTGTGCGCCACGGTGCTTCCCATTCCATGCTGATCGAATTGGGATAACCGTCCGGCGTAATTCTTCCGTTCGCCGTGCCAATGATTCCCGATGGCGGGTTGTAAATGCTGGGCAACTTCTCAAACGGAATATAGGAAATCCACTCGTGCGCATTATCGGCGCCGCTCACCGGAAGGCTGCCGTCTCCCGCCGCTCGGATCGGAACCTTGCCCGTCGTGTGGTATCCGATGTTTCCGTCCACGTCCGCATACACTACGTTCTGCCCCGGCGCGTCCAACTGCGAAAACGCACGCTGGAACTCATCCCAGTTCTGCGCCGCATTCACGTCAAAGAAGGGGATGTGCAATCCATCGTTGAGCGTCCAACGCAGGGCCAGCGGCCGCGTTTCCCCCGGAACCAGTTCTGTAATCACCGGTCCGTGACGCGTGATCTTCACATCCACGTTCACATCCGGCTTTCCCTTGACGTGAATCACTTCCACGCGATGTTCCGGTTGAACCCATCCACTCGGGGTTTGATACGCTCCCTGCTCATTGAAATTCTCGATGTAAACGTCGGTCACAGTCGGTCCCACGTTGGTGAATCCCCACGCAATCCGCTGATTGTGCCCCACGATCACATACGGCATGCCCGGCAGCGTAACCCCGGCAACATCCAGCGGGCCGGAATGCAGATGCGCTTCGTACCATAGGTTCGGCATCTGGTGGCCAAGGTGCATGTCATTCGAGAGCAGCGGCTTGCCCGTAACCGTGTGCGCCCCGGAAACGACCCAGTCGTTCGAGCCATTCACCGGCAGCTCTTCGCTTGGCGAAGCTTCGGCCGGCGAAGCCGATGGCGCATCCACGGGAACTCTTACCTGTGTCACCGAGTTGTCGGGGGAATCGTCGTCGTCCTCGTCATCGGAACCGCCCGTATTGTCCGGTTCGGTTAGATCCTCCCGCATCACGGTCGGCGGACGGTCATGCCACGAGCGGTTCACATACAAGTCTGCAGTCAACTCCGGCCCCAGCTTGGCAAGGATCTTCTCGCGACTGAGTGCGTCGTAGAAGTAGTGATAGTTCAGATCCTTGACCATCGAGTTAGCGATGACCACCGAGTCTTCCGCCAGCCACGGTTTCGGCGCGTAGTGCAGGATGCGAAACTCAATCGGCAGGTGGTCGCCGTGCGTCGCGATGAAGGTATTCACTCCGCGCGCGTAGGCTTCGAAGAAGGCGAGATCCCGCGAGTTGGCCATATCGAGCGCCTTCTTGGCCGCCGCCCGCAAACCTAAAATCCTCTGCTCGCGGTCCAGTTTCAGCGTGTCCTCGCCCAGGATCTCCGAGAGTTCTCCGCTGCCGTAGCGGCGCATCACGTCCATCTGCCACAGCCGGTCCTGCGCCGTGACATAGCCTTGCGCAAAGAAAAGATCTTCAAGGCTGGCGGCCTCAATCGCAGGAACCCCGTGACTGTCACGCGTCACCGTAACCGGAAGCGAGAGCCCGCTGATCTGCAGCCGGCCGTCGAGTCGGGGAAGGGCAGCGTGCGCGACGTAGTAGCCATACCCAAACCCGCCCGCCAGAATCAGCACCACGGCCAGCAACAGCCCCAACAAACTCCGGAAAATGGGCGAACGGCGTGATTTGGGTGGGCTGATCTCTGCCAAAGTGCTCATGACGAAGCTTTGATTCTATTCCAGCGATTGTATTCCACGCCGCGCGGCCCCGTCCGCACTGAAAATGAATTTCATTTTCAAGATGCCGGATGATATCCTGACTCCGTTCCACCCGCCATGCTCCAGAAACGCATCGATGATCAGCCCACCCTCTCCCGCCAGATGGTCCGCGAGGCTCAGGACATCCTTCACAAGCACTTGAAGGGCGTCGGCCTGAAGCAGACAGCCCAGCGGGACACCATTCTGCGCACTTTCCTCGAAACCCGCGACCATCTCTCCACCGACGAACTCCACCGCCTGGTCCAGAAGAAAGACGCCCGCATCGGCTATACCACGGTCTACCGCACGTTGAAACTGCTGGCGGAGTGCGGCCTGGCCAGTGAAGTCGCTTTCCACGACGGCATTGCCCGCTACGAGCATCAGTACAATCGGCGCAGCCATCACCACATGGTTTGCACCGACTGCGGCAGCTCCGTCGAGTTCTTTTCCCAGGGAGTGGGCCAGCTCGAGCAGGAGATCGGCCGCAAATACCACTACCTCACCACCCGCCACACCTTTCAGATCTATGGGGTGTGTGAAGACTGCCGCAAGAAAAACCACACGCCGCGTCCACTGTAAGTCGACCTGCCGATTTGCCGCCCACCCCGCGTTTTGATATGGTCCCCACAATGGATCAGACGAGCGTCCCCGCAACATCCTGCCCGCACTGTGCTGCCCAAATGCCGGAGACGGCCTCCTTCTGCCCCGGTTGCGGTCATCCCATGCAGATCGAGCCCCGAGCCGGAGGCACGGTCGGTGCGCTTCCGGAAAATATCGCAGGCGCGCTCGCCTACTTCACGTTCATTCCGGCGATCGTCTTCCTGGTTCTTGAGCCCTACAACAAGAACCGATTTCTGCGCTTCCATTCGGTCCAGTGCCTCCTGCTTTGGGCCGTAGGAATCCTGTTCGGGATCGCGCTCAAACTGGCCAGTGTTGTTCTCTTCATCATCCCGGTGCTCGGACCGCTGCTGGTGTGGCTGGTCTCCGTGGTCGTCGTGCTCGCCATGATCGTGATCTGGTTGGTTCTGGTGGTGAAGGCTTTCCAAGGGGTAATGTTCAAACTGCCCGTGCTCGGTGATTTTGCCGCTCAGTACGCGGCCTCGATCTAGCCGCAGCCGAGTGCTCCACCTAGAAGATTGCTTTCCGCCGGTTTCTTTGATACGTTGCCGCGGACGCCGCGTGGGGCGCTAATCCTGCGTCTCTGATTGGGTCGACTCACCGCGGCGGCGAGGAGGATACTCCCATGGCCTTTTGCAATATGTGCGGTGCTCAGATCGCCGACGGCGCTACCACGTGTGCAGCCTGCGCAGGCCGGACCCCAGCCGCGACTGCCCCCCCGCCTGCCAGCACTGCTGGCTTGAACGACAACGCCGCCGGATTACTGGCCTACGTAACGTTTATCCCGGCCATCATCTTTCTCGTAATGGAGCCCTACAACAAGAGCCGCTTCATCCGCTTTCATTCGTTTCAGTGCATTTTCCTCTTTGTGGCCGCGTTTATCGTTCACCTCGCCATCGGGTTGATTCCGTTTATGTATTTCCTGACTTATCGGTTGCAGGAGTTGGTTTCTCTGGCAACGATCGTAATCCTGGTTTTGATGGCTTTGAAGGCCAATCAAGGCCAGATGTACAAACTGCCAGTGATCGGCGACCTGGCGGAAAAACAGGCAAATGCAATGTAGAGTGCGACACCCCTCCGGTGCGCGGAGCCGGACAGGTTGAACGTTCTTAATCGCACGGTGCGAGTTCGTTTCTAAGCGTTTGAATGAGTGCGCGATGCTAACCGGACTCGCCCGGACGCTGCTTCCAACTCTCGCCCTTGACTTTCTTCCCATAAGCTGTCAATCCTATTAGCTTTTACCCGCGTCCCAATCCCACGCCGGCTGCGTGGTGTTCGGCTGGCGGGAATCTGTTCGGTGATTGGGGAATTCATTGCGAGTCCGGGTCTTCTATCACGACAAATGCTTTGACGGAGCTTCCTCCGCCGCCTTGTTCTCCCGCTTTTATCGCGAGCGCATTCGCGGCGATGCCGAATTCGTCTTCACCGGCCTAGTCCACCGTGCCGGGGCGCTGTTCGACGAAAATCAATTCGACGGCGACGAGAACGCCATCGTCGACTTCAAGTACTCCAGTTCGCCCAAGATTACCTGGTGGTTCGACCATCACGAGAGCGCCTTCCTCTCGCCGCAGGACGCCGAGCACTTCGAGCAGGATCAGAGCAACCGCAAGTTCTACGATCCCGATTTCAAATCCTGCACCAGTTTCATCGCCATGATCGCGCAGCAGCGCTTCGGCTTCGATCCCTCGTCGGTATTCGATCTGGTGCATTGGACGGACATCATCGACGGCGCCCTTTATCCCGACGCCAAGACTGCCGTCGAAATGGAAGCTCCCGCCATGAAGTTGACCATGGTCATCGAATCAGCGCCCGACCACGGCTTTGTCCCCAACCTGATTCCGCTGCTGGCCACGAAATCTTTAGCGGAGATTCTCGAAGAAAAGTTCGTCGCACCGCTGCTTCCGCCGCTACTCAAACGCCACGAACTCTCCATCGGCATCCTCGAGCAGCGCACCGAGTGCAAGGACGCGACCATCTTCTTCGATGTCACCGATCACGACCTCGAGGGCTACAACAAGTTCATCCCGTATTACCTGCACCCGGAATCGGTCTACAGCGTGGGACTCAGCAAGAGCAGTTTTCGCGTGAAGGTTTCGGTGGGATCGAACCCGTGGGCTCCGCAGGAGCCGGAAGTAAACCTGGCCCGCATCTGCGAGCGTTACGGCGGCGGCGGCCACGCCCGAGTAGGCGCGATTTCGTTCAACGTCAACCAGCACGCCGCGGCCATCAAGGCGTCACAGGAAATCGTCGCCGAACTGCGCGCCGCGATTCGCAAGAAGTAGCGCTGACATCCTGCCGGCTGTCGCGAGAGCCTGCCCTGAGCTCGCCGAAGGGGCGTCTCGCCCGCGCACTTTTGCGTGGCAAGAAACCCTCGAGACTACTGCACCGGCGTTCCGCGAGCCAAACACGTTGCCGGATTCCCGTCGCTGGAAGATCGAATACCCCCCGCCTGATCCGCGCAGAAAGCCTTTCGCCCATACATGTTTCCATTGGGCGCAGCCGTCAGCTGAAATCTTGTGGCGGGTGCCGAGCCGCATCCGGAAAGCGCAAACACAAAGCCGTATCGCTTCCCGCTCGCCAGCCCGCTATTGATCAGCATCGCCTGATGTTCGTTCGGTTCGCCGCCCCCAAATCCGTCCAGACTCGATAACGTGCAAGTGAACCCGACATTCGGATAACTTGCCGCATAAGTAACCTCGGCCGTCAGAATCGTCCGCATCGCCGCGATCACCATCGCATCGCTGCTGCCCTGCTGCACCGAAATCTCTGGACGCGCCACAAACGCCCCGGTCGAATTCGTCGTGCCGCTCCACGTCGTTCCCGTCGAGTTCGGCGCGCTCACCTGCGGCCTCATCTTCTCGGTGATGGCTTTCAGAAAGTCCGGGTCCGCCAACGGCAGGTGAATCGTCACCGAGATCTCATTCAGTGTCCAGACTTCCGCTTCCTGCTTCATCGAGAAGGTCATCTGCGGCAGGAACGGGCCCTTTTGTGCTGCTCCGTTCTTGTAGACCTGAAACGATAATTCGATGTCGTCCTGATTGCCGCGCAGCGCGTCACTCTCCACCGTGATTTCGACTTTCTGCCCGGTCTTTGGATCCTCGCCAGAAAGCAGCACCGAACCGGTCTCGAATGTCTGGAGAGTTTGCCCTTGGGCTTGGAACTGGCTCATCAGCAGGGAATACTGCTCCAGCGACTTCATGGCTCCCGACTTCTCCAGCGCCGCGCGCGTCGCCATGGGAAGATGCTTTACGAGGGTACCCGGCGTCTTGCTGAAAAACATTTCCAGCAACGCCTGCCGCGCAGTTTGTGGAGCGGTTTGTGGCGCAGTCTGTAAAGCGGTTTGCAGGGCAGCCCGAGGAGCGGTCGCAGTTTGTTGAGCCCACGCACTGCCGGCGCCCACCATCGCAACCAAGAGGAACAGGACGAATCTTTGCATACTTCATCTCCCGCTCTGATCCTGTCATCTTTCCGGCATCCTCTCCAGTTACCGAGGTAAGAACCAGCCTCCACAACCGGAAGCGGCAGGGAACTCCTGTTATGTGCGATCCTTCCCGTGATACTCTGCCTTTGAGTCGCCGCCGCTTCCATGCACCCGCCCGGAACCAAGCCAGACCCTCACCGCCGCCAACGGCGCGTGCTTCGGGCCGTAGCCCTGTTCGAATTCGTCAAAGGCATCTTTGTCGTGCTGATGGGAGTGTGTGCGCTTGCCCTCGTGCACAGAGATGTCTGGCTGTACGCGGAAAGCCTTCTCGCTCTCCTCCATATCAACACCGACCGCCGTTCCGCCCAGCTCTTTCTCGATTTTGCCGACAGCGTGACCGACGCGCGCCTCTGGGCTGCTGCCCGCATCGCCTTTGCCTATGCAACCTTGCGCTTCACGGAAGCCTATGGCTTGTGGAAGGGACGCACCTGGGCTGAGTGGGTGGCGCTGGTCTCTGGAGCTTTGTTGCTGCCGCTAGAGATTCGCGAACTCATGCGGGGGATCAGCTCAGTGCGCTGTGCTTTGTTGGTCGGCAACCTGGCCGTTGTTATCTACATGCTCTACGTCATCCGCGCCAACCGCCGGGAACGCCGCGCTGCGGCCGCCATGATCAAGGCAGACGAAAGCAGTTCGCTGAAATAACCGCCTTTGCCCTGAGGGGCCACCTGTCTTTTCCACAAACCCTGAAACCGGCGCCAGAAGCCGGAATTGGGCCCAACGACTCTGGTAATTGGCCGGCCTTCGGTTCATAATCAGGACTGGAAAAGGCAGCATCGTCCCGGAGGCCTCTATGCGTCTCGGTAGCTTGTTTTGCTTGCTTCTCGTGCTGACTGGAATCACCGCCGCACAGGATACAAATTTTCCCGTGGGTCCGCAGTACCTCATGACCTCCGGTTCGCCATTGTTTTCGCAGCCCATTGCTACGCCGTCCCTTGCTCTCGAAGCTCCTCTTCCCGAGATCCCCAGCCTGCCTCAAATTGGACCGGTTGTGGAGAATGAACCCTTCGTCGCGAATCCCGAACTCCGGCATCAGGCCGATCTGTTCCCGGTCTATTACGGTTACAAGCCGATCAGCGTGGTCGAAATCTCCTCCGCCGAACCGCCCCGGGAACTGCCCGCGAGCCTCGTCGACGTCGGGGTCATCGGAATGACGGATGCGCAGTCGTTGCGCGTACGCGGATACGGAGTGCCTCTCGGGGAGACGGCCTCGTTCTGGAAGGCTCACAAGCCCCACGCCCCTCGCATCTACACCAACGCCGACGTCCAGCGCGTGCATAACAAAGACTGAGGCGGCTCCGCGAAAAAGGGTGCCCCATTGCTCGCGTTCTTTGCGAGAAGTGGGGATTTCCGCAGAGCACGCAGCATCAATGCAGTCGTCCTCGCGTGATAGCCTGAATCCATCTCACTTCCGTACGGGGAGTTCATGCACGACGCCAATCCTTCGCACCTCGACCTCCAAGCCACCGCAAGAGAAGTCATGCAGCGATACGGTTTCGAACCGGATTTCCCTCCTCAGGTTTCGCAGCAACTTGCTGACCTGAAGGCCCATCCTCCGCAAGTCGCCGCCGCAGGCGATATCCGCGACTTGCGTAATCTGCTCTGGTCCTCCATCGACAACGATACTTCGCGAGACCTCGACCAGATCGAAGTCGCCGAACGCGCCTCCGATGGCGATGTAAAAATCATGGTCGGCATTGCCGATGTCGATGCGTTCGTCCCCAGGCAATCCGCGATCGATCAGCATGCCGCGCAGGAAACCACAACGGTTTATGCCGGAGTGCGCAACTTTCCCATGCTTCCCGAGGACCTTTCCACCGGCAAAACCTCGTTGCTCGAAAATCAGGATTGCCTGAGCGTGGTCATTGAATTCGTGGTCGATCCCACGGGCGCCATAAATGCGCCCAGCGTCTATCGCGCCATCGTTCGCAATAAGGCTCAACTGCAGTACAACTCGGTGGGCGCGTGGCTGGAAGGGAAGGCTCCCGGACCGCCGAAGGTCGCGGCATCCAGCGATCTGCAGGCGCAACTGAAACTGCAGGATGAGGTCGCGCAAAAGCTGAAGACTCAGCGTTTCGAGCACGGCGCGCTCAACCTGCAGACCGACGAAGTCCATCCCCTCGTCCTCAACGATCAAGTCGTCGACGTCGTGAAACAGCAGAAGAACCGCGCCACAGAGTTGATCGAAGATTTCATGGTCGCCGCCAATGGCGTTGTGGCTCGTTTCCTCGAAAAAATCTCATCGCTGCGCCGCATCGTGCGCTCTCCCGAGCGCTGGGACCGCATCATGCAACTGGCCGCGACCAAAAGCGAGAAACTCCCCGCGCAACCGGATTCCAAGGCGCTCAATGATTTCCTCCTGCGCCGCAAGGCCGCCGATCCCGATCACTTCGCCGACCTGTCGTTGGCGGTGATCAAGCTCATCGGTCCCGGTGAGTATGTTCTGGAGCGCGCGGGCGACGTTGCCCCTGGACATTTCGGTCTTGCGGTTCAGGACTACACTCACTCCACCGCGCCTAACCGGCGGTTCGCCGATGTCATCACCCAGCGGCTGATCAAGGCCTTGCTTGCTGGCCAGAAGAATCCCTACTCCGACGACGAACTGACGGCCATTGCTGCCAACTGCACGCAGAAAGAAGACGCCGCCAAGAAGGTCGAACGCGAAATGTCCAAGCGGCTGGCGGCCGTAGCTATGCAGCATCGAATCGGCGAAGTCTTCGACGCCATCGTCACCGGCGTGACCGACCACGGAACTTTCGTTCGCGTTCTGCAGCCTCACCTCGAGGGACTTCTCGCCCAAGGCCAACAGGGATTCGACGTGGGAGACAAGCTTCGCGCCAAGCTCATCCGCACCGACGTGCAACGGGGATACATCGACTTCGCCCGCGCCTAGTCCGCGCTCCCAATCACATCTCGTGCCAAAGCCTCCCCGAGGCACCACGCGAGCCAATAGCCGCTCCCAGAGCCGCAAGCTAAGCTAGTGATAGCTATTTGTGCGGGAAATTGCGGGGCGTGTTTTGGTCAAATGGCGACATTTCGTGTGCCTGCCCATGATCGTGATTCTGCCCGTAGCTCTTGTGGCGCAGGACACGCCCGCTGCCATGTTGCGCAGCAACGGCATTGGCGTCCTGGTCAATAAGAATCCCGTTCCGGCGTCCACCGCTGTGTTTGCCGGCGACTCCATCGAAACCGAGAAGAATTCCGTGGCCCGCATCGAGGTCAGTGGATCGACCGCTGATCTTGGTCCCGAGACCATTGTGGAGTTTCAAGCCGACGAACTGGTACTCGACCACGGCAGTCTTTCAGTCAACACTTCTCGCGGATTAAGAGTCCGCGTGGGTTGCGTGATCGTCACGCCGGTCAACGATGCGGAATGGACGCACTACGACGTCGTCGATCTCGATGGGAAGGTCACGGTGTCGGCGCTCAAGAACGATGTGTACATCGATACCCGCTCCAGCCATCCCCAGCAAGCCAAGCAATCAGCGCACTCCAGTCGGGTCACGGTGCGCGAGGGCGAGCAGAAGTCGCGCGAAGAAAAGTGTGGCGCCGGCTACATCAAATCGCCTGGTGGTGGTCTTTCAGGATTGGGCGCCATCATGAATTCGCCGTGGGCGATGGGCGCGGGCGTTGCGGGCATCGGCGTAATTGTTTGCCTGGGTCTTGTTTGCCGTAACGACGACGCTATCAGCCCAACGAAACCCTAAGTCCCTTGGCTGGGCCGCTTATTCCGTAACGACCGCTTTCACCAGGTTCCGCGGATGGTCTACGTCGTATCCCTTGTTGACTGCGACGTGGTAGGCGAACAGTTGCAGTGGGATCACTTCCATAATGGGCAACAGCAGCTCCGGACCGGCGGGGACGTAGAAGACTTGCTCTGCAATCAAAGCGACTTCCTTGTCGCCTTCGGTGGCAACCGTGACCAGCGGCCCGCGGCGCGATCTCACTTCCTTCATGACCTCCAACGTGCGCCGGTAGCGCAACACCGAGTCCGGATCACGGTGGTCGCAGGTAGCCAGCACGACCACTGGCAGGTTCTCGTCCACCAGCGCGTTAGGGCCGTGCTTCAGCTCCCCTGCGGGATATCCTTCGGCGTGCGCGTAAGAAATTTCCTTCAGCTTGAGCGCACCTTCGCGGGCGATTGCGTAATGCACGCCACGGCCGAGGTATAGGAACTTTTCCGCTTTGAAGTGCACAGCGCCGAACTGTTCTGCAAGACCATCCCAGGTCGCGAGGTTATGTTCGATTGCGTCGGGAAGGCGCATCAGGCGCTGCAGATAGGATCGCGTTACTTCCGAGGTCATGCGCCCGCGCTTGCGCGCGAGGAACAAGGCCATCAGATAGAGAATCGTGAGTTGTGTGGTGAAACTCTTGGTCGCAGGGATCGACAGTTCCGGACCAGCCCCGGAGATCAGGGCTGCCCCGGCTTCGCGCACAATCGTTGTACCCGGCACATTCGAGATCGCAATGGTCTTCACGCCGCGCGTCAGAGCCTCGCGCTGCGCCGCGATCGTGTCCGCGGTTTCACCCGACTGTGTAATGACCATCACGATCGGATCCACCGCGGCATGGGTCGAGCGGTAACAATATTCGCTCGCATACTCAACGTCGACGGCCACGCCGGAGAGATCTTCGATCATGATCTCGCCCGCCAAGCCCGCGTGCCGGCTCGATCCACTGGCGGCGATGATCAGCTTCTCGAAGGTCAGGAGCGCGCTTTCGATGGCGTCGAGTTCACCCGGAAAGATGATGTCATCCTTCAGGTGTTTCGCGACCGTTTTCGCGATCGCAGCGGGCTGCTCATAGATTTCCCGCCGCATGGCGTGGGAATGCTTCTGGTTCGTGGCCTTCTTCTGTTGTTTGGTCGGAGTCATGTGTGAGTGGGCAGAGTAAATCATTGTGTGTGCAACGAGCAACCCGCTCGAGGTCAGGAGTAGCGCCGGCATTCTGCCAGCTGTCGCGAGGGCGTCTCGCCCTCGCACCCTCGAACCACCCGCCCACCGGACAGCCGCCGAGATGCCGCGCTACTTTGCGCCAGCCGTGCCTTCGAAGTGCGCTTCAATTTCTTCCAGCGTTTTGCCTTTGGTCTCCGGCAAGAACCATGTCGCAGTGACGAAATAAATAACGGTGCAGGCGGCAAACCCGAAGAACATGGTCGAGTATCCGTACTTCCCGACCGTAGGCAGGAAGACGGCCGCGATCGTCGTGGACACAGCCTGGTTGAGCACCAGCGCGATGCTCATGCCGTTGGAGCGGATGCGGGTCGGCATCAGCTCCGAGAGGGCCAGCCAGACGCAGACGCCGGGACCGACAGCGTAAAACGCCATAAAGACAAATAGTGTGATGGCAACGATCCAGCCGTTCCGCGAAAGCGGGACCGGGGTGATCAGGGCGTTTTCGATCTTCAACGGCGCCGTGCGCGAGGCCTCGAGATCACCGAATGGATTCGAGAAGAATGCCACAACCTTGTTGGCGGGCACGCAGCTTTCGCGAGTGATCTCGATCGGTTTCGCGGCGGGATCGTCGGAACGCACAACTTGACTCGCCGCTCGGAAGTCTCCGTACGAATAAATGACGACCAGCGACGTTGGACGGCTCGCTCCCGTACTGGCGGCGGTGGAAGTCAGCAGTTTGCTTGCGGTTTCTTCGGTGTAGAGCAACTCGAGTTTCTGGTCGGAAGCGACCATGGACTGAACAGCGTTCTTGGTATCCACGCGCTGGCGTTCCGTTCCAAGGAAGAGCACGCCGGTGCAGATCAGAGAAACGATAATCCCAGCGGTGCCCACGGCCAGCAGGAACTTACGTCCCTTGCGGTCGACTAGCACGACGCCGCCGAAGGTCACCGCGAAATTGATGATGGTGAATACCACGTAACCCCAATGAGCGGCCACGTCGGAAAGCCCGCTCTGCAAAAGAATGTTGGTGTTGTACGCGATGATCGAGTTGATCCCGGTGGCTTGATTGCAGGCGAGGATGATACATGCGAGCACAAATGGAATCACGTATTTGCGCCGCAGGAGCGACTCATTGGTCTTCGTTCCGCTGGAACTCTTCCCCTGTTCGGCGGCGGTGACTTCCAGCATTTCCTTGAGTTCCAGATCCGCCTGAGCAGTCGTACGGGAGCGAAGAAGCGCGGCATAGGCGGCGTCTTTCTTGCCGCGACGCAAGAGCCAGCGGGGCGACTCCGCGACCATCAAGCTGCCTATCACGAACAGAATTCCCGGCGGCAAAGAAACCCAGAAAATCCCGCGCCAAGCCGTATCTTTGAAGGCAAGCAGTCGGGCCGCGTCGCCGAGTTGGGCCACCTGATCGACGCGAAAACTGAAGTAGACTCCGACCAGCGCGGCGATCACGATTCCCGCGGTGAGCAACCACTGGAATATCCCGGTCCCCTTTCCGCGGTTCGATGCGGTCAGGCATTCCGCCAAGTAGAGCGGAACGACCACGCCGATTAACCCCGCGCTCACGCCTTGCAACAGACGGCCGAAGACCAGCGGTCCATAGCCGTGCGCCAAGGCAATCATCGGGATGCTGATGACGAACAGGACCCCGCTCAGCGCCATCAGCGACTTGCGGCCCATCCAATCGGCCAGCAGCCCGGCGAACAGGGTGGAAATCACGCTGCCCAACAGAACTGCGGCCACCACGATGGAAAGCTGGCCGGCGTTCAGGCCCGAAGTCGCTTCGAGATACGGCAGCGCGCCGGCGATGATGCCCACGTCGACGCCATAGAGCAGGCCCCCCAGGCCAGCCACGATCAGGAGAAAACGGTTATAAAAGATCTTCTTGTCGTCGAGCGGAATGCCGACTGCGATCTCACCAGTCATAGGGTTGTTTGCACCGAACTGTCTACATTACATCAAGAAGTCGTTATCCTGCGGTTCGTTGTCAATGGGGTGGAAGCTCTCTGCGGCTGAGTCCGATACGGATTGTGCCACTGACGGTCCGACGGAGGTCGCGCCCTTCCCATTCGTTTTGACTAAAGGCGCTTTTCCAACGGCAAGGTGAACGAGAATACCGAGCCGCTGCCCAACTGGCTGACCACGCCGATCGTTCCACCGTGGGCTTCCACGATCACTTTGGCGATCGCCAGCCCCATGCCTGTCCCAGGGGCGGTATAGCGCTGGTGTTGGCCGCGATAGAATTTTTCGAAGATGAGCGACTGCTCGAAGGAATCGATGCCCGGGCCGCGGTCGGCAACGCTGGTCACGAGTGAATCGCCCTTCACCTCGCTGGTCACTTTGATCGGGACTCCCGGGTCGGAATACTTGCCGGCGTTTTCCAGCAAGTGCATGAGAACTTCGCGAATGCGCTGGACGTCGATGCGAACAGCCGGTGAATCCGGCGGTAGAACCACCCCGAGCGGATGATTCTCGAGCGATGCTTTCGCGTCTTCGAGGGCCGGATTGAGCGCGTCCTTGATCGTATGGGGCTGAAGATCGAGCTTGAACATGCCCGAGTCGAGCTGCGCCATCTCCGCGGCTTCGCCTACCAGACGGTTCAGGCGGTCGGTCTCTTCGTCGATGACGGTCAGCAATTCGCGTCGCCCCTGGTCGTCGAGGGTGGCGCCGGACAGCAAAGTCGTAACGCTCGCTTTGATCGATGTCAGTGGAGTGCGGAACTCGTGAGTCACGGAATCGAGCAGGGCCGTCCGCAGGCGTTCATGTTCCTGCTCAGCGCGGTTCTTGCTGAGGGCTTCGAGGGCGCGGGCGCGCTCGATCGCCAGTCCGGCCAAACTTCCCAGCGCGTCGAGTGTTTCTCGTGAAAGTTCGTCCCCGGTGACGCCCAGAGCTCCTACGGTGCGCATTCCCAGGCGCAGAGGCACGTACGAGACGCCGCCCTGCGTGATGGGCTCTCCGCGCAACAGTGTGGAGCGCAGCACACTCTCTTCGAATGGCGCATCGAGCGACGAACGATAAACCGTAGGGTGGTCTGCCGCCATGACGACCACGCTGCCCACCGAAAATGTCTCTTGCACATACTTGGGCAAGGCATTCAGTAGTTCGAGGACATTTTCCGAAGCCAGTAACCGTTGGCTCAGACCGAAGAGGCGCTCGACTTCGCGACGGCGCTGTTTTGCTCCTTCGGCCTCCCGGCGCGCGCGTTCCGCCAGGTTGCTGGCGACCAGCGCGGTCACCAGGAAGGCGAATAACGCCACCCAATTCTGAGGATCGGCGATGGTGAATGTTCCGACCGGAGGAAGAAAGAAAAAATTGAAGGCGGCCGTGGCTCCCACAGCCATGACCACGGCGTAGCGCAAACCCCAGTAGGCTGAGGTCAGCAGGACCGTCACCAGGAACATCAACGCGACGGTGGTGTGATTGACGTGCAGCTTGAAATCTACAGCGGTGATCACGCCGATGGTGGCGACCACAAAGAAATAACGTACCGCTTGCGTTCGAGTCCCGATTTGCACACCCGCATTGTACGATGGACGTGACAATTTCGACGCTGGGAAAGACAATAGCTGCGATGACCAAGACGCCTGAGGAGTGGCTCAACGAAGTTTCGCCGGAAAAGCCGCGGGGAATCTTCAAGCTGTTTCTTGGCTACGCTCCCGGTGTGGGCAAGACCTACAGCATGCTGAGCGAGGCTATCCGCCGTGCCAGCCGCGGGGAAGACGTAATGGTTGGTGTGGTGGAAAGCCACGGCCGCAAGGCCACTGCGGAACTAGCCACCAAGCTCGACCGCGTCCCTCCTCGCAAACTCGAATATAAGGGCACTACGTTTGAAGAGATGGACGTGGACGCCATTCTCGCCCGCAAGCCGGCTGTCGTCGTGATCGACGAGTTGGCTCACACCAACATTGAGGGCAGCAAGCACGCCAAACGCTACGAAGACGTGATGGAACTGCTGGAGGCCAAGATCGACGTGCTCTCCACCATGAACGTGCAGCACGTTGAAAGCGTCGGCCCCACGGTGCAGCAGATTACCGGCGTGCAGGTTCGAGAAACGGTTCCGGATTGGGTGATGCAGCGCGTGGATGAAATCGTGCTTGCCGATTTGACGCCGCAGGCTTTGCAGAAGCGCATGGAGCGTGGCGACATTTATCCCGTCGACCGCGCCCAGCGTGCGCTGTCGCATTTCTTCCGTCCGGGCAATCTGATCGCATTGCGCGAACTGGCGCTGCGGCAGGTCACCGGGGTCGTGGACCGTAGTCTCGATGCGTTTCTGGACAAGGACGGGACACAGCCGGCGCACACCGTGCGTGAGCGTATTGGCGTTTGCGTGAGTTCGAATCCGGCGGCTCAATATCTGATCGCGCGCGGCTCGCGTATGGCCCAGGCCATGGGCGGCGAATTTTACGTTTTCTATGTCGATGTCGGCCGCGACACCCGTCCGGAGGATCAGAAGACTCTGGCCGAGAACATCCGTTTCGCGGAGAACCTGGGCGCCCGCGTCGTGCGCTGTTCCGGCAGAAGCATCGCCGACGGCGTAGCCCAACTGGTGCGCGAGCATCACATTACGCAGGTTATTTTCGGCCGTTCGGCACGTACGGGCTGGCAACGATACCTGTACTTGTCGGCCATCCAGCGGTTTCTGCGGGACTCGCCTTCAGTTGATGTCCACATCGTTACGCAGGAGGCCCGCTGATGGCCGACCGGCCGCACATTCTGGTGGTGGACGACGAACCGCAGATCACGCGCGTGCTGCGCACCAGTCTTTCGGCGCAGGGCTATGACATCCGCGTTGCCAACAGCGGGGAAATGGCGCTGGAGATTATGAAAGACTGGTTGCCCAACCTGATCATCACCGATCTGTCGATGCCGTCGATCGATGGCGTTCAGTTGTGCCGCACGGTGCGAGCGGTTTCCCAGGTTCCCATTGTTGTACTCTCGGTTCGCGACAAGGAGCAGCAGAAGGTGGAAGCGCTCGACGCCGGGGCCGACGACTATGTCACCAAGCCATTCGGTATGAATGAACTCCTGGCGCGAGTACGGGCGAATCTTCGTCGCGTCCCAACGGACAGCGCGCCCGAAGACGACGTGATCGAGGTCGGTGATTTTCGCATCGACACTGCGGCTCACAAAGTCACGGTCCGCCGCAGCGAAGTGCGGCTCACTCCGAAAGAGTTTGATCTGCTCGTTTTTCTGGCGCGCCGTCCCGGCAAGGTCGTAAACCATCGCACGCTGTTAGGCGCAATCTGGGGTGGGCAAAGTACCGAACAGGTGGAGTATCTCCGCGTCTTCGTGGGCCAGTTGCGCAAGAAGCTGGAACCAGACGCCTCCTCGCCTCGCTACATCGTTACCGAACCTTGGGTTGGATATCGGTTCGAGCCCGGAGAATAGGGTCCTCGTCCCAGACCACCCGTCTTACGAACATTCTACGAATCTTTTATTCAATCCTTACGCCCTTCGTTATCCAATGTCTCGAGGGCGGACGGGGCGGACGTGGTCCTGCCGCAAAGGGGAAACATGCTTCTACTGTTATTGGGATTATGGATGCGACTGCGCAAGAAAGATGGCCGGCAACCGACCCCCAATTTGGCCCTGGAGCAGTTCACCGAACCACAGAAAGGCTGAGAGCTTAAATGTCAACGATTCAGGATGTCTCTGCGGAACAACTGGCGAAACTTTTCCATCACTATCGGGAAGCCTTGGCACATGACTGCGACGGTCACGGAATCAGGCAAGAATCGTCTTCCTGGGATCGCGCTCCCCAGAATGAGCGCAAATTGATGGTGGCTGCGGCGCGTTTGGCGCTGCTTGAGCTGGCAACCACCCCGGTGCCATCCAACCCGAGCCGCAAATACTATGCCAAGCCTGGCGAAGCGGAGTGGGGCTGCTGAAGTGGGGCTGCCGAGGTCTGCTTGGGTCTCGGCAGCGAACTTCGCTTTGAAGCTCAGGGAATACTCGAACATCCTTACGAATTCTTTATGAAGTTTTGATCCCGCCCTTACGCGAGGGGATAAATAATCATGCCCGGAAGCCTTTCAGCGACAGGTGTGCCGGCGGCCTTATGAGAGTTGCACTGGCAATATTGTGCATCGGCGCAGTGACATTTCTGCTGCGCGTCCTGGCAGCTCTGGTGAGGGAGATCGTGTGTTGGCCTCCGAGCGCGATAAGGGTTCACTTTGCGAAGTTCAACCCCTCGGGGCGGCGAGGAAAACTCATCACTATGAATCCTGCGGCTCAGATGCGAAACGGTGGATTCAGAACTGACCGGCGGATCGCCCTCTGATTTCCGTCACGCGCCATCCCCCAATCGGTCGAGGAGATTACCTATGCAGGATGTTCTATGGATTGCCGTTACGATCGCGTTTTTCGCGGCGTCGATTGCCTATGTGCGTTTCTGCGATCGCATGAAGTAGGAGAAAGTCATGGACATTCAGTCAATCATCATGCTCATCATCAGCGCGCTGGTGACGATCTACCTGTTCTACGCGCTGTTGCGTCCGGAGAAATTCTGAAATGACCCTCAATGGCTGGTTGCAGATCATTGTATTTCTGGGCCTGACCTTTGCTGTTACCAAGCCGCTCGGCGTCTTCATGACGCGCGTGTTTGCCCGCGAGCGCACTTTCCTTGACCCTGTGTTGCGGCCCATCGAGCGCCTGCTGTATCGGGTCACCGGAGTGGATGAAGCGCACGAAATGCGCTGGACGGAGTATGCGACCACCATGCTGGTGTTCAGCGCCGTCTCGATGCTGACGCTCTATCTGATCCAGCGGATCCAGGGCATGTTGCCCTTTAATCCGCAGCACTTCGGGGCAGTGACGCCCGAGCACCTGGCCTTCAATACCGCGGCGTCGTTCACCACCAACACTAACTGGCAGGCCTATTCCGGCGAGACGACCATGAGCTACTTCACGCAGATGGCCGGCCTCGCATTTCACAATTTTGCTTCGGCGGCGACTGGCATCGTGCTGGGGATCGCTTTCATTCGCGGCATTGCGCGCCGGCAGATGAATACCCTGGGAAATTTCTGGGTCGACTTCGTTCGCTGCTGTCTGTGGGTGCTGTTGCCCTTTAGTGTCGTGGGAGCGCTATTCCTGGTCTCGCAAGGAGTTGTGCAGAACCTGCGACCCTACGACACCGTGAAACTGATTGAGCCGCAACAGGTGCAACGGGTGGGGCCTGACGGCAAAGCCGTTGTGGATGCCGGCGGCAAACCGGTCATGGACACGGTCACGACCCAAACCATCGCGCAGGGGCCGGTGGCCTCGCAGGAGATCATCAAGGAATGGGGCACGAACGGTGGCGGATTCTTCAACGCGAATAGCGCTCACCCGTTCGAGAATCCCACGCCAATTACAAATCTGTTCGAGATGTTTTGCATCTTCGCGATCGGCGCCGGGCTCACCTACACACTCGGCCGCATGACCGGCTCTCCCGCACACGGATGGGCGGTATGGTCGGCGATGGCACTCTTGTTCCTCGTCGGCGTAACGACTGCGTACTGGGCTGAGGCGCGGGGGAATCCGCTGTATCCCGCGACCGTCGCGCAGCATGCAACCAATTTGCAGCCGGGCGGCAACATGGAAGGCAAGGAAACGCGCTTCGGCATCGCCAACTCGGCCTTGTTTGCGACCGTGACTACCGACGCGAGCTGCGGCGCCATCAACGGCTGGCATGATTCGTTCACACCGCTGGGCGGCATGGTCCCGCTCGTCAACATCATGCTGAGCGAAGTTATTTTTGGCGGGGTCGGGTCGGGAATGTACGGAATTCTGATCTACGTGGTTCTGGCCGTATTCATCGCGGGCTTGATGGTGGGCCGCACGCCCGAGTATCTGGGCAAGAAGATCGAGGCCTACGACGTCAAGATGGCGATGCTGGTGTCGCTGGTCTTTCCGCTCATCATTCTGACGCTTACTGGACTTTCCGTGGTCAAGGGCTTCGGGACGGCAGGCATTACGAATCCCGGACCCCACGGCCTCAGCCAGATTCTCTACGCCTTCACATCGTCTGCCGGAAACAACGGCTCCGCCTTCGCAGGCCTTATCCCCAACACGCTATGGTATGACACGGCTACGGGCATCACCACGCTGGTCGGCCGCTTCTTCATGATCATTCCGATGCTGGCCATTGCCGGCAACCTGGCGCAGAAAAAATACGTGCCGCCGTCAGTGGGCACATTTCCGGTTACAACGCCCCTGTTTAGCCTGCTGCTGATCAGCGTCATCCTGATTCTAGGTGCGCTGACGTTCTTCCCAGCTCTGAGCCTGGGGCCGATTCTTGAGCACCTTTTGATGAACGTTGGGAAGACTTTCTAGGAACCTATGGCAAGCCATCGCAAATCTGTCTGGGACGTGAATCTCGTTCGCAGCGCGGCCTGGAGTTCGCTGCTCAAGCTGAACCCACGCAACATGATGGGGAATCCGGTGATGTTCGTGGTCGAAATCGGCAGTCTGATCACGACCGTACTTTTGATTCTTCATCCGCACGCCGCATTTGGCTTCAACCTGCAAATCACCTTGTGGCTGTGGTTCACCGTTTTGTTTGCCAACTTCGCCGAAGCGATGGCGGAAGGCCGCGGTAAGGCGCAGGCGGAAACCCTGCGGCGAGCGCGATCGGAAACCATCGCGAAGCGCATTGCCTCCGACGGCAAGATTGAGGAAATTCCCAGCGCGAAGCTGCGCGCTGGCGATCTGGTTTCCGTCGCTGCCGGGGAACTCATTCCCGGAGACGGGGAGATCGTCGAGGGCGTGGCATCGGTGGACGAATCGGCCATTACGGGTGAGTCCGCGCCGGTGATTCGCGAAGCGGGTGGCGATCGCTCGGCGGTCACCGGGGGCACACGCGTCCTCAGCGATTACATCAAGGTGAAGATCACCTCGAACCCGGGCGAGACTTTTCTCGACCGCATGATCGCGCTGGTAGAAGGAGCCTCTCGGCAGAAGACTCCCAATGAAATCGCCCTGAACATTTTGCTTGCTGGACTGACCATCATCTTTCTGTTAGCCGTGGTCACCCTGCAGCCCTTTGCGATCTACTCAGGCTCGCCGCAGACTGTTTTCGTGCTGGTCTCACTGCTGGTATGCCTGATCCCCACCACCATCGGCGGCCTGCTGTCGGCCATCGGCATCGCTGGCATGGATCGGCTCGTCCAACACAACGTTCTTGCAATGTCCGGGCGTGCGGTCGAAGCTGCGGGAGATGTAAACACGCTTCTGCTGGACAAGACCGGCACGATTACGTTCGGTAACCGGCAAGCCACCGAGTTTCTGCCCGCCCCGGGCGTGACTGAAGCCGAAATGGCCGACGCCGCGCAGCTCTCCTCGCTGGCCGACGAAACTCCGGAGGGCCGCTCCATCGTCGTGCTTGCCAAAGAGAAGTACAAACTGCGCGGACGTGATTTCGCCACGCACGAAGCAGAATTCATCCCCTTCACGGCGCAGACGCGGATGTCCGGCGTCAATCTGGATGGCCGGCAGATCCGCAAAGGCGCTGCCGACTCCATTGCGAGTTATCTCGAACAGAACAATGCGGCCATGCCCCAGGAGGTGCGCGCCGCCGTGGAGCGCATCGCATCGTCTGGCGGCACGCCTCTCGTGGTCTCGGAGAACCGGCGAGCTATGGGCGTGATTCACCTGAAAGACGTGGTCAAGGGAGGAATCCGCGACCGCTTCGCTCAACTGCGCGCCATGGGTATTCGCACGGTGATGATCACCGGCGACAATCCACTCACAGCCGCTGCCATTGCGCGCGAGGCGGGCGTCGATGACTTTCTTGCTCAAGCGACACCCGAAGACAAACTGAAACTCATTCGCAGCGAGCAGGCCGGCGGCAAACTCGTTGCCATGACCGGCGACGGCACCAACGACGCGCCCGCGCTGGCGCAGGCGGATGTCGGCGTCGCCATGAACACCGGCACGCAGGCCGCCAAAGAGGCCGGAAACATGGTCGATCTCGACTCCAATCCCACCAAGCTCATCGAGGTGGTCGAAATCGGGAAGCAGTTGCTGATGACGCGGGGCGCGCTGACTACGTTCTCGATCGCAAATGATGTGGCGAAGTATTTCGCGATCATTCCCGCCATGTTTGCCGTCACGTTTCCGGTGCTGAATGCGCTGAATATCATGCGTCTCAAGACGCCGGAGTCGGCGGTGCTGTCGGCAGTTATCTTTAATGCGCTGATCATCATCGCACTCATTCCGCTGGCCCTGCGAGGCGTGAAATATCGCGCTATGAACGCCGAGGCCCTGCTGCGCCGCAACCTCTTTATCTATGGAGTAGGTGGATTGATCGCGCCTTTCGTGGGCATCAAGCTCATCGACATGCTCATCACGGCAGTCCATTTGGCCTGAGGATTCTAATGAAAAAGCACCTTATCACCGCATTCCTGATGACCATCGCCACGACGATCCTTCTCGGAGTGCTCTATCCTCTCCTGATCACCGCTCTGGCGCAGGTTCTGTTCAAGGACGAGGCAAACGGGCAGATTCGCTATCGCCACGGGGAAGCCATCGGATCGCGCATCATCGCCCAGCCGTTCACCTCGGCAAAGTATTTCCACCCCCGCCCCTCGAACGCAGGCAACAACGGATATGACGCCGCCAATTCTGGAGGCACGAACCTCGCGCCCACCAACCAGAAACTGATCGACCGCATTCAGGCGGACGCCAAAAGCCTGCACGAAGAGAATCCCGCGCAACCGATTCCAGTGGATCTCATCACCGCTTCCGCTTCGGGCCTGGATCCTGAGATCTCCCCGGCAGCTGCGGAATTTCAGGTCCCGCGCGTCGCCCGGGAGCGTGGCCTACCGGAATCCACGATCCGGGACCTGGTCCAGAAGCACACCTACCAGCGGGATTTGGGGCTGCTCGGAGAAGCGCGGGTCAACGTGCTTGAGCTCAATCTCGCTCTCGACGATCTGGCGTCAAAGCCCTGAGCACGCGCCTCGCACTATGTTTGTATCCCTGAATTGACGTGCGATAATGGGCCAATTCACATTGGCCCCGTAGCTCAGATGGATAGAGCAGCGGTTTCCTAAACCGAAGGTCGGCAGTTCGACTCTGCCCGGGGCCACCATAGTTTTCAATCACTTGCAAAATTAGCTCCGAGTCGGTTGTGTTCAACTGTGTTCAATTGATCAGGACGCTTTCAATTTTCGACGCTGACGCGGGTCCCATGACGTCGGCCAAGTCGGCCTCGACCATGTTCCGAACGCTCTCCAGTACCGGCTGCATGTAGATGTTGCCCGTGGTTTCGATTCGGGCGTGCCGCAGATGCGATTGGACGTCCTTCATGCTTCCGTGCCGTTGGTTGCGAGTCGCGCAGGACCGACGCAGGATCTGGAACGTCACAAGATGCGGATCGATGCCCAGCCGCTTGGCGATGGGGTAGATCCGTCGCTGCAGAAAATTCCGCGCGGAAAGGGGAGTGCCGGCCAGACTGGGAAACATCAGCTCATTGTCGCTTTGAGGGTTTGCCTGTCCCCGGTAGACGTCGAGAAGCTGGCGAATTTCGGCCGGCACGTAAACCGGGGCGTTGCTCTTTTCGGTCTTAGTTTGTCGCTGGTACAGTTTGCCCTCCCAGGCAATGTTCTGAATCAGCAGAGAGTCGCCGGTGTAAGAGTTCCACGTCAGACCCAGCACTTCGCTGGTGCGGACCGCGCAAAACGTTCCGATCAGCAATATCAACTTGTCGCGAAGATCAGTCACCTCCGTCAGAATCATGCGCAGCATCTCAGGCGGAAGAACGGGCTTCAAGCTGACCCTGCACCGAGGCAGCGAAATTTTGCGGGCTGGATTTTTGTCGATGTAGTCTTGATCTTCGGCTTCCTCGAGAATGCCACAGAGCATAACGCGCACGCGGGCGACTACCGGCTCCGAATAGGTTTTCGCCAACTTGTTCAGCAGGGAAGCGACTTGGAACTTGTCGATGCTCTTGAGCGCGAGCGCCCCGAGGGTTGGCAAAATGTAGCGTTGAATGTCGAACAGATTGCCGCGCTTTGTAGCCGGCCGCCAGTTGCCTTCGCGCATGGGAACGAATCGCTCCAGAGTGAACCACTGAAAAGTAACCGAGCCGTTCTTGCGCGGGGCTGATCCGGTGGCCGCGGCGATAATTTTTCGCAGCTCGTCCTCAGCTTCGAATTTTCTCATCTCCGCTTTATGGCCTAGGAACACCCCCCGGTGTTTTCGCGTCTCCCGCCCATTTTCCTCGAGCTCGTAAACGTAGTAGTGACCGTACCACCGTTTGTGAGATGATCCACGCTCTTCCACCCATCCATCCTGATGCCTCGTCCGCATACGCTTCCTCCAAAGTGTCGGGATCTGACGCATCATTGTGGTCCTTCCTCGCCGGAAAAAAGATTACTAGTTATGAACACCTCGATATCTTGAGGACGGAAGCGAAGCAGCGCGCGCCGGCCGCCGAGCCGCACAACAGGGATCCGCGGCGATCGCCGCGTGGCGGATCCCTCACCCAGGCCTTGGAAGTTCCGAGCCTCTTTGCCACTTGCTCGAGTGTCAGTAACGGAGCCCCGGGTGTGATTGATGGCGCAGTAAAAGTATTTGGACTTTGTGCGCGTTGCATGGCATGGTTGAAGCTATGGATTGTCATGCGCTGGCTCCAATTTTCGAAGAAGCAGGACGTTCCTCCGATCGCTTGATCGGCTGGCGCACCATCTCGCCGCCCTCAGAATCGAGTGAGCGAATTACCGTGAGGATTCGACTCACGACCCCCGCCCCGAAATCGAGCACGTCCCGATTTTTGAAACGCAGTACCGTGATCCCTCGCTGACGTAGTGCTCGCTCCCTCCGCGCGTCCGCTAAGAACTGCAGCGCGTGGACTGAGCCATCAATCTCGATCGCCAATTTCAGCCTTGGGCAATAAAAATCTAAAATGTAGCCGCGCTGCACGCTCTGCCGATGGAACACGAAGCCGGTCTGCTTTCCTTGTAGGCGTTCCCAGAGTTCCGCCTCGGCCGCGGTCGGCGCCCGACGCATATCTGCCGCGAAGATCCGCTTAGGAACTGCGCAATAATAACTTTGCATTCGATGGTGCAACTATCACAAGAGAAGATCAGCTCCTGGACACGCTGATACGCAAGAATACCTGCCAAACACGGGATATGGCGGAGACGGGC
>Ga0181532_10000068_pt1 | contig 99548 bp, 84 predicted proteins | sample PEATcosm2014_Bin_33_FD_119768 | JGI IMG/M metagenome (GOLD analysis project Ga0181532, IMG submission 119768) | Peatland microbial communities from MTU Mesocosm Facility, Houghton, MI, USA - PEATcosm2014_Bin11_30_metaG | ecosystem: Environmental > Terrestrial > Soil > Wetlands > Peat | place...
AGCCCAAGCGAAGATCGCACGCAGCAGCCCGCAAGGGAAGGCAGCGAGAGCAGGTCGAGCGAGGGTCAAACGCGAGCTACTGGCCGAGACGAATGGACCCCACACCACCTCGGAACTCTTATTCTTTTGAGCTTCTAGCTTCTAGCTCTTGAGCCTTTAGCTCACCGCTCTTTGCCTTCCCAATCAAAACCTGACGATTTTATTCGCGCATTTGAATCCGTAAGAATCCGCGTGAATCCGTGACTAGGAAGTTGTGTTTCGTAACCCCTAGCCCCTAAGACCTGCGACCTGAGACTGGTGGACCTGGCAAGATTCGAACTCGCATCTGCGAGCGGCGACCGAAATCGACGCCCGCCGTGTTCCTTACACCACAGGCCCATCTTCAACCGAACGCAGGACCGGCAAAACCTTATCCTCGAACCATCGGCATAAATTTCGCAAAACAATCCGCAAGGTTGCGGGTTAGTCGACGTGCTCTCCTTCGGCGAATCCTGGCTCGGCGGGAGGCAGGATATCGTGGTCGCCCGCGATCCATACATAGAGTGTTGGGAGCAGGAACACGCTCATGACCAGGGCCGCCATCAGACCGCCGACAATCACGATGGCAAACGGACGTTGCGAGTCGGAGCCGATGGCGTGGGACATGGCCGCGGGCAGCAGTCCCAGAGTAGCTACCAGCATGGTCATCATGATGGGACGCAGCCTTAACACGGCCCCTTCGACGGCGGCATCCTCGATGGTATAGCGGCGTACTCGCAACTGGTTGATGTATTCGAGCATGATGACGCCGGTTTGCACCGACACGCCGAAAAGCGCGAGGAAGCCGACGCCGGAGGAAACGCTGAAATTCGTGCCCGTGAAAAGAAGAGCGAGCAAGCCTCCAATGGGCGCGATGGCAATGTTGGCCATGATCAGCATCGCCCACTTAAACGATTTGAACATGGTATAGAGAATGATGAAGATGATGAGGACGGTGATGGGCAGAACAATCAGCAAGCGCGCATTGGCTCTTTTCTGACTGGCATATTCGCCCTCCCACTTGAGGTGATAGCCGGAGGGTAATTTGACCTTCTCGTTGACCTTTTGGATGGCTTCCTGGACGGTGCTGCCGAGGTCGCGGCCGCGGACGCTGTACTTGATGGCAATGTAACGCTCGTTGCCTTCGCGATAGATTTCGGAGCCACCATCCGCGACCTGGATTTTGCAGAGCTGCGCGAGCGAGACGCGTTCTCCTGTGGGGGAGAGCAGGCGAATCTTTTCGATGGCTTCCTTGGTGTCGCGGAATTGCGGAAGATAGCGCACGACAAGGTCGTAACGGGCTTCCTCTTGCAGCACTTGGGTGAGGGCGTTGCCCCCGACCGCGGTCTGAATCGCGTCCTGCACATCGGCGACGTTGATCTGGTAGCGGGCGGCGGCGTCGCGGTCCACGGTCACGTTCAGGTTGGGCTGACCGAGGACGCGAAACACTCCGAGGTCTTCAATCCCGGGAATCTCGCGCATGACCGCAGTGATCTCATCGGCCTTAGCTTCCAGAACCTTCAATTCGGTCCCATAGACTTTGGTGGCGAGTTCGCCCTTGACGCCGCTGACCGCCTCCTCCATGTTGTCTTCAATGGGCTGAGAGAATCCCCACAGGGCTCCGGGAATCTTGTCGAGTTCGCGCTGCATGGCGGCGATCAGCTCATCCTTGTCTTCGTGGAAGATCGGCCGCCACTCTTCCTTGGGTTTCAGGTCGACGAAGAATTCGGTGTTGAAAAACCCGGTGGTATCGGTGCCGTCATCAGGACGGCCCACCTGGCTGGTGCATTGCGGAACTTCGGGAAAAGAACAGAGTACGATGCGGGCCTGGTTGGCGACGCGGATCCCCTCGTCCGGTCCAGTGCTGGGGGCGAGCGTGCCCCGGACCCAGAGTGCTCCTTCATCCAGGTGAGGCAGAAATTCGGAGCCGATCGCGCCGCCGAAGGCAAGATAATTTCCCAACGCCACGCCGAACAGGCACACCCCGACGGTGATGGCACGATGACGAATGGCCCAACGCACGGCGGTGCGATAGCGTTCGGTCAGGAATGACATGACCGGGTTATGCCATTCCTTAGCGCCTTTGGCGAAGGCGAAGCTGGCTAAGACCGGCGCAATCAGGATAGAGAAGATCAGCGCTCCCAGAAGGGCGAAGGCGACCGTCCAGGCCATGGGCTGAAACAAACGGCCTTCGACGCGTTGCAGGGTAAAGATGGGCAAGTAGGCGGTGATGATGATGGCGATGGCGTAGAAGACGGGGCGCTGGACTTCGTGCGACGCTTCGCCGATCCGTTCGGTGGCGGTTTGGGTGCCATTGGAGAAGCCCATGTGGCGCACGATGTTTTCGATCATGACCACGGCACCGTCGACCACCATGCCGAAGTCGAGCGCACCGAGAGACAGAAGATTCGCAGGAATGCTTTTCAGATCCAGACAGATCGATGCGAAGAGCAGGGAAAAGGGAATCGTGGCCGCGACGATGAGTCCGCCTCGGAGGTTGCCAAGAAAGATAAACAGGATGATCGAGACCAGGATCATGCCTTCCGTCAGGTTGTGGAGCACGGTGTGACTGGTGAAGTGGACGAGATCACTGCGATCGATGAAGGGAACGATCTTTACGCCCTTGGGCAGGATGTGATCGTTCATCTCCTGGATTTTTTCGTGGAGAGCTTTGAGAGCTGGATCGGCCGCCGCGCCTTTCCGCAGCAACACGATGCCGGACACGACGTCGTCGTTATCGACGATTTTTCCGTTCTCGCGGTGCATGGCGCGGGCGAACTGGCCGAGTCTTATCTTCGGGCCCTGGGAAACGACGGCAATATCCTTGACGCGGAGTGGGGTGCCATTCTTGGTGAAAATGACGGTTTGTTCGATGTCGTGAACCTTATCGACCTGTCCTACCTCGCGGATATTGATCTGTTGCAGGCCCTCCTGGATGAAACTGCCGCCGGCATTGGCGTTATTGTTGCTGAGCTGTTGCTCGACCTGGGCCAGACTCAGACCGTAAGAAACCAGCTTGTTGGGGTCGACGCGAACCTGATATTCGCGGGTGGGTCCGCCGAAGCTGGCCACGTCGACGATGTCGGGGACCGACTTGAGATTTTTTTCGACGACCCAGTCTTCCAGAGACTTCAATTCCATGGGATCGAATTTCGGGTTGGTGCTGTGCAGGGTGAAGAAATAAATCTGGCCGACAGGACTCCAGTCGGTGCCCATCTGAGGAACCACGCCGTTCGGGAGCGTGACCTGGCTGAGACGTTCCAGGACGCGCTCCCGGTTCCAGGCGTTGTCGGTGCCGTCCTCGAAGACAAGTTTTAGATCGGAGAGTCCGAAGAGTGAGAATGAGCGCAGGTGCACGACTCCGGGGATGCCGTTCATCACGGTTTCGAGCGGAATGGTGACTTGCTGTTCGATCTGCTCCGCCGAGATGCCGGGCCACTGGGTGATGATTTCTACGTAGTTGTCGGCGACGTCGGGATAAGCCTCGATGGGGAGGTTGTGGAACGAGATGATGCCCCAAACAAACAGCACGAGCGCAAGCCCTAAGACCAGCAGGCGATTGTTGAGCGCGAAATCGACGACGCGGCGAATCATCTATTGGTCCACCTTACTGTTCCACCGTGTTCTGCAGATCGAGGGCGTTCGAAACCACTGGATCGCCCGGCTTGATGCCGGAAACGATCTCCTGTTGCTTGCTGGGGAGCATGCTTCCGGTGACTACTTCCACGCGTTTGAAGTGGGCGTTGCCCAGCGGGGTGTAGACCCATTCGCGGTCGTGGAGATGCAAGATCGCACTGGCGGGGACGGCGGAGTGCACTTCCGCCTGTTTGCCGTGGAAGGTTGCTGTGACGAACATGCCGACGCGCATCTGGCCGGGATTCTTCACTTCCAGACGCACCTTCGCCGTGCGAATGTTGGGGTCGAGAACCGGCAGGATGTTGTCCACGCGTCCTTGGAAGGTCTGGTTGGGATAGGCGTTGAGGTGGATGTCGGCAAAGTCGCCGATGCGCACCGCGTCGAGATCATTCTCGTAAACGTCGCAGACGATCCAGACATAACTGAGATCGGAGATGGTGAACGGATTCGGACCCGACAGGCCCTGCACGCCGGCGGCGTTGGTAACCTGCTGGTCGGTGATGACGCCGGAGATGGGCGCGGTGATGTCGACGATGCCGGAGGGATGATCCTTGTCGATGCCGAGCGTGCGCAACTGCTCGGTGGCGGCACTCAGATCGGCTTTGGCGTCGGCTTCGGTGTCGTCGGCTTGTTCGAGGGCGCTCTTGGCGATCGCCCCTTTATCGAACAGGAGCTGTGCACGCTCCAGCTGGATACGGGCGAGGCGCTCGTCGTTCTCCGCCTTGAGATAGGTCTGGTAGGCGCCGGAAACGTCGTTGCTGCGAACTTTCAGCAGGACTTGGCCCTTCTCGACCACATCGCCCAGCCGGGCCTTAAGTTCAACGACGCGCCCGGCAGCCAGGGAGATCACGGGCACGGCGCGGGTGATGTCGGGTTGCACGACGCCGGTTACATTCAGGGCGGATACCGCTTTATGCTCGACTGCCGTCGCCAAGGGAAACTGGTCGGGATGGTCGACTTTGAAATTGTTGGCATCGAGATCGGGCTCGACGACCGCCTTGGGCGGCGCCTCCGCACTCGGGTCAGCCTTGCCGCTATTGCAGGCGGCGAGACCGAGTGTCAGGATCGAACACAATACTGCCGTCAGAATGGACGACAGGATCGTCGTCAAAATCTGGGATGAGGAATGAATCTTCATGGAATAACCTCGCGCCCCACCGCCATGTTGAGCTGGGCTGCGGCCGTCAGATAGGATCCGATCAAATTCACGTAACTCAATTGCACGGTGCGGTAGTCACTTTCCGCACTCAGGAAATCCAATAACGACGCGCCACCGTGCTGGTAGGAGAAGAAAACCGTATCGCGCACGCGGACGGCCTGCTCCAGATATTGGCGCTTATAGGGCTTGAGCAGGTTGATGTTGCTGTTCAGAACGGCGTAAGCGGAATCGACGTCGCTGTAGACCTGGGTCTCAACGCCATCGCGCAGCTTCTGGTTGCGCTTGATGTCAATCTTCGTGCGCAGCTTCTCGCCCTGGTTGGTGTCGAAAATGCGCAGCGGGATGCTGACGCTGGCGCCGAGAGTGTTCAGGGCGTCGGGGTTGTTGAACGAGCCGTTGTGCGTGTACCAGACGCTGATGGTGGGATCGGTGGATCCGTTGGCTTCGGCGAGTTGGTAGTTGGTTTCGGCCTGCTGTACCGAGAGCACGGCAGCGCGCAGGTCGGGACGCGCGTCCAGTGCGTCTTTGCGATAGTCGTCGAGCGAAGCCCTCTTCTCGCTGAAATCGAATGGGCCGTCGACGTCGAAGCTGTCGACCGGGCGGCGATCGTCGAGCAGGGCGAGCAGGTTGATCTTGGTGGTGCGGAGATTGACCAGAGCGGTTTGCAGGTCGGATTCGTACTGCAGGCGCTGCAGCTCGAGGCGGTCGAGATCGATGCGGGCGATGTCTCCCGCCTGGAAGCGGTCGCGGCTGACTTTCAGGATCTTGTCGTAGGACTCGAGATTATCCTGTGCCAGTCGCAGCACGGCTTTGGCCTGAAGGACGCCGACGAACGCGCTGCGCAGATTGAACAGCAGATTGCGTTCCGAGTCGGACTGCTGCGCGATGCCAATGGCCGTGCCTTGCTTGGCGGCTTCGAAGCGGAGTCCACGCTTACCGCGTCGCTCGAACAGATAGCTCACCCCGGGGGAAATGAAAGTGCCGGCAAAGGGCGTCCACACCCCGTGGCTGGGGTAGATCTGGGTGCCGTCGGCCGAGAGGGTGAAGTCGGGATTGGGGCGGAGGTGGGCCGTGATCTCTTCCGCTTTCAGTTCGTCAATGTTTAACCGGCTGGCCTGGAGTGTCGTATTGTTCAACTCAAAACGGTCTTTGACCGCGTCCCAAGTCCAGACTTGGGGGGCAGACGGGGGCGCAGTCTGGGCCAGCAGACTGGCAGCGCCGAGGGCCACGGCTGCGCAAAGATATTTCCACTGCATCATGAACTCCTTCGGGTATTCATTTTGGCCGGCAGCCCATTGCTCGCCACGGCAAAAGGGACCCGGTCCCGGCGGTCGTGTGCTGCCGGCGATTCCGCCGACCACACCACGATCTCGTTCCCCGCCTCAGAATTACGTAAAGATCAATCAATACTCTGTGTTGTTTTATGCGGCGATCGGCAATGCGAAGGACCTATCCGGGGAAAGCATCAGGAGGGGCACGGCCCGCCCGCTCGATGGCAGGCGTTGCCGGCACGGACAATTCCGGGGCTGGCAGTGACTGCCAGTCCTCGTCGCTAGCAAGCAAGGAACTATTCGGGGTGCGAGCCAGTGCGGGGGGACTCTGCAGCTTCCAGGCCGAAGCTTTATCGTTGGTGGCCTGCCGAATGGTGCGTTTGCTGGCTGGCGATTCTTCCATCTCTGCCCGCATGGCATGAAGGTCGTCGGTGGCCGAGACCACGGGGAACAGGACGACCAGCATGCATCCTAGGGCCAGAAGGCACTGCAGAGACGTGAACTTGCGGCCGCAGTGGGCAGTTCTGGACCCGCGCCACAGCCAATAGCCGGGCAGCGCCAAGAACAGCCACGCGAGATTGAGCAGCAGTTCCATGAACAGAAGCGCAAAAAGCTAAGGACACCCGAAGGACTAGTTTTTCAGAAATCGCAAATCCAAGTCAATGTGACTACCGTGTGGCCGTGTGGCGGGGGCGGGCGGCAGCGCAAGTTTGGGCTGACTGAACATTCTTATACCGAAGCAGGAGAATTGTGGGAGAGTAGGGAATGGGTATTTGAGGCCGCAGATTACGCTGATCTGGGCTGATGAGGGTAGGCGAGATGAAGAAGGTGCAAAGAGCGCTCCGGGTGGTCGCGATGCTCCTGCGGTTGGCGTGTGCCCTGGGGATGGCGGCGTGTCAACTGGGGCTGGCCGAGGCTGGGCGGCAGGCTGAGTCTCAGGGTGCGACGGCTGCGCGGCAGGCTGAGTCTCAGGGTGCGACGGCTGCGCCTCAGGAGGGGCGGGGCGTGGTTATTGAGGACAATTCCCAACTGCCGGATGCCTACCCGCATCGCCATTATCAAATTCGCTTCCGCGCCCATGGTGGGGTGTCGGTCCTGCACTGGAAGGTTGAAAAAGGCGCGTTGCCGCCGGGCATGAAACTTGACGACGCTGGACTGCTGATCGGAGAGCCGGAGCGTCCGGGAGAGTTTCAGTTTACGGTGTCGGTGACGGACGGCGGCAATCGGGAATCGGCGGTGCAAAAGGGGTTTGTGCTGCGAGTGGTCGCGGCCCTGGCGATCATTTGGAAGACGCCGGCTCACGTGACCGGGAACCGGATTGACGGGAGCGTGGAGGTTTCGAATACCTCGCCGGATGACATGGATTTGACGTTCGTGGTGATGGCGGTGGCGACAAACGGGCGAGCGACTGCGATCGGATATCAGCATTTTGTGCTGCGGCGAGGCACGATCGGAATGGAATTGCCCTTTGGCGAGACGCTGCCTCACGGCGGGTATGTGATCCACGTGGATGCCGTGGGGGAAGTGCCGCCGCGCACCATTTACCGGGACCGGATGCAGACGCCGGCACCGCTGCAGGTGACGGTGGGGCCGTAGGGTCAGGCTCGGGCGATGACTTGGCTAGAAGATCGAGAGATTGCGGGAGTTAGCCTTCGGTTCCCTCTGAGTACTTAGATCACAACGAAGAGTGATCCAGATCACGCACCGATGTGTGGGAAATAACCCAACTCGGGGGATTTGGCCGCGTACCCGGATTCGTTCCAGTTCAGGAATGAGGTCGTAACTGATGTATTTTCTGATACATGCGGGAGTCTTGCGCTGAGGTGGCGGGCGGTGCGGATTTGGCTCGCGGCGTGCCACACCCTTTCTGTGGGCAGAGGCGAGTGCCGAGGGATTCTGGCAACTTCTAGCCCGGAGGAGGTTTGTGATGCGGGCTCCTTATGGTCTGAATATTCTTGATAACTGTGTTAGCTGTCCGGTACGGGGAGAACATTTGTTCTGCAATCTGGCGCTGTCGGCTGCCCAAAGGCTGAACGACGTGAAATCGACCGCCGTTTATCCCAAGGGAACGATGCTGTTCATCGAAGGCCAGCAGCCGCGCGGCGTGTTTGTGCTGTGCGTGGGGAAGGCAAAACTGTCGACGTCTTCGCGTGAAGGCAAGACGATCATCACGAAGATCTCGGATTCGGGAGACATTCTCGGTCTGAATGCGGTGGTGTCGAACCGGCCGTACGAAGTGACTGCCGAGATGATGGAGCCGGGACAGGCTAACTTCATTCCGCGCGATTCCTTTCTGCAGATGCTGAAGGAGTTTCCGGAAGTCGCGGTGCGCGTGGCGCAGCAGTTGAGCCGCAACTACTACACGGCGTATGAAGAGATCCGGACGCTGGGGCTGGCGGCTTCGCCGTCAGAAAAGTTTGCCAAGCTGCTACTCACCTGGACGAGCAAGAGCACACAAGACGACGGCTCGGCGCAGGTGAAGCTCACCTTGACTCACGAGGAAGTCGCGGAAATTATTGGAACGACGCGTGAGACGGTGAGCCGGCTGTTTTCTGAATTTAAGAAGAAGCAGTTGATGCAACTGAAGGGCGCGACACTGGTCATTCGCAGCCGGTTCGCGTTGCAGAAGATTGTGCAGTCGTGAGGTGAGGCTCAGATTCTGAACCCTTTAGAGTCCGCTGAGAATGATGTTAGTCAATCGGTGGTTGCGCGGAAACCTGTGCCCTCCCTCCGGGACTCGGTTCCGATGCTTGTAGCCTACCCAGGACTGACGTCCTGGGCTAACGGTTCGCCGCTCCGCGGCTGGATTTTGGCAGATCTCTGCTTGCGTGGAATTTGGATCTACGCACCGATAGAGGCCTCAATCTAAGGCGGGGCAAAAGCCCTCTGCACCCTCTAGGCGACAACTGAAGAAAAGGCTAGGCGGAGCGTCTTCCGCGGCGTCGTCCCCATACGCGGGCTTTTCCATTCTGTGGTCACCTGACACTAGCTGGATTGGGCGTAGAGCTTCTATTGCTGTCGCAGCATCAGGACACTTCCCGGCGTCAGCACCAACCAGAGAAGAATCAAATGGAGGCGGAAGTGAAGGATCATATGGAGTCGGGGGCAGGTCAGTCTCCGGCTTCCATTTTGTGCCATCGGCGAAATCGACTTCCACGACTACTGTTTGCACTTGCAGATAGGCAGCCTTAAACGACCTAGCATATGAAACTAAGACCCCAGGATGGAGAGCAGAGTATTCTTCGGATGCGTCCGCATTTCCGTGAGGACCGATCCGCACGGGAGCAAAAGGATTGCTAATGACGAATCTCGCCTTTCGGGGCTCGGCCGCGCATCCCGGCGGCGCAATCGCCACCCCAACGATGAGAACGTCATCTACCGTTTTGTCGGAGATGTTGCCAGGGAAAACGCGATCCTGTAGTAGCCGTAATGAAGGCCCACAATGCGCACGGGAGAATCCTTTGGTACCGGGGCATAGACGGAAAACGCGATTACGGGAGCGGCAGCGGCGTGCGGAGACAATGCAATGACAACCGCTAACAGAAGCAGGCCGATGACACCCAGTCGAGGCCTAACAAACCTCCGTCGCTGCGCGACGACTCTATCGGCGAAGACATTGTAAGCCGCTAAGTCTCGCCTCCGCAACTGGGCATGGCGCTGCTTGGGGCCTTGTGATCAGACGGAAACTTGATAGGATCATTCCGCACAAAACGCACTGGAGGACCGGTCAATGATTACTCGCCGCAATTTCATCATTGCAAGCGGACTTACCGCGCTGGCTTCAACCCGGGTGTTCGGCGCAAACGATACACTTCGCATCGGAGTCATTGGGGCGGGGCACCGGATGCGAGGGCTTCTTGATGCGGCGGACAAGGTCGGCCCTTACCAGATTGTGGCCGTGAGCGACGTGTATGGACCTCACCGCGACGCCACTGTGCAGCGGTCCAACGGTCTCGCCACAGCCCACTTGGATTATCGGGAAGTCCTGGCGAAGGACATCGATGCGGTGATCATTGCGTCCCCGGACCACTGGCACATGCGCATGGCAGTCGATGCGCTGGCGGCGGGCAAAGACGTCTATCTGGAGAAGCCTGTCACCCACACCGTGGAGGAAGGCGCAACCCTGACGCGCGCGGTTCGTTCCAGCAAGCAGATCTTGCAGTGTGGCATGCAGCAGCGCAGTTGGACTCATTTTCGCGATGCGGTCGATATGGTTCAGGCAGGCAGTCTCGGTCGTGTGGTACAGGTGCGAACTTATTGGTGGCAGAACTATCACAGAAACTGGCCCGCGAAGCCCATCGATCAACAGGCGCTCGATTGGAAACTCTGGCTCGGGTCCGCCCCGGATCAGCCCTTCAGCGACGAGAAATTCGGCCATTGGCGGTGGTTCTGGAATTTTGGCGGCGGCGCCATGACCGACTTGTTCACGCATTGGATCGATGTGGTGCACTGGGCCATGAAATCGGACCAGCCTCGCCAGGCTCAGATGCTCGCGGATAAATATATTTTCGAGCCGTGGGATTGTCCGGATACGATCCAGGCGGCTTTCCGCTATCCGGGATTCGACGTGGTGTATGAGGGGATGATGAATTCGTCCATCGACGATGGCGGGCTGGAGTTCCGCGGGACGGACGCGACGTTGAAGATCGATCGGAGCGGCTTCAGCGTTTATCGCGAACACATCGATGAGGGGGAGGGGCAGAATCCCGTGCTCACCGCCCGCAGTTTCCGCGATGGCACGATTTCGCACATGGAAAATTTCTTCGAGTGCATCAAGACGCGGAAAGAGCCGAATGCGCCAGTAGAAACAGGGGTTGCGGCCGCGCGGGCGGGGCAGATCGGCAACCTGGCCTACCAGCACGGTGGGCAGTTGGCCTGGCCGGGGAAGGCCTGATTAGTCGCGGTAGGGGCGTTGCCCGCGAGCGAGAGGGACTGGGGCGGCATCCGGAGAGACGCGCTCAGGGATTTTCAAGGATTCGATTCAGTTCGGCAATGCGCTGCTGCACTGCGGCAAATCGGTCGGCAGCAAACAGGTCTGGCTCTTCGGGCATCAGCCTCTCGAGTCGTTCATATACTGTCCGCAGTTCCTTGAGTAAGTCCGGAGCGGGTCCGTCACGGCGGATGATCTCTTCGAGATACTGGGCCAAGTCGGAGGCGGCCGGACCGTATCTATCATTCCGCTGGAAAACGGCTCTCCCGAGGAGGGCGGCCCGATCAAGATCGCCCCCATAGTAGTAGACATTCGACATTCCATTCATTGCGCCCACATCGTCGGGATCTTGTTGCAGTGCCTTCGTGAAGTATTTCGCTGCTTCGCCGAGGGCGTGAACCGCAGCTGGCTGGTTTCCGAATTCGAACTCTACCTGGGCTTGAATCTTCTCAAGATAGCCGCAAATAACGATGAGGTCCGTTTTCTGGGGTGCACGTTCCAGCCCTTCATTGGCCAGGGCGCGTGCATGACGCACCCGCTCAGCGGAAATCTCGGGATCGGAGCGCAACCATCGGATTGCATCGGTCTCATAAGCCTGCACCTGGCGGCAGATTTCCGCGCTAGAAAGCTGAGGGGCGGGCGCAGGAGAAGAAATCCGCCGATCCGCGCGAATGGCTTGCAGTTCGGCAAGGATGCGGGAGTACCGGTCCTGATTGCCCGGCTGCGCCTCGTGAAAGCCTCGATCGATTGCCGTTCCAATGCTCTGAAGCGTCTCGTCATTTTTCGCCAGAAGATGGAGGATCTCTTCCTGCCCGTCGCGCAGGCTCGACAACCCCTCGTCGAGCCTGCCTTGGAGGGTGGCGTCCGCGGAGAGAGCGTCGGCCGCTTTCTTCCCCGTTGCGGCGGCATCCGGGTCGTCGCGGAGGAATCATTTCGGATAGCGTTTTTGGAGTTCGCCCACGACCGGAGCTATGACTTGCTTGACGTATTGCCAGGCGGAGCCGCAAATTCGCGTGCCGGCCTCGTCCATGCCGATTTTGGCGCCCTCGCGGATCACCTTCTTGGTTATCGCCAGAAAAGATGGTCGATGTCACCGAGGGGCCCTCCGGTGTCCGAGCCTGCCGATCAGTTCCCTACATTTATAGTGAGGACGATGACGCGATCCGTTTCATCATTCTTGCGCGGTGGCACTTTTAAGATGACACCGTCTGAATTTTGGGTGAAGTCTGCTTTGGCACCGTCGAGCAGAGATTGGGCAGCCAAGACCTTTCCTGGGATCGGCGGGAGGGCCAGCAGGGACGATCCCCAATTCAGGACGTGGACGTAGATCTTATTCTCTTTTTGCGTGGTGACTCCCCAATCGCCGGGAGGGATGGGACCGCCGCGCGTGCCATAGATCGAATCCCCGTACTTTGAGAGCCATTCGCCGACGGCGTGCAGGCGCGTGACGAACTGCGGATCAATTTCGCCGTTCGGGTATGGCCCGATATTCAGCAGCAGGTTCGAGTTATTGCCTGCGGCCCTTACTAGTTTTCTTTCCAGATCGGCGGGACTCTTGTAGTTGCTGTCCCCGATGTTGAATCCCCAGGCGCCGTTGAGCGTGTCGGAACTTTCGAGCGGGATATCGCTGCTCACATATTGGGTGTTGAATCCGGCGGTGTTTTGACCGGGGAGATCGCGCTCGAAGGTTTGCACGTCTTCGCCGGGGCGCGGCGTCTGATGATGGTTGGGAATGATTAGAGCGGCCGGCTGCAACTGATGAATGAGGGCGTAGGTCTTGGAGAGATGCCAGTCGGCGTCGGGTTTGTCCCACATGCCGTCGAACCAGATGCCACCGATGGCGCCGTAGTGGGTGAGTAGCTCGGTGAGCTGGCCGTCCATATAGGTGTCGAGGTAGACGTTCCAGTCTCCGTGGTCGGGGCGACCGTTGTTCCAGTTGGTTTGGCCGCGTGGGAAGTAGTCGGGATTGTGCCAGTCGAGTTGCGAGTAATAGAAGAAGAGCTTGATGCCCTGGCGGTGACACTCATCGGCGAGCATCTTCAGCGGGTCTTTCTTATAAGGGGTGCGCTGGACGATGTTCCAGTCGGAGACTTTGGAGTCGAACATGGCGAAGCCATCATGGTGGCGCGACGTGATGGTGATGTACTTCATGCCTGCGGCCTTGGCGAGCGCGACCCAGGTCTGGGCATCGAATTTCTCGGGATCAAAGAAGGAAGGCAGACGATTGTATTCGTCGAGCTTGAGATGGCGCTCGTGGAAGACCCACTCGCCATCGCCGAGCACGCTGTAGACGCCCCAGTGGATGAACATGCCGAACTTCATGTCCTGGAATTCGCGGCGGGCCTGGAGGTTCTCGGGGGAGGGTTGGTAGTCGGTCTGGGCGGAGGCAGGTGCCAGCAGCGGGCAACAGAACAGGGCAATCGATATGGTGACTCGCGCAATTGCAGAGCGCCGGGGGTTAGGCACGTTGGGTTTCCTTTCGAACGCCGACTTGTCGGCCATCACTTGCACCTGCACCAAAAAGTGGTGTACTTGTCTCCGAACTGCACGCCTTGATAGCCGTCAAAATAGACACAGAGTGTGGAGTCCCGGTAATCGGAGAATCGGAACCAGAAGGATTGTATTCGCTTACCATCCGACCGGAGCACGATCCGGTGCCGCTCGTTCAGAGTCAGGCCATCAATCTTAATCTTCTGCTTGTGCGGCCATGAAGTGGGGGGCCGCTGGTCGATGCTTATCGTGAGTGTCGCGGGATTATACTCGCCGCCTGGAGAAATTCGCGTCGGTGGATTTGGAGAATTGGGTAGAACACAGACCGTTCCAGTTTTGGTTTGATCCGAAGCGGTGTTGTCAGACGGGGCCTGCCATGCAGCCCTTGCAACAGAGAGCGCGGCGAAAACAACGGCCAAGCGGATATTTTTCATGCGCAGTAACTATGACAGAGCCAACATGAACGCGTAAGTGCATCGAGTCACCTCTCCTTAGGCGGGGTGTTAACCGCATCCGTCAAGGGAACTCCGAGCGTGCCGGCGGTGCTCGATAGCAGATCGTAGATGCCGGTGCGCAGGAAGATGTACTGCTTGGGCACGTCGATCTCCTGGTGGATCTGGAGGCCTACCTGCTGCACGCTGGCGTAGAGCTTGGCATCAAGCTTGATGTCGCCTTTGGTGACGACGAAATTCAGCGGCTTGCCTTCGCGATCATAGGCGAGGAGGACGATTTCAATGTTGCCGTGACGCCCACCGTCGGGAGTGGCATCGAGCTTGAGGTCTTGTGGCGCGATCGCGAAGTCCACGCCGTAGCGGGTGAACGGTCCTTTAAGGTCGGTGTTGTTGCCGATGCGTGGGGCGTCGGGCGAGGGTTGCGGGTTTGAGGGCAGCACCTTGATTTTGTAAAGAATCTGAGAATAGTCGGGGAGGTTGCGTCCCATGAGCATGAGCAAGGGATCCGTGTCCGGTTTTTGCCCGGCAGCGAGAGTGGTTTCGAGGTCGTCGGCGTAGTAGCCGCGGCGATAGGCGAGCGTGTCTTTGCTCGGGAGAAGCTTCACCTGGATGTGCCGGTATTTTCCGTCCATCTTTGCGTTGCTGGGGGAGTAGGCCAGCGAATAATAGCGCGTGCCGTTGTTGACGACACGGGTCAGAGCGTCGTTGAGTCCGTTGGTATTGTAGAAGGCCTGACCGCCAGTATCCTTGGCCAACTGGTCCATGACATTGTGGTTCGAATCGCGAGTCACGGCCCCGGTTTGCATCTGCCGCATTTGATCCCGCAAGGCCAGCTGTCCCCGCTTCTCTCCGATCTCTTTGCCGTTGGCTTCGTAGGCCGCGTCCGAAGCAAGGCCCTCGGCCGCGACAGGATAGAGGGCGACCTGACCGGCGGTAAGCAGGTCGGTGGTCTTGCGGATATCGTCCTGGAAGCTGTCTGTCACGGTAAAGGGGTCGACCAAATCCGAGTTCGGAAAAATACCGGCGGGGAAAGAACCCGAGAACCAGATCACGTTCTTGCGGCCGGGAACGCTGGATAGATAGCGCGCGAGCTGCTGCAGGGCTTGCAGAGTAATCTCGACGCGTTGTTGATTTTCGACGGCCGCAGTGTCGGCGAGGAACTGCTTCATGGCGTTGATGGGATCGACGGCTGCCAGCGCCAGGGTAGCCGGTGCGGACGAAGGCCCAGAGGAGTTCTCCTCCATGAAGTCGATCATGCGCTGGTCGGCATCGGCCTCCGCGTTGGAGGGAAGCAAGGCTGATGGATGCGGACCGGCTTGCGCGCTGTTGAGAACCGCCAACAATTCCGAGGAGTCGGTGGTGACCCCTTGCAGCATGCGCAAGCGCGACGCCAGGGTGAAAATGGCGACGCGCGTGCCGGAGGGAATTGTCCTCAGATATTTGATCATCTGCGCATGCACGTAGGACTGGTCGCGCAACGGAGTGTTCAGGGCGTCCAGCAGGAGCACGTTCACCGCGTCGGCGGTCTGCGTGACGGGGAAGTTGGTGTAGACGTGGGGCGGCAGGACGGGCAGCTTGATTTGAGTGGGCGGTGCGCCGTGGTGCTCTTCGAAAGTGGAGATGGTCTGCGGCTTGCCGTCTTCCAAGATTTGAAAGTCGTCCTTATGCAGGCCGATAACGGCTTCTCCTTTGCCGTTAGTCACCACCACATCTACGAGAACCAGCCGAACTTTCGTTTTGATGGTGGCCACGGCGTTGCCGGAGTCCGGTGGCGCAGTCTGGGAATGGAGCGACGCGACGACGGAGAAGAGCAAAACGAGAGAAAGGAAGGAGCGGGAGCAGCACCGACACATAGAGGCCTTCTGAAACTTGAACATTATCACAAGGCCCGCTTGCGCTGAACAGCAAATCGGGCTCACTCCAGCGGCACCGAGGGGAGGCCCATCCGCGCACGCAGTTCTTGCCACTGCTCGATCACGCGAGGCTCATGGGACAGTTCGGAGGCACGGCGGAGGGAGTGCTCGGCGCTCGGCAGATCACCGAGCTTGAAAAAACATTCTCCGCGACCCGCCCAGGCGAACCAATCGTTGGGGTACTCCTGGATCACTTGATCAAAGATGGGCATCGCCTCGTCGCATCGGCCTGCTTCATCCAGGGCGAGGGCAACCTGCACGTGCGTGTTGGCAAGTTTCTGGGCCACTGGAGCGTTGTGCGGTGCATTTTGGTGGGCTACCGTGAAGACTGTCAGATCATCTTTCCATGCGCCTTCCTGTTTCACGGTCAGGAGGCAGAATGCCAAGGCCACTACGGCTGCGGCTGAGAGCATAACAATGTGAGCTTTTTCCGCCAAGTGATAACCGGTTGCCAGCAGGAGCATCAGTCCGGTCAAAGACAGGTAAGCATACCTGCCATGCAGGAAATCGCGGGGATTCAGCGCGTTCAGGTTCAAGGTCAACAGAATGGGCAGCAAGAGGATCAAGGTGCCCAGCAGGAAGGCGCGCCGGATACGGAGAGCCGCCTGATCCGGGAGATCACGCGTTCTTCTGCCAGTCCAGAAGTACGCCCCTGTGAGGACGGCTAGCACGCAACACACTCCCAATCCCGGCAGAAGGACACCGCGGAGGGAGAACGTGTCGGTCAAGCTGGGATCCGCGAAAGCGCGTGGCCTGACCGGCCAAAGCAGCACCTTCACGTAGAACCAGAGCGTTGCGGGCGCGGAGAGCAGCACGGTCTTCCACGGCAAGTGCTGCGTCGGCGGACTGAACTGTCCCTGCAGCGCATGGACGCGCAGGAGGAGATAAACCGCGGTCACACCCAGAAACGGCAGAGTCTGGCGGACCGCGGCAACCAGCCGAATTCGAAAGCCTGTGCGGTTGCCGCTCGGCGCGTCTTTCCGGGCCTCTTTGTTTTTGTTGAACGGTACGATCAGAGCCAGCGCAAGAAGCACGATGGGCAGCACGATGGCCGTTTCTTTGGCCATCAGAGCAGCCAGGCAAGCTGCCGCAGAGGCGACGATCCATGCAATCGAAGAGTTGCCAGAGGACTTGCTGCTGGGCGGCTTACGAGGCTTTTTCTTGAATTTTGCAGCGGAGGACTGGCTATCGGCAGACAGATGCTCGGCGTACCTGAGGTATAAGAGAACAGAGCCGAGCAGCGCGGCGGACATCAGCGGGTCGGGCACGGTGACCCATGCCACGGATTCTGTCTGGGCAGGGTGCAGCGCAAACAAAGTGGCCGCCAACAATGCGGCAACCCGATCCCGCAGCAGCTTCGACACCAGAAGCCCAAGCAAAACCGCCACCGACGCATGCTTCAAAATGCTGAGCAGGTGCCATCCCCAGGGAGATGATCCGCTGAGGATCACGTTCAACCTCAGCCACAATACGAATACCGGCCGATAGAAACTTAACGGGCCGCCGGCGACCTGTGCCCAGACATAACTTGTGAAGTATTCCCAGACATGCCCGGATGACTGCAACCGGGGATCGCCGACGAAGCGATGATCGTCCAGGATGAATTGGAAATTCAGCGATGGCCAGTAGATGGCAAAGATACCCGCCACGAGGACGGCTGCCGCGATGCAAGCGGTCAGAGGCGAGAGCGATTGTTCCGTTAACGCCTGCGTCAGCGGAGCCGACCGCCGCTGCTCTCGAATCAGCCGGGGGGTCTTCATCTTGCGTGAGGACATTGTAAGAGCTGGCGGTCTTAACCGAACAGCGGGTCTTTCCGAGCATAAGCATGGGAATGCGGCACAATCTGTCTCTTGGTTTCTTGTCGCGTCCTTGGACTACTCCCGCGATTTCCATACAATCTATCGGGTCCGGTGGGTGTGGTTAAGGAGCGAATCGTATGGCGAACGAGCGCGGTTTGCTTCAGGTGGCAAGCCATTATTCGGTGGACGAGACGGTGCGGCGGTTGCAGGCGGCATTTGCGGAGAAGGGGATGCAGGTGTTCGCTTGGATTGATCACAGCGGCGAGGCGGAGAAGGTTGGACTGAAGATGAGGCCGACGAAGGTGCTGATATTCGGCAGTCCGAAGGGCGGGACTCCGTTGATGGTGGCGGCTCCGAGCCTGGCGATTGATTTGCCGCTGAAGGCGCTGGTGGCGGAGGATGCGGGGGGCAAGGTCTCGGTCACTTACAACGATCCGCAGTATTTGAAGGAGCGGCATGGCGTGCCGGAGGAGTTGATCAAGAATCTTGTGGGGGCGGGCGTTGTGATCGGGAAAGCTGTGGAATAATGCTGGCGGCATCGGGGAGGGCAGGGTGGAGGATTCCAATCGGGCGCGCGACCATCTGGCCAATGAGCGGACGTTTCTGGCTTGGATGCGGACCGGAGCGGCGATGGTGGTGTTTGGATTCGCGATTGGACGGTTCTCGATTGCGATGCGGCAGTTGACCGCGCTAGAAGGGCATCCCGTGCGGACGGCGGGGATCTCGGTGTGGATGGGGTCGGGCGCGATCCTCGCTGGAGTGGGACTGGTGGTGGCGGGGCTGGTGCGGTATCGCAAGACGCGGGCGCAGCTGGATTCGGGGACGTTTGAGCCGGCGGGGTTTGTGCTGGATCTGATCACGATTTTGACGGTGGTGTTTGGGCTGGTGCTGGCGGGGTATTTGATTTACACGGAGAAGATTCTGGGCTGAGTGCGGGCTCGTCGTTGGCTTTCGGGAAGCAGTCCGCCTCGCGAAACAGCCGAGCTGCGCTCGGTCTGTCCGGGTCATAGACCCGGACCCACACGGGAGATCATGGCGAACGATCAGGAAAAAGAGGCGGCGGCGCGGGCTAGTTTGCAGTTCGTGAAGGATGGACAGGTGGTGGGGCTCGGGACGGGATCGACGGCGGCTTACTTTATCAAGCTGCTGGGCGAAGAGGTGAGACGCGGGCTGCGGATTCGGGGGATTCCGACTTCGGATCGATCGCGGGAACTGGCCGAGAGTCTGGGGATTCCGCTGACTACGCTCGATGAGTGCCAGGAGATCGCGGTCACGGTGGATGGAGCGGATGAGGTGGATCCGCAACTGCGGTTGATTAAAGGTGGCGGCGGGGCGATGCTGCGGGAGAAGATTGTGGCGTCGGCTACAAAGCAGCTTGTGATTGTGGCGGACGCAACGAAGCGGGTTCCGGTGCTGGGGAAGTTTCCGCTGCCGGTGGAGGTGATCCAGTTCGCACAGGCGCTGGTGGCGAAGCGGATTACGGCGCTGGGGGCGCAGGTGTCGGTGCGAACGGGTACTGATGGGAAACCTTATGTGACCGACGAGAGGAATCACATTCTGGATTGCCGGTTTGGGAAGATTGCGGATGCTGATACTTTGGCGTGGCAGTTAAGCGAGATGCCGGGTGTAGTGGAACACGGGTTGTTTATCGGGATGGCGAGTGTGGTGTTATTTGCGAGAGGGAGCGAGATTGTGGAGTTGAGGGGATAGGCGACGAGAGCCCGCCGAGCGTCGCTCGGCCTGTCCGGGTCTGAGACCCGGACCCACACAAGCCGAAGCGGATTCCTCCACTTCGCTCGGAAGCACAAGACTATATTCGGAATGACCAGACTAAATAAGGATTGAATGGCCACTGGAGCACAGGTTCGAGGGTGGAATGGGCCGTCGCGCAGGCGGGTGCCACGGTTTCGGGTGCAGGCGCCGATGGATGTGACGGTGCTGCGGTCGGGGATTCCGGACACGGTGCCGGGGAGGTCGGTGAACATCTGCGAACGCGGGATTTCGGCGATGCTGGCAGGCGAACTGGTTCCGGGAGAGGCGGTGGGGATTGAGGTGCATCTACCGCGGGTGGCGGATGCGCTGCGGACGCGGGCGCTGGTGCGCTATCAGGACAAGCTCCGTTGCGGGCTCGAGTTTGTGGGGCTGTCGGCTGAGCAGCGGGCGGCCATCCGGGAATGGGCGAACCAGGCGAACGCGGAGACGGGGACCAGCGCGAGTCCCACTGCTGCGGCGGAGAAAAAAGGCACTGATCCCGACGGTGCAAGTGGAACAACCTCGGGCAACGGGGGCGCGCGCAAGCCGAAGAAGAAGCGGCGCTGGGTAGGGTGGGCCATTTTTCTGATTTTCGTCGCGATCGCCGCGGGCATGGCTTGGTGGCGTTGGAACCGCGGGTGGGAAGAGTTGGAGTCGGAGTTGAAGAATCAGCAGGTGGCGTCGGCGGAAAAGCCGCAGGCGCAGGTTGCGGCGGAAGTGATGGAGAAGCTGCTGATTCACAGAGTGGAGCCGACGTATCCAGCGGAAGCGCGACAGGCGAATCTGCAGGGGGTTATCGCGTTGGATATCGTCGTGGGGCGGGATGGGTCGGTGGTGAGTATGCGTCCGCTGAATGGTCCCGAGGTGCTGGCGCGGGCGGCGATGGACGCGTTGCGCTGGTGGAAGTTTGAGCCGTATCGGGTGAATGGGGAGCCGGCCGTGGTGGAGACGACGGTGGCGGTGGAGTTTAAACGGTAGGCCTTAGCTCGCAGGTCTTGGGTTTCAGGCCCTGGGTTCAGACGGATTCAGACCTTCTTCTTGCGCAGAGCGCGGAGGACTGCGGTGCCACTGATGGCGAAGCAGCTGACGGATCCAAGGGCAGCGACCAGAGTGACGTTGGCGCTTAAATGGAAGATGTCGGCGAATACGGCGGTGATCGCGAAGACCAATCCCACTACATTGAGCCAGAGCGGGGCGTGGACTTCGGCGCTCGTGTCCTTGCGCAGGCGAAGTTGCAGCAGGAGAGCGGCGAGTCCGATGGCGGCGACGACGACCAGGGCGAGCGGGCTGGAGAAGGCGGGACGGCTGGTGTAGATCACCACCAGGGCGAGCGCCAGCAGAAGCAGTCCGGCAGCAATGATGCTCCAGCGCCGTGACTTGGGCGGGGGAGCCGGGTTGGAAGCGGCGTAGGGCAAGGAGTTCCGTCCCAAGTTATACAGGGCGGGTGTGAGGTTTTCAAATGGGCGAGATTGACTAGTTCTAGTTTTTCTGCAGCTTGCTCACCGCCAGTTTCTCCGCTGTCTGCAGCACGTCTGCGGCATTCACTTTCACATCAGGCTCAACCCCCGTGCCTTCCCAGTTGGTCTTTGAGACCGGATTGACGACTCTTACGCCGGGAACGCGGATCGTGAAGTGATCATCAATTCGATGCGCCATTCCCATATGGCCGCGGCCCGACGTCGTCTCACCAACAAGCGTGGCACGTTTCAGCATTTTCAGGTCGTAGCTGAACGCCTCGGCTGCAGAGAACGTCGAGGGCGAAGTCAGCACAAAGGCAGGCTTGTCGGCCAGTCTGTTTCCTGGAACCGGCGGCAGCGTCCAGCTCTGGTCTGTAGACTTCTCGGCGCGGTTGTAGAAGTCGTTCAGGTGCGTAGGATGATCGAAGAGGTAGCTTGCGATGAGGGCGACCGAGTTCGCATAGCCGCCACGGTTGTCCCGCAAATCGAAGATGATCGCATCGGTGTGGTTTAGGGAAGTCATCGCAGCCGCCAAAGCTGACCGGCAGACAGAAGCATCGGGAAACTCATTGAATTTCAGATAGCCGATATTGTGCGGCAAGATCTTGACCGTTTCGATGGTGCAGTTGTTCTCCTTCATTTCCTTGCGATAGCGTGCAACCTCTTCCGGGGTCGGTACTGGCGGGTTCTCAGGCGGTGCGACCGTGCTGTAGACCATCCTCACGTACTTGTCGTGGCTCACCTCCATCATCTGCCTGGTCAGAAGGTCGGCAAAGACTTCGCCATCTGTCGCCGCGTCGTCATCGCCGCGCGTTTCGTGTGCCAATAGCCCATCGGCCATCCTCTGGGCAACGTCGGGATCGACGTAAACTTGGTCAGGTTCGCGACTGCGGCGTGAATCACGCGTTGCCGATCCGCAGCATTCAGCTTCACCTCCCCGGCCACAGCCAAGACTGTTGCGCTGGTCGTCTCCTGCGCCTTGGTTGGTTGAATTTGCGGTTCGAGCATGATGGGGCGCTCCAGCGGCAGGAGAGCGTTCGACTGGAGATGGCTCGGCTTGGCAGACTCCGGGGCCGGAGCGCGCTTCGGCCGTCCGGCAGCTTCCAGCGCGCGTGGTGCGTCGGATCTCACTTGCGATTGCGGATGGCCTGCGGTTGGAGATTGGGCGGCGGTGTTTTGAGCGGCACGGTTCTGGATCGCAAGTGGCGAAGGAGAAACCGGTTCGGACACGTGCACAGCCGAGCGGGGAGAGGTTGGAAAATCGCGAGATGCGCTGTTTTCCGAGCGCGTGGGGACTGTCGGTGTCTCTAGACTCGCGCTTGGGACCGAACCGGAATTCGTTTGAATCGATCGCGGGCTGTCGAACTGAACTTCCGGAATGCGCACGTGGAGAATGTGGATCCAACTGTATCTTATGGCGAAACCGGTCAGGCAGAAGACGGCCGTCGACAGCACGAGGCCATGGACCACGGCGCTAGCACAAGGGCGGAAGGGATCGAGAGTGTAGAAAGAAGGAATGCCGTCGGGAGCGGGTTGCTGCGCCGGAGAAAGCTCGTGCCAGAATTCCGGGCGTAGGGTCCACTGCCGCAGCAGTGATAACAGGCCGTCCGCCAGCAGTCTTACGCCCGCCGGTATTCCCTCGCTGTGGTCGAAGATGGAAAGCATCTCGTCAGCGAAGCGCTCGCGGAAGGCGGGCGGATGCAGACGCAGCAAGCAGCGGTAGAACGGCCGAAGCATTAGGCCCTCCGGGTCTTGGCGATTCGCAAACGTAAGCGCGCCTCGCGGACGACCTCGCCGAGCCGGGCGGTTTCTGCGGTCAGCACACCGCGGCCGAGCGAGCTCAGGCGGTAGTAGCGGCGGCGGGGATCGTCGTCTCCGGGACGGCGGCCAAGTTCCTGTACGAACTTGCGCTGAATCAGCTTTTGAAGGTTGTCGTAGAGGGTGCCGGGGCCCAGCTTGTATTTTCCCTCGGACTGGCGGGCCACCTCCTGCATGATGGCGTAGCCATGGAGATCGTCGGCGGCGAGGGAGAGCAGGATATGCAGAATCGCCGGAGACAGGGGGAGAAACCTGGAGGCGTCGTCCTTCATAAGTCGGAATCAAATATATCGGAATCCGAGCTATATGTCAAGAGCTGTGTGCCCCATCTCAGGCGCTGGGGGTTATGTGATTGGCGCCGGCCGGCCACTCGGCGTGGATCTCCGTTGTTGACGGCGTAGAGGACGAGTTCAGAAGGGCGTTCGGGAGGAATCAATTCTGGCTGCGGTGCGCATGGCATCGGTCATTCACGGACTGGCGAGGGTGCTGGAGGCGGAGCAGGCGGTGGCTCCTGCGGCGGTTGTGGCATAGAGGCAAGACCACAGTAGAAGGTAGAAATAGCGGCATTTGGGCCGAGGACGGGGCATACCTTGTCCTTTTTTATTACAATCGGGTGCGGGGCACGGCCGGGCGCAACCGCTCCGAAGCCAACTACACTCTCGCATGCGCAATACTATTCTGATTACCGGTGGGGCGGGGTTCATCGGGTCCAACTTCATCTTGCAGCGGATGCAGGAGGGGTCGGCATCGGTCGTGAATCTCGACAAGCTGACCTACGCGGGGAACCTGCACAATCTTGAGAGCATCGCATCGGACGCTCGGTATAAGTTCATCCACGGCGATATCGGCGATCGTGCCTTGGTCCAACAACTGCTGGAAACCCACCATCCGTATGCGGTCGTGCATTTCGCTGCGGAAAGCCACGTAGACCGCTCGATCCGGGGTCCGGAAGATTTTATTCGTACGAATGTCGATGGGACATTCGCCTTGCTGGAGGAGACGCGGGCGTACTGGAGCGCGTTGCCGGACGGAGATCGAAAGCGCTTGCGTTTCCTGCACGTTTCCACCGACGAGGTGTACGGCTCGCTCGGTCCGGACGATCCGCCGTTCCGCGAAAGCACGCCGTACGCGCCGAATAGTCCATATGCCGCGTCGAAAGCCGCGTCCGATCACCTGGTGCGGGCGTACCACCACACCTATGGGCTGCCGACGCTGACCACCAATTGCTCGAACAATTATGGACGCTTTCAGTTTCCGGAGAAGCTGATTCCGCTGATGGTCCTGAACGCGCGGGACGGGAAGGCGTTGCCCGTGTACGGGGACGGCAAGAACGTCCGCGACTGGCTTTACGTGGAGGATCACTGCGAGGCCATCGCAACCGTTCTGGGGCAGGGGCGTCCCGGAGAAACCTACAACATCGGCGGCTGGAACGAAAAGCCGAATCTAGAGATCGTGCAGACGGTCTGCGAACTGGTGGATGAGATGGCGCCGCGCGCCGGAAATCCCCGCCGCGATCTGATCAGGTTTGTGAAGGACCGGCCCGGGCATGACCGCCGTTACGCGATGGACGCACGCAAGATTGAACGCGAGTTGGGATGGAAACCGAAGGCCACGTTTGAAACTGGCATCCGCGAAACGGTTCGCTGGTATCTTGAGAATGAGGCGTGGGTGCGCGATGTGACCAGTGGAAGCTACCGGCAGTGGGTGGCCACGCACTATTCCGGTTAGGCTAGAACGACGAGCAAGACAGATCGAATCATGCACCAGAGCACGCGGTACAAAGGCATAATTCTGGCGGGCGGGTCGGGGACGCGTCTTTATCCGGTGACGCAGGTCATGGGGAAAAGTCTGCTCCCCGTGTACAACAAGCCCATGATTTATTACCCGCTGTGCACCCTGATGCTGGCGGGAATCCGCGACATTCTGGTGATTTCTACTCCTGAGGATGCGCCCAAATTTCAGGCGCTCCTGCGGGATGGGAGCCAGTACGGAATTCGTCTGCGGTATCAGGCGCAACTCAAACCGGAGGGGATCGCGCAGGCGTTTCTGCTGGGGCAGGCGTTTCTGGATGGCAGCCCTTGCGCTCTGGTGCTGGGGGATAACATTTTTTACGGGCACGATCTGGCGAAAGATCTGCGAGAGGCCGCCAAGAAAGTGCATGGCGCTCGGGTTTTCGCCTATCCGGTGCATGATCCGGAGCGGTACGGAGTCGTCGAGTTTGATGCCAGCGGACGCGCGCTGAGCATCGAGGAAAAGCCGAAGCTGCCGAAATCGCGATACGCGGTGACCGGGCTCTATTTCTACGATGACCAGGTGGTGGAGATTGCCAAATCGTTGAAGCCGAGCGCACGCGGCGAACTCGAGATCACCGACGTCAACCGGGCCTACCTGAAAAAAGAGCAGCTGGAAGTTGTAGTGATGGGGCGTGGCATGGCGTGGCTGGATACGGGCACGCATGAGTCGTTGATGGATGCGGCCCTTTACATTCAGGCAATCGAAAAACGGCAGGGGTTGATGGTGGCGTGTCCGGAGGAGATCGCCTACCGCTCGGGCTACATTACCGCGGCACAGGTGGAAGAGATCGGGAACGCGATGAAGAACAGCAGCTACGGGGCCTACCTGTTGCAGCTTTTGCGGGAAAGGGTATTTTGAGGTGACCGCGGTTTCGGGGATGCGGCGAGCGATGGGTGCAATGAAGAAAATCTCGACTTCTCTGCCGGGCGTGGTCATTCTCGAACCGCGCGTGTTTGGCGATGAACGGGGATTCTTTCTCGAGAGCTATAACGAGAAAGCGTTCGCGGAGTTGGGGATCGAGGAACGGTTCGTTCAGGATAATCATTCCGGTTCGCAAGGGAACGTGCTGCGTGGGTTGCATTATCAGATCAAACAGCCGCAGGGAAAACTGGTGCGCGCGGTGGAAGGCGAGATCCTCGATGTGGCGGTAGATGTGCGCCGTAGTTCCCCAACCTTTGGCGGATGGGAAGCGGTACGCTTGTCAGGCGAGAACAAACGCATGCTGTGGATACCCGTCGGCTTTGCCCACGGCTTCCGCGTGCTTTCCGAGAGCGCACAGGTTCTGTACAAGGCGACCGACTACTATGCTCCGGAACATGAGCGCACGCTGGCGTGGAATGATCCGGACTTGAAGATTGATTGGGAACTGGAAGGCAACCCCATCGTGTCGGCGAAAGACCTGCACGGCAGCGCTCTTCGTGACGCCGAGACCTTCGAATAGACTCAGGAAGAGTCACTGCAATGAAAGCGATCGTTCTTGGAGCCTCGGGTCTGCTGGGCAAGGTGCTGATGCGCGAGTGGACCCGCGATGAGGTGGTTGGGCTCGCGTCGCGCGAGGTGGACATTCGCGATGCGGACAAGGTGCGGGAGGTGCTGGAAAAGGCCCGTCCCGACTGGATTGTGCTGGCGGCAGCGTACACCAACGTCGACGACTGCGAGAGTCATCCCGGCCTGGCGATGGCGGTGAATCGCGACGGGCCAGTCCATGTGGCCCAAGCCGCCAAGCGGATCGGGGCCAAGCTCTTGTTTATCAGTTCTGATTACGTGTTCGATGGGAAAAAGACTTCCCCGTATGAAGCGGGGGATGCGCGTAATCCGCAGAGCGTTTACGGACGTTCGAAGGCAGAAGCGGAGGTCCGCTTGCTGGAAGTGCTGCCGGAATGCTGTATCGCACGCACTTCGTGGTTGTTTGGGACGGGCGGCAAGTGCTTTCCGGATACGATTCTGAAACTGGCGGCCAGTCGGCCTGCGTTGGATGTCGTCGACGACCAACGTGGGTGCCCGACGTATTCTGTGGACTTGTCGACGGCGATCATCGGGTTATGCCGCAACCATGCTAGCGGGATTGTGCATGTCACGAATGCTGGAGATTGTTCGTGGTTTGAATTCGCGCGCGAGATCGTGAAAGGTGCGGGGTTCGCCACCGAGGTGCGTCCGGTCAGCAGTCAGCAAATGGCGCGTTCGGCGCCGCGTCCGCAATATTCTGTTCTTTCGTCGAAGAGTCTGCAGCAGTATGGGATCACCCTGCCCACATGGCAGGATGCTCTACCGCGGTATTTGCAGGAACGCAAGAACTGAGCGTCTGCCCGGACGTTGCTTCGTCTCACCCGGGGCTGTTACGATGCGTCGGGGTTCTCGCCAATTGAAGTCCATCCTGAATTACATCGACGGGCAGTTTGTACGCGGGAAGCGGGAGTTCGCCGACGTGAACCCGGCCGACGGCAGCGTGATCGCCCAAGTCACGGAAGCGGATCAGGGACTGGTCGATGATGCTGTACGGGCGGCGCGCAGGGCCTTGCGAGGCGAGTGGGGGCGGTTGGGGGTCCGCGAACGCGCTGCGCGGTTGCATAAAGTAGCCGACACGATCGAGGCGCGCTTCGATTGCTTCGTGGCGGCCGAGGTTGCGGATACGGGCAAGCCGGTGGCGCTCGCCGCAAGGCTGGATGTTCCGCGCGCGGCGGCGAATTTTCGAGTGTTCGGCGACTTGATCAAGACGGCCGGACTGGAATCCTTTCAGACAGAAACTCCGGACGGCAAGAGTGCGCTGAACTATGCGGTGCGCAAACCGCTGGGAGTCGCGGGGATCATCACTCCCTGGAATCTTCCTCTTTTGCTGCTCACGTGGAAAGTGGCGCCGGCGCTGGCATGTGGCAACACCGTGGTCGTGAAACCCTCCGAGGAAACTCCAGCGACCGCGACGCTACTTGCCGAGGTGATGAAGGAATCGGGAATTCCCGCCGGAGCTTATAACGTGGTTCAGGGGTTCGGGCCGAACTCGGCGGGAGAATTCCTGACGCAGCATCCCGATGTGGATGCGGTGACTTTCACGGGCGAGTCGCGGACCGGAGCTGCGATTATGAAGACGGTTGCGGCCTCGGTGAAGCCGGTTTCGTTTGAACTCGGCGGCAAGAACGCAGCGATCGTATTCGCCGACTGTGATTTTGAGGATGCGGTGAACGGAATCAGCGAGGCCGTATTCCTCAATACCGGGCAGGTTTGTCTGTGCGCGGAGCGGGTGTATGTTGAGCGCACGATCTTTGACCGGTTCGTTGAAGCGCTAAAGCGCAAGGCTGAGAGTCTGCGTGTGGGATCTCCGCTGGAGAAGGCCACGGACCTCGGTCCACTGATTTCGGCGCAGCATCGCGAGAAAGTGCTTTCGTATTACCGGTTGGCACGCGAAGAGGGAGCGGAGGCAGTCACCGGCGGCGGTGTTCCCGAGTTCGGCAATGCCCTCGACCAGGGCTTCTACGTGCAACCGACGATCTATACTGGGTTGGCGGAGGCGGCGCGCTGCGTGAAGGAAGAGATCTTCGGGCCGGTGTGCCATGTCGCTCCTTTCGACACGGAAGAGGAGGCGGTCAGCATGGCGAACGATACGAAGTACGGCTTGGCCGCGTCGATCTGGACGACGAATCTGAAGCGCGGGCACCGCGTGGCACAGCAGATGAATGTGGGCATCACCTGGGTGAATTGCTGGTTCCTGCGTGACCTGCGGACGCCGTTCGGTGGCGTGGGACTCTCCGGGATTGGACGGGAGGGGGGTACGCATTCGCTCAATTTTTATTCCGAACTGAACAATATTTGCATTCGGTTGTGAGTTTAGCGGGATGGGCAGAATCGGAGACATGGGGAGAGTTTCAAGCAAAGTGATTGCGGGGAAGGCGAAGCCACGCGGCAAGTATCCGCACGTGAAGCGCGCGGGCGATTTTCTCTTTGTGTCCGGGACAAGCGCGCGCCGCGTCGACAACTCGATTGCCGGTGCAGAGGTGGATGAGTTTGGAACGACGCATCTTGATATTCGAGCCCAGACGAAGGCTGTGCTCGAGAATGTACGCGACATTCTAAAGAGTGTGGATGCGCAACTCGAGGATGTTGTCGAAGTGACGACTTATCTCGTAAACATGAATGATTTCGCGGGGTACAACGAGGTCTACGGCGAATATTTCGGCTACCAAGGCCCGGCTCGAACCACCGTGGCCGTGCACCAGTTACCACATCCGCATTTATTGCTCGAAATCCGGGCTATGGCATACAAACCGGAGAAAAAATAAGGGGGCGCAATGCCGTCCATCCAGAACCTCAAGGCGTTCAACTTCCAAGCGTGGATCGAAGAGAACAAGGAGAAGTTCAAACCACCTGTGGGCAACGCGCAGGTGTGGGAGGACGGCGAGATGATGGTGACTGTCGTGGGAGGCCCGAACCACCGGCGCGATTATCACGACGATCCTACCGAAGAGTTCTTCTACCAGTTGAAGGGCAACATTTTCTTGCGGATCATGGAGACGCCCGGCAAGCCTCCGCTTGAGATTCCGATCAAGGAAGGCGAAATTTTTCTTCTGCCCAAGCACATGCGGCATTCCCCGCAGCGGTTGCAGCAGGGCAGCATCGGCGTGGTGGTGGAGATGCCGCGGCCGGAGGGGGCGCTGGATGGGTTCGAATGGTATTGCCAGAATTGTCATCGGTTGGTGCATCGCGCAGAAGTGAAGCTCAAGAGTATTGTGCGCGATTTACCTCCCTTGTTTGAACAGTTCTACAGCGACGAGAGTCTGCGCACGTGCAAACACTGTGGCGCGATTCATCCCGGCAAGCAGTGAACATGCCAGTCATCGATATTCATAATCATTTCTTTCCGCGCACCTGGCCCGATCTGGCGGCCCGCTACGGCACTCCTAACTGGCCGTGGATCAAGCACACCGAACCGGGGAAGGCGGAGATCATGGTGGGCGATCGATTCTTCCGCCAGATTTATTCTGCGGGCTGGGACCCCGAGGTGCGCCTCCACGAAATGGACCGGGACGGAGTCGAGGTGCAAGTGCTCTCGGCCACGCCCGTGCTGTTCGCCTACGAGCGTCCGGTGGAGCACGCGCTGGATTGCGCACGCTTGTTCAATGATGCGGCGCTGGAGTTGTGCGCGCAGGGGAGGGGCCGACTGAAATCGCTGTGCCAGGTTCCTCTGCAGGACATTGACGCGTCGTGCAAGGAATTGAGCCGGTGCATCCAGGCGGGACATCTTGGCGTGCAGATCGGCAATCACGTTGGCGAGAAAAATCTCGATGATCCCGGAATTGTGACGTTCCTGCATCACTGCGCGGATGAGGGCGCGGCTGTGCTGGTTCACCCGTGGGACATGCTGGGCAGCGCGCGCATGCCGAAGTACATGATGCCGTGGACGGTGGGCATGCCCGCGGAGACACAGCTTGGAATTGTAGCGATGATCCTGGGCGGAGCGTTCGACAAGTTGCCTCTGCATCTGCGAATTTGCTTCGCGCACGGTGGGGGGAGCTTTGCGTTCCTGCTGGGACGACTGGAAAACGCGTGGCAGCATCATCCGGTGGCTCACGGGGTTTGCGAGTTGCCCCCAAGTCAGTACGTGAATCGCTTCTATGTGGATTCGGCGGTGTTTGACGAGCGCGCCCTGCAGTTTCTGGTGGGCACCATGGGAACCGAGCGAGTCATGCTGGGCTCGGACTATCCGTTTCCGTTAGGCGAGCACCGCGTGGGATCGCTGATTCGATCGAGTCACTTGCCCGACGCGGCGAAGGACCGCTTGCTGGGTGGAAATGCGGTGGAGTTTCTTGGCCTGCGGCGCGCGCGCGCAGCTGCGAGAGCACAAACAACAGCGGGCGACAGAACGCCCATCGTGCCGCAGGGGGAGCAACTCACATACAGTTCGTATCTCAAGGTTCCGGAACTGCTGAAGCTGCAGCATTCGCAGTCTTCGCCGCAGCATCACGACGAACTTCTGTTCATCATCGTGCACCAGACATACGAATTGTGGTTCAAGGAATTGCTGCACGATCTGGACGCGGTGGTCGAAAACTTGCGGGCTGCGGGGGCGAATCCCGGGTCGCGTGACGAAGTTTATGAAGCGGCCCGATTGCTGCGGCGCTGCACGGAAATTACACGAGTGCTGGTGGAGCAGTTTACGATCCTCGAGACCATGCTGCCCACGCACTTTCTGGCGTTCCGGGGAAAGCTGGAGCCGGCGAGCGGATTTCAATCGGAGCAGTTTCGCGAACTGGAATTTCTGTGCGGCCTGAAGGACGAGAAAATGTTGCGCTACCACCGGCCGACTCCGGAAGCTCATGCGCTGCTGGAAAAGAGACTGCGTGAGCCTTCATTGCACGACGTGTTCTTTGATGCATTGCGAACCATGGGCAAGCTGCAGTTTGCCGACGGCGCCACTGAGCGCGAGCGATTCGATGCACGGGCCCGTGCCGTCCTTTCGCTGTATCGGGACGAACGCAGCCATCGCGACTGGATTGACGTGTGCGAACGGCTCACGGAATTGGATGAACTGGTGGTGAGCTGGAGGCTACGGCATATCCAACTGGTGGAACGCGTGATTGGCGTGCGCATGGGAACGGGGGGCAGTGCAGGGTCGTCTTATCTGAAGCTCACGCTCGACAAGAAGTTCTTTCCGGAATTGTGGGAGGCGCGCACGCTCCTGACGGAGTAGCTGATTAGTCGTGGGACCTGAGTTCCTCTACGATTTTCATGACTGGTAAAGCCGAGACTATCTCACTGATTGGCGCCGGACTCAATGGACCGCTGCTCGCCCTCGGCCTGGTAAAACGCGGGTTCCGCGTCGAGATTTACGAGAGGCGTCCGGACATGCGGCGCGTGCGGATCAGCGCAGGCCGGTCGATCAACCTGGCTCTCTCTACTCGCGGGATTCACGCTCTCACCCAAGCCGAACTCTGGAACGACATGCGCAAGATCATCATTCCGATGAAGGGAAGGATGATGCACTCGGCCACATCCGAACTCACATTTCAGCCGTATGGCAAGGATGAGGCGGAAGTGATCAATTCGATTTCCCGCGCCGAGTTGAATATTGCCCTGATGAATGCCGCCCAAGAGCAGGGCGTAACGATCCATTTTGAACAACGCTGCACGGGCATCGATCTCAAGAGTGGAACCCTTCAGTTGCGGGATGAGCGGACCGGCGAGGACAGAACTCTCGCGTCGAATGTGGTAATCGGCTGCGACGGTTCGGCCTCAGCGATTCGCGGCGAAATGCTGAGGACGAATCGCTTCAACTTTTCGCAACAGTATCTGGACTACGGATACAAGGAGCTGACCATTCCGTCCGGCCGCGACGGAAAGCACGTTCTGCAGGCCAGCGTTCTGCACATCTGGCCACGGGGCAACTACATGCTGATCGCCCTGCCCAATGTCGACGGGACGTTTGCCTGCATCCTGTTTCTGCCGTTTGAGGGTCGCGACAGCTTTGCTCAATTGACCACGTCTTCTGCAGTGTCGACATTTTTTCAGTCTCGCTTTCCGGACGCAACTCCTCTCATGCCGGATCTGGCTGACCACTTCTTCGCCAATGCCACGGGTACGATGGTCACAATCAAGTGTGCGCCGTGGCATGTGGAGGGAAGATCGCTGTTGCTAGGCGATGCGGCGCATGCGATCGTTCCTTTTTTTGGGCAGGGAATCAATTGCGGTTTTGAAGACGGTACCTGCCTTTTGGAACTGCTTGATCGGCACGGAGCCGACTGGCATCGAGTCTTCTGCGAGTTCGAGAGTGCTCGAAAGTCCAACACCGACGCCATCGCCGACTTGGCGGTTGAAAACTTCGTGGAGATGAGAGATCGTGTGGCCGATCCACGGTTTCTGTTTCGCAAGAAAGTTGAGCTGGCGCTCGAGGCGAAATATCCTCGGCTGTTCGTGCCCAAATACGCCATGGTGACATTTCATCGCATCCCATACGCGACTGCCTTGAAGCGAGGACAAGTGCAAGACCGCATGCTCACGGAACTCTGTGACCCGATCGAACGCGTGGAAGACCTCGATTGGAGCAAGGCTGACCGTTTGATCCGCAGCGAATTAACGCCTCTGGAGCCGGTTTCGTGACCGGCGCGTCGTTTCACGCCCAGGAAAGCTTTGCGCTTGCCATGGATGGGCGCGATCCGCTGGCGCATTTTCGTCAGCGCTTTTGCATTCCAAAGACTAAGACGGGCGACGACTGCATTTACTTATGCGGACACTCGCTAGGCCTGCAACCAAAACCTGTGAGTTCCTACCTGGAGCAGGAACTGCGGGACTGGGCGCAACTTGGTGTGGAAGGGCATTTCCACGCCCAAAGCCCGTGGATGCCGTACCACCGACTGCTCACGCAGCAGACCGCAGACCTGGTTGGTGCTGAGCCGGACGAAGTCGTGGTGATGAATTCGCTCACAGTGAATCTGCACTTGATGATGACGTCGTTCTATCGTCCGACGGCGAAGAGACACAAGATTCTGGTCGAGCGTGGAGCTTTCCCTTCGGATCAATATGCGGTGAAGTCGCAAATCCTCTTCCACGGATTCGATCCGGCGTCGTCCCTGCTCGAACTGACACCCCGCACCGGCGAATCCTGCATGCGAGATGATGACCTCGAGCCGCTGATCAACCGCGAAGGCGATTCGATTGCTTTGATCCTGCTCGGCGGCGTGAACTACGCTACGGGACAAGCCTTCGACATGGCGGGAATCACGAAGGCAGGGCAGCACAAGGGCTGCGTCGTTGGATTTGATCTGGCGCATGCCGCGGGAAATTTACCACTGCGCCTGCACGACTGGGGGCCCGATTTCGCGGTGTGGTGCAGCTACAAATACTTGAACGGCGGTCCGGGATGCGTCGCAGGATGTTTTGTCCACGAGCGCCATGCGCGTGCCTGGGACCTGCCGCGCTTCGCGGGATGGTGGGGGCACGATGAAAAGACGCGGTTCCAGATGGGCCCGGACTTTCAGCCGATGGAGGGAGCGGAGGGCTGGCAATTGAGCAATCCTCCGATTTTGGCGTTGGCAGCTCTGCGAGCCTCGATGGAGATTTTTTCCGAGGCCGGCCTGGAGCGCCTGCGCGCCAAGAGCGTGTCACTCACCCGGTACATGGAATTCTTGCTCGGCCAACAGCATTCTCAGAAGTTCGCGATTATCACGCCTCGTGAGCAGGAGCGAAGGGGCGCTCAACTCTCCATCCGATTGCTCGAAAATGGCCGCAATCTGTGTGCCCGATTGGCGGCGGAGGGAGTGATCGGAGACTGGCGGGAACCGGACACATTCCGGGTCGCCGCGGTGCCGCTATACAACTCATATCAGGACGTTTATCGCTTCGTGCATCGTTTTTCTGCCGCCCTTCAGTGAGCCCCTACACCCCACCTCCGTCTGCCTAATTTCGATGACCTTGGTAACACAAGTACGCCTTCCCGCGAACATACAATCTGAAACGTGGGAAATTCTCCGCTCCAGCACGCCCGCAAGTGGATGGCCATCGTGTGCGCGGTGGTGTGCGTCCACGTGTTGCTGTCGCTGCTGGCGCCACGCGGATTTGCGCTCACGGCCTTTGGCGATATCCTGCAAAACGTTATTCTGCTCGGCGCGACCGTCACATTTCTCATCCAGGTGAAGACGGCGCCCCCCAAGACCCGGCTGTTCTGGGCGCTCATGGGTCTGGGCTTGGGGATGTGGCTGGCCTCGCAACTCATGTGGACCTATATCGAGGTCTACCTGCGACATGAGGCCCCGAATCCGTTCGTCGGGGACGTAATTCTTTTTCTCCATATTGTTCCGATGATGGCTGCGGTGGCAATCCAACCGCATGTCCAGCCAAGCGACCGCTCGATACGAGTCGGAACGCTTGATTTCGCGCTGTTGCTGACGTGGTGGCTATTCCTGTATCTCTTTGTCGTCATCCCGTGGCAGTATGTCCATCCCGTGGAATCGGTGTACGGCCGGAGTTTTGACCTGCTCTACGTCTGCGAAGAGTTGGTACTGGCGGCGGGTCTGGTGCTGGTGTGCCGGCGCAGCCGGGGAGCGTGGCGCAGGATCTACTTTCACCTCTTCATCGCGACGTTGATCTATTGCGTCGCCTCGCTCATGGCCAGCGAAGCCATCGACTTGCACCTCTACTACACGGGCAGCCTGTTCGACGTGCCGCTAGTGGCGGGGATGGCGTGGTTTGTGCGCGTCGGTTTCCTGGCGCGCGAGACCGCCGCCGAGAGTCCCGCGGAGGAACCTTCCACCCGCACATACGGAATTTGGAAAGCGCGTCTTGCCATGGTGGCGGTATTCGTGACTCCGCTCATGATGGCATGGGCACAATTCGGCGGTGACGTACCACAAGGCGTTCGCACGTACCGGCTGTGGTTAACTGTGGCAGTCATGCTGGTGATGGGCGTGCTGGTATTCCTGAAGCAACATCTACTGGACCAGGAATTGCTGAGTCTGCTGCGATTGTCGCGACACAACCTGGATGAAATGTGCAGGCTCAAGGACGAACTGGAGAATAAGGAACATTCGCTGAGGTGGCATAGTCTCGAGTTGCAGCGGAAGAATCTGGAACTGCAGGAAATCTCTTTCACGGATGTGCTGACGGGCGTGTGGAACCGACGGTATCTGGAAGAGATTCTTACAGCCGAGGCTGGGCAGGTGCTGCGAAATTATCAGCGTGCGCGGGGAACTGACATCCGGAAGATGGACCATCGCGATCTGGTTTTTATCATGGTTGACGTGGATTTTTTCAAGCGGGTAAACGACCAGCACGGTCATCCCGCGGGAGACCGGCTGTTGCAACTGGTGGCGCAAAGGCTCTCCACGGTCGTGCGCAAGTCTGATGTGCTGGTGCGCTGGGGCGGAGAAGAATTCCTGATCATGAGCCGTTCGACCGATCCGTCGGGAACTCCCGCATTCTGCAGCCGCGTTCTGGAAGTGATGGCTTCGGAGCCCTTCGATCTGGGTCACGGCATAACAGTGCGAAAGACCTGCTCGGTGGGCTGGGCGGCTTATCCCTGGAGCCGCGGCGCATATGAGGCGATCTGCGCGGAGGAATCGATTGCGCTGGCCGACGCGGCCCTGTACAAGGCCAAGGCCCTGGGCAGAAATCAAGGCGTAGGGATTGTGGCGATGGCTGCTGCGACCCAAAGTCCCGAGGCCGTTGATCTGGTTTCGGTGCGGGATGGCAATCCTCCGCTGGCGCGAACGATAAGAACCGACTGCCCAGTCCCGGAGGCGGTTCTGGGAGCGGAGCTTGAAGCTGCGCCCGTCGACAAGCCCAGTGCATAAAGTTCCAGCCGGAGTACGAAATCCCTCTGAAAAGCCATTCGGGCCACGGCGCTTGACCTCAACCAGCGCGTTGACTACATTGAGTAGCCGGCTTCATAGCTGCCGAGGCACCACTACTCATGAACGCAAAGACTCCTTCGCGCAAGACGGGCCTTCATCAAAAGGCACAACTCATGTCCGCATCGGAAATCGAACGCACGCTGGTTCGACTGGCGTACGAAATCGTGGAAAAGAATGGCGGGGTCGGAGCCCTGGGGCTGGTGGGAATTCGCCGCCGCGGAGTTCCGATCGCGGAACGACTGGGCAAGATCATCACCCGCATCGAAAACGCCAAGGTTCCCGTGGGGACATTGGATATCACGTTTTATCGAGACGATCTCTCGACCCTGGGACCGAAGCCGGTTGTGCAGGAGAAGGAAATCGGATTTGAGATCGAGGATAAGAACATCGTGCTGGTCGATGACGTTCTCTTTACGGGGCGCACCACGCGGGCAGCGCTGGACGCGCTGTTTTCACACGGCAGGCCGCGGCGGGTTCAACTGTGCGTGCTGATCGATCGCGGACATCGGGAGATTCCTGTCGAGGCGACGTTTGTGGGCCGCAATGTGCAGACCACCGCGAATGAAGTCATCGAGGTCAAGCTGACCGAGATTGATAATGCGGAGAAGGTTCTGCTGATGGAAAAGTAGCAGCGAAGAAATCTACATAGCGAAGGAATAAAGGACGGTGGCGTGCACCACCGTCCTTTCATTTTGGAAGCCAGTGCTAAGCAATTCTTGTGCACACCGCTTTCGTTTGGGTGTAGAGGTTGAGAACGTCGTGCCCCATCTCGCGGCCCCATCCGGACTGCTTGTAGCCTCCGAAGGGCAAGGCCGCATCGAAGATGTTGTAGCAGTTGATCCAGACCGTGCCGGCGCGAAGCTGTTCCGCCATGCGATGCGCCTTGCCGATGTCGCGCGTCCACACGGCAGCAGCGAGGCCGTACTCGCTGTTGTTGGCGCGGGGGACGATTTCCTCGGGATCGGTAAACGGCATCGCCACAACTACCGGCCCGAAGATTTCTTCCCGCACGACTTTCATGTTTTCTTGCGTGTTGACGAGTACCGTAGGTTCGACGAAGTATCCGCGGTCGCCGCCCCTGTGCCCGCCGACCACAGCCTTTGCGCCTTCGGAGAGTCCGGACTCCAGATATCCGCAAACGCGGTTCATTTGCTCCTCGGAGACGAGAGGCCCCATGTGAGTGTCAGGATCGAGACCCGAACCGACTTTAATCTTCCGGGCATGCTCGGCGACTCCTTCAACCACTTGGTCGAAAACCGATTTCTCGACGTACAACCGCGAACCGGCGCAGCAGCACTGGCCGTGGTTGAAGAAGATGGCGCTGGCAGAGCCGGGGATGGCGGTCTCGAGATCGGCATCTTTGAATACAACGTTGGGAGATTTGCCGCCCAGTTCCAAAGAAACTTTCTTAAGGTTGCCGGCGGCAGCGTGGACGATCAGCTTGCCGACCTCCGTGGATCCCGTGAAGGCGACCTTGTCGACGTCGGGATGCGCAGCCAGCGCGGCCCCCGCCGTTTCGCCATAACCCGGGACAACGTTGACCACTCCTTCGGGGAAGCCAGCTTCCATGATCAGTTCGCCCAGACGGAGCGCGGAGAGCGGAGTTTGCTCCGCCGGCTTCAGCACGACCGTGCAGCCCGTGGCCAATGCAGGGCCCAGTTTCCACGCGGCCATGAGTAGCGGGAAATTCCACGGGATAATCTGGCCGACAACGCCGACCGGCTCCCGCAGCGTGTAAGCCAGATACTTTGCGCCCGGTGTGTAGGGAACCGAGAGTGGAATGGTGTTGCCCTCGATCTTGGTCGCCCATCCCGCCATGTAGCGAAACAGATCGACCGCGAGCGGGACGTCAGCAGCCTTCGCGATGTTGAGCGGCTTGCCGTTGTCGAGGCTCTCAATGTAGCCGAACTCCTCGGTATGTTGTTCCAGCAGGTCGGCGAGCTTCCAGATCAGGCGGCCGCGTTCGGACGCGGTCATGCGGCGCCAGGGGCCGTTATCAAAAGCGTTGCGAGCGGCGTTCACGGCTTGATCGATGTCTTCGCGGTCGCCTTCCGCGACCTGAGCGAGAACTTCGCCGGTGGCGGGATTGTATGTAGGAAAGGTCTTTCCGGAGGCGGCGTTCACCCACTTGCCGTTGATCAGCATGTTTCGTGGTTTGTCGATGAACTCCGCAACCTGCGGATGAATCTGCGGGGAAACTGCGATGCCCATACGTCCTCCTTGGTCAAACAGATACGTGCAAGCGGAAATGATGCCGGAGCGAAGAAGGCGACCGGGGTATGCTAGCGCTGGGGCCGCACAAATGCAATCGCCATCCGACGGCGCCGACGGCGGCTTATTCGCCGTATGGAACCCAGATGTTCTTTACCTGCGTGGCGTGCTCGAGGAACCAGCGGCCTTCCGCCTGTTTCGGATTGAACCAGTCGATGACTCGGCCCTCGTTCGTCCAGACTTGCTTCAGATTGCCGGTGGACATGGCTTTGGCGGCGGCGACTGTGGCTTCGGCTCCGTAACACCAGATGCCATCGACGTCGTCGTGCTCGGAAAGCGTTTTCAGGAGTTGCGAAGCATGGCCCGTCACGATGTTCACCGCGCCCCCTGGCAGATCACTGGTGTCGAAAAGCTGGTAGAGGTCGCCGGTAATGAGTGGGTACTTCTCCGAAGGCACGGCAATCACGGTATTGCCTGCGGCGAGCAGCGGTAGCACGAGTGACAGGAAGCCCAGCAACGGCGCTTCTGTGGGGCAGATCACACCGACGGTACCAATCGCCTCGTTCATCGCGATCGCGATATTGCGGAAAGGCGGATTGTGTACGGCGCCGTCGAACTTGTCTGCCCAGGCGGCATACGAGAATATGCGCTCGATGCCCAGTTCGACTTCCGCCGCGGCTTGCTTTTCGCCGACGGCTGCAGCGAGTCGATGGATGATCTCGCTCTGGCGCTGGGCGAGATTTTCAGCGCAGTAGTACAGAACCTGAGCGCGATTGTGCGCTGTGGCCTTGGCCCACGATTCAGCCTTGCGAGCCGCTTCAACCGCGTTACGAATGTCTTTGCGATTGCCCAGAGGAGCCTCGCCCAACCGGTGCCCATCGGGCGAGCGCACTTCCATGCTGTAACCCGAGTCAGGCCGCGCCTGTTTGCCAGCGATGTAGAGCTTGACGGTGCGGTCGATGGCGGGCGCGCTGGTTTCCGGCCTCTCTTCAACTTGGGCGGCGGCGAGAGCATTCGCGGACAGCAGCGTCGGAGCGTGCTTGAGCCAACTTGGCTCCATGTATTCCAGCAAGCCTTCTCTGCCGCCTTCGCGGCCGAATCCACTTTCGCGGTATCCGCCGAAACCGCAGGCCGCGTCGAACAGGTTCGTGCAGTTCACCCATACCACGCCGGCCTTTAGCTGCGCTGCCACATGCAGCGCGACGTTGATGTTTTCGCTCCACACGCACGACGCCAGCCCGTAGACCGTGTTGTTGGCCAACTCGACGGCTTCCTTCGGAGTGCGAAACGTCATGGCGGCAAGAACAGGACCAAAGATTTCCTGCTGGGCGACGATCGAAGTCGGATGCACATTGCTGAGAAGCGTCGGCGGGTAATAAAAGCCTCGCGAAGGCAACACAACTTGCGGCTGCCAGCAAGTTGCCCCTTCGGCGACCCCTTGCGCTACCATGCGCTCGATCCGCTCCAGTTGCACGCGGGCGACGATGGCGCCGATGTCAATCGCCTTGTCGAGTGGAGGACCGATACGCAGGCTGCTCATGCGATCTCGAATCTTCGACAGCAACGCTTCTGCGATGCTTTCCTGCATCAACAGACGCGAGCCCGCGCAGCATACTTGTCCTTGGTTGAACCAGATTCCGTCGACGAGACCTTCGACCGCGCTGTCGAGGTCCGCGTCTTCGAAGATGATGAAGGGAGACTTGCCGCCGAGTTCGAGTGAGAGGCGTTTGTGGCTGGATGCGGTTGCGCTGCGGATGGCGCGTCCGACTTCCGTGGAACCCGTGAACGCAATCTTGTCGACGTCGGGATGCTTTACCAGCGCCTCGCCCGTAGAGCCATCGCCGGTCACGATGTTGACGACTCCGGCCGGCAATCCCGCTTCCTGGCACAGTTCTGCGAACACGAGTGCGGTGAGCGGAGTAAACTCGGCGGGCTTCAAAACGACTGTATTTCCGGTCGCCAGCGCCGGCGCAATCTTCCACGCCAACATGAGCAGCGGAAAATTCCACGGAATGATCTGTCCCACAACGCCGCAAGGCTCGAAGTCATGGAACTCTTGGTCGAGCAATTGTGCCCATCCGGCGTGGTAGTAGAAATGCCGCGCCACGAGCGGAATGTCGATGTCGCGACTCTCGCGGATAGGCTTGCCGTTGTCCATGGTTTCGAGAACCGCGAGAAGCCGGGAATGTTTTTGCACCAGCCGCGCGAGCGCGTACAGATAGCGCGCGCGGGCATGCGGAGTGAGGGCGCGCCATTTCGGAGAGGCGGTGCGCGCGGCAAGGACGGCAGCAGCAATATCAGCAGCGTGCCCCTGGGCGACCGCAGCCAACGTCTCGCCATTCGAGGGATCGACCGTGTCGAAATATTCTCCCGCCGCTGGCGCTTGCCACGCTCCGCCGATGAAAAGCCCAAACCGACGGCCGTGGCGCTCCAGCCATGCTACCGCTTCTTGGGGATCCTCGGGAGCGGGTCCGTACTCCATGCTGACGAATTTTTCGGCAATGCTCATTGGGCTCGGCTCGATTGTTCTCGTTTGACTGCGATTCTTCCGCCACTGTCCGGCTATGCAATCGGATGACGATACTCGGCAGAGTAGCGCCCCGTTGCATGATGTTCAAGTTGTCGCTCGATGTCTCCCAGTAATCCACTCGCGCCGAAGCGAAACAGTTCTGCATGCGTCCACGACAGGCCGAGTTCTTCTTTCATCATGGCCAGCCAGTCAAGGGACTGCTTGGCCGTGCGGATCCCCCCGGCTGGCTTGAAGCCGACGGCCATTCCAGTTTGCTGCGCGTATTCGCGAATGGCGCGAACCATGACCAGGCTCACCGGCAGTGTAGCGTTGGTGGGTTCCTTGCCTGTCGAAGTCTTGATGAAATCTGCGCCCGCCATCATGGCGACGAAGCCGGCTCGTGCCACGTTGCGGAATGTCAGCAGATCGCCGGTGCCGAGGATAACCTTCATGGGGGACCTGCCGCAGGCCTGCTTGAACGCCGCAACTTCGTCATACAGCGCCTGCCAGCGTCCGCCGAAAACATGGGCTCGGGTGATCACCACATCGATTTCGTGTGCTCCCGCTTCCACCGACCGGCGAATTTCCGCGACGCGCTCGACGAGCGGCGACAGTCCGGCGGGAAATCCCGTGGAAACTGCCGCGACGTGAACGCCGCTTCCCTCCAGGGCGTGCAGCGCGGTTTCGATGAAGGTGTGATAAACGCAGACCGCGCCCACCTTGATCCCGAGTGCTTCGATCCCGAGTTTCTGCACCAGATCCTGCTGGATCGGTTGTCGCGCCTTCGCGCACAAGCGCCGCACGCGTTCATCGGTGTCATCGCCAGAGAGCGTCGTGAGGTCCATGCAGGAGATGGCACGCAGAAGCCATGCCGCCTGCCATTCTTTTTTCACGGTTCTGCGGACTACCTGGGTCTGGGCACGACGTTCCACGGCGCTCGTGTTCACGCGAACTTCCTGTAACCAATTCAGGTCGAGGGGAATACCGGAGTTTGACAGGAGCGGGCGTCCGGCGAGTGTGGCGATCGTATTCGAAGCGTGCTGCTCTGCGGGCGAGATCTCGCCCGCGGATTTGCGATTGGAGTTGGGATAGTGGCGATCGACCGACATTGCAGCGTTGCTTTCTTTCGTTCTATAAAAACGCGACCCGCGAGGCCTTGAACGCGGGCGGATCTCTTGCATTGCATTGTACGGCAGGCGATCTTACAACGCGAACTCGAGTGCGGCATCGTTCGGCCGGTCGAGCGATCGGCAAGAAAAAGCTCAGAATCATCGACGAGGGTTTACAATGACGCACGATTCCGCGGTTGCAACGCCGGTTTACCTGCGCCCACAGTACTCGTTGTTCTATGTCCAAGAAAACAGTCTCGGTCAGCATGCGGAAAAAGCTGGAGCAAGCGGCGATCAAGGTGATGAAGAATGCGCATGCTCCATATTCGAACTTCCACGTCGGCGCTGCGATCCTGCTGACGAATGGAAAAGTGTTTTCCGGCTGCAATGTCGAAAACGCCTCCTACGGAATGACGAATTGCGCGGAGCGGACCGCGATTTTCTCTGCAGTTGCGCAACTGGGGCCAAAGATCGAGATTCGGGCGGTTGCGGTTGCCAACGATCACGGGGTCGCGTGTTCGCCTTGCGGGGCGTGCCGCCAGGTGATCTATGAATTCGGTCCCGACGCGACGATTTTTTTTCAAGGCGCCGCCGGACCCAAGCAGGCGCACATCACCGAACTCCTTCCGGAAGGATTCCGTTTACAGTGAGCCCACCGACTGTGCCGCAACCGTTCCGTGCGATTGATGTGATCCGCAAAAAGAGGGATGGCGTTGAGCTCTCGGAGGCCGAGATCGGAGGTCTGGTCAACGCCTACACCAACGGCGAGATTCCTGATTATCAAGTTTCGGCGTGGCTGATGGCGGTAGTGCTGAAGGGCATGACGCGCCCGGAGACCGCGGCTTTGACGGATGCGATGCTGCATTCGGGCGATGTGCTGGATCTTTCTTCGCTGGCAGCCCGAAAAGTCGACAAGCACTCGACGGGTGGCGTCGGCGACAAAACCTCTTTGGTGCTCGCTCCGCTGGCGGCCGCGGCCGGGGTTGCGGTTCCGATGATCAGCGGGCGCGGCTTGGGGCACACCGGCGGAACGCTCGACAAGTTGGAGGCTATACCCGGCTTCAAGGTGAATCTTCCCGTGGCTGAGTTCCGCCGCGTGCTTGAGGTTTGCGGCTGCGCGATGATTGGGCAGACGGCAGAGATTGCTCCGGCCGATCGCAAGCTGTATGCACTGCGCGACGTCACGGGCACGGTGGAGAGTCCGTACCTGATTTGCGCGTCCATCATGAGCAAGAAACTGGCCGAAGGGATCGACGCGCTGGTGCTCGACGTGAAGACGGGATCCGGTGCCTTTATGAAAAGCGACAAGGACGCGGCCTTCCTCGCCGAACTCATGGTTGAAACCGGAGAGCGGATGGGCAAGCAGGTGATCGCGCTTATCACCGATATGGACCAACCGCTCGGGAACATGATCGGCAACGCACTGGAAGTAGTCGAAGTCGTGGAGGTCTTGCGCGGCGCTGGACCGGAGGATTTACGGGAACTCTGTCTGGAACTGGCGGGATGGATGCTGCATCTTGGAGGAGCTTGCAAGACGGTAGCGGAAGGGAAACAGCAGAGTGCGAGATTGATCTCATCCGGCAAAGCGCTGGAGAAGTTTCGGCAAATGGTAGAACTGCAGGGCGGCGATGCGCGGGTCATCGACGATGCCAAACGGTTGCCGCAGGCGCAGCACACGATGCGGGTTACCAGTGGCGAGGCCGGTTATGTTGGGTCCGTACAGTGCGAGCAAGTCGGTACAGCGTGCGTGATTCTCGGCGGCGGACGCGAGCGCAAGGAGGATTCAGTCGATCCTGCGGTGGGGATCGTGCTGCATAAGAAAGTTGGAGATTCGGTTGCAGCCGGGGAGCCGATCGCGACAATTTACTACAATGCGGAAGCAAAGGCCGCACGGGCCCAGCAACTGATCGCAGCGAGTTACGTCGTCACTGCTGCAGCGCCGTCGACGAAGCGCCCGCTTATCCACAAAATCATTGGGAAATCCGGGGAGAAACACTGAATGGGAAGATTCACGGGAATTCTTGGCTTGTTGACGATGCTGGGGCTTGCCTACATCTTCTCTACGAATCGTCGTGCCATTCGCCTGAAAACAGTAGCCTGGGGCCTCGGGTTGCAATTCGTCTTTGCGGTTTTCGTGCTGAGAATTGACGCCGGACGAATCGTATTTCAGAAGGCGGGAGACGGCGTGACCAAGCTGCTGAGTTACGCCTACGCCGGATCGCACTTCGTTTTTGGCGACCTTGCCAAGCCGGGATCGCAGTTGGGATATTTCGCCTTCGGAGTGCTGCCGACCGTCATCTTCATCGCGGCTTTTTTCGCAGTGCTTTATCACTTCGGCGTCATGCAGGTCATCATCAAGGTTTTTGCGTGGGTCATGACCCGCGTGATGGGAGCGAGCGGTGCGGAATCGCTTAACGTCGCGGCCAGCATTTTTATGGGACAAACCGAAGCGCCGCTAACGATTCGCCCATTTCTGCCCGACCTGACCCGCTCGGAATTGATGACCGTGATGACCAGCGGCATGGCCCACGTCTCCGGCGGAATCATGGCAGCTTACATCGCGTTCGGCATTGATCCCAAACACTTGCTCAGCGCGGTCATCATGACAGCGCCAGGCACGCTGTTGATGGCCAAAATGCTCGTGCCGGAAACCGAGCAGGCGAAAACCGCCGGACGGGTGGTGATGAGTGCCGACGAGGAGAAAACGGAGAAGGAAGAGAATCTGCTCGGTGCAATCTCCCGGGGAACCACCGATGGTTTACATCTGGCGCTGAACATCGCCGCGATGCTGATTTCGTTTCTTGCGCTGATTGCGCTCACCAACGGAATTTTTGGCGGCATCCACCATTACATAACCTGGTTTCCAGAGAGTTTGGAACATATATTCGGAGTCATCTTCGCGCCGGTGGCGTGGGTGATTGGCATCCCGGGACACGACTGCCGGATCATTGGCAACCTGCTGGGCACGCGCATGGTCTTGAACGAACTGGTGGCATTTTCCATGTTGGGAGCACAGAAAGCAGCGCTTGATCCGCGCTCGGTTACGATTGCCACGTTCGCGCTGTGCGGCTTTGCGAATCTCAGTTCGATCGGAATTCAAATCGGTGGCATTGGAGCGCTGGCCCCGAACAAGAGAGGCGAACTGGCCCGGCTTGGAGTGCGCGCGATGCTGGCCGGAACGATGGCCAATCTGATGTCGGCCTCCATTGCCGGCATGCTGCTTTAGATCCATTCCACCATTTCCAAGAAGGACTTTTCCGATGAAACGATTCTGCGCCAAGTGTGGCGTCATTCTGCTCGCAGCCCTTTGTTTTATGGCCACCGCGGTGGCACAGTCGCCGCGGCGCGTGATCATTGACACGGACCCTGGTGTCGATGACGCGATGGCCATCCTGCTGGCGCTGAACTCGCCGGAACTGAAAGTCGAGGCGCTGACCGTCGTGCCCGGCAACGTCGATGGCCGCCAGGGCCTGGAGAACGCTCTAAAACTGTCATCGCTCGCCGGGCGATGCGACCTGCCGGTGGCAGGAGGAGCGCAGCATCCGCTCCATCAGAAGTTGATCACGGCTCAGTTTTGGCATGGCAAGAATGGTCTGGCCGGAGTGGAGTTGCCCGCCACGAAGTGCAGAGCCGATTCCCGCTTCGGCCCCGATCTGATCATCGAACTGATTCACAAATATCCGCATGAAGTCACGCTGATTCCGGTTGGACCACTCACGAACATTGCTCTGGCCGTCTCGAAAGACCCATCGATCGTGCCGCTGACCAAGGACATTGTCATCATGGGTGGCTCGATTACGGGAGGTAATGTGAACGGCGCCGCGGAAGCGAATATCTATGGCGACCCGGAGGCGGCGTCCATCGTGTTCAATGCCGGCTGGATGGTTACGATGGTCGGTTCCGATGTGGGTGAGCGGACGATCATCACGCGCAAGTATCTAGCGGATCTGCAATCGTTGCACGGACCGGAGAGCGATTTCATCGCGAAGCTGGCGGACTTCTATCTGACACGTTCGGAGAAAAGTGGATATCAGGGGGCCGCGATGTACGATCCGCTGGCCGTGGGCGTTGTGATTGATCCCACGCTCGTAACACTCAAAGATATGCACGTGGATGTGGAACTGAAAGGCGAGTTCACGCGCGGAGAGACCGTCGCCAATCGCATGGGATCGAACGAGAACAACGTGCTGCACGGAGACCACTACGAGATCGAGGGCGTGATCGATCTGAAGCCGAACGCGCGAGTCTGCCTGGCCTCGGACGCAGACCGGTTCCTGCAATTGTTCATCAGCCGGATCAAAGGGAAATAGATGTACTCTCGCGTTTAGCCATTTGCGTGGGCCACCAGCAAAATTGCCAGCCCATAAAAAACGAACATGAAGACGAGATACAGTTTGGCGCTGGTTCCTGAGCCGGCAAATTCTTTCCAGGCCAGCACTCCCCACAGCGCGGCGACCATCGGCGCCGATTGGCCGATGGCATAGGAAATGGCCTGCCCCGTCAGTTTGCCTGCCGTGAGATTGAGCACAGTCCCCAAGCCCCATATGCAACCGCCGATCAGGCCGAGCAAATGTCCGGAAGGAGGACCACTGAAAAATCCGCTGAAACTTACGGGTTCGCCGACCAGAGGCTTCTTCATGAAATAGACATTCCACACAAAGCAGGAGAGCAGCGCTCCTAGCGTGAGGAACGTGGCCGCACTATAAGGCGTGAGCGAGTGCCCGCGGGTCATGGCATAGGTCATGAACGGGCTCCACAGTCCCATCAGAGTTCCGGAGACCACGCACAAAACGATGCTCTTGCGTGAAGCCCCTCGCCCGGCGCGGGCGAGGCTGCCATAGGCTTTGCCATCCAGAATCACTGCCATCAGGGCGCATACGACGCCCCCGGCCAAAAGCAGGCCGCTGCCCTTGGGCTGCAGGATGAAGTTCAACACCACGCCAACCACCAGTGCGATTCCGATCGATACCGGAAAAGCGACCGCCAGTCCTGCCATGTCGATGGCAGCGACGAGCAGGAGATTCGCCAGATTGAAGATGGCTCCGCCGACAAGAGTGGAGGCAATGTTGGAAACGTCCGCGGCCTGGACATTGTTTAGAAAGCTGGAGGAGTCGTGGCCGCTGCTCCCCAGGGTGAAGGCGAGGACTAGAGAAATCAGAAAGATGCCAATGGCGTAGTCCCAATAAAAAAGCTCGAAACGATAATTCTTGACGCCCTTGTAGGTGTTGGCCCAGGAACCCCAGCAGATGGCGCTGGTGATCATCATCAACAACGCAATCGTCAGACTCGGCGGCGTGAACATCGTGCTCTCCCTTGGAAAAACGAGTAACTGTACTCTTCTTCGCGAAGAGCCACAAGCGAGATTGCTGAGGTGCTAGGCGTTCATCTGCGCGTAGGTTGCGCGCCGCAGAAATTCTCCCTGTCCTGCGCGTCCCAGGAACTTTTCCCCGTCGACGACGACCCGGCCCCGCGATAGGACCACATCAGGCATGCCCGTGACTTGGATGCCCTCAAACATCGAGTAATCGACCCGCATGTGATGGGTCTGGGCGCTGATGGTGTGCTTGCGTTTCGGATCGAAAATCACGAGGTCGGCATCGCTTCCGACAGCAATCGTCCCCTTGCGAGGATACAGCCCAAAGAGCTTTGCCGGAGTCGTGGAAACCAATTCCACAAAACGGTTGACGCTGAATCGTCCACTGGCCACGCCGCCGGAGTAAATCAAGCTCATGCGATGCTCCACGCCCGGTCCCCCATTCGGAATCTTCGTGAAATCGTCGCGGCCCATTTCTTTTTGTTCCTTAAAACAAAACGGGCAATGATCGGTGGAGACTACCTGCAGATGATCGTGCTTGAGGCCATTCCAGAGTTTTTCCTGGTTCCATTTTTCACGCAGCGGTGGAGTGAAAACGTACTTCGCTCCTTCAAAGCCGGGAGCGTCCATGTTTTCCAGAGACAGATACAAGTATTGGGGGCAAGTCTCGGCGTAGACGGGAAGTCCGCGATCACGAGCCTCGCGAATTTTCTCGAGCGCATCATTACAACTCAAGTGCACGATGTAGAGGGGAGCGCCCGCCATCTCGGCCAGCGCAATGGCGCGTCCTACGGCCTCGGCCTCAGCGGTGGTCGGGCGAGTGAGGGCATGGTACTTCGGCGCTCGTTTTCCCTCGGCCAGCGCCTGCTGCACGATGACATCAATCGCGCTGCCGTTTTCGGCGTGCATGCAAACCATCCCTCCGTTCTTGGAGGTGGTCTGGAGCGCTTTCAAGATGCTGCCATCGTCAAGCATGAAAACGCCCGGATACGCCATGAACAACTTGAAACTGGTCACGCCTTCCTGCACCAGATCGTTCATTTCCGAGAGTTGCCCGCCAGAGACGTCGGTCACGATGCAATGAAATGCGTAGTCGCAAGTGGCCTTGCTCGCGGCCTTGCTCATCCAGGTGTCGAATGCCTGACGCAGCGGCTGGCCTTTGTATTGAATCGCGAAGTCGATCAGAGTGGTCGTGCCGCCGAACGCCGCGGCGCGCGTGCCAGTTTCAAAGTCGTCGGCGCTGGTCGTGCCTCCGAAGGGCATGTCGAGGTGAGTGTGAACGTCGATTCCACCGGGCAGGACGAGTTTGCCCGACGCGTCGAGAATTCTGGTGGCGTTTTGAGCCGGTAGATCCGTTCCAACGGCGCTGATTTTGCCGTTCGCAATGGCAACGTCCGCCGTGTAGGTATCCGTTGCAGTCACCACGGAACCGTTCTTGATGATCGTGTCAAAACCCATCGCACCCTCCGCAGGTTCGGCGCCGCGCCTCTGGCCCGGATGAAAAAAGAATTCTATGCTACACTGCCGCACTTTGGTTGTTCGTGATTTTCTTGTCCACGAAGGGGACCGGCCATGCATTTCGGCATCGCACTGAAGCCTGACATCTCAATCGAACGTATCGTAGGCCTGACGCGCCAGGCCGAGGCCGCCGGATTCGAGTACGGCTGGATTTTCGATTCCCACGTTTTGTGGAAAGATCCGTACCCGCTGCTCACCCTGATGGCTACAAACACGCAGCGCATGCGTCTCGGCACATGCGTTACGAACCCCGCGACCCGCGACCTGACCGTGACTGCCAGTTTGTTCGCAACTCTTAACCTGATTTCCGGCGGACGCATGGAGCTCGGGATCGGCCGCGGTGACAGTTCGCGGCGCGTCATGGGGAAGAAGCCCGTGAGTTGGTCGCAGTTAGAAGCCGCGGTGGCGGAGTTTCGCGATCTTACTTCCGGCAAAGAAGTGCAACACGACGGACAGCCCACCCGCCTCACTTGGGCGAAAGATTCTCCGCGAGTCTGGATTGCAGGCTACGGCCCCAAGGTGCTGCACATGGCGGGGCGAGTGGCAGACGGGATCATTCTGCAGTTTGCCGATCCGGCTCTAATTGCGTGGTGCATGGGCTTCGTGAAAGAGGGTGCTCGCGCTGCCGGGCGCGATGTAAGCCGCATTGAGCTGATGGCCGCCGCGCCGGTGTGGGTCTCGGATGACTTGAGCGTTGCTCGCGAACGCGTACGATGGTTCCCCGCCTTGGTGTCGAACCATGTGATGGACTTGATCCGGCAGTACAAGCCTGAAGATCTGCCTCCCGCTCTGACTTCGTTCGTGCAGGATCGCGGCCACTATGACTACCAGCATCACTGCGAAGTCGAAAGTGACAACGCCGACTTTGTCTCGGATGAGGTCGTAGACCGGTTCTGTCTGATCGGACCGGCCGAGGCCCATCGCGAGAAATTGCGTGCCCTCGCCGCGGTGGGCGTCACTCAGTTCAATATATACCTCATGTGCGGGGACGAAGAGCAGACGCTCGACATCTATCAGCGCGATGTGCTTCCCGAGTTCTTGAAGGCGAGGAAGTCGTAGGCATTCGTCAGGAGGCTTGCTGCGGAGTCGTCGCCGCGTAGCCCTGAAGTTTCATCATCGCGTAATAGGCAACGAAGGAAACGGCGAAGCCGACGAACCAGGAGTAGTCGTACAGCGCGCGCATGGACGGAACCGCAAGCCCGGCCAGCGCGGTGCCCGCTCCCAGCGCCAGCGCAATTAACCCGCGCCAGTTGAATCCCCGCGAATATTCGTAGATGCCGCCTCGAAGATACAACTCGTCCACCTGGAGCACCCGCCGCCGGATGACGAAGTAGTCGCAGATCATGATTCCTGCCACCGGTCCAAGAAAAGCCGCGTATCCGCCAAGCCAGCCGAGAATGAACGTCCTGTAGTTGGAGAGCAGTTTCCACGGCATCAGCGCGATGCCCATGAAACAAGTGATGACGCCGCCCGTGCGGAAACTGATTCCGCGGGGCCACAGGTTGGAAAAATCATTCGCTGGGGAAACTACGTTGGCGCCGATGTTGACGTTCAGCGTGGCCAAGAGAATCGCGACCAGAGAGATCACCACTGCAACCGGCGAGTGAAAGCGGCTGAGCAACTGCACTGGGTCCCAGATCGCCGTTCCATAGATGACCACGGTGGCCGAGGTCACAGCAATGCCGACGAAGGCATATAGGGTCATGGTTGTGGGTAAGGCTAAGGCCTGCCCGATCACCTGTTCGCGCTGATTGCGCGCGAACCGTGTGAAGTCAGGGATGTTCAGTGAAACCGTGGCCCAGAAGCCAACGGTACCATTCAGCGCCGGAATTAAAAACTTCAGGAATTCCGGAAACGTATTGAATCGCGAAGGAACGGAGAGCATTGGGCCCCAGCCACCCGCGGCGTGGTAGGCCCATCCCAACAGAAGCAATCCGACGCCGAGCAAAACTGGCGCGCTGATGCCTTGTAGCACGCGGATGTATTCGATTCCCATGAGGACGACCGCAAGGTTGATCAACCAGAAGAGAAAGAAGCAGACGGCCGGGCCATAAGGAAAGTTCTTCCAACTTGGAGCAAGCGTTGCCAGCAAAGTGCTGATAGCTTCGCCGCCGATCCAGGCCTGAATGCCGAACCATCCGCAGGCGACCAGTGCGCGCAGAACGGCAGCAATATTTGCACCCAGCACTCCGAAGGAGGCGCGAGCTAGCACCGGAAACGGAATTCCGTACTTCGCGCCGGGATGCGAATTCAGCAGCATCGGGGCCAGCACGATGACATTACCCAGAAAGATGGTCGCGACCGCCTGCTTCCAGTTCATTCCGCCCTGAATCAGACTCGCGGCCAGCATGTAGGTGAGGATGTTCACCGACATCGAAATCCAGAGCGCGGCGAAGCTATAGGCTCCCCACAGGCGATGCTCGGAACGGGCCGGCGCCAAGTCCTCGTTGAACAGAGGGCTGGATTCGATTCGCGAGCGGAGTTGAGAAGGGTCCGGGGTCGTCATTGGCGTCTTGGTTAAGAGTTTCAGCGGGTTGTGCGCTTCTGTGTTTCAGTCCGCGGCAGCTGACGCTCCGCTCACTGTGGTGATCGGGCCGTAGGTTTCGGGCCGGCGGTCGCGGAAGAACTGCCACACCTTGCGCACCTCTTCGATCATATCGAGATCGAGATCGGCGACCACGACTTCGTCTTTATCGCGGCTCGCCTGGGCGATGATCTTTCCTCGCGGATTGCAGAAATAGCTTTTGCCATAGAATTCGCCGATGCTCCACGGCTTCTCGATGCCCACGCGGTTGATCGCTCCCACAAAGTAGCCGTTCGCCACAGCGTGGGCGGGCTGTTCCAGTTCCCACAAATACTCCGACAGTCCGGCCACGGTGGCGGAGGGATTGAATACGATCTCTGCGCCATGCAATCCGAGAATGCGTGCGCCTTCGGGAAAATGACGGTCATAGCAGATGTACACGCCCACGCGCGCGTACTTGGTGTGGAACACGGGATAACCGAGATCGCCGGGCGTGAAATAAAACTTCTCCCAAAATCCGGGATGGCAGTGCGGGATGTGATGCTTGCGATACTTGCCGAGATAGCGTCCGTCGGCGTCGATGACGGCGGCAGTGTTGAAGTAAACCCCAGGCATCTGCTCCTCGTAGACCGGAACCACAATGACCATGCGGTGTTTGGCTGCAATCTTCTGCATGAGGCGTGTCGTGGGGCCGTCCGGCACGCGTTCGGTCAGTTCGTACCAGCGCGCGTTTTGCTCCGCACAAAAATACGGCCCGTAAAAAAGCTCCTGCAGGCAGAGAACCTGCGTCTTCTTGCGCGCGGCCTGCTCGATCAGTTTCAGGTGCTTGTCGATCATCGCCTTCCTGATCTGCGCCAGGGGGCGTTCGGTGCTGAGCGCGTTGCTGGCTTGAATCAAGGCACAGCGGACATTGCGGGGCATGAGGTCCTCCCAACCGAACTGTCGAGGACCGAAACTATAGCAGAAACCCTGGCCACTTCATCGGCATCGCGGCCCACCGTTGACACCTTCCATGTGCGCTGAATAGACTCGGCCTTCCTCAACCTTACGGAGACAACGGCACCGACCATGGCAAAGCGCCCTCGAATTGCAGTCGTTGGCAGCGCCAATATCGATTTAACGACGTTCACGAATCAATTTCCGAAGCCGGGCGAGACCATCTTCGGACAGAAATTCGATCTTGGCTTCGGAGGCAAGGGCGCGAACCAGGCCGTGGCGGCGCGGCTCTGCGGTGCGGAGGTCTTTATGGTCGCGCGGGTGGGCAGCGATCTGTTCGGTCCTGCGACGATCGAGAATTTCCGCAAGCAGGGAATCGATCCCACCCACGTGAAGCAAGTCGAAGGACTGTCGAGCGGTGTCGCTCCCATCTTTGTTGAGCCCAACGGCCAGAATCGCATTCTGGTGGTGAAGGGAGCGAACGATGCCCTCAAGCCCGCGGACGTTGACGCTGCGGCTGAGATGCTGAAGTCCGCCGATTGCATCGTGTTGCAGTTCGAAATTCCGGTGCCGACGGTTTATTACACGATCGAATTTGCGCGCAAGCACGGAATCCGCTGCATCCTCAATCCAGCTCCGGCCCAACCCATCGACCTGGGCGCGCTGAAGGATCTCGACTACTTCGTTCCGAACGAAAGTGAAGCTGAGACGATTACCGGATCGCCGGTGAAAAATGTCGAAGACGCGAAGCAGTGTGCTGCGAAACTCGTGGCCGGAGGTATTCGACGCGTGATCATCACGTTGGGGGCAAATGGATCTCTGCTCGCAGGTCGCGACGGCAGCGAACACGTGGCGCCGTTTGCAGTCAATGCCATTGACAGCACGGGCGCTGGCGATGCCTTCATCGGAAGCTTCGCTGTATTTCTTGGCGAAGGCGTACCCGAACAGGAAGCCGTTCGCCGCGCGAATCTCTACGCTGGCTTGTCCACGACAGGGGTGGGAACACAGAAATCTTTTTATGACCGCGCCCGCTTTGACGTCGAGTGGGCAGCTCGCTCCTGAAGTCCGGGTCGAGTCGGGATTCCTTACCGGTTTTGCACAGGGAGCTTCAACACTTAACATCGCCAAACGGTTTTCTGCATGCGACACTTCGAAACAATAACCGCACTCATCCTTGATTCGCCAACGAAACTTCTTGACTAACCTGTAACCGGCAATTTATAAGCCGTGCTTGCGGTCCCGGGACCTCCCAACTTCACTGGAAGAGGGAGGGTCTTTTTCTTTGCGCAGTGGCACCATCGAAAGGGGTTCAGGAAATGTCGAGCCAGAAGGCGCGCTTCGCGGTGATTCTTGGTTCGTTGGCCTGTCTGTTCAGCCCGCTCCTGTACGGCCAAGCAACCGGGAGTTTTTCGGGAACAGTTTCGGACAACTCTGGGGCAGTTGTGGCCGGCGCCAAGGTGACCGTCACTGCCCAGGCCACGAACGTTTCCCGCGAAGCGAAGACCGACGACACGGGGCACTTCCTCGTGCCCTTGCTCGGCGTTGCGGATTACACGATCAAAGTTGAAGCCACAGGCTTCAAACCTTCCGAAGCGAGGAATGTCCGGCTGCAGATCGACGAACACCGCGAACTGGATTTCAAGCTTGTGCCTGCAGCCGTGAGCACGAGCGTCGAGGTCAGTGCGACCGAAGTCGCAGTAGAGACAACGACTCCAACCTTGGGTCAGGTCATTACCTCCGAGGAAGTTGCCGAACTCCCGCTGAATGGACGAAACTTCGTGCAACTGGCGACGTTGACGCCGGGCACGACGGCAGAAACCAGCCCGGTCAGCTTCTTCAATGGCGCTCCCAGCAGCGAAGCTTCCACTCGCGGATCTTTTTCACTTTCGGTTGGCGGATCGCGCGCGCAGAGCACCGACTGGTTGCTCGACGGCAACGACAACAACCAGTTGGATGAAGGCGGAATTGCGATCTTCTCTTCGATTGACGACATCCAGGAATTCAAAGTCCTGACCTACAACTACTCCGCGGAATATGGAGAACGCGCGGGTCCAACGGTATTGGTGACGACCAAATCAGGATCGAACCAGTACCACGGTTCGTTGTTTGAGTTTTTCCGCAATACGGATTTGGACGCCCGCAGCTACTTCGCCACCTCGGTGGAGAAGTTCAATCTGAATCAGTTTGGAGGGTCGCTCGGCGGCCCCATCAAGAAAGACAAAACGTTTTTCTTTGTCGATTACCAAGCCAAGATGCAGCGTCACGGCATTCCGTTTACGGGTTTCGTGCCGACCAGTGCCATGACCACGCCCGATGCGAGTGGCAATTACGATTTTCCGTTTGTGCTCAAGAATCCTTTTGCATCAGGGACGAACTTGCAGTGCCTGCCGGGCACGGCCACGCCCGAACCGGTTAATTCCAGTGGAGGCCAGCCGGCGGGTGTCGACTGTGGCACGATTCCGGCGTCGATGGTTAATCCGCTCGGCGCAAAGGTGGTACAACTTTATCCTTTGCCCACGCCAAATTTGCCTCAGAATGCGGGCTACAATTACGTCAACGAACCCGTGCGGAAGCTCAACGAGGGAACATTCGACATTCGCCTCGATCACAATTTTTCCAGTAAGGATTCCGTGTTTGGGCGTTTCAGCTACGATCAGGCAACCAACTACGTCCCCGGCGGCTCGCCGACCTGGTCGGAAGTCAACGCGTTCGGGAGCAACCAGTACATTGACAACCATGGCCGCAATGCCGTGGTCACTGAAACCCACCTGTTTTCTCCAAACACCATCAATCAGGCCAGCTTCGGGTTCAGCCGGATTTTCAACCACATTCTCTCTTTTGGCACTGGCAGCTGCGCGGCAGCAGTCATCGGTATTCCCGGTGCCAACCTCGGGAGCAAGTGCGACGGCTTGACTGGCTACCCCGCGAGCCTGAACCAATCCAACAAGGACTGCATCGGTTGCGGCATGACCTCGTTCCAGATGTCCACCTACATGTCGGTGGGCGATCGCGGATACGCGCCTTATCAGGGCGGGACCAACGTCTATTCTCTTTCCGATACGCTCGACCTGATCCGCGGCAAACACAACATCCGGTTCGGAGCCGTATTTCGCGCGAACCAAATGAATGTGAGGAACAACGCGTTCCAGGACGGCTACATCGTGGACAATGGCACAGCGACGGGCGACAACATCGGCGATGTTCTCGTCGGCGCCATGGGAGTTTTTGCCGCTCACGATCAGACTTTCCTGGGGGGTACGGTCGGCCGCCGCTGGAAACTGATTCGGCCGTTTGTACAGGATGATTGGCGTTTGACCAGCAACCTGACCGTGAATCTCGGACTTGCGTGGGCTCTGGTGACGCCTGAAACTGAGGTCCAAAATCGGCAGTCGAACTTTGATATTCAAACCCTCAAGTGGTATGTCCCCTCGGGCAGCCCCACCTTGAGTAGCTGCACCACCTGCGTCGCGACCGATGGGCGCGTGGGCATCCAGTTTGACAAAACTGCCTTAGAGCCGCGCATCGGATTTGCATGGAAGCCGCTGGGAACCGACAAGACCGCAGTGCGAGCAGGCTATGCCATCTTCCACGATTCCGCCTGGAACCAGGGTGGGCAGGGACTGTGGCAGAACCCGCCATACTATGCTGAAGTAGATCCCTGCACGTTCTGTCTTGCTTATGGTGTGGTCGCCGGTTCCCTCTCGGGTGGCTTCCTTCTGCCAGCCAACACGCCTTCGACCATAAATGTTCCGGGTGGGGCCATCTACAACGGGCCCGTGAACCCTGGCGCCTACACCGGAACGATCCAGTCGGAGAACCGCAACTTCAAGCAGGGCATGATCCAGCAATACAATCTCAACGTGGAACAGCAAATACCTGGAAATGTGGTGTTGACGATGGGTTATGCTGGTTCGCGCAGCACGCATATCCTAATCAGCCAGTCGAACCTCAACCTCAACGAGCCTAGCGCGTGCCCCGGTGGCGCCAATGCCACGCCTGGCTATACGCTGGGCTGCGGCTTTGGAACCTTCCCTTACGCGGGATTTTTTCAGGTCGTCGCCCCCAGCGACAGCGAAGGCTCAGCTCGGTATGACTCTCTCCAAATCAAGGCCGAGACCAAGAGTACACGGCATGGCCTCTACGCTCTCCTGGGGTACACGTGGTCTCGCACCTTCGATTCTGGAATGCCGGACGGCTTGGGCACGAATCCTGGCGCGATGTATTGGCCTCTGCCCGGGACTAAGAAGCTGGACTGGGGCTTGTCGCAGCTGAATCTCAATGACAGCTTTACCGCCAGCATCCTTTACGAATTGCCATTCGGCAAAGGCAAGCACTTCGGGAGCAACTGGAGCGGCGCCACCAACGTCATCCTTGGAAATTGGCAGGTGAATCTAATCGAAAGGGTCACGTCTGGATTTCCGCTATTCGTTGTCGATAGCGCCGATGAATCTGGGACATTCTTCTCCTACAATGGGTTCACTCTGCAACGTCCAAACCAGGTCGGCAACCCCAACCAGGCCGGCCCAGAACCGGGCGGAACGAACTGCCCGTCGCAGATCCACACGCTGCAGCATTGGTTTAATCCCTGTGCCTTCGCCCCTGCTCCTCTCGGCGAACTCGGCACCGCGGCCCGCGCTCCAGTCTACGGTCCACGTTTTGTAAATTCGGATTTTTCAGTGATCAAGGACTTTCCGCTGTCCTTCCGGGAGGGCATGGGTCTGCAATTCCGGGCAGAGTTCTTCAATCTGTTCAACCATCCCCACTTTTGGCTGCCGGGTATCGGAAATAGCGGACAGCAGGATATTAATAGTCCTGCTAGTTTCGGCGTCATCAGTCAATCGCTGAATGACCCGCGCGTCATTCAGTTTGCTCTCAAGCTGAACTTCTAGGGAAAGCTCGGGGCGCTATCCAGATTTCGGGCAGACTGGCATACCCGGTCTGCCCGATTTTCTTGGAAAAAGGGAGGCCGGTTCTTTTGGAGATAGACCTGATGGTCGGTTCGAAAATCCTGCGGAAGGCCAAATTCCTCGCACTCGTGTTGCTCCTGGCCACCTCCTTGTGCTCGGCGCAGCCTCGCCGCAAAGTCATCATCAACGAGGATTGTTCCGGCCCCGGTGGCAGCAACATGCAGACGCTGATGATCATGATTCAGTCGCCGCAAGTGGAAGTGCTGGGCATCACGCTTGTAAGCGGAGATCAGTGGCGCGACGAGGAGGTGGCTCATACGCTGCGCCTGCTGGAAATCATGGGTCGCACCGACATTCCGGTCGTGCCTGGCGCCGCTTTCCCGTTGGTTCGCACGCGCGAGGAATCCCAAATGTGGCAGCAGCGCTTTGGCAAAGTCGCCTATGCCGGCGCCTGGGATGAGCGCTGGTGGCATGAAGCCTCGGTCGTGCCTCCGCTTCCGGAGGGGCAGCCCACAACCAAACCCGCCAATGAGGACGCCGCCCATTTCCTGATTCGCATGGTGCGCAAATATCCGCATGAGGTGACCATCTACGAAGGTGGACCGATGACCAACCTCGCGCTGGCTATTTCGCTTGACCCGCAGTTCCCGGAACTGGTGCAGGAACTCGTCTTCATGGGCGGAAGCCTGAGTCCGCGAACCGATAATCCCGAATTTCTGAACAATCCGCGGCACGAGTTCAACTTCTGGTTCGATCCGGAGGCGGCGGAAATCGTTCTGCGCGCGAGGTGGAAAAAGATCGTCTGTACGCCCACCGACATTTCCATTAAGACGCACATGACGGCGGCATTCGTAAAGCAGATCGAAGCCAGCGGAACGCCACTGGCCCGCTACATCGCGCGCTTCGCCATGCTCACGCCGGGCGCGAACATCATGTGGGATGAACTCGCCGCCGCAGCATGGATCGACCCCACGATCATTAGCAAGACCGATACTCGTTATATGTCCGTGGACCTGGACCGGGGCGCCGGCTACGGCAACACGCTCACGTGGGGAATCAAGGATTCCCTGAGGCCGGCCGCGCAGCCAGTTGAGATTCAGCTCGACCTCGACGCAGAAAAGTTTTATCGCATGTTTGCGGCGCTGGTGACGGCGTCCACGCCCGCCCGCTGATTCGCAGGATTCGCAGGCCGAGCGCTGGCACCGAAGTGGCGAACAGCATACAATAAACCCTTACGAGTTTTTCCCAATATGTCTCCCATTCCAGACGATCTCACCATAGCAAAAGATGACATGGTGGCCTTCATCGAAGGCCACGGCATGCGCCGCTTCCACGGCTATGTGGATTACGACGAGGTGCAATGCGTGATGTGGGAAATGGGCGGCAATCCTGACGGCTGGAAAGATTTCGTCGAACTGGCCAAGGCTGCGGGCGCTCCTTTCCTGACCATGCACGCGTGGACGCTCGAGCTCACCGAATTGAACGACATGGTGCAGCGCTTGACAAACTCGGAGTTCACCGACGGCGACGATGTGGAGGACGCGCGCTGGCTCCGCGCCCATGTCGGCAAGGTGGGATTTCTGCAGCTGGGCTGGGCCTACCAGGGATCGATGTTCCTGTGCGAAGTCAGCACCGAGTGGTACGACCGCTATCAGCATCTGCTCGAAGTCTCCGACGAATTTGGCGGCCTCACCATGGATGAGCCGGACCAGGACGAGGAGAACTAGCAGGTACCGCTCCGTCCCGGCGGGGCGCGAGCTAACTTGGATGTCCTGAAGCGTTTCCCTCTTTAACAACGTTCCAGTAGTAAACTGCCTCATCACTCATGCGCTGGCTTCAAAAGGCGACGGATCAATCTCGGGTCGAGTCTCTGATCGCCGGACTCCGCTCCGATCCTGCGCTTCGTGGCGTAGCAAATGCCGGGCATATCCTCGCGCCGCTGCTCGTGCGCCGCGGCATCACGGATGCGGAGGCAGCCAACAACTTCCTCTCGCCTTCGCTCTCTCATCTCCACGCTCCTGAACGGATGATGGGCCTGCGCGCGGCCGTCGACCGCATCGATGCCGCTATCGAACGCAAAGAGCCGATTCTCATCTACGGCGACTACGACGTGGACGGCACGATGGCGGTCATCATCCTGAAGACCGCGATTGAACTCTGCGGCGGTTGTGCTGACTTCCACGTACCGCACCGCATTCGCGAAGGCTATGGCATGCGCGACGATGTGATCGAGCGCGCAGCGGCGTTGGGCATTCGCCTTATCATCAGCGTGGACATGGGCATCCGCGCTTTCGCACCCGCGGAAACGGCGCACCGCCTCGGGGTCGACCTGATCGTCACTGACCACCATCTGCCCGGTCCCGATGGCGTCCCCAACGCGCTGGCGGTGGTCAATCCGAATCAGAAGGGTTGCGAGTATCCCTACAAGCAATTGTGCGGCGCAGGCGTAGCCTTCAAAGTGGCACAGGGCTTGATGCAGCGCCGCCTCGATGCGAACCTGCAAAACAAACTGCTGATGTCGTTCATGAAGGTCGTGGCGATTGCCACCATCGCCGACGCCGTGCCCTTGACGGGCGAGAACCGCGTCTTCGCCTCGCTCGGACTGGACGCCTTGCGCAAGGCCGTGAATCCCGGCTTGAAGGCGCTGCTGGAGGTCGCCCAGATTTCGTCCAAGCGTCCGCCAACCTGCGGCGAAGTGGGTTACCGCATCGCGCCCCGCATCAACGCCGCTGGGCGCATGGATGTGGCTCGTGACGTGATCGAGCTTTTCAGTGCCAAGGATCCGGTACGCGCCCGGGAACTGGCCGCCAAACTGGACCACCTCAACTCCGATCGTCAGGAGGAGGAACGGAGAATCCTGCGCGCGGTGGACGAGCGGTTCACGAGTGATCCCACGCTTTGCGATGCCTACTGCATCGTGGTGGATGGAGAAGGCTGGCATCGCGGCGTCATTGGTATTACTGCGACGCGAGTCGTCGAGCGCTACAACCGCCCTGCGGTCGTGATTTCGCGCGATGGCGATGAGGCGTTCGGGTCCGGCCGCTCGATTCGTGCGTTCCATTTGCTGGAGGCCATCGAGTCCTGTGGGGGTCTTTTTTCGCGCTACGGCGGACATTCTCATGCATGCGGATTCGCCATGCCCTCGGCCAATGTCGCCGATCTGCGCGCGAGGCTGGATGCTTTTGCCCGCACGCGCCTCACGCCCGCGGATTTCGATCCGATTCTCGATCTGGATGCCGAGCTGGATCTGACCGAAATCACGCCCCAGCTGTTTCAAGCGCTCGAACTGTTGGAACCTTACGGCATGGGGAATCCTGAGCCCGTTTTCGCCGCACGCGGCGTACAGCTAGCCGCCCCTCCGAGGATTCTGAAAGACAAGCACGTCAAGCTGAAAGTCAGGGCAGGAGCGGAATCTCGGGAACTCTCCGCAGCCGCCATCCTGGCGACTCCACGCTGCCATCCAGATGGTGCCGCGATCAGCCGCGAAGAAAAGGCGGCGGCCGTAGCCGAAGGCTACCCAAACCGCGATCACGTGCGATCGAAAATTACATTCGACGCACTGGGCTGGCACATGGCCGAGCGCATGCAGCAAACGCCGCTCCTGGCAGGCGATTCGATCGATGTTGCCTTCACAATCGGGAACAACGATCACCCCGAGTACGGCGGCCTCGAACTCTCCCTCCGCGACGTCAAAGCGGTCCACGGCTAAGTCAACTTACGTCGAAACCTTGACACCTATGTCGTGTAATGATATGTCAGTATGCGACATGTCATTCGATTGACTATCGAGGAGAGTGTCATGCAAGCCACGCTCACAGCATCGCCTGAGGTGCCCGTTGAGTCGGGACGCTCCTTAACTCGGGACTATGTAGCCTACATCACAATCACCTATGCCTTCACTTGGACTCTTCTGATCGTTGGCGTCAAGCTTGGCTGAGCACGGACTACTTGAGTCTCAGCGGAGCTGGCCCTGCCGTGGCGGCCTTGCTGTTATCGCGGAGCCGGACGACCCGGGTCCGATTCTCCGGTATGCGGTGGCTTTGGTTGTTCAGTCTGCTGCCGATTTGTTGGATCGTGCTTTCTCTTCGCGGTTCGTGGTGGAGCGCCAGCAGTGGCTTGCCCGTTCACCTCAAACCGCTTCAGCTTGTCCCGGCGCTCGCCCCGGCATGGATCCTCTCTTCCGTTGCGTCGACGAACGAGGGTGTCCGCAGCGTAGGTCGGCGTCTGCTCCATCCCCCGACGCGCTGGACCGTGTTTGCCCTGCTGTTCTTCCCGGTGTTGCTCGGAATCCCGTCGGTGATCGCATCTGCCTTCGGTGCTCGACTGGTCTGGCCGGGTTTGGGTGGAGTCACGTTGGTTTCTACTGCAACTGCGGCCATGGCATTGTTTTCGAACGTCTTATTTGCCGGGATCCAGGAAGAGCCGGGGTGGCGCGGATTCCACTTTGACCGGCTCCAGACTCGGTTCGCGCCCCTTGCCGCCAGCCTCCTGGTGTGGCTGCCCTGGGCTTTGTGGCACGCCCCTGTGGATTACTACCGTCCAGTTCGATTCAGCCTGGTGCAGGAGATCCTGCTCCGCGTGGTTTTCCTGATTCCGCTTACCGTCATTCTGACCTGGTTCTACAATCGCTCAGGAAGATCAATCCAGGTCGTCGTATTTTTTCACGCAGCCATGAACACGTTCCCGTACCTGTTCGCTTATTACCAGCCGGCTTGGTTTGGGGTGTTTGTATTCGCGGCATATGCAGTCATTATGGACCGCATGTGGTCAAAGATTCCCGCTGAGGTGAGCTTTCCGAGGCCGCAGATTGAAGCCCCCTCTTACCACAAATGATAATGCCCGTCCCGCCGCGCCATCTCCACGCTGACTCCGAAGAGCGCCGCCAGACGCTCGACCTGCAGGATTTCTTCTTTGGGCCCGTCGGCAACTACTCGTCCGCGGTCCATCAGAACCACGCGTCCAATTTCAGGGACGATATCCGCCAGTTCATGCGTCACGAGGATGATTGCCGTTCCCGAGTTGGCCAGGGCCCGCATGGTTTGCCGCAAGCTCTGCTGGGCCGAAAGGTCGAGCGAGTTGCAGGGCTCATCGAACAGCAGAGCCCCCGGCTGGTGCACCAGGGCACGCGCGATGAGCACACGCCTCGCCTCTCCTGATGACATCTCACAAACCGGACGGTCCGCCAGGTGCGATATCTTCAGCCCAGCGAGCGCAGCGTCGGCCAACTCACGGTGCCGGGCATCTACCGTGTGATTCGAAAAAATGCTGATGCTGCTGAAGAAGCCCGATAACACGACGTCCCGGCCGCAGGCGTCGCCAGTGCATGAGAGCATCAGGTCATTCGACACGATGCCCAGCCGGGCGCGCAGTGCGAACACATCCCAGCTTTCTTCCCCCAAAATCGACATCGACGAGTCCGCTCGAACGACGGGATAACACTCGCGCGTAATGGTCCTAATCAGCGTCGACTTGCCACAGCCGTTGGGGCCGAGAATGGCCACGTGCTCGGCGGCGCCAATCCGCAGGCTGAAATCGTCGAGCGCGACCTTCTGCCCGCGCATTACCCGTAGATTATGAAAATCCAGCAGAGGCGGCTTATCGGCCATCGTGTTCATCGGGATGTGTGCATCTAAGTGTAGATGAGAAGCCGCTTTCCAGCCGACGTCGAGCGGCTTCGATTACACTGAACCCAGATGCCGCTCCAGGTCTATCGAATGCGTCGCCTGCTGGCTGTGACTGCCGTGTTGCTTACGCTGGTCGTGGCCGGGATGTATTTCTACGCGCGTTCGAAGGCGACGAACGTGCTGAAACAGATCCCGGGCAAGATCGGATACGACATCAGCAAGACCGCCAGCGGGTTTCAGTTTTCCAAGTCGGACGGGAAACGCACGCTCTTTACCGTCCAGGCCAGCAACGTCAAAGAGTTCAAACTCAACGGCAACGCCGAGTTGCACAACGTCAGCATCGTGCTCTATGGCCGCGATTCATCGCGCTTCGACCAGATCTATGGCGACGATTTTGCTTACAACCAGAAGACCGGTGACGTTACCGCCAAGGGCGAAGTGCAGATCGATCTTGTGGCGAACCCGGCGGGACTCGCGAGTCCAGATCAATCCACGCCGAAAGAGCTCAAGAATCCAATCCACCTGAAGACGCGCGATCTGGTGTTTAACAAAGAAAGCGGAAACGCCGCGACCGACGCCCGCGTCGAGTTTCGAACGCCGCAAGCCACGGGCTGGGCCGTGGGCGTGAGGTATGCCGGCAAGAGCAACACACTGACTCTGGCTTCGCAAATTCACGTGGTACTTAACGGCCAGAATGCAGCCGTCATCGAGGCGGAGCATGGCATCATCACGAACGATCCCCGCGAGATTGTGCTCGACCGTCCTCATCTGAGCCGTAAAGACGGAACGCTCCAATCCGACCGCGCGGTATTTTATCTGGGCCGTGAAAATCAGGTCGAGCGAGTGCTGGCCACAGGAAACGTCACCAGCGAGACGCGGATGCAGGGTGGGAAGCCATCCAGCACAGGACCGAATCGCTCAGCGTCCGCCGATTCCGGGTTTCAACCGCGATCCTCAGAGGTGCGCAGCCATGCCGATCAGGCGGAGTTCCTGCTCGCAGGAAAGCAGGACTTGCTACACACTGCCACCATGACCGGCAATGTCCACATCGAGCAAACCGGATCTCAGCCCATGCAGGGGGATGCGGGCCGCGTCATCCTGGACTTCGCTGGCCAGAATCAGCTTCAGAAAGTTCACGCCCTCGATGGAGTGCGGTTGACGCAGAACACTGTGGCTGGAAACAAGCCCACGGAAAAAGGACCGGCAACCGGGCCGCAGGATTTCGAACTCACCGCGCCCATCATCGATTTCAACGTGGCGCAAGGCCACCTTCTTGAGCATGCCGAAACATCGGGCCCCGCGCAGATCACGATTGCGCAAGCGCAGGATTCGAGTCCAGGCTCGGCGCAGCCGTCTCCGCAGCGGACGGTGGTGACGGCAGGCAAGTTCCAGGCGCAGTTCGCGGCCGTCGAAGGCCGAAACCAGATCACCAGCGTCCACGGAGCGCCGAACGCCCGCATCGTCAACTCGGCTCCCGGCCAGCCCGAACGCGTCAGCACCAGCGAATCGGTCGATGCCGCTTTCCTTCCGCAAGGCGGCATCGACTCCGTTACGCAGCAAGGCAACGTCGTCTACACAGACGGCCAGCAGCCCGACAAGCGCATGCAAGCCTGGGCCACCTCCGCGCGCTACACGCCGGCGGACCAGATGCTCGTACTCACCGGCAGTCCGCGCGTCACGAACGGCGGCATGGCCACCACCGCCAAGACTATCCGCATGAACCGAGCCACTGGAGACGCGCTCGCCCAGGGCGACGTCAAAAGTACGTATAGCGAACTGAAGGAGCAACCGGACGGCGCCTTGCTGGCATCTTCTTCGCCGATTCACGTCACAGCACACAGCATGACGGCTCACAACACTCCGGGGCTAGCCCTGTACTCGGGAAACGCCCGCTTATGGCAAGACGCAAACATTATCGAGGCCCCTACGATCCAGTTCGACCGCGACCGGCGATTCGTCACCGCCCAAGGCACGCCCGCCCAGCCGGTCCAGACGATCTTGGTCCAGGCGGAGAAGGCCAAGTCTGGGAATAGCCCTCACATCGAAAAACCGGTCGGAAATGCCACGGGGAAAGCCGTTCCGCCGGCCGGATCGAGCCCCATCGCCATCACCGCGGCGAAGCTCACCTACGCCGATTCCGAGCGCAAGGTCCACTACGAAGGCGGGGTCAGCGCCAAGGGAGCAGACTTCACCGCTTCCGCCAAAACCGTCGACGCTTACCTGTTAGCCCGCCGTCAAACCTCAAGCAGCCAGTCATTTGCCGGCCCCGGCCAACTCGACCACATGGTCGCTTTAGACGACGTTGTCGTCCAGCAGCCCAACCGTCGCGCCCACGGCCAGAAGCTGGTTTATACCGCTGCCGACGACAAGTTCGTCCTGACCGGCGGACCGCCTAGCATTTTTGATGCCGAACAAGGCAAGATTACCGGGGTTTCGTTGACTTTCTTTAGACGCGATGATAGGGTGCTCGTAGAAGGCGAAGCAAGTACCCCTGTGGTCACACAAACGCGAGTGGCTCGTTAATTGGCAAGATAAATGCGTACCCTAGCCACGGAAGAAATTGGCAAATCGTATCGTGGCCGCCGCGTTGTAAATGGGGTCAGCCTGACCGTAGAGCAGGGCGAAGTTGTTGGTTTATTAGGCCCTAACGGCGCAGGCAAGACCACCACATTTTACGCCATTGTTGGCCTGATCCCTCCCGATACTGGCCGCGTGCTGTACGACGGTCAGGACATCACGGACGTTCCCATGTACCTCCGGGCCCGTCAGTATGGCATCAGTTATCTCCCACAAGAAGCTTCGGTTTTTCGCAAACTGACGGTCGAAGAAAACATCCTCGCGGTGTTAGAGGCGCAGCCGATGTCCTGGCACGAGCGCCGCGAGAAGATGGAAAAGTTTATCGACGAACTTGGACTGGAGCACATCCGCCAGAACCGCGGGTATGCCCTGTCCGGTGGGGAACGCCGGCGCGTGGAAATTGCCCGCTGCCTGTGCATCAATCCCACATTTATTTTGCTGGACGAACCGTTTTCCGGGATCGACCCGATTGCCGTACTCGACTTGCAGAAGATCATCAGCAGCCTGCGAGCCAGCGGCATCGGAGTACTGATTACGGATCACAACGTGCGCGAGACGCTTTCGGTGACCGACCGGGCCTACATCATCGATGACGGCAGAATCTTCCGTCAGGGACAGCCCGGCCAACTGGCGAGCGATCCGGAAGTGCGCCGCGTGTATTTAGGCGAGAGTTTTTCGCTAGTGTGAAAGAGCAACTTTCAAAGTTTCGAGTTTCAACGCGAACTCGTGAAACTCGAAACTTGAAACTCGAAACCCAGAAACTATGGTGTTGTTACAGCACAAACTCAGCGTAAAGCTCTCGCAGCGCCAGATCCTCACCCCGGGCCTGGTGCAGATGGTCTCCGTCCTCGCGCTCAACAAGCTTGAGCTCAAGGACATGATCAACGCGGAGATGGTCGAGAACCCCGTTCTCGAAGAACTGGAAGACTCGGTTCCCCTGCTCGACGAAGTTGGCAAGAAGGAAGAAGACCGAGAGCGCGCCGCTGCCGCTACCAACGAAGAAAATCCCATTACCGCGGTCGAAAAGAAAGATCCCTTCGAAGAGATCGATTTCGGTTCGTTCTTCCAGGACTATCTCGACCCCGGCTATCGCACCCACAGCGAGATGGAGGACATCGAGCGCCCGTCGTTCGAGAATTTCCTCTCCAAGCCGACGAATCTCACCGACCACCTCGCGTGGCAGTTGGGCGCGCTCAGCCTGCGCCGCGAAGTGCGCGAAGCCGCGGACCTGATCATCGGCAATCTGAACGAAGACGGGTATTTGATCGCAAGCGACGAAGAGTTGCTCGGCGTGGCGCCCCCTGCGGCACCTGAAGTCGACGCTCAGACCGCAACCAACATCGTGAACGAGGCGCAAGCCTTGGGCCTGGCAGAGGTTGCCAACGAACCCGGCGCGGAGGGAGATGAACCTTCCTCCCTCGGCGGGATCTCAGATTCAGCTGAGGAGAGCGATGTCGATCTCGCAGAGAACGCGGAACCGGCCTGCGCGGAAAGTCGACAAGTTGAAGCGCCCGTCGAGCCGCGCGCGGAGGCTTCATTCTCCTCACGTTCCGGAGACTCTGCCGCCGCAGTCGCCCCAGCACCGGAACCCGCGTCCTATGCCGCCCCGACGTACCAGCCAAACTTCACCGCCGCCGATCTTCAAGAGGCGTTGGAAGTCGTGCGTCAGCTGGACCCTCCCGGCGTGGCCTGCCGCGACCTCCGCTCTTGCCTCATGTTCCAGCTCCTCTATCATCAGACGCAACTCGCGTTGCACAAGAACGGCAACGGCACGGAGCAAGTTCTGAAGGACGCCATGGCCGTCGTCGACCAGCACCTCCGCGGTCTGCAGAACAAGCAGCACAAAGAAATCGCCAAGGCCATCGGCCGCCCCATCGAAGCCGTGCAAGCTGCCCTCGACTACATCCGCACCCTCGATCCGCGTCCCGGCCTGCGCTACAACAAAGTCCAGGCGCGTCTCATCGAGCCCGACGTCGCTTTCGTCAAGCACGGCGACGAGTGGCTGGTCATCATGAACGATGAAGACCTGCCGCAGCTTCGCCTGAATCCTGCGTACAAAAAGCTGGTCACCCGCGACGGCACCAACGAAAAGAGCACCCGCGATTACGTCAAAGAGCGCTACAAGAGCGCCATCCAGCTCATCAAGAACATCGAGCAACGCAAGCAGACCATCACCAAAGTCTGCTACTGCATCGTCGCCCGGCAGCAGGATTTCCTCGAACGAGGCATCGATCAACTGAAACCCATGATGATCAAGGAGGTGGCCGAAGAAATCGGCGTGCATCCTTCCACGGTGAGCCGTGCCGTGGCCAACAAATACGCCCACACACCACAAGGCGTATTCGAGCTGCGGTACTTCTTCAGCGAGAGCGTACAGGGCCCCGAGGGCGGCGGCACTTCGCTGCTGATCCTCAAGCGCCGTGTCAAGAAGCTCATCGAGGAAGAAGATCCCAGCCGCCCGTTGACCGACGAGCAGATCACCCGCATCCTGCAATCGCAGGGCATTCAGGTGACCCGCCGCACCGTGGCCAAGTACCGCGAAGACATGCGCATCCCGAGCACGCACCAGCGCCGGGTAAAAAAATAACCGTAGCGCCGGCGTCTCGCCGGCTGTCGCGTGGGCGTCCCGCCCGCGCTCCAGCCGCACGAGCAGCCCGCTACCAGATTCCAAATGCAGTGCCCGATTTAGCTCAGCATTTGAATTCTTAGGAGGGGCGCTCATGAACGTGGAATACACTGGCAGACAATACGTCGTCACTTCCACCATCCGCAAAGAAGTAGAAACCGGCCTCGCCAAAATCCGCAAAATTCTGGGCGACCGCTTTGAAACCAAGGTCATCCTCGCCGTCGAAAAGCACCGTCACAAAGCCGAAATCACCATCAGCCCGCGCAATGGCCCGCTGGTCGGCCTGGCTCAGGCCAAGGACATGACCATCGCCGTCAACGAAGCTCTCGACCACCTCGAAAAACAGGCGGTCAAATACAAAACACGCTGGATGTCGAAGAAGCGCTCAGCGCGCAAGAGCGAGGAAGTCAAGAAGTGGAACGGCCACTCGCCGCGCGTGGATGAGAACGTTTCGCAGACCGATTTGCAGACGGTAGTCGGTACGTCAGAAAAGACCGCGATCCCGGTTATGGTCCACAAGTATCCGGCCGTGGCGAAGACAACCGAGGTCCACCTGGTGCGCTCCGACGAAGCTGTCGCCATGCACCCCATGACGCTCGAAGAAGCCATCAAAGAAGCGCACTTCCGCGACCGCGACGTCTTCGTCTTCCGTGATCCCAAAGGCAAGGTGATGATCCTGCACCGCACCCGCGACGGCAAGATGGAGTTAATCGAAGCGCCGTAGAAACCGAATCTAGTTCTTAGGCCGGTTGCCCCGTCCCTTGTCTCTGCGTTCTTTGCAGAGACAGGGCGGGGATTTTGATCTTTGCAATGGCTTGTCCGTCCAAGCGAAGCGTGCTTTTGTTCCTGGCAAGGCACGAGCTAGGAGCAACATCGTGAGCAGAGCTACGTTGCGATCGTGTTGGCGCTGGTCAGCCCTACTCGCCTTCTGCACAACCGCTGCCGTCTGCGCATCCAAGACGAATTACCTGAAGAATTACAAGGGAACGCCTTATCAGGACACTCGCTATCAAGCCGGGGCACAGAAGATTCCCGGGCGGGTGGAATGCGCCTACTACGATCGCGGGGGAGAAGGGGTCGCCTATCACGACGTCGACGCCAAGAACAACGGCAGCGGAGGCCTCAATCCCGCGGACGGAACTTACTTGAATCAGTTCCGTATGGACGAGGACGTCGACATCTCCTATACCAAGTTTCATGACCAGATCGACAACAGTCCATATGACTTGGTCCGCCCCCCAGAAAACCAGCTCTATGTCGGATGGACCGAGCCGGGAGAATGGTTCCACATCACCGTGCAGGTTGCCCACTCCGGCGTTTACAGTGCCGATCTTCTGTACACCTCAAATCGCGGCGGAACCATTTCGATAGACGTGAACGGAAAGGACGCCACCGGGCCATTAGCGATTGTGTCCACCTTCAATGCCGCCGATCCTATTGCCTGGCGGCAGTGGCATCATTGGAACATCGCGCCGGCGTTGACGAGACTGCGACTTCCCGCCGGGAAAAGCGTTCTGACTGTGCACATCCTCACTGCGGGGAACATGAACCTCGCATATTTCGACTTCAAGACATCTCGATAGCGAAGTTCCGGTGGGTGCCCCATTCCTTGCGTCTTTTGCGAGGAGTGGGATTTCGACTCGAGTCGATCAGCGGTATTTGTGCACGACATCGGGAGCTAAGCGATACTTCGGATTCTCATTTATTCTTCACCGTGATCCCCTCGGCCTGCACCGCCGCCCCGCATTTCCCGCCCCGTAGTCGGTCGAGGAATGCCTTTGTCTCCAGCAGCGTGAGTTTCTCCGTTGATCCCGCAAATCCAATCCCCGCAAAATTCATATGCGTCGCGCCATCGATAACGCCCAGCCACTTGCATCCCGCTGGCAGGCTGTCATACGGGATGGTGCGCGTCTTCCAATCGCCATCGAGTGACGGATCGCGCGTTCCCGTAAGCATCAGCACAGGTTTGCCGATCCCGCTCCACGCATTCTCCGGAAACATCGGCCCGGGCCCATCCGGAGAAAGGGCGACGTAAGCATCAAACCGATCCCGCCCCTTCACGCCGAGCGTATTCTTGCTTCCCGCCTCCACCATCACCGTTCGTGCACCCATGGAGTGCCCGAGCAGCGCCACAAACGGAGCATGGCACGAGGTTTCGGCCCACTTCAGCGCGGCCCCAATGTCCATCAGCCGCGCATCATAGGCCTTCGGATCATGCACCAATTCCTGCAATCCACCCTTGAGGCTGCCCGCCTGGCGCATGTCAGACCGCAACGCCGCGCCGCCGCTCTCTTGGTGCCCCATCACAAGGGCCCTCCACCCGTCTTCACGCAAGCCTTCTGCAAGATACTGGTACCCGTCCTCGCTACCGCCGGCTCCAGGAGAAATCACCGCCAGCGGTGCGCAACCGGGGGCCTTGGGCGTATAGGCCCGAAGCGGCACCTGCGCTCCGTCCTGCCTCGGCGCATGGACTAATTCTTGTGCTGCAACAGTGCCTGCCATAAACAGCACCGGACACGCGACAAGAAATACCGTGTATAAACGGGATCGACTCACGCTAAGCTCCATTTCTTCGGAAGTGCTCAACAGAATAAGACACCACGTTCGACCGGGAGTTGCATAACGTTGTACGGGTTGGTATTGACGTGTTGCCACGCTACGGTTGACGAGCATCCCTTCCTGCGTGTGACTTCGTAATCTTTATGGTGAATGCCTCTCACCAGCCCTCGATCCGGTGCGATTGGTATGGATACGTTTGAATAGAGGCATTCACGTGCTAGAATGCGCGGCCGAGGGAATTTCGCCACGATGAACCGCTATCACAAGCTCGTTTGCATCCTTACACTTCTCGCTGGGTTGGCCCTTTCGACCTCGCCCTGTTTCGGCCAGACGCAGACTTCACCCAAGCTCTCCGTCCACTGGGAAGAACTCACTGCCTCCGACTTCCGCGAAGGCATTCAGCGTTCGCAGGGAACGTGCCTGCTCCCATTCGGCATCCTGGAAAAGCACGGCCCGCACCTTCCCCTCGGCACCGATCTGCTCGACGTGCGTTACGCCGCGCTGCACGCCGCCGAGCAGGAGTACGCCGTCGTCTTCCCCCACTATTACTTCGGCCAGATTGCAGAAGCGCGTCACGAACCCGGCACGATGGCCTACAGCCGCACCCTGCAACTCGCCCTGCTGCAGGAAACTACCGACGAGATGGCCCGCAACGGCTGCAAGAAAGTGCTGATCGTCAACGGCCACGGCGGCAACGACAGCCTCCTCCCCTACTTCGCGCAAACGCAGCTCGACAAGCCCCACGACTACGTGGTCTATGTTTTCGATGAACGCACTCCGCAGCACGGTGGACCAGCCAAGAAGACCACCATCGACATGCACGCCGGCGAAAGCGAAACCTCCAAGATGATGATCTCCCGCCCCGACACGGTGCATCTTGACCGCGCTACGAACGAATCCGGCGCCGATCAAGCTCGCCAGAAGATTCCGGAAGACGTCTACACCGGCATCTGGTGGTACACGCGCTTTCCGAACCACTATTCGGGCGATGGATCGGTGGCGACCAAGGAGCTTGGCGAATTCCAGATGAAGTGGTGGATCGATTCCGTCGTAAAGGCGATCCGCGCAGTGAAAGCCGACGACGTCAGCCTCAAACTGCAAAACGAGTTCTACGAGAAGAGCACGCACCCGCTGGACACCCAGCCGTAGAGACGCAGCCGGCTACGTCTCCTGCGCAGGATTGTTTCACGAAACTCCGAATTTCCCGATCAGCATGCCGGTGATGAATACCAGCACGCCGCCCAAGCCTACCTGCAGGGCTGCAGAGATCCAGGGCGTATCCATGTAGCGCTTGCGAACCCAAGTGATCGCTCCCAGTTCCGCCAGCACCACAATTCCTGCCGCCCAGAGCGCCATCCTGAAATCGCGCAAGAGAAACGGCAACGTGTGCCCGATCCCGCCCAAGGCCGTCATCGCCCCGCAAATTACGCCGCGCACCCAGGGATGTCCGCGACCGGTGAGACTTCCGTCATCGGAAAGCGCCTCCGCAAACCCCATGCTAATACCTGCGCCGGCCGACGCGGCCAAGCCGACCAGAAATGCGTCCCAGCTCTTCTGCGTGGCGAAGGCGGCCGCAAACACTGGCGCCAGCGTCGACACCGATCCATCCATTAGTCCCGCCAATCCAGGCTGCACAATTTGCAGAACGAACAGCCGGCGCTGCGCGACTTCTTCGTCCGCCTTCACGTTGTCCGGCAGCTTTTGCTTGTCGAGTTCCTGGGCGCGCTCTTCGTGCTCGCGCTCTTCCCGGGCCAGATCATCCAGCAGTTGCCGAATGCTCACATCCTGCGTGCGCGCGGCAGCCTTTTCGTAGAAGCGCCGTGTCTCCACTTCCATCGTCGACGCCTCTTTGCGCACGGCCTCAATGCGCAGAGGACGCACCAGCCACAACGCCGGGCGATCGACAAAGCCGCGCACGTCCTGCCGCCGAATCAGCGGAATGTGCTCGCCGAACTTACGCTGGAAAAGTTCGAGCAACCGGCGCCGGTGCCCGGACTCTTCTTCCCGCATGCCATCAAACATGGAGGCCGTAGCTGGATAATCTGGCCGTAGGCCTTCGGCGAAATCGGCGTATACGCGCTCGTCTTCTTCTTCCAGGGCAATCGCCAGGGCCAGCACTTCGCGCTCAGTGAGTTCTTCGAACTTTTTCATGACGCCATAGCTTACCTGCCACGCGGGCGGGAAACAATGTGGATTTCCGATTCTTGATGGGCGGTTTTCTGCAAAGCGCCAGCCAGAACCGCCGGTATCTCACTTGGCAATCCGCAACACAAACAAAGGGCAGCGCGCGGATGCTACTATCCAATTCATGAAGTCCCGTCGGTCCTCTGGCCAGAAGCCGAAAAAGTCGAAGGGGAAGGGGAAGAGTCCGTCCCGCGCCGGGCAGCACTCGCCGGAGTTGGTCATCATCACCGGCATGAGCGGATCGGGGAAAGCCTCGGTGTTAAAGGCTTTCGAGGACCTGGGTTACTACTGCGTGGACAACCTCCCGGTCCAATTGATCCCGCAATTTGCCGATCTGGCCGTGCAGTCCAGTGAAATTCGCCGCACCGCGCTGGTCGTGGACGTACGCGAAGGTTCCAAGCTGGAGGAACTGCCGAAAATCCTGAAGTCGGTCGGCCGCATGATTCCGACGAAGGTGGTATTTCTCGAGGCTTCCGACTCAGTGCTCATGCGCCGATTCAGCGAGACGCGCCGTCCGCATCCCCTGGGCACGGACTCGCCCGTAAAATCCGCGCTCAAGGCGGAACGCCGCCACCTAGGCGCGATTCAGGCGGTCGCCGATTTCGTCATCGACACTTCCAAGTTCAACGTTCACGAACTGCGCGCTCACATCACGGAACGTTTTCAGAAACAGTCTTCGGAAAAGAGCATTCTGGTGTCGTGCGTGAGCTTCGGATTCCGGCAGGGTGTTCCCGAGGACGCCGACCTGGTGTTCGACGTGCGCTTCCTGCCCAACCCGCATTTCGTCCCTGAGTTTCGCCCGCTGACCGGACGCGATCCGCGCGTCGCCAAGTACATCCGCTCGTTCCCGCAGACCCGGGAGTTCATCTCGCGCATCTCCGATCTGCTCGTTTATTTGCTACCGCATTACATCCATGAAGGCAAGAGCTACTTGACGATCGCGTTCGGCTGCACTGGCGGACAGCACCGCTCCGTCATGATCGCCGAGGAAGTGGGCAAACATCTTCGCCATGCCGGATATCGCGTGAAGGTTGTGCACCGCGACAGCCCGAAGTAATCACGACCGCAATCATCGATCGGCGGTCGGTCCAGCCGCGGACGGGGCGAAATTTCTAAGCCCGCCGCGGAACGGGCCGGCTTAACCTCCGGGAAGCCGAAAACGGCATTCCTCCGAAGCACGACTCAAGTAGAATAGGGCCTTGCACCTCATGCCCATTCGACCGGCAGCAAGCGATTGCGGCCTGTACCGCGCGGGAGTGCCATGCGGCAACTGACCCGCCTCGTGCGCTATGCCCTGCCGTACTGGTGGCAGATCCTGGCGTCAGTTCTGCTCATGGCTGCCGTGGGCGCACTCGACGCGTTCAAGTATCTGCTGGTCCGTCCGGTTTTTGATCGCGTTCTCAATCCCGCCACCGGCTCGCAAGACATTAAACTCTTTGTCATTCCGGGCACACAACATCCCGTGTACCTGCAGCAGTTCGTACCTTCGCATTTCACCAATGCCTGGACCATTGTGGCTTTTGCCTTGGTTGCGTCCACCATTCTCAAAGGAATCTGCGACTACTCAGGCACGTATCTCGTGAATCACGCGGGCTTTGGCATGATCACCGACCTGCGCGACGACCTTTACACCGCCCTCCTTCGGCGCTCGGCTGCTTTTTTTTCCAAACACACCACGGGGACTTTGCTCTCTACCATCATCAACGACATCGAGCGCGTTCAGTACGCCATGTCGACCGTGCTGTCGGAACTCCTGCAGCAATTCTTCACGTTTATTTCCGTGGCTATCGTCGTGATCATCCTGGGCGGAAACCTTGCATGGGTCTTGCTCTTGTTCGTTCCCGTGATTGTCTTCTCGTCACGCAAGATCGGTTCCAGAGTGCGGCACACCACGCGCCACGGTCAGGACAAGCTGGCAGAAATTCAGAATATTCTGCATGAAACCATCACGGGCAACCGCATCGTGAAGGCCTTCAACACGGAAGATTGGGAGATCTCCAGGTTTCGCCACGCAGCCCGTCGTCTCTTTCGCGCCAATCTGCATTCGGTGGCCGCGACCGCAATCAGTTCCCCGTTGATGGATATATTGGGGGTGGTCGGGATTGCCCTCCTCATCTTGCTGGGCCGCGGCCGGATCGCGCACAATCAGATGACTCCCGGTGTGTTTGTTGCGTTCATTACAGCCGTTTTCAGCCTCTACAATCCGGTCCGCAAGTTCGCACTTTTTTACAATAACTTTCAGCAGGCCTTGGGTGCTTCGTCGGAAATCTTCAAGTTCATGGACCTCGAAGATGATGTGCGCGAGAAGCCGCGCGCCAAGACTCTGCCAAGATTCTCGGAAAGCGTTCGCTTCGAACAAGTCAGCTTCGCCTACGCCCATGAAGGGGAGCAGAGCCATGCGGTTCTGCACGACATTAATCTGGAAGTTCGACGCGGCGAAATTCTTGCCGTGGTCGGCTCCAGCGGTGCCGGCAAGAGCACGCTGGTTCACTTGATTCCCCGCTTCTTCGATGTCACTGGCGGACGTCTGCTCATCGACGGCCATGACGTGCGCGATGTGACCCTCGCTTCCTTGCGGTCGCAGGTGGGCATTGTCACGCAAGAGACCGTGCTCTTCAATGATACGGTGCGCAACAACATCGCCTATGGCCAGCCGCAGGTTCCGCAGAAGGAAGTCGAGGCCGCGGCCCGAGCCGCGCTCGCGCATGATTTCATTGTGGCCCTTCCGGCGGGGTACGATACTGTAATCGGCGAGCGCGGTGTGCGACTTTCTGGAGGCGAGCGCCAGCGACTGGCCATCGCGCGGGCGCTCCTGAAGAACGCGCCAGTCCTGATTTTGGATGAGGCCACGTCGGCGCTCGACAGCGAATCGGAGGCTCTGGTGCAATCCGCCCTGCATAATCTGATGAGCGGCCGCACCGTGTTTGTGATTGCACACCGGCTTTCGACCGTGCGTCGTGCGGATCGCATCGTGGTCATCGAGAACGGCACGATTGCCGACGTCGGCCGCCACGAAGAACTAATGACGAAGTTAGGTACGTACCGGCGTCTTTACGAATTGCAATTCGCCAATGCAGATTCACCCAAAGCAGTACAAGAAACGTGAACCTACGGCCCCCTATGCCCATACGCTCGATGACCGGTTTCGCCCAGGTGAGAGGTGAAATTCAGCGCCCAGACGGCGGCACCACCACCGCCTCAGCCGGTGCAGTTCCGTCCAATGGCAAGATGGCGTTCTCGCTCTCGCTGAAGTCGGTTAACCATCGCTTTCTGGATCTCCACTTTCGTCTTCCCTCCGGGACCGATTCCCTGGAGATGCAGCTCCGCCGTCTGCTGAAAGAAAAAATGGGCCGCGGCCATGTCGAGATCTCGCTGAGCCTGGAGCGCACAACCACTGAGACGTTCTCGCTCAACCGCGAGGTCATCGGCGGTTACATCGCCGCGTTCCGCGCCGCGGCTGCCGAGTTCTCCATAGCCGCAGCTCCAGACCTCAACGCGGTTCTGCGCATTCCGGGCGCGCTCGACTCCGCCAACGAAAGTGCCGACGAGATTGAGGCCGCAGTCATGGCGCGGGTCGGCGAGGCCCTGGGCCGCCTGAATCAAATGCGCGAAGAGGAAGGTCGCGGCATTGCCCGCGAACTGCGCGATCGCATGGCTCATCTGGTGGAGGCGGGCAAGAGCGTGCAACAGCATCGCCGCGCCGTGCTCCAGAACTACAGTGAGAGGTTGCAATCCCGGCTTCAGGAGTTGCTCGGCGCAACCGTAGACAAGGAACGGGTGCTGCAGGAGGCCGCCCTGCTCGTCGATCGTAGTGACATCCAGGAAGAAATTGTGCGCCTCGAAAATCACGTGCAGCACTTTCTGGGCTTGCTGGAACAAGGCGGCGAGATCGGGAAGAAGCTGGACTTCCTGCTGCAGGAAATGAATCGTGAGGCCAACACGCTGCTTTCGAAGACGTCGGGCCTGGCGGGCGAGGCCCTGAAGATTACGGAGGCAGGTCTGGCCATGAAGGCGGAAATCGAAAAGTCGCGCGAGCAGGTGCAAAACCTGGAATGAGCCCAACCTACAGGCCCCTCGTCTACATCATCTCGGCGCCTTCTGGCTCCGGGAAATCGACCCTGGTCAACGAACTGCTGAAGCTGGTTCCGGACCTCGATTTTTCGATCTCATACACCACGCGGGCTCCCCGTGGCAGCGAGCAGAACGGCAAGCAATATCACTTCGTTTCGCGGGAAGAATTTGAGCAGATGATTCGCGACGATGAGTTCATGGAGCACGCCAACGTCCACGGGAATTACTACGGCACCGCGCGCCGTTTCCTGCGTGAGGCGGAAGAAAAGCAGCACGATCTCTTGCTCGATATCGATGTGCAGGGGGCGGCGCAGATCAAACGCAAGCTACCGGATGCCATCAGTATTTTCGTGTTGCCTCCAGACCGCAAGACGCTGGAGTGGCGCCTGCGCAAGCGCGGTGAGGATTCGGATGAAGTCATCGGGCGCCGTTTGGATGCGGCCCGTCGTGAGATTGAGAACTACGACAAGTACGACTATATTTTGATCAACGACAAGCTGGAGGAGTCGAGCGACAGCCTGGAGGCGGTCGTTCTGTCGGAGCGCTTACGGCGGTCGAGGTTGCCGCTTTCCGTGGAGGATAAGAGAACCGTGGAACTGGCGGACCGTCAGAGGCTGGCCAACATCCGGGACCGGGTGCGGCCGATCTTAGATTCCTTTGGTACCCTGCCCCCCTCGGCACGTCCCTAGATTTCGCGGTATCATTTTAGGGACGCCGGAACGGGCGTCGGAAGCCGGGGGTAGAATCCGGCGGGACAAGCCTGAGAGTTGGCCCTGTTCTGTTGAACGCATTGCTCGACGTTCGGCACTGATACACTTCAAACCTGTTTTTTGAGGGAGAGTCCCAATGAAGTTGATCGAAGGCTTTGACAGCAACTACCGATACATTTTGGTGGCGGCGCGGCGCGCGCGCCAACTCCAGTCCGGTGCGCCGCCGGTGGTTGACACCAATTCCCGCAAGCCCTGCCGCATCGCGCAGGATGAGATCCGGGCCGGCAAGGTGAAGTGGGAGATTCCGGAAACCCGCAGCGCCGCGGAGCAAGCCGAAGAGGCTCTCGACAAGGCGCTGGGCCAGGACTAAATGAAAATTGCTCTGGGGGTCACGGGCGGAATTGCGGCCTACAAAGCGGCCGAGATCGTCCGCCTGTTGCAGGATCGTGGTATCCGCGTGCAAGTCGTGATGACGCGCGCCGCTCAGCAGTTCGTACGTCCTCTCACCTTCGCTGCTCTCTCCGGAGAAAAAGTCATTACCGGCATGTTCGCCCCGGGCGAAGAGCATGAACCGAACATTGACTCCGCGATCGAGCACATCGCGGTGGCGCAATCCATCGATGCCCTCGTGGTCGCGCCCGCCACAGCCGACATTCTGGCTCACTTTGCCCAGGGAATCGCCAGCGACTTTCTGACAACGCTTTATCTTGCGACCACCGCACCCGTGGTCGTTGCTCCCGCCATGAACGTCAACATGTGGAACCATCCAGCCACGCAGGCCAATCTGCAGGTTCTGCGGCAGCGGGGCATGAAGATTGTCGAGCCGGGCGCGGGCTACCTGGCTTGCGGAATGACCGGCGCAGGGCGGCTTGCAGACAACGAAACGATTGTGGCTGCCGTGATGGAAGCCCTCGGCGCATCGCAAGATTTGACCTGCGAGACGGTGCTGATCACTGCCGGCCCGACCCGCGAAAACATCGATCCCGTCCGGTATCTCACCAACCGCTCCAGTGGACGCATGGGCTATGCCCTCGCCGAGGCTGCCTTGCGTCGCGGCGCGCGCGCGCTGCTGGTCAGCGGCCCGACGTCGCTTAGTCCGCCCGGAGCCGCGGAAGTCACTCGGATCGAATCGACCGAAGAGATGCGCGCCGCAGTCCTCAAACTTCTTCCCCAGGCTAGCGTCGTGATCAAGACCGCAGCTGTCTCGGACTATCGCCCGAAAGCCGCGGCAGGCCAGAAGATCAAGCGCAAGGGACCGATGACGCTAGAACTCGAAGCCACGCCCGACATTCTGAAGGAGCTTTCTTCCAAGAAGGGTGCGCAAATCGTGGTAGGCTTCGCCGCCGAAACGGAAAATGTTCTGGAGAATGCGCGCCAGAAGCTGGTCTCGAAGAATCTCGACGCCATCGTGGTCAACGACGTTTCGCACGAGGGCGTGGGTTTTGATTCCGACCGTAACGCGGTGACCATCATCTCCCGCGACGAAGTGGTCGAGGTTCCTGAAACCACGAAGTGGGAAGTGGCCCAGCGCGTCCTCGACCAGGTGGTGCGCCTGCGCCAGCACCGTAAGTCGCCCGTGAAAGCCTGATTAGGTCGCGCTTCGCCATTCTGCATTACAATCTAGAAACTGATGCCCCACACCCTTGACCCGGATCTGCGCCGCGCGCTCGCCGAGCGAGTTCGCTACTGCCACGAGATGGGCATCTACGATTTTTATCGGCGCGAACCACGCGTTTCCGAATTAGCCCCAGTCGCATCAGCCGTTGCCGAAGTTGACGAATCGTCTTCTACGTTCCAGGAACTGCGAGAGGAAATGGCCGCAAAGAAATCCACCGTAGTCGCAAAGGTCGCTGCCGAGAACATTTTCGAGGTGCTCACTCCGAAGCCAGAGCACGCCGTTACCGATCCCGTAGCCGCGCTCAAACTCATTCGTGAAGATCTCGGCGATTGCACCCGCTGCAAGCTGCACAAACAGGGACGCAAGCAGATCGTTTTCGGCGTCGGTAATCCGCGAGCCGAATTAATGTTTGTGGGCGAAGGCCCCGGTGCTGACGAAGACACGCAGGGCGAGCCTTTCGTAGGCCGCGCCGGTCAGTTGCTCAACAACATGATTAAAGCCATGGGCATCCGCCGCGAGGATGTCTACATTGCCAACGTAGTGAAATGCCGTCCCCCGGGCAACCGCACGCCGGAGCGCGACGAGTGCGAAACCTGCTCGCCATTTCTCCTGCGGCAGATCGCTGTCATCAAGCCCAAGGTCGTGGTTGCGCTCGGCGCGGTAGCGGCGAAAAATCTGCTTGCCATGAACGCATCCATGGCCGAACTGCGCGGGCGCTTCTACGACTTCATGCCCGCCGGCGCGCGCAGCAACGATCCCTCCTGGCCGGGAACGAAGCTGGCGGTGACCTACCATCCCGCATTTCTCCTGCGCGATCCGCGTCAGAAGGGCGAAGCCTGGAAGGATTTGCAGAGGGTCATGAAGTTTCTGGGACTTGAGCCTCCCAAGAAAGTCGCCGAATAGATCTGCAATTCACCTTTTCTCAGGCGTCACTGCTATCCTCTGAGACTGCTCTTCTCTGAGAGGGATGCCCGAATTCTGTGACATTGCTGTGCCCGTGCCGCTGGACCTGGTCTTTACTTACCGTGTCCCTGCGGATGCCACGCCCGTCGTCGGCGGGCGCGTGCTGGTTCCATTTCGTCAGCAGCGGATGACGGGCATCGTCGTCGAACTGCACGACCGCAAACCTTCCGTCCCCACAAAGAGTATTCTCGCAGTCCTCGACGCAACACCCGTGCTCGATGAGCAGTTGCTCCAACTCGGCCGCTGGATTGCCGACTACTATCTCGCCCCCATCGGCGACGTTTTCCGCACCATGCTGCCGCTCAACGCCGAGTTCAAGCGCTCGATCGGCTATCGCCTAACCGAAGGGGGCGAGATGGCGCTGCATCTTGCAGGCATGTCCGGATCGTCCGCCCGCTCGAAGCGCACTCCAGAGGAGCAAGCAACCGAGTTCCAAGTTCTCGATTATCTGGCGGGATGTGAATCCGCGCCAGGTGAATCGGGCCTGACCCGCGAGGAGTCGCTCCGTTCCGCGACTCGTGTTTCCCGAGCCGTTCTCGCTGGAATGGTCCGCAAGAAATGGCTGGCGCGCGAAGACATGTCCGCGGTTCGGGATGCCACGCGCACGATCAAGATCGCCGCGCTGAGGTCTGCCGACGGTAAACTGAACGACAACCAACAAACGCTGATCGACACCCTGGCTGCTTCCGGCGGGAAAGTTCCGGTAGCCACGCTACAGGCGCTGGACATTCCACGAACCACGCTTGCCACGCTGGTTCGGCGGGGACTCGTCGCTATTCTCGAGGAGCCCGCGGATTTCTCGGTCTCACGCTCCAAGCCTCGGCCCGCTCTGTTCGATTTCGATTTGAACCCGGCGCAGCAGTCCGCCCTCGCCCAGATGCGGGAAGGGGTCGCGGCGCACAAGTTCTCAGGTATGTTGCTGCACGGCGTCACTGGATCGGGCAAGACGGCTGTGTATCTGGCGGCCATGCGCGGTGTGCTCGAAGCCGGCCGCTCTGCCATCCTGCTCGTCCCTGAAATCGGCCTGACCCCGGCGGTTGCCGCCGACCTGCACCAGATCTTCGGCGATGAAGTTGCCATCCTGCACTCCGCGCTCTCCGACCGCGAACGCGCCGAGCAGTGGCACCGCATCAAGCGCGGCGAAGCGCGCATGGTCGTGGGGACCCGGTCGGCGGTCTTCGCCCCGGTAGCCGATCTCGCGCTGATCATCGTCGACGAGGAACACGACTCGTCCTACAAGCAGGAAGAAACTCCCCGCTACCACGCCCGCGACATCGCCGTAATGCGCGCCAAGATGGCGAACGCGGTCGTAGTGATGGGCTCGGCGACGCCATCGCTGGAGTCCTACTACAACGCGAAGAAGAACAAGTACACGCTCGTCGAGTTGCCCGATCGCGTCGAACAGCGGCCGCTGCCGGAGGTCGAAATCATCGACATGCGCCAGGAGTTCCAGGAAACCGGCCACGAACAGGTCATCTCGCGCAAGCTGGCCGCCGAAATCAAAGAACGGCTCGACCGCAAAGAACAGGTCATGGTGCTGCTCAACCGCCGCGGATATTCCCCGGTTGTCCTCTGCCGCACCTGCGGCAAAAAGCTCGAATGCCAGAACTGCGCCATCGCGCTCACCCATCACAAGCGCGAACACAAAATGGTCTGCCACTACTGCGGCTTTACCGCCCCCGTGCCCAAGGCTTGTGTTCACTGCGGCAGCGAGTATGTCTATTTTCTCGGGACTGGCTCAGAGAAACTCGAGGAACTGCTCCACGGCATGTTCCCCCAGGCCCGCATCGCTCGCCTCGACCGCGACACCGTCCGCAGCCACGAAGACTTCGAGCGTGCCTTAAACGGCTTGAACGAAGGAGAACTCGATCTCTTGGTCGGTACGCAAATGATCGCCAAAGGCCACGACATCCATGGCGTCACGCTGGTGGGCGTGGTCGGAGCCGACGTCGCTCTCGGCCTCCCCGACTTTCGCGCCGCCGAACGCACCTTCCAACTCCTAACCCAGGTCGCTGGACGCGCCGGACGCGGCCAGACTCCCGGCAAAGTTGTGCTGCAGACTTACTTCCAGGACCACTACGCCGTCCAGTACGCTGCCCGCCACGACTTCATCGGCTTCTACGAAAAAGAGCTGCAATTCCGCAGTTGGATGCACTACCCACCGTACTCCGCACTCGCCAACGTGCTGGTGCGCAGCGACAAACTCGACGATGCCCTGCAATGGTCGGGGATTCTGGGAAAGTGGTTCGATTCCACTCGTCATGAAGGCGTGCGCGTGCTCGGCCCAGCGCCAGCTCCCATCATGCGGCTCAAGCGCGACTACCGCTACCACTTCGTGCTCAAGTCCCCCAGCCGGGAGAAACTCAACACCACGCTGCGTGCCATGCTGGCGCACGCCGCACAAAAAAAGATCCCACGCACGCAGGTGATCGTCGACGTCGATGCCCTCTGGTTAATGTGATTTTGTTCAGAGATAATCCTGCCGTATGCCGTCGAAGCCGCTGTTCTTCCCATCGCCATCCGCATGGCGCGCCTGGCTCGAGAAGCATCATGCCGACACTGAGGAGCTGTGGGTCGGCTTCTACAAGCGAGATTCCGGACGGCCAAGCATCACTTGGCCAGAGTCGGTGGATGGTGCGCTCTGCTCGGCTGGATCGATGGCGTCCGCAAAAGCATAGACGACATCAGCTACAGGATTCGATTTACGCCACGGAGACCACGAAGTGTCTGGAGCGCGGTCAACGTGCGACGTGCGATCGAACTTTCCGCCCTGGGCCTGATGCACTCCGCGGGCCTGGCCGCTTTTGAGAACCGTGACGATAACCGCTCTGAGATCTATTCCTACGAGCAAAGAAAAAACGCCAAACTTCCTCCGGCTTACGAAAAAGAATTTCGCCGCCACCCGGTCGCGTGGAAGTTCTTCCGAGCTCAGGCGCCGTGCCATCAGAGAACGTCCACCTACTGGGTCATCAGCGCCAAGAAAGAAGAAACCAGATTGAAGCGGCTGGGCGTGTTGGTCGACCACTCCGAGGGTCAACAAAAGATTGCGCCCCTGGCTGGTCCACCCCGCCGCTGAGTGGCCCGGAAAGAATCCCATCTTGCAGTCCCTTACACCACCGTAACTTGAAGGTGGAATTTCGTTGTATCACCATCAGTTACCGTTGCGTTCTTAGGGGCTTGAAATGCGCGTCGTCCGAAATCTCGCCTTCGGCATGGGCCTGGCTCTTCTTGCGTTCGCCCTCGCCTTTGCCATCATCACCTACGGCCCGCGCCACTACACAGTCTCCCACAGCCACTTTGCCGAAGAAGCGGTCTGGAACGGCAACGACTTATTCGTGACGGTCCGCTCAGGGGGCATTGCTCGTTCTGAATTCAAGGGAGCATCCCATGCGCCGCTGCTGTCGGCAGTCTTTGGCATGACCGCTGGCAACGACTTCGCGGCTCTTCCGAGTGACCTAACCGTCTTTCACTACGCAGGCGGAGAGGTTCAAAAAGACACGCTGGCTGGCCGTTTCATACAAGCCGTGCCGTCTGACGACGCGCTCTATTTTGTGGTCACGGACCAGTCAAAGCAACGCAAAATCTTCACCTGGGATGAATCCCACTTAGTTGCCATAACCGGTCCCACATCCGACAAGTTGCTCAAGTCCGCCGATGACCAGGCCGATACCGAGGACGATGAGGCGGCGCCCACCCTTCCGCAAGGCTGGCATCGCTCGTCTCTCTACGCGGGTCGCAGCGGCCTGCGCACGATTGATGTTCCCCTCCAGACCGCCAAGGCCACCATCAAGATCGAGCAACCGAAAGTCGACGCCAAAGTTCACGTATTCCCAACTGCGATCGTTACTCTTGAGGCCTCCACTCTCGACGCTCCAGTGCAGATCTCAGGTGGCGAGTTCAACGGAACCAAAGACATCACCGCAGCCGAGTTTGCTGCTTATCGTGAGCAGGACCCCTCGCCCCGCTTTCACCGCAGTCCCGCCCGCGCAGCCCTCACGCTGTCGGAATATCTTATCTATCTGCTGATTCCATTTTCGCCGCTCTTGGTCAGCCTATTCTCCATCATCCGATTGAAATCCAAGCTCCTGGCGAACCTGCCCGAAACCGCTTCGTTTCCCAACGCACTTCCGGAGCAGTTCGGCGCACTCGATCGCAATCGCCTCGACGAACTGACCCGCGCGCTCGAGAACCTCGGCTTCAAGCAACTCGTGGACTACACCATGGTTTCCAGCATGGCGGTCCCGATTCCCGGCTTTGGCCGTCTTATGGTCAATGAGCGGAGCAGTTGTTACGCTGAGATCAATCAAGCTTTCCCTCCGCGCAAGAAACCCATCGAAATGGCGTGCTCGTTCACCACTCGTTGCGAAAATGGCTGGGTTGTTTCGACCGGCGCCCGCAAATTCAACGGTGGCAGTTGGATCATGCGTCTGCCGCAAAGCGTGTGGCGATGCAAGCCCGGTCTTGATCCCGTGAGCCTCTTCCAGGCTCATCAACAGCAGTGCACCGAATTAACCTCCGATTTGGGCGTCCGCACAATGCCGGCGACTTCAGCTAGCGAATACTTCCGTGGCGTCCAAAGCCGCATGCAGCAGCGCCGCACCGCAGTCAGAGCAAAACTGGTTCCTACGATATTGTTCGAATACTATGCGTTCACGTTTCGCCCGCGCTTGGAATGGAAGGGCGACTGGCCCAAAGAGGCGGCGAAGCGCTCGAGTTTTTCCGCCAAAGCAGCGCGAGCCTAGGTTCCACGCCCGCGCTGCTCTTAGGAATGCTGATCTACTTCGGCTAAGGCAGAAGTCTCAGCCGGCTGCGGCGAACAGTTCGCTAGCGTCTTAACCAGTGCGGGAAGAAACCTCGCACAAACACCACCAAGTCGTGCAAGGCTTGTCCCAGATCGCTCCCAAACTCGCGCAGCGGATGCCGCCCGAGTGGCGCCGGGCTCAGCGTGCAGACCAACATGAAAAGTGCAAACAGGGCGAGCCCTCCCCGAGCTCCCGAAACTTTCGGAAACTCAGCCACCTGTGGACGGCGCAGACTGCTCAGCTGAAGAAGAACTGCCCACACCAGCCATCCTGCCCACAAGTAGTAAGCCATGGGCAGCAGAATCAGAATCGCCAGCCGTGACACGAACCAGTGTGCGCGCGGAGAAATCGAGTACAGAATGTGTCCGCCGTCGAGTTGTCCGCCCGGCAACAAATTCAATGCAGTCGCGAACATTCCGACCCACGCGGCGATGGCCACCGGATGCAGCAGCACGCGGTTCAGGGGCAGGGCAGCCACCGCACTGCCAGGATTCATCGCTGCCAGCAAGCCGTGGATCCACTGAAAAATCAGCGGATAGCCAATCTCAATTTCGGGCGCACCCGGGTGGAAGGATGCTGGCATCGGTTTCGACCATCCCAGCGAAAACATCAGCAACCCTATCGCGACCACAAATCCAGCGATTGGTCCGGCGATCCCGATGTCGAACAAGGCCTTGCGCGACCGAATGGGCGACCGGATCAGGATGACTGCCCCCATCGTTCCGATCAGCGTCGGCATCGGAATGAAAAACGGTAGCGTCGCATAGATTCCATAGCGCCGGCAGTAAAGGTAGTGTCCCATTTCGTGAGCGAGGAAGAAAAACATGACCGCCGCCGCAAAAGGCAGCCCGCTCAGCATGTGTTTCGGATCCGAGAAAACCCAGCTGACCGGAAAGATCGGAGCCGAGTCATCGCTCAACGAAAGTGCCGGCAGGTTGTGCGCAAAGTTGTCTTGCATGCGCGCGCCGGTGACGAGAGTGGTGAAGCATGTTGCCAGCAGCAGCAACGCGTGCAGCCAGTAGCGCTCCCGCGGACGTCGCCCCACCGGTTCCGGCAGGGCGTGGTAGTACTCGATCGTGGAAGTAGGAATCGGGGAATTAGGTTCCGACATGCAACTCTTCGGTGCGGACCCAAAATTTGGGCCTTCGTTCTGATGCTACTACACCACGACCGAGGAAACTCCGGGCGGATGCCTGGAAGCAAGAGGCTCGAAGCTCAAAGCTCAAAGCCCAAAGCTGTTTTTCAGTCGATCGACTGCAGTTCTTTCCCCGGCTTGAAGCGCACGGCCCTTCCTGGCGGAATGGACACTTCGGCGCCGGTGCGCGGGTTGCGCCCGATCCCCGTCTTGCGCGGACGCACGTTGAACACTCCAAATCCCCGCAGTTCAATGCGATTGCCGCCGGCCAGCGCCTTCTTCATGCTCTCGAAGACGGTTTCCACGGCCAACTCGGCCTTGGTCTTCGTGATGCCGGTTTTGGCCACCACTTCGTTGATGATGTCGAGCTTAATCACAAGGCGCTCCCGGGTGCTGGGTCAAGATGGTCCTTCAAGTGATTGATGCTAAGGGAGATAAGTGAGATTGTCAACGGGAGCATCTATCCCGTAAACTGACATGCACCCAGCCTGCATAGATTGAGTGATTGTGTGATTTGGTGATTGCGTAATTGTTCGTGTGTCGTACAGGCCCGACCGCACCCAGATTCTTCCAATTGCTCAATCACAAATCACCCGATCACCCAATTTCCCCAAGGAGTTTCATGCTGAAAAGCGACCGCTGGATCCGCAAGATGTCCAAAGAACACGACATGATCAACCCGTTCTCCGAGAAGCAGGTGCGCGAGGGCGTGATTTCCTACGGACTGTCTTCCTATGGCTACGATCTTCGCGTAGCTGACGAGTTCAAAATCTTTACCAATGTTAACTCGTCCATCGTCGACCCCAAACACTTCGACGAGCGCTCGTTCGTCACCGTGCAGACCGATATCTGCATCGTGCCCCCCAACTCGTTCGCCCTCGCGCGCTCTGTCGAATACTTCAAGATTCCGCGCAGCGTCCTCACCATCTGCGTCGGCAAGAGCACCTACGCCCGCTGCGGCATCATCGTCAACGTCACGCCGTTCGAGCCCGAGTGGGAAGGCTTCGTCACCCTCGAAATCTCGAACACTACGCCGCTGCCGGCCCGCATCTACGCCAACGAAGGCCTGTGCCAAATCCTCTTCTTCGAATCGGATGAAATCTGCGAAATCAGTTACGCCGACCGAAAAGGCAAATACCAGTCGCAGAAGGGAATCGTTCTGCCGAAGCTGTAGAGCGTTGTGAGTGAAGGATCGTGGATTTGATTGGGTAGGGCACGGCTTCAGCCGTGCCGTCCCGAGGCTTTACGTGGAAGAGCAGGCCTTCCAGGCCCGCGTTAGGCGGCCGAAAACCCCTGGGGCTTTAGCCCCGGTGGTCGTTTTTCTAGCTGACCCGCAAATACGTCGTATACTCCTGATCTTCGATCGCCGTAAACGGCATCATCGTCATGATTCTGCCGCCGAGGTCGACGTGCCATACCTCCGGCACCATCTTCTTCACCGCCAGCAACTGCGCTCGCGTAACCTTCGGCGGATCCATAAGCGCAAACAGCACGATCGGCCCCATGACCAGCGCGACGGTATCCGCATGCTGCGGATCCACCGCCTCGAGCCGCGCTTTCAGAGGAAGCTCAACGTCAATCCGATCCCCATCCTTCCACTCCCGCTGCACGCGCGCGAAGCTTCCAGCCTCAGCCATCTCACGCTTCCCATTAACTGACACCGAAGCTCCCTCCGCCCACGCCGGAATCCGCAAACTCACCGCAAACTCCGCCGCCCGCGACGCCTTCACCTCAAACTGCACGTGCGCATCGTACGGATACTCGCTCGTCTGCGTCAGCGCAATCTCGGCCCCACTCTGAGTCCATTTCAACGTCGAAGGAATGTATAGATTCACGTACACGCCGCGCGCATCGCGGAAATACGTATTGATCCGATAATCCGCCGCCACCTGCGGCAGTGTTCCCGAGCAGCATGCCCACCGTTCCTTGTGGTAAACCTTCCTTCCTTTGAAGTTGTAGTCCGAATAGTAATAAGTTCGCCCATCGGCTTCGAGTGGCAACGATCCCAGCACCGTGTTGTACATCACCCGTTCCATGCTGTCGCCGTAACGCGAATCGCGCGTCACCCGCAGCAGGTAGCGGGTCAGCTTGAAGTGCGCGTACGAACCGCAAGGGGTTTCAAAACTGGAGTGGCTACCAGTGAGGCTCTTATACACTTCGGGGCTGCCGGGGGCGCGGAGGGTCTCGTCCGCTCCCCATCCGCCGGTGGCGAAACTCTGCGCCACCACGAAGTCGAACCCATTCTTCGCCGCGCGCAGATGCTTCTCACTGCCCAGCGTCAAGTACGCCAGCATCGCCGAGCACAGCGAATTCACGTGACTGTAGGCGTGGCGCCCTTCCAGGTTGCTGCGGCCTTCCGCCAGCGGATCATAGTACACATCGTCCAGGTACTGAGCGCCGAGCGCGCGATATTGTTCTCCCGCGCCGCGCTGATAGGCCAGAAACAGATTTTCAGAGATCGTGTACGACTCGTCCCAGGTATAGGACTCATCCGGGTTCGAGCGCCAGCGTTGGCCGTGCTCCACGGCTTTCGGCGGCAAGTGGGGCAACGCCGTCTTGGTGGTTTCCGCCAGGATGGCGAATGCATCGGGATCGCCCACGTACTGGTGCGAGTCGATCAGTCCGCACACCAGCTTGTCGTACGAATACGCAGGGAAGCGGGTGTTCTCATAAAAATCGCCGCCAATCGTGTTGGCGTATAAGCGATTCAGCCGTAGCACCTTCTCGCGCGTTTCCGGCGACTGGTGGATGGCATAGGAGCGCGCCAGCGCAGAAACCCACTGGCCGAACGTGCATCCGGGGGCGAAGCCGATTTCAAAAAGATAGTCCTTGTTGTGCGCGTCGTACTGGTACCAGCCACCCAAATCCTGCCCCGGTGCCGGCTGCCCCACCATCTGCCGAAACGGTTTGAGCAGGCTGTCTTCGCTCAAGTCCATCAGCCGGTCATGCGTCTGCTGCAACTGCTGCTCGTGCAGCGCGCTATGCAGCGTGACATCGCCGTAGCCGAATTCCTCGAGAGGAAGAGACGCGAGTGAATCAGGAATGAATAAGTCAGAGGCGAGGGCTGGTCTGCGGAACCGGGGAATCACACTCGCAGCTGACGCCAGCGTGACCGACTGCAGGAACTCCCTACGGGAGACTGAGCGCGAGGGAGACATTCGTCCTCCCAACCTTGGTTAAAACTATGGGGGTACCGGCGAGACCGGGTGCCCCATTTCTCGCACGCTTTCCGTCGCGAGAAGTGGGAGGGTTTACCGCTGGTTCTCCCCTTCTTTGAACATGTACTTGATTGCGGGCTTGTAGATCATCAGATTCGCATCGCCGTTCTCACGGTTCACCTTGATGCAATTCCGGTCGTACCATTCGATGATCCCGCGCACTTCCTCGCCGTCGCGCAGAACAATCACCATTGGCGTCCGCGACTGCATCTGCTTCTGATAATAAAAATTCTCGGCGTTGGTCTGCTCCGGAGGCGCTGGCTTCTTGCCCCCGGCGCCCATCGGACGCTCGCCGCGATCTCCTCGCTCTCCACGCTCTGTTCGCTCCATACGCTCTCCCCGGTCATGCCGCTCCGGGCGCTCGCGTCGTTCCTGCGGCATCGGAGCCGAACTGTGGTTATTGTAGTTCTCCGCGCGCGGCAACGTGGGCCGAATCAGCTTGCGGTTGGCGAAGTTTTCTTTCTCGGAGGATTCACCGGTCTGTACGGGATCCATAATTTCTTTCATTGTGGCGCTACCTCGGATACACGCATTCGTGCAAACCACCGCACGCGGGGACCCTATGAATATGAACGAAGGCGTGAAATTAGACCTACCGTAACACAGGAAACTGCCTCTGACAATCCTCCCTTCGTGCCAGGCGGAGCCCTGTGCCAAAACCTGCACACCCCTACAATATCGATTTGCTCCGCTAATGCGTGTTCGACAGGTCGGCTCCGCGGCGTTCTCTGCCGCTCCACGTGACCATCGCCACCAGGCTTGCCACCAGCAGTACGGTCCACGCCAGCACGGGGGGAAAGCTGCCGCCATAGCGACTCTCCGCCAGCTTCGCCTGAATCACCGAATTCCGGGAAGAAAAAAAGTTGCCTATCTGGTATGCGAACCCAGGCAGTGTCCCGCGCACCGCGGGCGGTGATAGTTCATTCAAATGCGCCGGGATGACTCCCCATGCCCCCTGCACCATGAACTGCATCAGGAATCCGCCCACCGCCAGCATCGGCACCGTATGCGAGTATGCCCAGAGTGGAATCACAGGAATGGCCAGCAGCGCCGCGATCACGATCGCCTTCCGGCGGCCGATCTTTTCCGACCACGTCCCAAAAACAATTCCCCCGAGTAGCGCCCCAATGTTGTAAACGATGGCGATGAAACTCACCGTCTTCGGTGTGAACTGCAGATTCTTCTGCAGAAATGTCGGATAAAGATCCTGCGTGCCATGGCTGAAAGAATTAAACGCGAACATCAGCACCACCAGAAACGCGAAAATCCCGGCGTGCGACAAAACATCTTTGCCAAGCTGACTTTCTGACGCGCGCGATACTCGCCCCTGCAGCCAGGCCGGCGACTCCTCTACCTGAGTGCGAATGTAGATGACCAGAAATGCGGGCAGCGCGCCGATCACAAACATCCCGCGCCAACCGACGAAAGGAAACAGCAGGCCGTAAACCAGAGCGGCCATCAGATATCCGATGACATAGCCTTCCTGCAGCAGGCCTGAGAAAAAGCCGCGCCCCTCCACGGGCAGTGTTTCGAAGGCCAACGCTGCGCCCACGCCCCATTCGCCGCCCATCGCAATCCCGAAGAGCACGCGCATGATGAGAAACACTTTCAAAGACGGGGCAAGAGCCGAGGCCAGTTCAAACACGGAATAGGCGATGATGTCGACCATCAGCGTGGGCCGCCGTCCGAACCGGTCCGCCATCAGACCGAACAGAATCGCGCCCACCGGCCGCATGGCCAGCGTCAGAAAAATCGCCTCCGTGATCGCCGAAACCTTCGTTTGAAACTGCGTGGCGAGAGCGCTCACGCAAAATACCAGAATGAAAAAATCAAACGCGTCCAGCGACCACCCTAGAAAGCAGGCGATAAACGTATTCCGCTGCACCGGCGTCAATCTGCGAAAATGCCCGATGAATTCCATGGTGTTAGTGAGTTCTTCCTCGGTGAACTCGGTGTCCTCTGTGGTTCAGTTTTCTTCCCGCCGCAAAGTCCTGCGGATGCTAGCATATGCTTTCATTCAACAATCAGAAATCAACAATTCTTCCCATGCCCGACCTCGACCTCCCGCAACGCCAGGCGACCGACGCGCTCATGCTCACCGGCTTCTGGTATCGCGCCCTGCCCGCCGATCGCGTTCATCGCAACCAGCTCTATAAAGCGACCCTCCTCGAGATCCCGCTAGTCCTCGGCCGTGACCGCCTGGGACAACCCTTCGCCCTGCGCGACGCCTGCCCGCACCGCGGCATGCCGCTCAACTGCGGCCGCTTCGACGGCGAGAATCTTGAATGTGGATACCACGGCTGGCAGTTCGACGTCCACGACGGCCAGTGCCAGCTCATCCCTTCGCTGACCGCCGATCAGAACCTGAAAGTCGAGCGCATCTACGCCGGCAGCTACGCTTGCGAAGAGCAAGACGGTTTCATCTGGGTCTTCATCCCGGATCCACCTGCGCCCGGCGCGGGATTCGCCCCGCGATCCGAAGCTCCCGATGCCGCGCCTCAAATCGAAAAGTTCACCGCTAAATACAAGGTCGCCTACCTGCAAGCCGAAATGCCCGTCAGCATCGATCACGGCATCATCGGACTCATGGATCCAGCCCACGGGCCCTTTGTTCACCAGGCATGGTGGTGGCGCACCCAGCACAGCATTCACGAGAAAAAGAAAAACTTCGAGCCCATCCCGAATGGCTTTCGCATGAGCGCGCATACGCCCAGTTCCAACTCCGCGCCCTACAAACTGCTGCGCCTCTACGCCGACGCCGATTCCATTACCACGACCATCGATTTCGTCCTACCCAACATCCGCACCGAAACCATTCGCGCCGGGAAATACTGGTTCTCCAGCCTGACCACGGTCACGCCTGTCACGCGAAATCATTGCCGCATCGATGTGGTCGCCGCGTGGAATCTATTCCGCGGGGTACCATTCGTCCCCGACGTGCTGAAGTTTGTCTTCGCGAAATTCGTCGAGCAAGACCGCCGCACCATGGAGCTGCAGGCCGAAGGCCTGAAGCACAACCCACACCTCATGCTGATCGACGACGCCGACCGCCCCGCAAAATGGTATTTCCAACTGAAGGCAGCCCACCTGGAAGCCAAACGCACCGGCGTAGAGATGAAGCATCCGATGCCAGGCCCGGTCACGTTGAAATGGCGGAGCTGAGAATACTGGTGTGAGGCGGACACTCCTGTCCGCCCAGCTAGCGAAACGGTGCTAAAAGCTAGAAGCTCACTCCCCCACCAGCCAGTCCATCGCCTCTTCTCGGGTTTTAAAGGTGGGCAAGTCGCGTTGCGAGAAGCTCTTGAAGTGTTCGTAGAAGACCTGCGGCAGAGTCTCCGTACCGACCCACGCAGCCTTTTTAACATAAGGGCGGTCCAGCACCAGGACCTCTTTCGCCCGAGTGGCAACCTGCTTGTCGATCTGAGCGCCAGAAAAGTCGGACAGGGTGAGCATGGATCCTGGCGCATGCCGAGCGACCGTTGCCCGAATCATGTCGAGCAGCAAGAGCATCTCCTTGGCGCTGCAGTGGCTGAAGTCAATGACGAAGACGGTCTGACCTTTGTGCTTTACAAAGTGCAGCCGATCGTCGAGCAGTTCGCCCGTTGTCATGCCAGAATCTCCTCTACCACGCTATAAGCCGCGTCCAATGCGGCATCCAGCGCCGCAGCATCCTTGCCCCCAGCTTCGGCCAGGTCCGGACGTCCTCCACCCTTGCCGCCAACCTTCTGTGCCACCGGGCCAATCACCTTGCCGGCCTGCACCCGGCTCGTCAGATCTTTGGTGACTCCCACGATCAGCGCGACGTTGCCATTTGACGCCGAGCCCAGAATCACAACTCCCGATCCGATCTTGTCGCGCAACTGATCGACCAGCGTGCGCAACTGTGCCCGCTCCAGATTATCGACGCGATGCGCCAGAACCTTCACGCCCTTCACTTCTTTCACGTGGTCGCCGATATTGGCCGTGCTCGACGATGCTGATTTCATCCGCAGCTGGTCAAGTTCACGTGTCAGGCGTTTGATCTCCGCGTCCCTCTTTTCCAGTTCAGCTTTCAGGGCCTCCGCCGGAGAAGCAGCCTCGGAATGCGCCGCCAGAGCCGCGACCACATTTTCGAGTTCGTGATCCTTACGGAAATGCGCCAGCGATCCCTCGCCGGTCACAGCCTCCACGCGCCGTACGCCGGAAGACACGCTGCCTTCTTTCAAAATCTTGATCAGCCCGATCTCCCCGGTCGCCGCGGTGTGAGTGCCCCCGCAAAGCTCCGTCGAGAAGTCGCCAATCCTAACTACGCGCACTTTGTCGCCGTACTTCTCCCCGAACAGCGCCATCGCGTGATAGGTGTTGATGGCCTCGTCGATGGGAACGTCAGTGAGGGTCTCGACTTTCAGGTTGCGCAGCAATTCCTGGTTGATGAGGTCTTCAATGTCCTGCAACTCTTCGTCTTCGACCGCCGCAAAATGCGAAAAATCAAACCGTAGATGATTCGGCGCCACCAGCGACCCCGCTTGCTTCACATGCTTGCCCAGCACCTCACGCAGCCCCGCATGCAACAGATGCGTAGCCGTGTGATTCCGCATGGTTGCTTTTCGAACTTCGGTATCAACCACCGCATCGACCCTGGCGCCCACACCAATCGCCTGCTTCGCAATGACCTGATGCGCACGCACGTACTGTACCGGGAAATAGCATCCGGTGACTTCGGCGACTACCGTGTTGTGGTCGTCTGAATAGAGCCATCCACGGTCACCGACTTGACCGCCCGATTCGGCGTAGAAAGGGGTCTTCAGAAGCACGATTTCACCCTTCTCGCCTTGCGAGATCGATTGGACCGAGCGACCGTTAACGAATATGGCCAGAACCTCACACCCGTCTGACCTAGTCTGGGAGTAGCCCTCGAACCTGAACCTTAGAGTCAGGTTAGCGTCGAGTGCCGCGTGGTAGGCGGGATTGGCCGCCTGTTTTGCCGCCCCTTTCCATGAAGCGTGTGCCCGCTCGCGCTGCTCAGCGATCGCGCGATCGAATCCACCCTGGTCAAAATGAATGCCTTGGTCGCGTGCGGCATCCTGCATGAAGTCTAGCGGCATGCCGAAAGTGTCGTAGAGCTTGAATGCCCGCTGGCCCGAAAACCTCGGGATTTCGCCCATTTCCTTTAGGTCTGCGACGCATGCTGCAATCGAACTGAGGCCCTCCCGGTCAGGCAGTGGAGCCAACGATTCCCGGCTAGCGTCTAGAACTCTCTCATGTCGCTTCATTAGCTGGGAGCTCAGATCCTCAAAGAGTTCTTGCTCCAGTTTCTTAAGGCCGAGGTCGAGCGTGTGGGCAAACCGCTTTTCTTCCGCCAGCACCGCCTTCGACACCCGATCCGCCGTCTCGCGCAATTCCGGATACGCATCCTCCAGCAAATCGCGGACCGCAAAAACCATCTCGTACAGAAACGGCTTCGTCTGTCCCAGCAGCCGTCCATGCGTGATGGCGCGTCGGATGATTTTGCGCAGCACATAACCCCGCCCGTCGTTTGCAGGAAGCACGCCGTCAGAAATCAAGAACGTGGCAGCCCGCGAGTGATCTGCAATCACGCGCAACGAAGCCGCCGATTTTGTGTGCGCTTCCTTGTTCAGTTCCTGCGTCAACGAAGTCCCGGTCAACTCCGCCGCCCGCTTGATCAGCGGCGTAAACAAGTCCGTGTCGTAATTCGAAATCACTCCCTGCAGCACCGACGCGACTCGCTCCAGTCCCATCCCCGTATCAATAGAAGGCTTGGGCAGTAGGTTGAACGAGCCTACCTCGCGGTTGTACTGCATGAAAACGAGATTCCAGATTTCGACATAGCGTCCGCAGTCGCATGGAAAACTGCAGTCGGGGTGGCCTCGATCGCTGGCGGCGACGCCCATGTCATAGTGAATCTCGCTGCACGGCCCGCATGGCCCGGTATCGCCCATCTGCCAGAAGTTGTCTTTCATTCCCATGGCGAAGATGCGCTCTTTCGGCACGCCAATAGCCAGCCATAGCTGCTCAGCTTCGTCATCCCGCGGGACGTATCCCTCGCCTTCAAAGATCGTCACGTACAGCTGGTCCTTCGCAATCCCGAACCACTCCGGCGAAGTGATCAGCTCCCACGCATAGGCAATGGCGTCCTTCTTGAAGTAGTCGCCAAAGGAAAAATTCCCCAGCATCTCAAAAAACGTGTGATGCCGGTTGGTAAATCCCACGTTCTCCAGATCGTTGTGCTTGCCCCCGGCACGCACGCACTTCTGCGACGTCGTGGCCCGCGAGTAGTCGCGCTTTTCCAGCCCGAGAAAAACGTCCTTGAACTGGTTCATCCCCGCGTTGGTGAACAGCAGCGTAGGATCATTGGCCGGGACGAGCGACGACGAGTGCACCTCTTTGTGTCCCTTGTGCACAAAGAAGTCCAGGAATTTGCGGCGGATTTCAGAACCGGTCAGCATGGAAGAGTCATTCTAAATGAACAACGCCGCGGACGCCCAAGCACGCGGGACACAAGTCTTGAAGCACGGAGGGCACAGGTGCGTAGAGGAGATTCGGATTCCTCTGTGGCCTCTGTGCCCTCTGTGGTGGATGTGGGGGCCGTCTACTTGATGGCGTCGACGGTCTTCTCGGTGCCCTTCTTGACGTCATGTCCTACGTCCTTGGCACCCTTCTCCGTACCCTTGGCCGTGTCTTTGGCTGCGACTTTGGTGGCGTGACCGGTTTTGTCGGCGGCCTTTTCAGTGCCCTTCGCAGTGTCCTTGGCCGCTACCTGGGTGGCATGTCCGGTCTTGTCGGCCGCTTTCTCGGTGCCCTTGGCCGTATCCTTAGCTGCAACTTTGGTAGCGTCGGCGGTCTTGTCGGCTGCCTTCGCCGTACCCTTCGCGGTGTCTTTCGCCGCGACTTTGGTGGCGTGGCCGGTGGCCGTTGCCGCTTTCTCGGTCGCCTTGCCGGTATCATCTGCCGCCTTCTTCGTATCAGTCGCCACATCCTGCGCCAGCGCGATCGGCAGGACGCTTAGTAACGCCGTAGCCAGAATTGCTCTCAGAACCCACTTCATAGATGCCCTCCTCGATTTTTGTGACCCGAATCTGCTTGCGAGTATGCAACATCGGCAACGCCCAGCGCAAGAAAATGGGGCACTACTGTGCACTACGGATGGCTGTATCGCTCAGGGTGCAACCCCGCGACGCCCTCACGCCGTCTCGCTCTCCAGGGCGGTCAGAGTGTCGTCATCCACGTCCCACTTCTTCAGGATGGTGAAGATGGTCTTCATGCCGAATCCTGCCCGCGCCAGCTGCCGGAAAATGCGTGCCGCCTGCTTCTGATCTTTCGGTTTTTCCAGCCGCTTCTTGCGTAGAAATTCGCGCGCCTGCGTTTCGTCGCTGACGCCCTCGTACGCTGCTTCCACGGCTTTCTCGATCACCGACCCATGCACGCCGCGCGTCTTCAACTCCGTAATCACACGCATCCGCCCAAGTTTTTGGTTGTCGCGCCGCAGCGAAGCGTACGATGCCGCGTACTGCGAGTCGTTCAGATATCCCTGATCTTTCAGCCGCCGGATCACCAACTCCACCAGCGTCTGCTCATGCTCCGACTCGGCTTCCTCGATCCGCGCCCGCATCAGCCGTTTCAGTTCGGCGACGGTCCGCATGCGCCGCGCCAGCGCCCCCACGGCGTATTCGTACAGTTCGTCTTCGGAGTAGGTTCTTCGCTGGGGACGCGGAAACGCCATACGCTAACGATAGCGCAAATCACCGCCGCGCACTGGAGAAAGAAAAAAGGGCGCGCCGGCAGCGCGCCCATTCTAAGGAGGCAACTCAACAGAAGAAAGCAAAACTCCGAAAACCGGAAGCCGAGAACCGGAGGCCGCCCGTCCTACCGTCCTCCAAAACCCGCCGACTGCATCGACTGTCGCGAAATGTCTGCCGTCGATGCAATACCCGCCATGCGCAGCTTGAAGTCGTCAGCGTTGGACGCGTTCTCCAGCGCGGTTTCGTAATTCACCAGCCCCGCCTGGAACAGATCCCACAGCGACTGGTCAAACGTCTGCATGCCATACTGCGACGTGCCCGCCGCGATTGCGTCGCGAATCGATCGCGTCTTTTCCGGCACCAGAATACACTCCCGAATATAAGCCGTGTTGATCATCACTTCGACTGCCGGCACACGGCCATCGGAGTCGCAACGCCGCACCAGGCGCTGGCTCACAATCGCCCGCATCACGGCCGCCAGTTGCATCCGAATCTGCTTCTGCTCCGGTGGCGGGAAAATCGAAATAACGCGGTTAATGGTTTCCACGGCATCCAGCGTGTGCAGCGTCGAGAACACCATGTGACCCGTTTCAGCCGCGTGCAGCGCCGTCGAAATCGTTTCCAGGTCGCGCATTTCGCCCACCAGAATCACGTCCGGATCCTGACGGAGAGAAGCTCGCAAGGCCGCGCCGAAACCGGGTGTATCCACCCCAATCTCGCGCTGGTTGACGTATCCCTTCTTGTCGCGATGCAGAAATTCGATCGGATCCTCAATCGTGATGATGTGTTCCGCGCGCGACGAGTTCACGCGGTCCACCATCGCCGCCAGCGTCGTCGATTTGCCGGAACCCGTAACCCCGGTCACCAGGATCAGTCCGCGGGGCATGTCGCAGATTTGCTCCACCACCTTGGGCAGAAACAGTTCGTCCAGGGCGCGAATCTTGGTGGGAATGACACGAAGCACCAGTCCCACGTTGCCGCGCTGTTGGAAAATGTTCACACGGAAGCGTCCCAGGCCGGCCACGCCGTACGCCATATCGATTTCCGTGGTCTCTTTGAATTTCTGCTTCTGGCGCGCCGACATCATACTGAACGCCATGTTCAGCATGTCTTCGGCGCTGATGCGGGGCTGATCGGTCAACGGCACCAGTTCACCGTCAATGCGCAGGTGAGGATAGTTTCCCACCTTCAAGTGCAAGTCGCTGGCTCGCCGTTCCGTCGCTATCCGAAGCAGGTCATCAATATTCATGCGGACTTTTCCCCTGGGTTTTTCTCAGCCTGACGCTCCCTAACATGATCGCCCGAATCGTCACCTTCCCCAAGATGACCTAGGTAATGCCTTCGGGCGGGCGGTGGGACAGCGCCTTCAGTTCATTCGGGCTGGCTCCGCCCTTACGGCGCGCCTTTCACGAACGCCAGTGGTGGTGGGCATAGAAATCGTCACTTCGTTGCCGATCGCCCGCCTGACGTGGATTTTCGCAGCTTGAAGATGACGGTAAGGGGGTCGCCCTGACAGCGGCAAGTTTTCTCAGACTCCCCCGGAGCGGTGGCCGATTCTCGCGTCGGATTTAGGCGTGGAGGACAGTTCGGGCCGAGGAGGTGCGAGTCCGTGCACCACTCCCGGCCGTACCTTCTTCTCCCTGCCACTTCCGCGCCAGCCCCTCGAGTTGGGCCAGAACCTTCTCAATGTCCTGCATGCGTTCGGTGATGCCGTAAGTCACCGCCGGTGGAATCGACGGCTCGTAATGGCGGAACACGAACCCCTTGTCTTCCAGCGTCCGTAGCCGCTCCGTCAGAACGCGCGACGAAATGCCGGCGACGTTCTTCCGTAGCACACCAAACCGCATCGGCCCGTTCGTGCTCAACGACCACAGGATGTGCAGCGTCCACGGCCGGGTCAGCAGTTCCAGCAATCCGCCGATCGCGCAGGGAGAAGGAGATTGTTGGGAGGGTCTCATGAGGTAGTTTCCAGATACTAGGTTACTCTAAAGTGCCTACTTTGAAAAGAGCTGATAGTTATTTATTGTAACCAATGACGCGCGGCCTCATCTAACTGAACTGAATCGGGAGGGTCTTATGAAACTACTTCGCATCGATTCCAGCGCGCGCCGCAACTCGGTCTCACGGCAACTGACCGGCCGCTTCGCCGCGGCGTGGCAACAGGAACATCGGCAAGGAACAGTGATCGAGCGCGATCTGGCGACGACCGCTCTGCCCCACATCACCGATGAATGGGTGCAGGCGGTGCACTCCGATCCCGCAACCTTGACCACCCAGCAAAAACAGGTGCTGCAGCTATCGGACACGCTGGTCGACGAACTTGTTCAGGCCGACACCATCGTGATCGGCGCTCCCATGTACAACTTCGCCATTCCCGCGCCCCTGAAGGCGTGGATCGACCAGGTCGTGCGTGTGGGCAAGACGGTCCTGTTCGCCGCTGCCGGACCGCAAGGCATTCTGCAGGGCAAGAAGGTCTACGTCGTCACCTCGCGCGGCGGCGCATTCCGTCCGGGCACGCCCACGGAGCGGTTTGACTATCAGGAACCGTACCTGCGCCACATTCTGGGTTTCATCGGCCTGACCGACGTGGTTTTCATCTATGCCGAGAATCAGAAGCCCGGCGCCCAGGCCGAGATCGCAAGAGCGGTCGCCATCGCCCAGATCCAGCAGGCGGCAAGCGAAGGCCCAAGTTCCGCCGCGTAACGTTCATCTTCGAATTCTCAGGCAGTCAAAATCAAACGCATCCCTTCTAGGAGTTTGTCGGGAATAGATTCTGCCAAAGTATCAAACATAACAGCTTTTCCAGAGGGTGTTTGAGCTTAAGATGCGGTCATGGGAAAGTGCTTTCGGTCTGCGGATGTGAACCAGGCGC